>Ga0181574_10005971_pt1 | contig 10310 bp, 10 predicted proteins | sample 101ome_24_FD_145600 | JGI IMG/M metagenome (GOLD analysis project Ga0181574, IMG submission 145600) | Coastal salt marsh microbial communities from the Groves Creek Marsh, Skidaway Island, Georgia - 101410AT metaG (spades assembly) | ecosystem: Environmental > Aquatic > Marine > Intertidal zone... | reverse complement strand
TAATAGATTTGGGTATGAATACTAAAAATATAAACACTCTAATAAATCCAATCAGCATTTCAGAGGATATAGTTAAAGGGTTTAAATTTAAAATTAAAAAAAATAATTATTTGATATACGCAGGATTAGTTTCTGAAGAAAAAGGGGTAGATTCATTAATTTCAACATACAACTTGCTTGTTAATTTTGAAAAGACTTTAGTAATTGCTGGAGATGGACCATTATTGGAAAAGTTAAAATATAAATATAAAGATAACGAAAAAATTATATTCACAGGAAAATTAACAAATTTTGAAGTTTTGTCCTTGATCAAAAATTCATACACAACAATAACAAATACGAGTCTGTATGAGGGACAACCAACTCTTTTATCTGAAGCATCAAAACTTCAGATAAACTCAATATATCCATCTAGTGGTGGTATTCAAGAATTTTTTCCGAAGGACAATCCTTTTGCTTTTAAAGCAAATAATGAAATTGATTTACTAAAAAAGTTAAAGCTATTAAGACATGAAGAGATAGTTAAGGATCAAGCTAAAAGTAACAAAAAATTTATTGAAGAAAAACTAAAGGAAAGTAATTATATAGGTAAATTCAGAGAGATTGTCGAATGAGTGACAAAAAAATAAGCGTAATAATGTCAGTTTTTAACGATGAAGCAAATATAGAGAACTCTATAAACAGTATTTTATCTCAAACATACAAAGAATTTGAGCTACTAGTCTTAGATGATTTTTCAAGTGATTCCACTCCCAAAATACTAAACAAATTCAAACACGACGCCAGAGTAAAAATATATTCAAATGATAAAAATATTGGGTTGACCAAATCTTTAAATTTTTTAATTGAACAATCTACTGGTATGTATATTTTTCGTCAAGATTCTGATGACTATAGCCTTCCATCTAGATTTATAAAGCAATTAAAAATTTTAGAGAATACACCATTTAAAGTATGCACAACAAGAGCTTTCAATATTCAGACTCAAAAAAAAATTCCTGGAATTAGCTCATGGTTCCCAAAAAAATTAACAATGAAATTTAAAAACCCATACATTCATGGGACTTTATCAATTGAAAAAACACTACTAAAAGATATTGGAAATTATGATGAAGGCTATCTTTACTCTCAAGATTTCAAATTATATTTAGATATTATTAAAAAGAACGAAAAAATTTATGAAATAAAGGAACCACTATATATGTTGAATACTTCAAATAATATATCAACCAACCAAAAAGAAATTCAGAAAAGCTATTTTGATAAAGCGTTAAAAGAAAATAAATGATTTAGAAATGAAAGTAAGCATTGGATATAAAGAGATTGATGGTCCTTGGGGAGGAGGAAATAATTTTAGGATAAACTTAAGTAAGTATTTAATTGAAAAAGGTATTTCAGTAACAAACAATCTTCGTGATAGAAATATAGATATTATAATCCTTACCGAACCAAGACTTTCATCTTTTTCTTCATCATATACTTACAGGGAAATTTATTATTACAAAAAACTAGTTAATCCTAATGTAATGGTAATTCATAGAATTAATGAGTGTGATGAAAGAAAAAATACAAATTATATGAATAAGTTATTAAAAAGAGCAAATATTGTCTCAGATCATACAGTTTTTGTAAGTCAATGGCTTAAAAAAATTCACTCAAATAATAATATCGGGTTGGATAGTTCATCAGTTATTTTAAGTGGTGCAGATAACACAATATTTAATAATATAGGAAAAATCAGATGGAATAAACTCGAAAAACTTAAAATAGTGACACACCATTGGGGCAATGATTGGAATAAGGGATTTAAAATATATAGCGAATTAGACGAATTAATTAGTGAGCAAAAAAATTTTGAATTTACATATATTGGAAATTTACCAGAAAATTTTAAATTTAAAAATTCAAATTATTTAAAACCATTGTCTGGATTAGATTTATCTGAAGAATTAAAGTCACACCATCTGTATTTAACAGCATCTTTAAATGAACCATCTGGAAATCATCATATTGAGGCGGCTCAATGTGGATTACCACTTATGTTTATAAACAGTGGAGGAATAGTTGAATATTGTATTGATTACGGATTGATGTTTGAAGAATATAATTTTCATGAAAAACTCTTATATATGGTTGAAAATTATGATAAATATTTTGATAAAGTACAAAACTATTCATTAAGTTCAGAATCAACAAATAAACAATTCTTAGATCTTTTTTATAAACTAACTAAAGAAAAAACAAAAAAAACTATCAATTTTGAAAATTTCCGAATTCAATTGTTTCAAATTGTATTATTTTATTACAAAGTACTAAAGTTCATATATATCAAAATAAATGCAAAAACTTAAAACAAATATATATCTACCAATTTTTCTATTTTTAATATTAAACATTTTATTTACTAGGTCTTTTGTTGGCTTAGGTTTTTTTAACCACTTATTGGGTGAGTACATTGTACTTTTTGGTTTTGTATATTTATTTTTCTTGGTTCTTTATAGTTCTAAAACTCATAGCTTATTTAGTTTAAAAATAATTTCTGCAATTTTAATTTACTATTTACTTCAACTTATATTTACACAAGCAAATATTACTAATACTTATACCTATAAAGCCTCATCATTTATTGCTATGACTTCATTTTTTTATCTTGGATTGAACTTACCTCACCAAAATGTATATATTCAAAAAATTAAAAAATGGCTTCCACTAATGCTTCCAATTATTTATTTTTTGGGATCAGGTTTATACCCTGATTTTTTAACTAATTTCTTTATAGAGAATTCTGACAAATTTCAATTTATAAAGGCATCAGATGTTTTAATGGGGGTTCTTATAATAGTTTTTTATCAAACAGGATTTGATGAAAAAAGGAATGATTTGTACCTTTTTTTGATTATTCCAGCTTTTATTCCACTTTTATTATATTTAAGTAGAGGTTCATTTGTTGCTATTGTTCTATTTTTTGTAATGGAATTATTTACTCATAGAAAACAATTTATAAGCAACTTGCCAAGAACTTTTGTGTTAGGGCTTGTGTCTATACTTATTTTTGTTTTTTCAACTTTTAATATTTACGGAAATTTAAATTTTGAGAAATCTAATCCATTAATAAATGAGGAACTGGACAAAAGACAAACAGAAGTGATTCAAGAAAACTTACTTGATTTAATAGAAAGAAGAAACACAGTAGGGGTTGTTTTTTCATTATATTTCGAAGACAATGTTTTAAAGTCCACTGATGGAACTTTAAATTGGCGTTTAGATATTTGGCAAGATCTATTATCCGATATGAATATTTCAAATAAGAATTTATTTGGTTATGGATATAACGAAATTCTTAGTGTTATGACTGATCCTTCTGAGCCTGGAAGAATGGGCAGAGATGGAATGAACGAAAATATTCATAATTATTTCTTGAATATTTTTGCTAGAGGTGGCCTAATATTATTAATTTTGTTTGTAACGCTACACACAACTTTTGTAAGAGAATGGAAATCCATAAATGGAAACTATAGGTTAGCTAATTTAATAATTCCACTTTTAGTAGCTTCGTTTTTTGACATTTCAATGGAGGGTGTTCAATTTCCTTTAAATTATTACTTTTTTGTTGGAGCGTTTCTTTCATATAAAAAGTAACTTAATTATTTTTTTTGTACCATTCAAATGTTTTTTGTAATCCTGATGATAAAGAAGTTGAAGATTCCCAACCAAGAGAATTTATTTTGCCAGAATCTAACAATTTTCTTGGATTTCCATCTGGTTTTGTAGCATCGAAAATAATATCACCATCAAACTTAGTTATTTCCTTTAAAAGATAGGACAATTCTTTAATCGAAATTTCTTCACCGCTACCTACATTTAATAAATCATCTTTCCATTCTTTTTCAAGGAGAAAATCTACTGCATTACTTAAATCATCAACATATAAGAATTCTCTTTTTGGTTCACCTGTTCCCCAAATTTCAATATTCTCACTCCCATTTTTTATTGCATCATAAAATTTAACGATTAAGCCAGGTATTACATGGCTACTATTTAAATCAAAATTATCATTTGGTCCGTACAAATTTGTTGGCATAAGATTAATTATTTTGTGTCCATATTGAGACTTGAGTGCATTGCCCATTTCAATTGCGGCAATTTTTGCCATCGCATAAGGTGAATTAGTAGGTTCCAGTTTTCCATTCATCAGACTTTCTTCTGAAGTAGGAATAGATGCATTTAATGGGTAAATACAACTACTGCCTAAATTAATTAATTTAGTTTCGGGGAAATTAATTAATGCTTCAAGAATATTGATATTAATTTTTAAGTTTTCAAGTATAAATTCAGTTCGAAAAGTATTATTTGCTAATATTCCACCGACCCTTGCAGCTGCATTTACAATCAAATCTGGGTTTACATCTTTTATAGTTCTTGTGGTTTCATCTAAAGAAAAAAGATTTGTATCTTTTCTATTTGAACCAATAATTTCGGAAACAGAGTGAGAATTTGATAAATTTTTAACTAGGTTTGAACCTACCAAGCCATTAGAGCCAAAAATAAGAACTTTAATTTTTTTTCCTTTTTTAATACCTTTATATACTAAATAAATATAGTTTTAAATTGGTGTATAAAAATTGAAAATAGAATATATAAATGGATACAAATTTGCAAGAATGTCAGATTACGTATTTTCTGAAGTTTTAACAAATAAACAATTTCAAGAAATAAATCCCAAAAATATTGAGATAATATATTCCAACAATTCACATGTATGCTATCAAAGGAACCAATTAAATATCAGTGATGGAGATACCGTATTTTGTGTAAATAGTTCAATAGAATTACTTTTTCATCTTGTTAAAAATGAGGATTTAAAAAATCTAACTTTAATTACTTCGCAAACTGATGACAAAATATCAAAAAAAATATTTAAAAAATTACCAACACAATTTATAAAATGGTATTCCATAAATGTTGAGTACACTGATCCGCAACTTATTTCAATTCCTTTAGGGCTTTCTAATGGTTACAACAAAAATTTAGACCTTGCTGATAATTTAATTAATATTGATTTGAGTAATTTTACAAAAAGAAAAAAGAATTTACTTTATCTAAGTTTTGAAGATAATACAAATATTAGGTATAGAAGTGGACTTAAAAATTATTTTTCACAATACAAATGGGCGAAAATTTTATACAAAAAAAATGAAATAGTTGAATATGAGAACGATTTAAGGATTAGTAATTTTGTATTATGCCCTCAAGGAAATGGTATTGACACTCATAGAATCTGGGAAACTTTATACTGTGGCTCGATACCAATTATTGAAGACCATATTGGATTTAATCAATTTAAAAATTTACCAATTATGTTTGTTGATGATTTTTATAATATATCTCAAAAATCTTTAGAAAATTTTTTAGATACATTACAAGTACAAGACCTAGATATGATAGATTTTAATTACTGGAAAAACAGAATATTTAAGAAAACGCATGGTATTGAAAATACTGTAACAAAAACTATTGATAAAAAAATATTTAATTATATGACTTTAAAAAATATCTTAAAGACAAAATTATTTAAAATTAGAAACGGATATTTTAGAATACTTTATAAATTTAAAAATAAGTTATTTACTCAAATTTAGAAATAAAATAAATTAAGTTACCATTTATAACTATACTATTTTAAATGAAAGCTCTAATCACTGGTATAACTGGCCAGGACGGCTCTTATTTAGCCGAACTATTGTTAAGTAAAGGCTATGAAGTTCATGGGACAATCAGAAGGTCATCATTAATTAATACATACAGGATTGATAATATTATTTCAGAATACTCAAATACAAATAAGCTAAATTTACACTATGCGGATCTCTTAGATTCAGCCTCGCTTTCCAATTTAGTTACACAGATACAACCTGACGAAATATACAATCTGGGTGCACAATCACATGTAGCTGTATCATTTAAAAATCCTCTTTACACAACTCAAACAAGTACTATAGGACCACTTGCTCTTCTAGAAACAATTAAAAATGCTGACAAAAAAATAAAATATTACCAAGCTTCTAGTTCTGAAATGTATGGTGGTGAAGGTGCAGTCAGTCTCAATGAAGATTCCCCTTTATTACCCAAAAGTCCATACGCCTCATCAAAAGTTTTTGCCCATGAAATTAATAAAATTTATCGCGAATCTTATAATATTTTTGGTGTAAATGGAATATTGTTCAATCACGAATCTCCTAGAAGAGGAGAAACTTTTGTTACCAGAAAGATAACAAAAGCTATTGGTAGGATTCACCATGGTTTGCAAGGAAAACTAACTTTAGGCAATTTAAATGCGTCTAGAGATTGGGGATTTGCTGGTGATTATGTAGAAGCAATGTGGTTGATGATGCAGCATGAAAAGCCTGACGAATGGGTTGTCGCTACAGGAGAGACCTATACTGTAGAAGATTTTTTAGTAGAGGCATTTAATATTGTTGATTTAGACTGGACGCAATACGTCGAAACATCAGAAAAATACTTTAGACCCAATGAAGTAGATTATTTACTTGGAGATCCAACAAAAATTAAAAAAACTTTAAATTGGGAGCCAAAAACTAGTTTTAAAGAATTAGTAAAGATGATGATTGAAAATGATTTAAATGAAGCTGAAAAAGAACTCACACTTGTAAAAAATAATCTTTTAAAACCAACTTGGGAGCATCCAACGGTTTAGTTAAATGTCAAAAAATGTATTGTTAATTGGTTCAGATGGTTTTTTAGGTAAAAATATTAAAAGTGTTCTAAAGGAATCAAACAAATATAATTATTTTGAAATTCGTAATTCTGAAGATTTAGATATTCTGAATTACGATTTATTTTCTAATTATTTACTTAACAATGACATTAATAAAATTATAAATTGCGCAGCTTTTGTTGGCGGTATTTCGTACGGATATAAATATCAAGCTGACTTACTGAGCATAAACTCTCAAATGGCAATAAATCTTTACAAAGCATCAAAAGAGAAAAATGTGAGTATGTTAATAAATCCTATTTCAAATTGTGCTTACCCTGAAAAATATAAAGAGTATGAAGAAAGTAAATTTTGGGATGGGAAAATACATGAATCAGTATTTAATTATGGACTTTCTAAAAGGCTTTTTGTAGGCCTAGGAGAAGCTTATTATAAACAATTTAATTTTTCTTCATCAAATATTGTTATGTCAAACATGTATGGCCCCTTAGATCATTTTGAAATAGAAAGATCACATGCTTTAGGTGCTCTGATATTAAAAGTCTATAATGCAAAAAAAAATAATATTGGCTTTATCGATATTTGGGGGACCGGAAAGCCAATTAGAGAATGGCTTTATGTTCAAGACGGAGCAGAATCTTTAATACGAGCTCTTGAATTAGAACCAGGTCATCATTTTTTTAATGTTGGATCTGGACAGGGTTATTCAGTGATTGAAATAGCTAAAAAAATAGCTAGGGAATTTGATTGGGATGGGGAATTTAAACTCGATACTTCAAAACCTGATGGTGTCTTAGAAAAAAAAGTGAATCCAAAACTTGGAGAAACAATACTTAATTGGTCACCAAAAACTACAATAGACGAAGGAATCAAGCTAACAGTAGAATGGTTTATAGAAAATGAGAAAAATAGTACACAATAACGAAATAATATGCATAGTTGCAAATCTTGAAGATGCAAAAGAGGGCTTAGATTTTTTAAGCGAAGATAATGATTTTATACAAGTTGGAACTTGGAATTACAAAAAAGGACAAATTTTACCATTGCACTACCATAATGAATTTGAAAGAACGGCTCTAAGAACTTCTGAGTGTGTATTTGTTTTTAAAGGTAAAATTGAATGTAATCTACATTCTGAGGATGGAGAATTTATTGAAACAATAATTGCCAATGCAGGTGAATTTATTATAAATTTAAGTCAAGCTCATGAGTATAAAATTTTAGAAGACACAATCGTTTTAGAAGTTAAAAACGGTCCGTATTTTGGACCAGATAAAGATAGAACAAGAATAGAAAAGAAATGATTTTTCAAGTTGAACCCCAGATTACTAAAAATGATATAAAAGCTGTATCTGAATACATGAACTCAGGAGGTTGGCTTACTGAACATAAATTAACAAATGAGTTTGAAAATAAAATTTCACATTATCTTGGTAGGAAATATGCTATCGCAGTGCCAAACGGCACTATCGCAATTTACTTATCATTAATGTCTCTAGGAATTAAAAAAGGAGACAGAGTTGCAGTACCAAATATAACCATGATTGCAACAATTAATGCAATTTTATGGATTGGAGCAGAACCTGTCTTGGTCGATATTGATGAAGATTTCTGTATGTCTATAGATCATTTAAAAAAAATTAAAAATCTCAAAGCAGCGATTTTCGTTCCTCTTAATGGAAGGATTGGTAATGGAGATCTGATTGAAAAGTGGTGTAAGAAAAATCAAATTAAATTGATTGAAGACTCAGCCCATTCACTTGGTACAAAATATAAAAATTTTAATGCAGGAAATCTTGGAGATGTAAGTGTTCTTTCTTTCACTCCTCACAAAATTATAACAACTGGCCAAGGCGGCATGATTTTGACCAACAACCAGAAGTTAGCTAACAATATAACAAAATTGAAATCTTTTAATAGAAGAGCTGGTAAGTCTGATTGGCATGAGGGGTTTGGTCTAAATTTTAAATTTACTGATTTACAAGCTTCACTTGGACTATCACAACTTGCAAGGTTGAATGAGAATATTAAAACAAAAAGAAGAATATATCAATACTATAAAAAACATATTGCTAATGAGTTTTTTGTAATAAAAGAATTTGAAGAAAATGAAGTTCCTTGGTTTTTTGATATTTTAACTAAAAACTTCAATGTCAGAAACAAATTGCATGATTACTTAATTAATAATAATATAGAAACGAGATTTTCCTATCCAGCATTAAGTAAACAAAAATTCTTAAAAGAATATAAAAATAAAAATTTAGATTTCTCAGAATCAACTCATAATAAAATATTGTGGCTTCCTTCATCATTAGGCTTAAAAACTGAGGATTTGAAAATAATTTGTGATAAATTAAATGAGTTTAGGATTTAAAAACTTTACTTATACAGATAAATAGAAATTTTAAATAATTATCAACACAGTAAAGTTTACTTTGCTTTACAAATTCCAAAACTTCTTTTAAATGTCTTGATTTGTTGAATGGGCTAATGAAATAACTCTTATTAAACATTATTCGGTACTGTTCTTGAAAAAAGCAACCTATTGGGTACTTTAAACCTTGAACATGCCATGGCTTAGTCTTTCCGGCAAAATGCATTGTAATGTTGCCCAAAATCTCTTCAATTTTCACATCAATATCTTCAACTACAACATTGTTATTTAAAGTTTTAGGCAACTCTAAATAATTTCCATTAAAAAAAGTGTTTAAAATATCCTGATCCCAATACTTGGCTTCTTTTTTGAAATTAATTAAGTGCTTTTCAAGCTTACTTCCTATCCCATCATTGATGTATTTTTTTAAATCATAAATTATCACACCTGCGTTAAAGTATTTATCATCCATTTCCATATAGTCAAAATATTCTATCGTAGATAGTTCGTCAGTCTCATATTCTCCAATAGTGTTAGCACAGATGGTATACTCTGATTTTTTTAGATCTTCCAAGTATTTTTTAAAAGTAGAATAAGGATCTTTGTTGAATAGTATGTCAGAGTCTATATAAATAATATGATCTATATCATCTTTAATAAGATTAATAGCAAAAATTCTATAATATGTAGCTTCTGTTACATGAGAGTTATTTAAATTTGGAAGATTATAGTTATTCTTGATTTCTACAAATTTAAAATTTAAGTTTTCAAATCTATGTTTGTCGATTTCTTTGCTTAAACTAAAAGGTTGATTGTGGGCAATGTAAATATTTATTTTTTCGCTTGTAACATTGTTTAGACTAAAAAATGACATTAAAGCTTGAGTGTTGTAATTCTTATCTAAACAATAAATAAAATTCATCTAAATTAAATATACAATTACAAAAAATTTTTGTTCGAAAAAGATTAGAATTTCTATAATTAGTTTAGATAAATAATGAACAAAATATCATTAGCCATACCAACTCATTTTTCTAGCAAATATCTTTCAATCTTGTTAAAAAGTATTAGAAATACAGAATTAATTAGTGAAATAGTTATCTCTGATGACTCAAATAATCTTTATGAGATCGAAAATATAAAAAAAATAATTAGCAAATATCAAAATAGTCATATAAATTTTGTCTTCTCTCAAAATTT
>Ga0181574_10005944_pt1 | contig 10346 bp, 8 predicted proteins | sample 101ome_24_FD_145600 | JGI IMG/M metagenome (GOLD analysis project Ga0181574, IMG submission 145600) | Coastal salt marsh microbial communities from the Groves Creek Marsh, Skidaway Island, Georgia - 101410AT metaG (spades assembly) | ecosystem: Environmental > Aquatic > Marine > Intertidal zone... | reverse complement strand
GGAGGAGGAACTTTCGAAAGCGAACGCGGCGTTGGCGCAAGCCTCCGAAAACGTCCAACAAGGCCCGTCGGCGGAGGAACTAGAACGCGAAAAACAGGAACAGCAGAAAGAATTGCACGAATTAAAGTCTCGACTGGAGCAAGAGTTGCAAGGCATGAACGTTTTGCGCGAACAGTTGCAAGAAGAGCGAGGAAAAAGAGCGCAGCTCGACGCGCGTTTAGCCGCCACTTTGGCGGCGCAACAACAACAAGCCGCGACGGTTCAAGGGGCCTCTGAAAGCGCACAAAAGCAACCGTCCCCGCATCACAGGTTCACCAACAAAAAGAACGAAGATTACGGCGACGACGACGACGAGACGATGTTGAACGATATCGAAGGCGCGATCATTTCCGGTGGAAGCTACTCGTTCGTGCCTTTGCAAGGCAAGTTCAAGTCGTTGACGTTCTGCCCGCCGTTGCAATCGAGCGGTTGCTTGCAAGCGGCGAACATGTTCGATCGGTTTTCCGTGTTTTTACAGCGCAGACCGACGTTAAGAGTCTTACTGATTGGCTACTTCGCGCTGTTGCACGTGCTCTTGTTTCTGTTTTGATCGTCATCGATTGTTTTCTTTGTTTTTAGTTATTATTATTATTATTATCAATATTATTATTACCACCACCTTAATTGAAGTCACAAGCAGTTCAGAACATTTTAGGGTTTCAATTTTTGTCAATTTTTTTCAAAACCCGTGTAGTTAGTTCCCCGTACTTTTCTTCATTTCAAACTTTTCTTTCTTTCTCCTTTGCTTAAACAATGTCGGAAGAAACTAAAGAAAAGAGATTCGACGATTATTCTCAAGACGAGAACGTCGAACGCCACACGCGCAAGAACAGATGGGTTTCTGTTGATATCGGCGGAAAACCGTGAGTGATATTATTATTTTGTTTTTGTCAATTATTTTTCCGTTGAAATTGATAATTCTTGGTTTGCTTATCATTTTTCGCGCGCGCGCGTCTTTCTCGTCTTTCCTCGAATTCCGTTCCAAAAAACCGTCTGAAAATGAAAGATTAACGTTTCTTTCGTCGTTTTTGAGCAAAAAGAGAGCGAGTTCTTCTTTTGGACGCGACTGATTCGCCGCCGTCTTCGTTCCAATGATTGAATTGGGGAGTGTGATCGGAATTGGTGACGAAGCAAGAGGAAAAAGCGCTAGCTTTTCCGACGATTTTTTTTTTCAAACGTTAGATTTTTTTTTTTTTTTCAAGACCCCCTCGCTCGCCGTCTTGTTTTGCGACAACAACAACAAAAAAGCACAAGAAAGAGAGCTTTATTTCAAAAAATGAAAATATAATAGACGCGATTGACGACTGACGACGACACACAATTTCTCTCTCTCTCTCTCTCTCTTTCTCTGTTAAAAATGTAAACATAAACGACTACTCATATGCAGATTTCTTCGATTCAACTGGGTGTCTTCATTGCTCGCGTCTCTCGTGTTGTGGGGCTTTGTCGCCGCGGTATTGATTGACGAGGACGAACACTCCAATCCGAAACTCCCGACTGAGTTTTCGCGATGGAAAAAATGGATCACGGTCAACTTCACGTGGATGTACATCTTGACTCAAGATGTTTGGTTCATATTTGTGCTCTGGCTTCTGTTTACGAAGTACGCGAACATCAAGTTGGGCAAAGACGACGATAAACCTGAATTTTCAGATTTCGCGTGGTTTTCTATGCTCTTCTCCTGCGGTATCGGGGTTGGATTCTACTATTACGGTGTCTCCGAACCAATCTATCACTACCGTCAATCCGGTAATTTGCAAAAGCTTCCGGTCACGAACGATGATCAAAAAGCGCAGCAAGCTATCTTTCAAACGCTCTTTCACTGGGGCCTTCACGGCTGGATTCCTTACATCGTCGTCGCGTTGACGCTCGGCGTCGTCTGCCATCGACAAGGTTTACCGATGACCATGCGTAACGCCTTTCACCCGTTGATTGGTGATCACACCAAAGGTTTCGCTGGCGATGTGATCGATGCATTGTCTATTTCTTGCACAACCTTTGGCGTGTGCACGTCCTTAGGTTTGGGCGTCTCTCAAATTAACTCGGTACTCGCCCGTTTGGATGGTTCCGTAGCGGTCAACCAAAAGACGCAAACCGGTATCATCTGGATTATCACCGCAGTTGCGACGTGCTCAGTCCTTCTCGGTCTTAAACGGGGCATCAAATCGTTGTCGCTGTTTACTTTCACCATTGGTTTGATCTTGCTCGTCTTGGTCACCGTTTGCGATAACACGTGGTTTCTCATCAACTCCTTTGTCGAGGCGGTTGGCGTGTACATGACGTGGGTCATTCAAGTCGGCTTCAACTGCGGCACGTGGACGCAATTGAATCAAGAATTCGATAACGGGTACGAATACGAAGGTAAATCCTTGCTTTGGGGCAAAGATTCTTTGAGCGACAAGCTCTTCGAGGCTACCGGCATCGAAACGTCCTCTGCTTTGGCCATCGAGAAGTACGATTCCGGACCGGAATGGATGATGGACGGTTGGACCATCTTTTACTGGGGTTGGTGGATCTCCTGGGCACCGTTCGTTGGCATGTTCATCGCGAAAATCTCAAAAGGCAGAACTGTCGGACAAGTCATTAAAGGTGCTTTCATCGCGCCGATCTTGTTTTCGTTCATTTTCTTGACCTTCTTTGGTTCTCTCGGTATCAAAATGCAACGCGCCGCTGAAATGGCGTTGGATGTTCAGGTGGACAAATCCAACTGGAGCATTGATTGCGCTGCGGCTGGTTACGATGGTCGCACTCCGACTTCCGATGCTGCCATTGCGCTCGCCGATAAGGGTTATTATTTACTCTCGTGCAGAAATTCCAACGACCGTATTCTCGATGTCATGGCCCCGTACGGCCAATTGACGACGTTCATGCACTTGTTGGTGTTAGTCGGAATCACGTTCTACTTCGTGACTTCGTCTGATTCTGGTTCGTTCGTCGACGACATCATTTCCGCGCAAGGTCACGAAAATCCGCCGTGGATTCAACGCGTCTACTGGGCCGTTACGGAAGCTGCCACCGCGCAAGCCTTACTTTCCGCTTCGGATTCTGGATTGAGCACTATTCAAGCCGTTTCTATTGTCGCTGGTTTACCGTACACGATTGCCATCTGCTACTGCTGCACGTCGCTCTATCGCGCCTTGAAACGAGAATTGAGAGACGAAGACATCATGGCGCAAAGACATGGTTTCGTCGTTTCTTCTTTGGACATTCTCGAGTTGTACAGCCCGGAAGACATGCCGGCGCAGTCGCCGTCGAGCGGCGATAGGTTCAAATCGAACGTCATCGCGTTGTTCTTCCCGTACAAGGGTCTCAAGACCGCCGCAATTGCTGCGTACAACGACGACGTCATGGGTACCATCTACGCTGTTGTTGCTACTTGCACGTGGTTCACATGGTTTCTCTGCTTATGCTTATCTGGCATTGGTGAAGGCACCGCTTCCATCGCGTGGATGTTATACTGCTTCTTCGTTGCGCAAGTCGCGATTATTCGTTACCACGTCAGAGCTGCGCGCAGCATCAGAGATAACTTCTTGAACGACTTGTTCGCATCGTTCTTGGTGTATCCGATGGTCGTCTCTCAGATGGAATTGGAAGCGCCGTACATCGAGCAACGTAAACAAGTATAAGACGTTATTTATTTAAAAAAATAGCGAAAAAGATTCACGGGCGCACGTTATTTAAAACGAAAGAGCGCGCGGTGTTTCTCGGTAGGAGGTAGGCTAACGAGAGTGGATGCGTTCGTTTAAAGAAAACAGTCACATTCACACGTTAAATAAGAAAAGGTCATCAAACGAAATAATAATAATAAGGACGCAAATAATAAGGAAACGAAGTTAAACGAGGAAGATGTATCATCTCCTTTTCGCTTCGATTCACAGCGTTTTTGTAAACATCTCGAAACTACGAGTACGTCAGAATTCATCGAATCACAAACTACTGTATTTCATGCGCGCTTATCTCTTCTAAAAACAACTTTCTTTCTTCTAAATGTGCTCTCTAATTATTCATTCTAAAATCACGTCGCGTCTCTCCAAACACTACCTCTCGCTTCAGCGTTCCTTTTTTTGAACTCGGTTCGTCGCTCTCCATCAAAATCTCTTTTCTCGTCCTTCCCGTGATCTTCTCCAACCTGTCGTGAATCCTCAGCGGCTGACAACACGTCTCGAATAACCTTTGGATTCGAATCTCCGTAACTTATAAAATCAAGAAGTGCGCACACATTCGTAGCTTCACCTTTTTCACCCGATAAGCGCTTAACAGCTTCTTCATACGGTTCAAAAGCATTTCTCCTCGACTTCCCCGTGACTGTTCTCGTGGAAGCATATATCTCCCCTACCAAAGGCTGAATGGTGCGCGCATTTTTTTTCACGTCTCGATTAATCTCTGGATTCGTCCATTTCTTCTGCTCCGTTTGCAAACGGGTCGTCTTCGGCTTTGATCTTTCGTTCGCAAATGCGTTTGGTCCTTTGCGCTTAAGGTTGTGCTCAAATCTACCTCCGTAATGTTTCGGACCTTCGTACTCATGATCCAAGGCTTTGTAGTAATGTTTGTAAAACTCCTTATTAGATTGGTACTCTCCAGGATCGCCGTCGACGGTGTCGGCGTCATTCCCGCGATCGTCACCGTCACTTCGTTCTCCTTCACTATGTTCTCCTCTTCCTTCCATTTCGTGTTTGTTCGGATGCATAATTCTACAGTCTCCTCCTCGTTCAGGAACAAAACTGGACGCTTGAACTCGCAAGGCGCGCGCATTTAAGAGGGGATCGTCTCCAATTACCTGACGTATGAGATTAGCCAGTTTATCGCCCATCACATCAACGATCGTGAACCAGCTCGAAGAATTTCCTTTCTCGCCTCGTCGTTTCGAATCAAGAATAGAACACGATTCTTCCACGAGCGCTTCGCGCGTTTGCTTCCTATTCGACCACCCGTCGTTACCTATCAAAGAGAAAAAGCTTGGAAAATTAAGTTTCTCCTCAAATACTCCTTTGTTGTTCGAATCGCCATCGTCTGTGGGTGCTGTGTGTACTTCATAAATCAAATCTTCCGGCCATCTGTTGAAAAATATGCCGTGAAAGAAAGTCGCGCGCGATAAGTCTCGCACGATGGACTTGAAGGAGTCATTGAAATTAGCATCGCTGTTGTTCTCGCATTTCTGCAATGGTTGGTAGACGCTCAATACGGAAACGTGCGTCATTTTTTTCGCGCTCACGCACGATTTATTCTTCCCGCTACTATTCTCATCGTTTTGCGACGTTAGGAGAGAGGAAAAAGCATCCAATCGATCCATAACCTTCGTGGCTAAAATTTTTGAAAGCCCGAGTTTTCCCGTAAAAAAGCCCAGATTACGTTCCTTCAAAAGTTCGTGAACGTTCGCGACGTTATTCGCATCTATTTTCATCCGTAAATTCTCGTTGTTCGCTAATTCAGGTATGATACCATCGCACGGGTGGAATTGATGGATCAAATTTTCAATTTCTTCAGACGTGCACGCGAACTTAATGTTATCGCCACTCCCAATGTTCCGACGCGCGCAACAGTGTTTTGCCAAACTCGCGTTTGTGGAAACGCCAAATGTTATACCACGGGCGAATGAAGGGTTCGCAACGTAACCTTGCACAAGCCCCAAAACTTTAACGCAAACGCGCGTCGCTTGTTCCGCGCTGACGGTGGTATTCACAGACGTGCGACTTGGTCGAATGGAAAAGAACGCCCATCTTTGCTGCTGAAAAGCGCTCACGAAGTTGACGCCATCTTCACCACTATTGTGTCGTAAAGTATTCGATCCTTTGACGTCTAGTTCTGCTTCCGAACATCGCCGTCCAAGATGTACAACTTGCAACCGTTCGGCTTGGAATTCGTTCGAGTTACATAAATCTTGAACGATTCGATGCGACGCCTCCAGCATAACCAGCGTTGCATCTTTGTCTTCCTCCGTAAGAGGTTTCTTCGCGTTCCCAAGAAAATCAACACAGACTAGGAGTGAGGGAAGTGAAGATCCAGACGAGATACCCATCGCAAATTTTAATCTGATTTATTCCTTTGCTCTTTCTTTTGGTTCGAACAATCCAATAGAGTGTCCATCGATTGTCGTCATCGCCGCAATTTTTTCAACCGTTTTCGACTTGTCGCTCGTATACTGAATCGGTCCGTCCAAAGTGCCCCCTAATTCCAACAACTGTTTTACCGCGTGATCGACGTCTGCAACCTCAAAGTTTAACGAAAGAGTGCTGTAGTTGTTGATATTAACACTTCTGCTTCTTATCTCTGCTCCTCTTTCTGCTTCTTCTCCCGATGATGATATTCTTTGTTGCACGGCGAGAGTGATGGTGAAGTTATTACTGGTAGGGGATTTTGTTGAAGAAGAAGAAGAAGAAGAAGAAGAAGAAGGAGGAGTCGTCAACTCGGCAAAAGTGTCCGTGCAAACAACGAGAGAGAATCCTAAACCTTTGGTGAAGAAATCGCACGTCTTTTTGAGATTATTCGAGGAGAGCAAGACGTGCTTCAAGCGCGCTGTTGACATGTATTTATCTAAAAATAGTGTGTTTGTCTTTAGTGAAGAATTATTTAACGATCGAGGAAAAGAAAGTGCTCAGATTGACAAAAGTACAAAAAGGTAAAAAAGGGGGGTGGAGTTCGTTAAACCAGAGAGTAAATGTTTGCGTGCGCGCGTAAAAAAAGATGTCGCCGGCGCAAAGCGGGAGCGCGATGGTAACCACAAAATCGATGACGACGACGACGAGTTGGTTGGATGAAAAGGAGATGGGGTGGAGGAAAAATGTTTCGTTTTCTCGGGCATGGCTTTCAGAGCTCCTTCTCTTTTTTTCTCGGCTTTTCACTTTCAAAAACTCTTTGTGTTTTTGTGGATAGATAAAAACAGTGATGGCAAAAATTCAGACTTCGACGTATTCGAAGTATTCAGAATCTGTATAATATTCGTAGTATTCAGTTTAATGAAAATTATGTTACAACGTGACGCCTTCTAAAGCTTCGAGAAGACTGGAATCAAAAAACTTGGACGCCGAAATGTCTTCGCCCATGCCTTTTCGTCGTCTGGTTTTAATGCAAAACTCCCTCGCCAGGTGCGAGACGGGACTCGGTTCCAACGGTCTCAACTGAATGGCTCGATCGAGCGGGTCGCCGGGGACAACCGACCAGTGATCAAAATAAGACAAACCAAACGCCATTCCTCTCGTGTGCGCTCTTAAATCAGTTTCAAACCCGAAAGATTCTATCGCAGGAAGTAGAGCTTTGACGATATAAACTGGCGTACCCGGTTTTGCGACGTCCGAAACGACGTGACCGCGTCGTTTGGACAAGACGTTGTAAATAGCCGTCATACAATCTGCAGGCGTTTGGATTTCAACCGCGTATACTGGCTCCATCAAACGAGGTTGAGCGGTTAAGAACGCTGAATACACGCATCGTCTCGAAGTTGGAATGATTTGACCGCCACCTCTCTGCAAAGGCTCGCTACTGATCGTCGCGTCGAGTATTTTGAACTTTGTCTCGCGAATTGGCTCTTCGCAAAGCGGACCTTCGCGGGTACCCCACTGGAAGCCTTGTACGATGGATTCTCGGACGGACATCAGCAAATCTTTATCGACTTCGCTCGGTAGTGTATCGTCCATTAATACGTTCGGTCCATCAGAGTCGGGGCCAAACGCCCAAACTGATCTCGCCGCTAACGCGTCCCAGTCGTACTTCTGCGTGAAAAAGTTCGCCAAGTGTTTCTTCGGCCACTCCAAGACGACATTTTTGCTCTCAATATCTAAACCCAAGCCTTTATCTAGCGGTTCCGCAATCATTGTAATTTTATTTCTCTTATTTGGCGTTTCCGCGAAGCATTTCAATGCCGACGTTTCGACGACCGTTTCCGCAAACACCACCACGGGATCTGCTACTTTAACCTCGATGTCCGCGTACACTTCGCGCAAGTCTTTCATGGCTGAGTCGAGGTAGATTTCCCCTACGCCGACGACAACGTGTTCACCGGATTCTTCCACTTTTGTTTGCAACGCTGGATATGTCTTTGAGATTTTGCGCAAACCTTCCACCATTTTCGGTAAGTCGGACGGGTGCAAAGGCTCTACGGCAATTTTCACCACCGCTTTATTTTCAAATTCCAGCGGTTTGAACGTGTACGCATCTTCATCGTTTCCTTCTTTTGACGACGCAGATACCAAAGTTGCGGTTTTAACGATGGATTGATCGATACCGGCGATGAGTACCCAGGAGCCAGCAGGAGCGCTTTGAACTGGAATGCGATACCTCGCTTCGTTGATCCACAATTGCGAGACTGTCTTCACAGCGCAGTCTTCTTCGTCGTCTGGGGAATACGCCTCGCCCAACACTTTTACCGAATCATTTACACGAAGCGTACCGGAAAGAACACGACCGAACGCGTCGAATGCGTCTGGAGATTTCGTGGATGGATACAGTTTAACGATTTGAACGGCTAATGGTCCATCTTTATCGCAAGTTTGCATCGCTCGTACGCGTCTACTCGAGGTGGATACTTCGCCCGTGTACGTGCGGGAAATCTTGTTTTCTGCTCCTTCGATAGGATTCGGTATGGATTGTAACAAAATGTCCGTCAAACCGCCGTGCGATTCAAACACTTTCGAAAACGCGAGCTTAATAAGCGGTTTCGTGTTTTGCTTCAACTCTTTTGGTTTCAATTTGTACGAAAACCTGTTGAATTCTTTCAAAGCTCTTTGAAAAGATTCAGGTGCCTCGCCGACGGCTTGAGAGAAAAGCTTATATAACGGTTCAAGAATGAACTGCACGAACGAGCGCTGACAATCTTGTTGCCCAGCTGGAGGCTTCTTCTTGAACGTGCGCGTCTCTTCGTCAAAATAAGCGTCGCCCCATAATCGCTTCGCGAACTGTTTGTGATCCAAGTCATCGCTCTGGGAAACGTTTTTATACGTCTTTGCGAAAGATTCTAAAGTAAACGAGAAACCGTATAAACTCGATCCAAAGCACACGCGGTTATTCAGAGGTGTACACGCGCGCGCGTTTTCTGGCCCATAAGCGGCTTCAATTAACGCGTTGCACTCTTCGATGACGTGCCTAAGTTTATGGTACGCATCCGCCGGAGGCAGCTTGAGCTCCACGATGAGTCGATCGATTTTGTTGATGAACAAAACGCACGGGACGTTCTCTCGCGCGGCAATTTTGATCGCTTTTTCGGTTCCACACATGACTCCTTCAGCAGCGTCGACAACGATTAAAACACCGTCAGCTATTCGAGCGGCAGCGGAGACTTCGTCGCAAAAGTTTGCGTGGCCGGGAGTATCAAAGATTGAAATCGAGTGCGTCTTTCCATGCTTCCCATCTGCTAAAGGTAACGTCATCGGTACGGCTTTAATGGACATCTCGCGGCTGCGTTCGTCTAGTCGTGTGTCCGTGTATAAACGCAAAGCGTTGTAATTCTTTTGTGACAGTTGCGTGGAGCTCGAACCTAAATTATCGTCGTATTTCCACGCGTCCGAAACGTCGTGCGTCTCCTCCACGAGCGCATCCACTAAAGAAGATTTTCCGTGATGTAAATGACCAGCAATACACACGTTCCTCGATAACACCGGCGTCTGCCACAGCATTTCTAAAAATTCTGGCTTGCATTTCATTTTAGCGCCCGAAGTGTCCAACTTCAAATCTTCCGAAACGATCTCGAATCTTTTCTTGTTCTCCGAGGCGATGATCGGCACCTCCAACGCCTGCGCGTCTTCGGTTTCAACGAGCGTCTCCGTATCTTCTCCATACACCTCTCTGGCGGAGGGATAGTACTTCTTATCTTCGGCTAAGACGATCGCAGTCGTCGTCGGCTCTTCTTCATCATCTTCTTCTTCTTCATCGTCTTCTCCTCCTCCTCCTCTCATTTCTTCTTCTTCTTCGTCTGCGCCGTCACCTCTTCTTCCTCCTCCTCTTCCCCAATCGCCGTCTTCTTCTTCCTCCTATTTCAGTTTTACAGTCAAGACAAAACAAAGAGATCAAAGTCAGAGACAGCATCTACGAGAAACAAACAATGCGATCAAAAGAGCATAACGTCGTCGGTGTCGCTACATCACTCTCCATTGAACGAGAGAGAGAGAGAGAGAGAATTTTGGATTCACACAAAAAAGAGGGGCGGGGAAAAAGTCGTTCGTTCGGGAAGTGCAAAAAAGAATACGCACCAGCATTGATACTCCACGACGACGAGTGTCGTCCTCGGAATCGACGTCGGAATCGACGTCTGGTCCTATGTAGTTCCCGAACTCGTCGTAATTTGACTCGTCCATTTTCTTGTGTTCAGTTGTTGTTGT
>Ga0181574_10005942_pt1 | contig 10348 bp, 7 predicted proteins | sample 101ome_24_FD_145600 | JGI IMG/M metagenome (GOLD analysis project Ga0181574, IMG submission 145600) | Coastal salt marsh microbial communities from the Groves Creek Marsh, Skidaway Island, Georgia - 101410AT metaG (spades assembly) | ecosystem: Environmental > Aquatic > Marine > Intertidal zone... | reverse complement strand
AAAATTTTTCAACGAGAGCACGATGAAAAGGCAAGCACCCGTTAATAAAGCCCGCCAGAAACATGGATTTTTCCATACCTGCGCTGTCGTTGTATTCTGCGCAGGTGGCTTAGCTGTTTCAGGGCAGGTGTTTTCACAGAATGCTACCAATCCTCTCGCTACCCTGATTTTTGAATCTACACCACTGGACAGCCGGGATGTGCCTGGACAGGATACCGCCACGAAAGCAGTGAGCGACGCAGCGATCAATGATTCGACCCGTACTGGTGATTCTGATATCGAAGAATACCTTGCCCTGATTGATACTACCCTGGAAGAAGATGGCCTCTATGCCCAGTCATTAATCCAGCAATATGACTCCCTGGGACTATTCCATCTGCAGGCCGGAAATTATGACGAAGCCGTGGCTGCATTCGAGGAAGCACTGCATGTCATCAAGGTAAACAATGGCCTTTTCAGTCTCGAACAGTCAGATATTGTGAGTCACCTGGTCAGGGCACATACCTTGCGCGGTGACTTCGTTTCGGTAGATAACCATAAACATTATCTTTACTACCTCAATGAAAAAAGCCTGCCTGATAATTCACCGGAAAAGACTTCAGCTCGACTGGCCTGGGCTGACTGGAATGTGGAGGCCTTTGTAAAAGGATACCGGGAGAGCTATTCCAACACCGTCAATATTTCTGATAGCGTGAACGCGGCCCGCCGTATTGAAAACCGTGTGACAATTGATGTTCCTGTTAGCCAGCCGCCGGGAAGTACTGATGCCCCCCGCACCATGTCGGTTTCCATGCGCGTACCCATGCTCAACCAGAATTCCGTTATCACCAATGCCGCTGTTACCGATTACAACCTGAGAAGTGCTCCCGTAGCCCTCAATAACGATATGCTGATTAACCGGCGATTGCATGAAGCCAAGGCCATCTATCAGTCCCTGCTGGAACAGCAACATCCGGAGGATGAAGACTTTCTGGACAGACAGCGGGAATTGCACGAGAAACTGGCCAACATCAATTACCTGCTGAAAAAGGAGCTGGAACGATTCGAGGACACCCAGGACCAAGGCTCCATTACTTTCAACCGGGTCAACCAGGAATACACCAGCAACGCCGAAATGATGGCCAATCGGCGCTATATTGATACACGCAAATCTTTCACAAACTACGTGGATACCATCGAAAATTCAGCGCAGAGTTCTCCCCTTGATATAGCCCTGGCCTATATCTCCCTGGGTGATATGCACATGAGTTTCGAGCGTCCACAACGTGCCTATGATGCCTATGGTGAAGCCTACATGCTGTTAATTAACGCTGGCCACGCGCCAGCACAGGCTGATGCCATTCTCAATCCAGCGCCGGATATCGCGGTACCAGCCTATGGGATTCACGCCTACAGCCGACGTTTTTTTGGTATTGATGAAACAACAGACATACCATTTAAAGGCCATATCGATGTTTCTTTCGACAAAGACCGATTCGGCTTTGCCAGCAATATAAATATTCTTGAAAGCACACAGGGCACGCCCGATGCAGTGCGCTCAGCCCTGCGTCAATTCCTGGATGGCCAGCGAATGCGCCCTACGCTTGATCGGGGCCAGGCTGTTGAGGACGAGAAAGTCCTTCGCCGCTATTATTATTATTACTAGACTTTTACAACTGGAATTTTTTTACTACCGGGCTCTAACTACCAAACAACAGGGCAGCAGAAACTGACAGCGATGAGCAATACCCGATTAATAAAAGCCATCTTTGCGCATTCGGTCAGTGCCGGAAAAATACAGACTGTGGCTGATCAACGCCTGATTGGAAAACCGCCATTGATCAAGCGCCTGTTAATGCTTTCATCTCTGCTAGTCCCGTTATTTCTGCTGCCTGGTGCAACGGCCCAATCCAATACCGAACTCAGGACACTGTTTTTTGATCCTGTGTATACAGACAACACTGATGAAATCCTGCTTTCATCCGGAGGGAATACGCCTGCAGAACTGCTCCAATCGGACGATCCTTCAAGAACACCGGTACAGGTCATCACCGACATTCAGGTTTACCAGGACAGTATTAACCAGCTCATAGAGGAAAGCGGCGTATTTGAGCCACAGCTGGCCCAGCAGTATCTTTCCCTAGGCAGCCTGTATGAGCAGTCCGGTGATTACGACAATGCCGTCGCCTCTTTTGAGACTGCCATGCATATCTACCGGGTCAATGATGGGCTTTACACCCTCACACAGGAAAATGCAGTCAGGGCCCTGATCAGCGTCAATAAGTTGACCCGTAATTATCCTGAGGCAGACCAGTACCACGAATATCTTTATTACCTGCTGAAACGCAATCATGAACCAGGCAGTGATGCTTTGGTGGGTGCTTCACTGGAATGGGCTGACTGGAACCTCGAGGCTTTTCAGCGAATGGCCTTCAACGATGAGGAAGGATTGTCGGTTAGTGGGGATTATCGCAGTGTCCCGGCCGGGATGCTTCGTAATGGCGACCTGATCGCTGTCGATGACCCTATGCGAAACCAGGTCCGGTTTATTCCCCGCTCAGCTTTCATGAGCCCGGGAAGTAATATGGCGGCAGATTACTACACCCCTGATCAACTGATGGATCCCAGACTGAAAAATGCTGAAGATTTGTATGATGAGATACTGGAAACGGGAGTGCATAACCGGGAGCTCATCCTCAGAAAAGCCAACGTTACCCTCCTATTTAAAGCCCAGCTCGAGTCCATCGTTAACCGAACTGTTATCAGTTCCTCCCTGGCATCTAACCAGAATAATTTCGCCAGGACAGTCTCGTCAATACGCAGAGGCTATTCAGAAATTCGTGAGGCACTGGCTTCTCTTGCTGAAAATCTATTGGACGAATCTCCTGTAGAAGCGGCACAAGTGTATGTGGACCTTGGCGACTGGGAGTTCGCCTTCGATCACAAAAGTCGGGGCTATGAATCCTATAATAATGCCAGAGACATACTGCTTGAACAGGGTTACAGTGAAGAAGAGATCACCCGGTTTATCACGCCCGAACCGGCTATCCTCATACCAGCCTTTGCTCCCATAAAACACACCAGGGCCTTTCTCAGCATTCCCCCTGACCAGGATATTCCATACATTGGATTCCTTGATGTTTCATTTAATCAACGCCCAAACGGCGATTTACGCAATATCACAATCGAACAAACTTCCGAAAATACCGGTCAACGTATACGCTCCCGATTAATGGATATGCTTAGGGATAATAGGACAAGACCTTTGATGATTGCTGGCGAGGCTGAAGAACAACGTGATATAAATATCAGGTACTACTATTCCTATTGATATTTTTTTGATTTTTCCACGTAATTGGAAAATAGAATTCGTTGATCAAGATAAGCCCTGACTGTTTAAGCGATGAGAATCTCAAGCATTAATCAACATTACAGTTCAGTCACCCGGTCTGCAGTGAAACTTCTGACTCTGCTGTTTTGTTCTTCTATTTCCTTATCGTTTCCGCTGGTCGCGCAGGAAGAGGCAGACCTCTCATACCTGGTCTTTGAACCTGTTTCTATCGCAGTCACGCTCACTGAAGGTGAAGTCGCTGAATTTGAGGAACTTACTTCCCTGCCTACCGGTAATAATCCAGTTACCCCGTCCTATTACATCACTACACAACTTCTGAGAGCGGACGCACAGAAAGCGCTCATATCAGATAGTGATATCGCACAGTATGAGAAAAGTATACACAACCTCGAACTTGACGGCGGAGCCTATGAATCGGCGCTGAGCCAGGAGATGCTTGCTCTGGCAAGTCTTTATCAAAGCCAGGGTGACCATGAAACCGCACTTGAATATCTTGAAAGAGCACAGCATATCAATCGGGTAAATAAGGGACTGTTCAACCTGGACCAGGAATTCATTATTGAGGAAAAAATTGAAAGTCATATTGCCCTGGGAAATCTGATGGCGGCAGATTCAGAGCAGGAATATCTGTTTTACCTGAAGCGAAAGGCCTATGGTGAAGACAGTCCGGATTTACTCCCAGCAATGACACGATATGCTGAATGGAATATTTTTGCCTTTGACTCAAAACTCAGCCAGGATCCCAATCTGTTTTATGCCGGTGATGCCTCAGCATTCGCCGCCAATAGCGTAAACAATTCCATCGGTGAGGAAAATTTCAGGACAATGCGCCTGATGTATGCACAGAATATTTACCGGAGCATTATCCAGATTCTGCTTAACAATTATGGCGTAACCGACCCCCGCCTGATGGATATGGAAAAACGACTGGCGCTTACCAATTATTTTTTTGCTACCAACCTGGATATCAACAGTTCGGCGTTTAACAACAGTAACAACACTCAGCTTGCCATGGCTTCCACCCAGGGTTTTTACGACATGTCACGTGTATCTTCCAATTCCATGGGTTACAGACATGGGCGTGATGCCTTTGAAAGACGCCTTGAATACCTCAAAATGCGCGAAGACGCCACACCCGAGGAGCTAGCGTTAGCGCGCGTAGAACTGGGCGATTGGCTGCTACTTTTTAAAAAACGGGTTACTGCGCTGGAAGTCTATGAAGAGGCCCATAATGAGTTACTAGCTTCAGTTCCGGACAGTGCGCTACTCAAATCTCTTTTTATGCCTGATATCCCAAAAACCATCCCTGACTTTATTGACTACCGCTATACAAGGGCCTTCCATAATATTCCTGAAGACGTGTCTCTGGATTACAGGGGATGGTTTGATTTAGATATTGAAATTAACCGGTTTGGACAAACTACCGGCGTAACACTAATAAACAAAAGCAACGACAGTGATGAACAAGTTGAAACCATTTTGCTAAGACAACTTCGTAATTCCACATCCTTTAGGCCACGTTTCAAAGATGGTGAACTCGTTGATAAAGAGGTCGTCATGTTGCGTTATTACTATTCAATGTAATTTCCCTGTTAGAATTTCTTAAGCTGTTTAGTCTTCTTGCTGTTTGTTCTTTGTTTGACCTCCAACAGCTAATTATATTACGTCAATCCATTCTCCTGACTTTACTCAAAACCCACACTTTTTCTATTCCTGTATTTCTCATGGCTGTTACGTTATTTCATTCCATGACATAAAGTATCAAACTTCGTAACTACAATCCCCTTGACTGAAAACAAGGGCAGATATGGATCTCGAACAATTACTGACAACAAACCCGTTGTCACCATCATGCTGAGAACGAGGCACATAAAAGGTTGGTACGAACCGCAGATTAAAAACTACAGTAAAAAGCTTCAGGCACAAAAAAGCCGGATACGAAATCCGGCTTTTTGTATTGCTGAACGGTTTACACCAGTTTGTAACCCAGTTCATAGAGCGGCATTTTCCTGACTCGCTCACCTGTGGCGTTATAGATCGCGTTAGCAACCGCTGCCAGCAGAGGAGGCATGGAAGGCTCACCCGCACCTGTTGGCGGGAATTCTTCCGGCTCCAGAAACGCAATTTCCAGCTCTGGTGCCTGAGGCATCCTGAGCAGTGGATACTGGTGGAAGTTCTGCTGCTGGATGACTCCATTGTCAAAGGTGATCTTGGAGTTGAACAGCTGGCTAAGGCCATCAATGATGCCACCTTCCATCTGGTTTTCCGCTGCACTGAGGTTGTGGATGAAACCGAAATCGGCAACAGCCCAAACCTTGTGTACTTTCACTTCCTTGTTCGCGCTGATAGTACAGTCGGCAACCTGTGCTACATAACCGCTGTGACAGAAGTAGAAAGAAAGACCCTTGGCACGGCCAGGCTCACTTGCACCATCTGCATAACCGGAAATGCGGGCCACTTCATTAATGACGTTGGCAGCACGGCCAGTGTGCATTGACTGCGGATTTTCAGGGTTCGCCAAACGAGGGGAGCCAAGAGTATCCAGAAGGAACTGTACATGTCCCTTACCGGAAGCAACAGCAAGTTCATGCATGAAGCTCTGGAAAGTAAATGCAAAGGCATTGGATGCCGGCGCACGCATTGGCCCTGTCGGAATAGCATTGTGGAACATGGTCTGGGTCAGCTTCACGTTATCAATGACATCCATCGGGAATACATTCGGGTTCAGGTCGGCACTGGTCATTGGCGCCTGATCATTACCGGTAGAGGTGATGAAATGATCCTGCCATGCCGTGAGATTGCCCACTGAATCCAGGCCAGCCTTGTAGGAATGGAATCCTCCAGGACGGAAATAGTCACCGCTCATATCATCTTCACGAGTCCACTGCAGTTTAACCGGAATACCTTCCATCCTGCGTGCAATGGCCGCCACTTCGAAGACATAGTCATTGGCCAGTTTACGTCCGAAACCACCACCAATACGGGTCTGGTGAAGAACAACACGCTGGGCAACCTCACCCTCAGGAATTCCAAGCAATACGCCAGTACCAGTTTCACCACTTTGCGGAATCTGTGCAGGCGCCCAGATTTCGATGGAACCATTCTCATACTTGGCAGTACAGGTTTCAGGCTCCAGTTGGGCATGACTGACATAGGGATATTCGTAGAAGCTGGACACGACTGTTTCAGCGCTGCCCAGAACACCTTCGGCGTCTCCTTTGCTGGCCTCAGCCTGTACGGGGCCATCAGGACCGAAAGAAGTGGTCATCAATGGCTCACCATCCTGACCTTCAAGCGCATAGGCTTTGGCTACAAGATCATCCCAGGTTGCAGACTCGGCGTCACTGAGATCCCATTCGACTTCCAGTTCACGCTTGGCCTTGATCGCTGCCCAGGTTGATTCGGCAACAATGGCCACACCACTGAACATGTCTCCACCACCAGGATTGAACATTTTCGGATTACCGAACTGATCAACGATAAAAGCGTCGACAACACCTGGCATGGATTTAATATGGGCTTCGTTAAATGAAACAGCCTTGCCACCAATCTGTGGACACTTGTTGTAGGTGGCAATCAGCATGCCTTCCATCTGGGTGTCGGCACCGAAAAGCGGCTTACCGGTTACGATGTCATGGTTATCAACACCTGTGAAACGACGGCCCAGCAACTTGAACTGATCCTGTGTTTTCAGGGTCAGCGATGCCGCATCAGGCACTTCCATGGTGGCGGCCAGTTCGGCAAACTCACCGTAAGCCCATTCACGACCGGAAGTGCTGTGAACAACTTTTGTTTCGCTGGTAGTAAGTTCGGAAACCGGAATATTCAGCTGCTGGGATGCCGCTGCAAGAATCATGGCCCTGGCAGTGGCACCAGCCTGGCGCATAGCCATCCAGTTCATCGGAGTTGACAGAGAACCCCCGGCAAACTGGGCACCGTATTTAGTCGCATCAATATCGGCCTGAACGACTTCAACGTCTTCCCAGGCGCAATCCAGTTCTTCGGCAATAATCAGGGGAAGACCTGTTTTAATACCCTGTCCACATTCGGGGTTCTTGGAGAATATGTTGATTCGGCCATCAGGCTGAATCTGGACGTAGGGGCTCAATGTGCTCAGTTCATCAGAGGCAGACTGTGCCTTTGCCTTAGGGCTTGAACCCATGGCAAGGCCAAGGGCGAGTCCGCCACCGGCAATACTGGAAATCTTGAAGAACTGGCGACGGCTTACTTCCGGCAATCCCACGGAAAGGTTTTCTTTTGCACCTGCCAGTTCCTGGAAAAAATCAGGAAGCTCAGGAGTCAGATGATCATTTTTTATCAATTTCATGCTGTCTCTCCTGTCGCGGCGGCATCGTAGAATGCAGTGCCATTCATTTTAGCAGCAGCGCTCTTGATAGCCTTGCGAATACGTGTGTAAGTGGCACAGCGGCAGATGTTGCCAGACATGGCTGCATCAATATCTGCATCGCTGGGGTTGGCATTGTTAGCCAGCAGGGCAGTGGCACTCATGATCTGGCCGGCCTGGCAGTAACCACATTGTGGAACATCAAGCTCAACCCATGCTTCCTGGACAGGAGTCAGGCTGCCGTCAGCTGCTGCAATGCCTTCAATGGTGGTGATTTCCTGGTCTGACAGATTGCCTACCGGAATCTGGCAGGAACGGACTGGAGCGCCGTCCATATGAACTGTACATGCTCCGCACTGGGCGATACCACATCCATATTTGGTGCCAACAAGACCGAGCTCGTCACGCAGCACCCAGAGCAGCGGAGTGGAGGGGTCGATCTCACCGATGTCCATTGTTTGACCGTTTATACGTAAAGTTGCCATAACAATTCCCTTGGTTTTGAGTTGTTGCGGACCTGAGCCGCTACATATCGTTAATGATTGAAAATAACAGTAAAAAATTTACAGAAAAGTGGTTCAAAGTAAACCACTCACCCTCAAGAATCAAGCGGTATCTGTGCTGTTCCGGGCCTCGTGCAGCTTCACACTCACCGAAATTTTTGACCTTCCAGAAGTTCGCTGGTTGTCCCTGCACGATCAAATGAAAAAACAAACACCGACAGATATGCCAAAGTATACCCCAAATACGTTTTTCTTGCCTTATCATGGGGGCTGGACCGTTACTGGAAATTTGCAGTGCTGCCTGTTTGTGCCCTTAAGAAACCCGTGTAACACTGGATTATTGTGAATTGGCCTGTGACAGAAGTTCTTTCATCGCGGGATGCGGATATGGGTAACGGGCTATCCATGCTTTTCTATCGATGGGTGGCCAGCCTGCTTACAAAACCATCCACCATTTACAGGACATTGACGGCGACACAAAAAGTGACTAAATGTAAGCATTCACTATCAATTATTAACCTATAATTATTGAAGTAAACCAGGATAACGTTTTTGAAGCGCTCCATATTTACAACACCATTGATCAGCCCATTGATCAGATTTATCCTCAATACCTGGCTCAAGGTATCAGGATGGCGCGTGGTTGCCGACAGATTACCGGAGCCGCCCTTCGTCTTTATCGGTGCACCCCATACCAGTAACTGGGACTTTCTCTATCTGATGGCAGCCATCTTTCACCTGAAGATGGATATTCGCTGGATGGGTAAACATACCCTGTTTCCCGCCGGATTGGGCTGGCTGTTAAACTGGATGGGCGGTATACCTGTCGTCAGGAACCGTGCCCATAACATGGTTTCAAGGATGGCCGACATGATCAGACACCATCCCGACACCATCCTGTGCATTCCCCCTGAAGGGACCCGAAGCAAGGTCAGCGAATGGAAAACCGGGTTTTACCACATTGCCTCAGAGGCCAATGTGCCTATTTTCATGGCTGCCATCGATGCAGAGAAAAAGGAATTGCGCATTCTGGGCGAGTTCCAGCCCACAGGGAATGTGGACGACGATATGCCCAAAATCCGGGCGTACTATGCAGGAATCACGGGATTAAGACCTGAAAACACATAAATTTCATGACTTTCTTGCCAACCCCCGGACTTCAGCATGCCTGAAACAGTCAGTGGTATGGTCATTGACCATCCCGGTCGCCTGCATATGGGCATAGACAATTGTCGGACCCACAAAACTGAACCCACGCATTTTCAGGTCTTTTGAGAGCTCTTCTGCCAGCAGGGTTTTCGCTGGCACCTCCTGCAGGCTTGTCCACGTGTTCTGGATGGGCAGATTGTCAACAAAACCCCAGATATAGCGGTTAAATGTACCAAACTCCCTGCGCACCTCCAGAAAGGCCCTGGCATTGGTCACTGCAGCATTTATCTTTAACTTATTACGAATTATAGCCGAATTGTTGATAAGTTCTTCGATCTTGCCGCTATCGTAGTTTGCTACAATGTTGTAATCGAAGCCGTCAAAGGCCTGTCGAAACGCCTCCCGTTTCCTGAGGACAGTGATCCAGCTCAAACCCGCCTGCATCCCCTCCAGGCTCAGGAATTCAAAGAGTTTTTTGTCTGAATGCAGGGGAACGCCCCATTCCCGGTCGTGATAGCGCTGATAAAGCGGATCTTCCCCGGCCCAGGCACATCTTGTGACTGCCACTGCCTACTCCTTCCAGATAAAACTTACAGGTCAGGGATCAACCCTGAGCTGGCCCATCATACCAACCTCCGCATGATCCAGGATATGACAGTGGTACATCCAGGTACCGGGACGTTCATCGAAACGCACAGCCAGTTTGAGCTCTGTATGTACAGGAATATCCACCGAGTCCTTCCACTCCGACACCCGGGTATCGTCCAGCACCTGAAAAAAATACCCATGGAGATGAAACGGATGGTTAAAATCCGTGTCATTTCGGACTGTCCAGACATGGGTTTCACCGATCCGGGCCTCGATGGGCATGACATCCCAGTAGGGAATGCCATTGATGCCCATCTCAACGGTGTTGTCATCGGGAAAATCAATAGTCAGGTCTACAAGCACCTCCCTGGCATCCGTGATATCAATTGGCTCAATAGTCCTGAGTTGCTCGGGTATGTCTTCGGGTATGAC
>Ga0181574_10005940_pt1 | contig 10349 bp, 8 predicted proteins | sample 101ome_24_FD_145600 | JGI IMG/M metagenome (GOLD analysis project Ga0181574, IMG submission 145600) | Coastal salt marsh microbial communities from the Groves Creek Marsh, Skidaway Island, Georgia - 101410AT metaG (spades assembly) | ecosystem: Environmental > Aquatic > Marine > Intertidal zone... | reverse complement strand
GAGGCGGCCCCCCTGGCCTCCTTCCTGGGCGCTGCCCTGCGACTGGATCCGGCGCGGCGGGCCACGGCGGCGGAGCTCCTCCGTCACGAGTGGCTGCGGGGGCACGTGGAGCCCGCGACGCCGGGCCGGGGGTGGAGGGGCGGAGAACTATGGGCCAAAACGGGGTGGGGGAGTGGGGGGGGCGCGGATGGGGCGGCGGCGGGGGACGCCGCGGCCAAGGCCGTGGCGGCCCTCGCCGTCGACGGTGCATCCTGATGATGACCCGCGGAGCCTGCCTCTCTTGAGAACCGCGGAAATGCCTCTGGCTCATTCCCGTCCTATTTCCTCACAGTCGCGCTCCCCCACCCCCCGCGTCCGGGAACAGCATGGGCGGCAGCGGTAGCCAGGGGGGAGGGTCTCCCTCGGCCTCGGCGACAAGGGCGACGGCCGCGGCGTCGGCCGCACCTGCGTCCTTGGCGCCCCACCCAAGGCGCCAACGCGGGGGCCGCCGTCCGAAGGTCGAATCGACCCCCTCGAGTAGGTCAGACCGCAGCTCCCCGCGCCCGTCAAGGACGACGTGCGCCGCTGTCAAACGCCAGTCGAGGGCAAGGGCAGAGCGCGCCACGTCGGCGGCCCCCATTGGTGTCCGCCAAGGTGCCGCGAGCCTGGTGTCGGGGGGGGCGCCTATCGGGCGGTCCCAGGGCCGGACGATTCCCCCCGCCCACCGATCGCGAGATAGCCTAACGAGGGTAAGGTTGACCCGAGCCGACACGGGAGACGACGCCTCGAGCGCCTTGAGGGCCTCGGCGGCCCACGCCCGGCCCGCCTCGGCTGCCGCCCTAAGGCGCGTGCGGACATCCTCGACCGTGCGCGCCGAAAATGCGGCATCGAGCTCGTCTGGGGGAGGCAGGGGCGTCGTTGGCGCGAAGGGCACCTCAAGTTCGGGCGCGGGTGCGTCGGTCTGGGCCTCGGCGAGCGCCCGGGCGGCGTTGTCCCCGGTCGCCAGACGCGCGGCCAGAGCCGGCACTGCCGCCGCGGCTACAGCATGTGTTGCGATGCCCAGACGCACCAGATCCCGGCACCCAAGCCGCGCCCCCGTCAACGCCAGCCACTCCCCCGTCCTCCCGGGTAATCGCGGCAGCACCAGCGTCCCGACCCCGGCGTCGACGAAAAAGCCCAGTCGTCCCTCGGGCATCCCCCACGCGGCTCTCTCTGTGACGACGGTGGCCCCCGCGTGTGCCGCCAGCGCCGCCCCGCCGCCGAGCGCCAGCCCGTTGACGAGGGAGACGGCCCGTAGGGGAGCCGCACCGGAGTTGGACGAGGCACATTGCCCGGCGCCGTCCAGACGCGCGGCAGCCCCGCCCCCTCCCAGGCGGCAGAGGGACCAGGCCATCTGAAAATTACCGAAGAAGAATTGCGTGGCCTCCACCGACGCGGCGCGCTGCAGAGAGGGGCCGCCGGGGGCCGCCAGAGCCCGGCGTAGCTGGACGGACACATTCTTGACGTCGCCACCCGCGCAAAAGAAGCCCCCGCTGGGGGGCGGTGGGGGGGTGGGGGGTTCAGTGGGTCGGTTGGTCCTCCTCGTTGTGCCCCTCGCTCCGCCATGTCGGCGCCTCCGCTCGCCTCTCGCTCCCCTCGATGACGACGCCACCACACGGATCGGTGCAGGCCTCGGCCGCTTCAAACTCTCGGAGCAGCGTGGCGACCATGCCGGGGGTCAGCGCATTGAGCGCAGCAGGGCGGTCAAGGCGGAGGCGGCGCCGGCGTCCCGAGGCGTCAACGATGACGCGACCCAAGGTCTGAGACATCATCTCGTCCTCGAAAGGGCCACCTAATGGAGAATCATGCCTTTTTTCCGTCATCTCCGTCGCTATGGTCAGCTGTTGAGCTCGCTCCGATGGTGGGGGAGCCAAAACAGCGACGGCCGACGCAACTCGACGACCACCCGGCGTCCGAAGGGTCTTGGTGATCGAGCGCGAGGCCGCGCGCTTGCGCAAAGTTCGAGCGATGTCCGCCAGCACCGTCTCTTGTAATGTGCTCCGCACACCGCGCTCCGCCCGTGGAGGCGCCTCGCCACGGGCCAACTTGGGTGTGCTCGTCCGTATAGCGGTCGCGTCACCGCCAACCACGCGTCGGGTCACTCGCCCGGCGAGAGACGAAGCGACTCGGGTCCACACTGCCACCCCCGTGCATAAGTTTTCTAGGCTTTCCTCACACCGCCAGTCCAATTTACCATCCCACCTCCACCACGTCCCAGGTCGCTGCCGAGGCCGATGGCGCGTCTACCTCGGCAGCCGCCGCGGCTGTCGTCTCAGTCGTGTGCCCCGTGTGCCTGCAGGAGCCCATGCCCGACGCCGACGCCGCGTCTCGGCTCGGAGGCCGCGGCGGATGCCGGTGCAACCGGTGTAACTTGATGTTCGAGAGGGGAGATAACACCTTCCTCGACCTCACCGTTGGCTCGACTGCTGGCACCGGCGCCTACGACGAGTCGCGGTGGGGTGGCACCACCATCTTCGAAACCGGCCTCGTGTCCTTCGTCTACGAGCGCGGGTGGCGGCAGGGCTTCGCGTGGGCGGGATTTCCCGGTGTCGAGGAGGAGGCCGAAATGGCCCTCGAGCGTCTGAAGTCGGGACCCACCACCCAGGGTGGTGTTGTCGTTGACGCTTCGTGCGGCTCCGGGCTCTTCACGCGCGCGCTCTTGGCTGCGCGCGATGGGCCGGGCGGGAATCCGACTTTCCGAAGCGTCGTGGCCCTTGACTTTTCCGCCAACATGCTAAAGCAGACTGCGGCCTTTCTCGACGAGAAGGCCCCCGGGGACGACCGGATGCGGGCCCGGCTCGTCCGCGCCGACATCGGCCGCCTGCCCTTCCCCACGGGGACGGTTGACGGCGTCCACGCTGGTGCCGCAATCCACTGCTGGCCTTCACCCGTTGCGGCATTAGCGGAGGTCGCGCGTGTCCTGGCGCCGGGCGGAGTCTTTGTCGGGTCCACTTTTCTGACCCCGGCGAGCCCCCTGGAGGAGGCGTTGTCGCCTCTGGGCGACCTTGGCGAGGCCGCGGCCGAGGCTGCCGAGGTCCTGAGCCGCGCCTTGCCGGGGGAGATGTCGGCGGTGTCGTCCAATTACCGGTGGTGGACGGAGCGGGAGTTGCGCGACCTAAGCGCCGCGGTGGGACTGGAGGACTTCCGGCGCGTTCGTCGCAATCGCTTCATCCTGTTCAGCGTCCGCAAGCCGAAGCGGCGATCAGGTGACGGGGCGGACGACAAGGAGTGAAACGATGTTTACCGGGAGGCTGTGCCCGCGCTGCGGTCCTCACATGATCGCGCAACAACCCTTGGAACCCAGCCCTGGCTCGTCATCGCCCTCGTCGTACCGCCCAGACGGCAGCTCCCCGATGGAGGGGAGGTCGTCGAGGTCGTCCATCTTGGGGACGTGGGGGGAGTGGGGGGGGTGGACCGCATCGTCCGGCTCGGACGCCGCCACCGACCCTGCCCCCGCACCCGCGACGGCATTGGCAGCCATCACAGGGGCCGCAGCGCGGCGCCATGCGAGGCCCCGTGCGGCGCCGCCCGCGGATGCGCCCTCCCCGGCCGATCCGGACCCGGCGGTGCCCCCCGACGTCGACCACGACGCCGGCAGCACCCCAAGATATTCAAATAGCCCTGCAACAATCTGATAAGTCTGCTCCCAGGTTGTGGCTGGCTTCGCCTCAGTCGCTTCCTGCAGCGCACCTGCAGCCTCCTCTCCGGCCGCCGCAGGCAGCGCCCCCCCCACGGCCCTCCCCTCGTCCTCTGACACCTCGATGGGCTCGATCCCTGACGTCGCCGTAGCCTTGCGTTCGATCGAGCTGCGCCTCCGCCGGTCCTGCAGGGACCCAGCCCGCTCAGCTGCCGCCGGCAGCTTCGCCACCCCGCCGCGGTAGTACTCGTTCAGGTGACGAGCCGTCTCCTCGTCCATCCACACGTTGCCTTCCTTTTGGGCCTCGGTCTCGAGGAACTGGTCGAACTTTCTCGCCCACGCCCGACGCTGTTTTTCGAAATCGACAGCGCCCCCGAGGAACTTGGGCAGGACGTCGGGGGGAATGTACTTGTGGAGCATGTCAATAGCGGACTTGCCGCTGCCGAGGACTTTGATCTTGCTGCGGGTGTACGGGTCGACGAAGGCGGAGAGGACCTTCCAGCACGTCTGGAAAACAAATCCTGCTCCGACGACAAACGTGTTGCCCATTGTCTCTGGGTAGTTGTCCGAGTCGATGCTCGACATGCGCTTGAAGATGTCCCGCACGGCCTTCGTGAACATGCTGAGCTGGAGGGAGGAGACGTCGACGACGTTCATGGAAGTGTCGACGGTGAAGGCCGACTTGCCCGCGGGGCCGGGGGGCACGACGCCGTTGGCAGCCTTCTCCTTCATGGCCGAGGCCTTGGGGAGCATCCACCGCAGGAAAAACTCCATCTCGAGGATGTGGTAGGCGATATAGTCGTCCTCGGTGACCCCTGCGGCCACCATGGCGGGCTGGTCAAGCAGGCCCACCCGGTCGATGAAGACGGGGCGGCCGAGACGGTCGAAGCCAACGTAGGACGAGGGACGGCACCGGCGGATGACGAGGAGCTTCTTGACCTCGAGGGGGTAGGAGACTAGGGTGTTGATCCCCGTCTGCTTGGCCTTGCCCTCGAAGATCTCGAACTTCCGGCGCCACTGGCAGGTGTCAGCGAGCATCGACGTGGCAGCGTCGACGTCGTACTTGCGGGCCCTTAGGTAGCGGTCAATCGTTGCCCGTAGGTCCCCGCGGATCAGGAGCTCCTCGGGGATGTCGAGCCTGCGCAGTGATAGGTGGGGAGGTCGGTGGTGCGGGAGGGGGGAGGTGCGCCGAGTAGTAGGGGCGGTCGCGGTAGGGGGCGCGGAGAGAGGCATGCCGGCCATGCCGAGGCGCGCCCCACACTCGCTTCTCTTTCTCGACAACCCGCTGGGTCATCTCCTTGATCTTCTCCTCCACATCCACGCCCCAGTCCGTGCGGTTTCCCTGCGCGTGGGAAGGGAGGCGGGAGTCGACGGGAACGCAGGTCCGCCCCTTCCCAGTCGGCGTTCGTTGGCCCTGGCGTTCTCCTTCGCCGGCGGCGGCGCTTCTCACCGAAGTCAGCTCACCCTTGGCCATTTTTCGACCGGTTCCAGCCAGCTTCAGGGCCAGCTGGCTTTAACAGTGGCGGGGGGAGCCGCTCACGAGGAGGACATCGAGAACGGCGAAACAAACGGAGACGCTGCGATACCTCCCCCGACTCGCCCCCACTCCGCACCCGGCTCGGGTGGGTCGCTCGGGGTGGTGGCCAGCACCGCGGAAGAGAGGGCGCGATGGGTTGCTGCTGCAGCCGCGAGGCGCGAGAGGAGAGTCCCCGCGCCATGAAGCTGGACCTCTCGCGTCGTCGTTGGCGCCGCACCTTCTGCACTGCTGCGCCCCCCCCCGCGCCTTCTTACCGCTGCTTCTGCCCCTGCTGCTGCGCGCCTGGAGGATGCTGCAATCGAGACCGGCGTCGTCGGTGGCACCCGACCCAGCTCTCGCGGGCGAGCTCGGGAGCGGCGGGACGGCGACCCGGCGGCCTGCCTGCGGGCAGCGCCCCCATAGTCAGCGACGGGCGACGGCGACCGGGAGACCGACCCCGCGCGCTCCGACCATTATCCATTTCATCGTACCTGCCTCCCCCGCAGCTCGACGCGGTGGGTCGCCCCGAGGAGCAGGAGGGCACGTCCAGACGTGGCGATGAGGCGACAGGATTCCTCGACCTCAGCCCGTCCGCCCTCGCCTCACCGTCTACGTCGCCCCCCGCAGCTCCCCCCCCACTCCCCCGCCCCCCTCCGCCCCCGCCCGAGGACCCTGCCGAGCGCGCCCGCGCCCGCGAGGCTCGGCGCGAGGCCCGACGCCTAGCCCTCGAGCGCCTCGTTGTTGACGGCGGTGCCCCCAACGGCCCCAAGCCGGGCTCCGTGGTCTTTCGGGGTCCCGGCTCCGTCGGCCCGTCGCAGCGGATGTCCGTCCGCGGCCTCGTTGACTGCGTCGTCGTGGCGACTGACGCCGTCGACAGCGTCGTCGTCGAGGGGTGCAGGGGGTGCCGCTTCGTGCTTGGCCCGGCGTCCGGCTCCATCTTTCTCCGAGACTGCACTGACTGCGCCGTCATCGCTCTCTGCGGGCAGTTTCGGGCGCGCGACTGCACCCGGCTCGACGTCGCTCTCCTCGTGTCGTCGCGGCCCGCCCTCGAGGACTCAACGGGGGTCCGAGTTGCGCCCTGCCTCCTTGAGTGGCCAGGACTGGCCGACCAACTGCGCGCAGCTGGGCTTAGTCCTCTCGTCAACCGGTGGTCCGAGGTGCACGACTTCACCGCCGCCTCCGGGGCGCCCGGGGCAGCTGAGGCGTCGGCGGCACCGACTCCGACGACGCCACCCCCTCCCCGGTGGAGCCCTCTCCCCGTCGACGTGACGTGCGACGCTCTTCTCGGGCTGGGCGGGGCGCCGGGGAATGACGATCCGACCCTGGCCGCGCGCGGCGCCCCCGGGCTCGACCGTCCGGGGCCCGGAGGTGTGGTGCAGCCCTGTCCCCACGCGGCGGGGAGGACGCTCCTTCGCACTGTTGGAGCTGGCCCCGCCCGCGCCGCCGCTGGGCCGCCCACGACGCCCCGGGCCGGACCCAACGAGGGGCTTGTCGGCCAGGCCACCGTCTTCTTCGCGGGGGCCGACGCCGCACGGGTCGATCGGTGCGGGGCGGACCTCGCCCGGGCGGCCGAGGTGCGGGGCCTGCGGGCGGCAGCTGCCCACCGGGCGGACGGTATCGCACCGGTGGCGGCGGCTGAGCTCGCCGGCCTGGGGGCGGCGGCGCCCACGCCTGGCCTGTCGCCCAACCGGGCCGGGGTGGATGTCACGGGGGGCGGGGGTGGCCGAGACGCTGCGGCTGGGACGTGGCTCCGGCGCCGGCTCGAGCGGGGTCCGTCGGCGATGGTGCGGCTTGAGGGCGCCCTCGCTGTCAAGGCCACCCTCGGCCTACTCGAGGGGCCCGCGTTCGGGGCGGGGTCCGAGTGGAACGACGTGGCCCGGCTCGTCGTGGGGGGGAAAGAGGGAGAAGAGCTCGCGTCGCTCTACTTGGCGATGACGGACGCTGGGGGGGGGGGGGGGGGGGGGGGGGGGGGGGGGGGCGGGGGGGGGGGGGGGGGCGAGGGATGGTGGTATTGATGCTCTTGGGTGACCTCCCCTTCCGTCGAGCCTCCTCCACCCCTTTTCACTTCTCTTGACGCTATGAGGGGCAAAAATGCGGGCTCGCTCGCCGAGCAGGAGGAGGCATTGCGTCGCCGCGACGAAGACAGACAGGCGCAGCGCCACAACAACCGCGTCCGTCGCGCGATGGCTAAGGCGAGGTGGGAGCAAGTCGCAGCTCGACGCCGTGGGAGAGCGCGCCATCTCGTTCCCATGCCCCTTAACCGTCGCCAAGGAGCCGACGCCGGCAGTCCGGCAAGGACTCCCACAGGCCGTCGTGACGACCAACCCCTCAGCATCTGTACCCAATCGCAGGGCGAGGATGTCTCCAGCCTGCGCGCGCCAGTGAAGCCCGCCAGCGGAGAGCGCGCGTCTCACGCGGCCTCCACTGGCGGGGTGGCGCTGGGCTCTGGAGCAGGCCGTTACACGGTCGACGGCCCCCGCCACGCGTGCGCTCCTTGTGGGGTCGCCTTCCACACGCCTGGGGAGCTTAGTCAACACGTCGCCGGTCCCGCGCACGCTCGTCGCGTGGCCGCGGCTCAGAAGGAGAAAGAGTTCGCGGAGCGCAAGGGTGGGGCGCTCGCGGCTGATGCGGCGGCGGCGGCGGCGGCCCGGGCAAACGCGACGGGTCGATCGCGGCTCCTCGTGGTCCGGCGGCCTGACCCACCCCCGCCCGACGCAGCGGGCGGGGCCGGGCGCGGCGTAGAGGGGGCGACCGCGGCGCCGGGGTCGACGAGAGGGGGTACCACGATGGGGCCGTCTTCATCGTCCTCTCGGGGGGAGGGATCCCACGCCGCGCACGTCGAGGCTCTGCGGGCCCGCCGGGCGGGGGGGGCTCCCCTCGACATTGATGGCTGGGTGCCGCCGACGCTCGCGGCCCCGGCCGTCGCGGCAGGCGTGAGGCGCGGAGTCCCGGAGGATCCGAGTCCGGAGCTGGGGAGGGACCCGGGGGGGGGCGGGAAGCGGCCCAAAATCAAGGCCGAGCTGGGCAATGAGTCGGTCCCGTCCCCGGCCCCGGCGGCGGCAGAGCCCCCTGTCGCCGATGACGACGCCGAGGGAGGGAGCTCCGAAGGGGGAGGCGGGGGCGGGCTCCTCGGCGGCGCCTACGGGAGCAGCGATGATGGGTTTGGGTCCAGAACCGAGTCGGGCGACGACGACGATGAGGGGCTGACTTACGTGTGAGGCGGGGGGGGTGGGCGGGGCGGGGGTGACACCGGACACTGGACGTGACACTGGACCAATGACCGATTGCATTAATATGTGGCTCTTCTCTCACTCTCACGCCCTCTCACTCTCAACCATCGACGCACTCAAAGCCCGCCGCCCCCAGGGCCTCGGCCACGACGGCGTCGCCTGCGCCCTGTCGGAGGATCCGGTAGGTCTTGGTCGAGGAATTGACGCTCGGCACGAGGTCCACGACAGTCGAGGCGACGGCGGCGGCGGCGGCGGCACCCACCTCCGCCTCGCGGTAGGCGACGGTCGCAAAGGCGACAACGGCCGGGTCCGCCGCATCAATCGACCGGGGCGCCGGCTCGCCTGCCTTATTGGCGCTCGTGAGGCAGATCGGCCGGCCTAGGGCACGGACGAGAGCCCGTGCAAAGGCATGATCCGGGACGCGGACACCTACAGAAGCGTCGTCTCCGACGCCCGGGGCAAGAAGAGGGGCACCGGGTCGCTTGGGGAGCACGAGGGTGACAGACCCTGGCAGGAGGCGCCCGAGGACGGCGGCGTCGAGCCCAGGAGGCAGGAGGCAGTGCCGAGCCACGTCCTCAGGGTCGGCCACCATCATCGACATGGGCGCCTGCCGCGACTCGAGGCCGCCGCGGCCGCCCTTGGCGCGGCACAGCCACTCAGTCGCCGAGGCATCGGTGGCGTCAACGGCGAGGCCGGCAACCGTATCCGTCGGCAGAAACACTGCTTCGCCCGCTGAGAGGGCACACAGCCCCGCCGGAAGGTGCTCGGTCTCGCAGGTCAGCGGAGGGGGCTGCTCACCCGGCTTGGACCGCCACGCGACGTCGTGGACCACCGCAAGATGATCAGACGGAAAGCGCTTCGAGGGCAGAGCCCCGTCCCCGGCCGGGCCGCGGATCTCGGCTTCAGATGGCAAGGGCACCGCACGCACCTCGTCGAGAAGGCCGCGATCGATATACACATAATCGAGTTGTCCGTCGAAGCCGGGAACCACGTTGGTCAACTGATCGGGACCGAGGCCGCCACACGCCCAGAGGCGGATGCCCCCTACGAGGTCGGCACCGCGAGCGTCGTTGAGTGGCGTGGGCACCCATAGGCCGTTTTCAGGGAAAAGGGGTCGGAAGCGGTCCCTCTGCCCCGTCCAGTCGAGGTCAGGGTCGTCGGGGGCGGAGGCAAAGGTGCCACGCGGGGCGGGCGCTGCATCGGCCTCGTCGGCATCGCCCGGCTCCGACGCGGACCCAGTGGCAACGGCGCCTGGCTTCGTCGACGCGTCCATGGCGAAGGAGCCGACCTCGCGCCAGTCCCAGTGGCGCGCCGACACCGAGCCCCACTGCAAAAGGTCAGCGAGACCGGGAAGACCGTCGTTGAGGTCGGCGTTAAAATCCCCACACCAGACGACAGCCGGCCGGTCCTGCCCTCCCTCTCGTCCATGACGCCGCGCCGCCCGGCCGAGCTGGTCGAGGATGACGGCGGCATGGAGGGTGCGCACGTGAGATGCGCGCGGGTGGAAGAAGAGGTGGCTGTTGGCCACGACCAAGGCACGGTCGGCGGCGGGGTCGATGGGCTCAAGGGTGACAATAAGGGCTGCGGTGGTGACCTTGGATAGGACTCCTGTGAGAGCCGGGTGCCGGGTCCGGAGTGCGTCAAGAAAGGGATACCCACCCCGCGGCATCCAACGCGGGGGGTCACCCTCAGCGACGAGGTCCCGCATGCGCATTTCGGTCACGCCCTCCTCGGCCAGGCGCCATCGGTCGGCGCGCCACAGGGTCGCCGACCCCTCGTGCACAGACCCGGCCTTGCCGAGGTAGCAGCCTCGGTAGCCCTCTCGCTCCATCAGAGGACGCCAAAAGTCGCGAAAGGCTCCTTCGTCGACCTCTTGGAGACAAACGATGTCCGAGTGATACCCCAGGATCTGCGGGGGGGGGGGGGGGTGGTGGCAGCCGGGGGGGGC
>Ga0181574_10005931_pt1 | contig 10354 bp, 8 predicted proteins | sample 101ome_24_FD_145600 | JGI IMG/M metagenome (GOLD analysis project Ga0181574, IMG submission 145600) | Coastal salt marsh microbial communities from the Groves Creek Marsh, Skidaway Island, Georgia - 101410AT metaG (spades assembly) | ecosystem: Environmental > Aquatic > Marine > Intertidal zone... | reverse complement strand
GTTTAGATGGGAGTGCCAAACTGGTGAACTCGCGAGGAAGGCAGGTTAGAGTATGAATCCATACAAAATGGTAGTAGCGGTGGCCAACCAAAAAGGTGGCTGTGCAAAGACCACAACCGCTGTTAACCTTGCTTCAGCACTTGCAGTAGGCAGAAGAAAAGACCAACTTCCTCCAGCCAAGGTGCTGTTAATCGATTTAGACCCTCAGGGTAATTGCGCTACTTCATTTGGTGTTGAAAAGAAAAAAATCAAGAAAACTGCATATGACCTATTAGTCAACGATTCTGGCGAAGATTTGCCATTGATGGAAGAATATTTGATTTCGCCTGAACAGTTAACTGAATCTATGAGAAATGCGTGGTCAAAGAGAAATAACAATTCGAACAGAGTACCTGAAGACCTCAGAGCTGACAATCTCTGGCTACTTCCAAGCGATATTCATTTGTCGGGGGCTGAAATTGAATTAAGCCACAAGATTGGACGTGAAACCAGATTGCGTGAGGCTTTGGCCCCAATTATAGACCAATTTGATTACATCATCATTGACACTCCTCCTTCCCTAGGTTTGCTTTCCATCAACGCCCTTTGTGCAGCGAATTGGGTGTTTATCCCTGTCCAGGCTGAATATTACGCTCTAGAAGGATTCAGTATGCTGATGAACAGTGTGAAGATGATTCAAAAAAGGATCAATCGCAATCTCAAAATTTTTGGTGTTGTCATGACTATGGTCGATCGAAGGTCAAAACTTTCTATGCACGTTTGTGATGAAGTAGAAGCAAAGATTCCGAATAAGGTATTCAACACACCTATCAGAAGATTAGCAAAGGTTGCTGAAGCCGCATGGACTGGAGCCCCCACTGTAATTCTAAACCCTCCAAGTTCTAATGGAGCAGGTGCTGGCAGTCGAGAATATTGGACTTTAGCAAAAGAATTTCACAAAAGGGTGCAAGAGATGCGACGAAACTATGGAGTCACAGAACATCCAAGACTTCTGCTTGAAAAACAGGGTCGGAAATTATGATTTCGTTAAAAAATCACTTCCTAAACTCGACAAAGCCGCGCTTAATTCAAGTAGTGTAATTGTTTTTGATTATCTATGACTGGAGAGGGCATGACCTCAGTAAGTGTGAGTTATGAAGTTAGAAGGCAATTGAATTCCCTTCGTACAATGGATGGACATAAAAGCATAGATAATCTAATTGCCGAACTAATTAGAAATCACAAACTATCGCAAATGAATGATCAACTTGAGCCATTACGTGAAAAGATGAAGGAAATTGCAGATGTTAAATCTGAGCATTTAGTCCAGCGGCTTAATCTGTCTCCTTTCAAGAACTAGGTGATTTAATGAGTTGGTATCCTAGTGGCTATTTATTCAAAACGGAAAATTTAGTCCATGCTATTTTTGATGGAAATAGTTCTGAAAATAAATTATTGATGAAGGCTGCAATGGGGGAGATTGAAATCTTCGCTAAATCAAAGAGTTGGAATGCAATCTTATGGTTGATTACTAATACGCTAAAAGAAAATGGTACATCGCTTTATTCTGGGCAAGAACTTGGCAAGCTGAAGTCCTCACTACCTATTGTTTGGGTTTCAAAGTGATTCTCACTTTTGATTAGCGAGCCACTCTGCCCCATACCATTTCCATTGCTCCATTGTCCAACCTGCTGGAAGACCACTTTCTGGCAGTGGAGGGGTTGTCGGTTCTGCTAGTCCGGCTGAAAGTTCAGCCTGTTCTGCAATATCCTGCTGAGTTGATTGCGGTGGCAGTCCTGCAAGTTCCTCAATAGATGAGGATTCCTCCATCACCTCTGAACTCTCACCAAGGTTGCCTGTTTTGACATCCATATCATCGAAACCGTCTGGTTCTGATTGTTTGGTATCTAATTCCATTGGTTCGACATCATCATCCCAGAATTTGTCTGAATCTACTCCGCCTTGAGCAGATAAGCCTGCTTTCCCTTCAAGTGCTTCTTTCTCTGCAACGCCTTCTCCTGGTACGAATGGAACTCCATATTGTTTGACCAACTTGCTCCTCTTTCTCGCTCTGGAGATTGTTCCAAAGATAAGCAGTGCAGCGATCATTATTGCAAAGGCTGCACCCAAGAATGGTAAAATATCCATCGCTGTATCGAGATAGCCACTTTCAGCCTCTGCTTCGGCTTCACTAGCAGCTAATTTTTGTCTCCAAGTGAAGTAAGAATCTACTGATTCACCATCTGATTCTGCCTTGGATAAATAATTTTGATAGTCGACATCCCTGACTCCTTGACAGACCTCAGATGTATCTTCTGGATAGAACGTACAGTGGTCTTGGCTTGTTTGAACCAACTTGTTTGAATCATTGAAGTCAACACTTACACCAACAGTATCTCCATCAGAATCGATATAGTCTCTTGGGTCGTTTGGTAAATCATCACCAGCATCATAGAAGCCATCGCCATCTGTGTCTAGGCAACCGAATTTTTCTATTACAACATACTCGAATGTAAGAGTTCCATCTCCCGTGACCTCAGGTACATATGCACTAGTAGAATTACCCCAATCTAGAGGGCAGGCGTCCGGGTCGTTTCCAGATAGATTGTCGCCGTATCCGTCGCCATCTGAGTCTCTCCATTGTGACCTATCGAAAATTTTGAAATCTGCACCTTCCGCTACAGTCCAATCTTCAGTAGGGTCGGAGTAGCCGTCTGCATCGGAATCCTTACAACCAAGTCTGTCCATAGTTGAAAACCCATTTTGATTAGGACAGTTGTCGCCGTTATTGCCGTTTAACTCATCTCCAAATCCATCGAAGTCCGAGTCTGCCCATTGTGTTGGGTCATTAGGGAACCAATCTCCTCCTTCGCCCTGAAGGTTATCACCATAACCATCGCCATCAGAATCAATCCATTGCTCTGGATTGTTGATGAATGCGTCCGAGTTATTTCCTGCCTCGTTATCACCATAACCATCCCCATCGGTATCTGCCCATTGTGAAGAATCATTTGGGAAATAATCTGGATTATTACCATTCATATTATCCCCATATCCATCACCGTCTGAGTCGGTTTGTTGGGTTGCATCGTCTGGGAAATCATCCCTACTATCTGTGACTAGGTCACCATCTGTGTCAATGTCTAATAGCCTTACTTTTGAGGAGGATGAGAATGTTGAAATGATATACAATTCCCCATTGGTTCCGAAATTTGAAATCATTACCCTTCCAGCTGACGAAAATGATTCTAGTTCAGTGAAATTGGTTTCATCGATAACGTGCAATTTCCCATTTTGCGTTCCTACCAAGATTTTGTTATCGTCCGACATTGTGATAGAAAGGACATATTGGCCGCTTGAGATTGTCATTTCTTCTTTTGTCCAATCTGTGAAACTATATCTAAACAGGTCACCATTAGCACAACCAACGATTATGTTGCCATTTCCATCGTTGATAATATTTGTAGGGTAAGATGAGAAATCTGATAACGTGGTGACTACAGTCCCATTTTGATCGTGAACCTTCACCAAATTGTCTCTACCACCTGTGACTATTCTATTGTCAGAAATAAGGGCTAGAGTGGTTAATGCGGTGTTATGTGATTCGGTGGTCGCACCAGTATATCCTGCTGAACCATGTTCTTTGGCTCTTCTTTCACCACCAAAGTGTGCTAACCAAATATCGCCTTCAGCATCCCAGAGTGCATAATCAACCGATGTTGTTGCATTTAGTGTGCGTGTGATTGTTTTTTGTTGAATATTCACTACAAATGCACCATTAGGGTTTGCTATAGCCACCAAAACTCCTGTGCTATCAACTGTAGCAGAGTGGACTGTGGTGTTCAATTCTAAAGACCACTGAGTGATTAATTGACCACTACCCCAAAAGTGTTCAGACAAGTTTCCGTCTTCTGTTAGTGTCAAAATTGTCGATGAAGAAGTGAAAGAAGTATGAATGAATTTGCTATCGATTGTATCGATGATTCCAACATCAATCAAATTGGACTGAGCCTGAGATGTAGGGAGTGATGGCATCAAAAGTAAGACCAGCGTAATTGCCAACCATTTTCTCATGAGGCAAACGAGTTCATTATCACCTATGAAACGCTCGGAAGACTGTTTTCAAAGTGCTGAGGATTTTGCCTCAATTTTCATCTTTGTTTTGGTCTTCTTCAACCGGTTTCAATTTTGTAATTGGAGTCAAAGTAGTCACCTTTGTCTCCAACTTTGCTGACGGCTTTTGACCTGGTTTAGAACTTGGAGGAGGGCCTCTTGAAGTTGGATTCAATTTCTTTACTTCGACAGGTTGTAATGTCTTCACTTGGACAGGTTGTAATTTCTTTACTTGGACCGGTTGTAAAACTGGCAACTGCTCGGCCACAACTTCCTCAGAAACTACCTGCTCTGCAACGACCTCTTCAGCCACAATCAATTTCTTGATTGGAGTTAGTCTTGCAACCACTTGTTGTGGTTCTTCCTCGATTGTTTCAGGTTCCAGGTCTGAAAGTTCCTCGATAGATTCTAGATCTTCCTCAACTAGGTCATCGATTGTATCGACTTCCGGCTCGACAAACTCTTCAAGTTCTGATACTGGTGAAATTTCCTCAGGGGCCACCTCAGTGGTTGGACTTATTCCAGCTATCTCCAATTTAGGTGCTGAAACAACTGGCTCTGGAGTGATTTCTTCTACCTTGGGTTGTGATACAATAGGAGTTATTTGAGGCATTTTAACTACAGGCGAAGCCATAGTTTCTTCCTCAACAGGAGGGACTAGTTGCGATATTGGTTGAATAGGCTGCCTCACCATCTTTGGCAGAACTGGTTTTGGTAAACCTGCTCCAGGAATAACTTGTCCACCGATTGGAGCTTTGACTGGCCTAGCCATTGGCGTAGCACCGCTCAGAGACTTTGCTGTGGATTGTGGTGCTCTCATACCGGATAGACCCATCGAAGGTGTGTGTTGAGCTGCTGCCTGTGCAAGCGCCCCTCTCATCGGCCTACCTGCTGATGACCCTAGCATTCCTGGTCTAGCACCAAGTGCGCTTGGATCCATTTGCATCGGTTGTTCTGGTTGAGTGGTTTGTCCGGAAATTGCTTGCAACCAAGATTGTCGCTTCTCGACTCTTCCGTCTTGAGATTGTAGATTATCAAACTCATCTTGCTGTTGTGCCAATCTTTGCTCATCTGCATCGATTTCTGCCTGGACCTTGCCTTCGATTGATTCTCGCATCTTCTCTTCGGCCATTTGCTTGAAATCATCCATTTGCTTTGTTAGAGATGATAGACGGTCTCTGATTTCAGCGCGCTTAACACCTAATTGTGCTTCGATTTCTGCTCTGATATTTGCCTCTCTCTTTCTGACTTCTATCATAGCCTTGTTGCGCATAATCTCTTCTCTCTTGTCGAGTTGTCTCTCCAATTGAGTTGCGACCTCTTCTTCTTTCTTTGAACGGAAATCTGCTAAGCGTTCTTCCATTTCTGCTTCCAATTCGAGAACTGTTTCTTCCTTCAGTAGGTCTAAGTCAGTCTCGTGAGTGATTCTTTCATTTCTCAACCTTGCATCGATTTCAGACATTATCGCCTTTCTGGCTGCCGATTCTCTCGCTTGGAATTCTAGGTCCAAGCGTTCAGACCAGTCTTCCTTCTTAGCCTCATAACGCTTGTTCAATTGGTCATGAAGTTCAGCTTCTCTTTCATATCTAAACCTTGCAAGTTTATTTTGGATTTCCGATTCTCTAGAGTTTCTGTAAGATTGGAATTCTCTATCCAATCTAGCATCGAGTTCCGCTTCGATCTCTGCTTCTAGTGAACGTGAAATATCGTCTACTGCCTTTGTAAATGTAATATCGTATTTGTCTCTTAAACGGTTCTTTCGTTCTGCTAACTTGTCAGCATACTTAGATTCCATTTGCTTTTGGACTTCTGCTCTGAGTTCCTCTTTTCTCTTGGTGACTGCTAATTCAACGTCTTGACGTAATTTGTCTTCGAGGTCCCTGGTTTCAGCGGATAATCTTGTTTCCAGTTCGTCTTGAATTGAGGCTGCGATATCTTCCTCGAGTCTCAAACTCCTTCTCTCATACTCAGCACGCATTGTTGCTTCTCTTTGCCTCAAGCGCAGTTTGAGTTGCTGCTCAAGTCTTGCTCTAATTCCACGGCGTAATGATTCCTCACGTTCCACAAGTTTTTGAGTTTGCATTTCTTCTAGTCTGGCTACTTCTCGAGATTCCATTTCCTTGAACCTGGATTCCATTTCAAGCCTGATTGTTTCTTCTAATTCCTGAATTTTCCTCTGTAGGGATTTGCTGAATTCAATTTCTAATCTCTCTTTTTGGAATGATAAGCGGTTCCTGTGCTCTTCTGATAATTGATTCTCAAGTTGAGCAATAATCGTTGATTTATGATCTTCAAGACGCCTTTCTTTTTCAATTTCCAATGAATCTTGAAGGGTTTCTATTTCCCTTTCAAGTCTCTTTTCGTGCATCTCTCGTAGTCGAATTTCTTCTCTAGAAAGAGTTTCAGACTCAAGTTGTGAAATTTCATCTTCCAGATTAGTGCGTAGGTCTCTCTCGAATGCAGATAAAGACATTTCATGCTGTCTTGCGATATCTGTAGCCATGTTTTCCTGCATTACCGAGATTCTTTCGACGAGAGCCTCTTTCCTAAGTTTGCTTTCTCTTCGAAGATTGGCTCTAATCCTTTCTTCTTCTCTGAATCTGGCACTCTGCATCATAGTTTGGTCCAGCGATGGGGATGGTGTGGACGTGAATTGTGCTCTAAGCGAAGAGAGTGATGTTTGGTCATGCTTTCCTTCATCCCGAAGGTTTCTGTCACTACCTGACTTGCTGTCGCTCACACTCATAGGATCCCCATCCGGATTGCAATGGACTTCTCATGATAGATAAGGGGCGCGATTGAGAAGAGGTGTCGCGAGGCGATTTATACGACAAATAATGAGTGCCGATTTACTCTTCGCTACTATCTAAATTTTCTCCGATTAATTTAGGGCCGCCGATGATATAAACAAGCGTCAAAATCATCGAGCCTGAAAACAACAAAAAGGTGACTGGGGCAAATTGTTGAGAATCCATAGCATAATCTTGTTTTGACGTTGATGCTAGAGAAATGATTAATGAAATTAGTAAAAACAACATTTGTAGAATTGATAATTTCATTGGAATTCCATGTTTCAATTTAGACATCTTTCTATCTGAAATCATTAATCCTCCACTGATTAACAAAATCGGAAATATTGTGAAATCGAGGTATGGTCTCTGGCCTTCACCAAAACAAATTCCGCAATTCCACTCAGACAAGTCTGGGCCAATACCAGAAGTCGGTTGCATCCAAATCATGCCTGCTGCGGAAAGCAATAACATCGCATTTGCAGGAGTGGATAATCCATTGAAGTATGGAATATACCCGCCATCCTCATGCTGGAATCTTGCTAGCCTGAGCATCCCACATGCAATCATCCAAGAGCATGCAATCGCAAGGCTGACCGTCCATATTGGGCTTGCATCTCCCCACCTGCTAAACATTGTAAACACGAGTAAAGCTGGTGCTACACAAAATGACAAACTATCGGACATTATGTCTAAAGATCCGCCTAAAATTTGATTCTTGGAATATTTCCTTGCGATTGGGCCATCGATTATATCACCAATTGCTGATAAGAAAATACACATCATCGCTGCCCAAATGTAATCTGCTTTTATTCCGCCATCAAAGTATGGCTGAGACATATCTTCAACTGAAAGCAGTAGGAAAAATACTGCTAAAGTTCCTAAAAGACCATTAGCAATAGTAATGAAATCAGCCAACCCCATCAACTGGAATGTTGTTCGCATCGAAATTCCTCAAAACTTTACTTTGAATTCCGCTTCACACGCTGGGCAACTGATTTCTCTCTCCCCAGGTCGTTTGTTCATCCGAAGTTTTCTCTCACAAGATGGACATGAAATTTCAATCTTGGGTCGATTAGGATTCAAAACGAAATGAGTATGACAAGAAGAACATTGTAAATTAGCGGGCCTTTTATCTACTCCACAAACTAAGACTTTAGAGCAAGATGGGCAACTTATTTTTTCTTCTCTCCACATCTTCCTTGTACCTTCATGCTCGACTTTTACCTCTGCTTTACACATTACACATGTTATTTCGCCAAGCCCACTAGGCAGGAGATTCTTACATCTTGGACATGAGAGGTCTGGCGTATCTATTCGTGATTCTACACCGGGTATATCTTCATCTGACATAATTCCACCCAAACAAAAATTCAACCTTTGCGACCTTTGATTGACAAACTAATCAATGTTGCAGAATCTAGTTCTAACTCATTCCCTGATAATGCTGATAATTCCTTCAGCATGGTTCTTGCAGCAGCTTGAACTCTTGGATTTGAAAGGCTAATTACTGCTAATGTATTGTCTTCGACCTTATCGGTTCCGTCATTAGGAAGTGGAACTCTTTCTATTACACACCACCATCTTGTTCGACCTTCATCTCGATGATTCATAACCAATCCTAAACCTTCCAATTTCCTTAGATGATGGTAGAGATTGTATCTGTCTACACCTACGATTTTTTGTAATTGGACGGTGGTATATTCATCCGCATCAAGTAAGGCAACATACAATGCACGCCTAGTTGGGTGCATCAGAGAAGTACTCACAGGGTCGGCATGAATCCTAGCCATTGTTTTGCCACCGTTGTTGAATCCTAGAGTTCATGAGGTTTGAAGGTAGCGTTAATTCACGATGAGATTAGGGAATTCAAAGCCTTGAACGAATCTATTGTTCCAGTCCAAATCGATTTGCCTATTTCGGCAATCAATTTCACCGTTCCACCGCTACCAGATAATCTCGCACCGTTGATAATGACACCAATTACGCTTAATTCATGTACCAATACTCCAACTGCAAGATTGTCGTTTATTCCAGACAATACAAGGTATACCAGAATTAGAGTAATTGCCACGGAATAAGCAATATTCCAAACCAGAACTGACTTGGTTTTCTTTGACAGGCGAATCAATTCCGCAATTAATCTCGGGTCATCACCAGGGATCAGGACGTCAGCAGCCTCTAGATTTGCAGATTCTCCAGTTCCGATCGCAATTCCTACATCAGATGCCGCCATTGCTGCAGCATCATTGAAACCATCACCGACCATCATCGTAATGTGTGTCTTAGAACGTGATTGAACCCAGTTTACCTTTTCTTCTGGAGTCATTTCTCCATGTGCAGAATTTTCTGATAAACCGATGCTCCCTGCTAGAGCATTTACTGCGTCTTGATTATCACCAGAAATAATTTCTACATTTACACCCATAGAATGGAGCGACTTTACTAACTCGTCCGTTCCATCTCGTAAATCATCATGAATGAATGTAAACAATGCTACTGGTTTACCGTCTTTTGTCAACAAACTTGCTCCATGCCCTTCCTTAAGTGCTGATTTTAGAGATTCGAGTAAAGCGCCTTGTAATTGCGAAGGATTTGCACGAACGAAACTAACATCTGAATTGGAAGACTTTCCATAGACTCCATCTTCTCCATCTGAAATCTGAGAAACCGCAGATGGTTTGATTTCCTGAGAGTTTGCGTAATCGATAATTGCTTGAGCATATGGGTGATTGGATGATGCTTCTATTCCTGCTGCAAGTGCAATAGCTGAGTCTCTTCTTCGTCCTTTCGCGAGAATTACATCTCCCACCCTTGGCTTTCCTGAGGTTAAAGTGCCTGTCTTATCCAACAATGCAAGATTGACTTTAGCTAGGGCTTCCATTACATCTCCTCCTCTTGCGATTGCACCCGATTTTGAGGCTTGAGAAAGGCTAGCAGCATGTGGTACAGGAGACGCAAGCAGCAATGCACATGGACATGCTACAACCCATAAGAGGAGAATTATTTTCCAATCTGCTTCTGGCTGCAACATCCAAGCAAAAATCGCGCCAATCAATACTATAGGAACCCATAGCGCAGTGAAATTTTCAAGCATACCCTGCAATCTTGTTGGTTGGTCTTTGAAAGAATGGACCTTATCGATTAGGCCTGCTAATCTAGTATCTTCACCAACAGCTGAAACCTCAACAGTGACCGGACCTCTTGAGAGTGTGAGGCCTGCTTGGAGTTCATCACCTTGCTTAACGTCTACTGGGACTGATTCTCCAGTTAGAGGTGCTTTGTTGACCGACCCCTTACCAGAAACGATTACACCATCGGCGGGGATCAACTCGCCACTCCTAATTTCGATATGGTCTCCTTTTACAATCAGTCCAATTGGGACTTCTTCTATTTTTGAAATTTCAGAAGTCACCGGAGCCATCTGAAGTGGGGCCGAAATTTTGCCGACGCTCGAAATACTTCTTTTTGGA
>Ga0181574_10005926_pt1 | contig 10360 bp, 8 predicted proteins | sample 101ome_24_FD_145600 | JGI IMG/M metagenome (GOLD analysis project Ga0181574, IMG submission 145600) | Coastal salt marsh microbial communities from the Groves Creek Marsh, Skidaway Island, Georgia - 101410AT metaG (spades assembly) | ecosystem: Environmental > Aquatic > Marine > Intertidal zone... | reverse complement strand
GGCCCGACAGATCTCCTCGGCAAGTGCGATTCCGCGTTCGTTATTGGCGAAGAAGGTGGTTCCCTTTGACAGCTGCTCGACGACTGCCTCGGTGACCTCTGGATGATTGTGGCCCAGCATCATTGGGCCGGAGCCGATCAGATAGTCGATGTATTCGTTGTTGTCTTCATCCCAAAGACGAGACCCCTGACCTTTTTGGATGATGATCCCGGACTCAAAGTTGCCGAAGCTGCCCGCGGGCAAAACCTTTTTAGCGCGCTCGATAATTTGTTTTTGATTCATGCGTCTACCCGTGGCTTAACATTCTCAGGATCATACGCAGGTTCGCTGCAGACCTCAGCCTTACGGCGCTTGCCGGAGATCATCACCTCAAGAACCGTGCCTGGCGCGGCCGCATGAGGCTTGATATACGCAAATGCCAGGATGCAACCCACAGCCGGGCCAAAGGCAACCGACGATGTGGTTCCGACCACCTGGCCGTCCTGCAGCACCGCTTCTCCCCCTTGCCCGTCATAAACGCCGTCCGTGTCGATCTGAAGATACGCGCACACCCAAGGCAACGGTGAAGCTGCGCTCTTTTGGGTTTCGCGCAAGCCAATGAAATCAGGCTTGTCTAAACGAACGAAACGCATAACGTCCGCCTCTGGCAGCGTCACCTCGTTCGTGAGTTCTCCTGCACCCTTAAACATCTTCTCCAGCCGCATCGCATTCATTGCGAACGAGCCATAGTCCGCAATGCCCAAGCCTTGGCCGGCCTCCCAAAGCACGTCGTATACCGCGAGCATGTTCTCGCGCGGCCCATGCAGCTCCCAACCCAACTCTCCAGCATAGGAAAGTCGCATGGCCCAGACCTCATGATCATCAATCCTAATCGAGCGAGCGCTCAGCCAGGGAAATCCGACGTTATCCAGGGGCGCCCGGGTCACCTGCTGCAGGACTTTTCGTGCATTTGGGCCCTGCAACGCCAATGCTGACCAGTCGTCCGAACGCACCGTGATCGCTACTTCGTCATTGCCGAGGTAACGGTTCAGATGATCGACCAGCCGCTGCTCAAAAAACGCCGCGCAGACCAGGTAAAAGCGATTCGTATCGAGGCGCGCCACGGTCAGCTCAAGCTCGATTCGGCCTCGGCGGTTCAAAAGGTGCGTGAGCACAATCCCGCCCAGTTTGCTCGGCAAACGATTGGCAATTAGGCGATCAAGGAAAACCGCGGCACCCGGACCCTCCACTTCGACTTTGGCGAATGCAGAAATATCCATGATGCCCACAGCATTTCGGACAGCATTGACTTCATCTCTGACTCGATCAAACACCACATTCCTGCGGAATGAATAATGGTCGTGCTGTGGCGTATTGCTCGTCGCAAACCACCTCGGCCTCTCATGACCAAACACTTCTTCGAAGACTGCGCCTTTTGATTCAAGCCGCTCATACATCGCGCTCTTCTTGATCGGTCGTCCTGCCAGCCGATTGAGATTGGGGAATGGGATCTCGTGGCGCAGACAATAGTCCTCTTTGCCTTTGATCACCTGCCAAGACTTATCCGCGTAAGTGCCGAAGCGACGCGGATCGAATTCGCGCATGTTGATATCTGCAGCACCGTGCACCATCCAACGGGCTAATTCCCGGGTAAGCCCGGGGCCCCAACTGATTCCCAGTTGCGTACCGCAACAGCACCAATAGTTCGGCGCGCCGGCAGCAGGGCCAATCAACGGATTGCCGTCGGGCGGATGACTGATCGCGCCATGGACCTCCCGCGTAATGCCCAGGTTAGCGAGTACCGGCATACGCTCAAGCGCATTTTCGAGCCACGGCATGATCCGATCATAGTCAGCGGCAAAAAGCTCGTTCTCTGCCTCCCAGGGACAGTAATCCTCCCAGACTGTGTTCGGATTCTCTTTTTCGTAAATCCCGATCAGGCCTTTTTTCTGCTCCATACGGATATAGCCGGAGACCTTTTGATCATCACGAACCACCGGCAGTTCCTTTTCAAGTTGCAAAAACTCAGGTACCGGCTCGGTTACCAAATAGTGGTGCGTCATCGACGTGGTGGGCACCAGATGGCCGGTCCACTCACCTATTTGCCGAGCATAAGTACCTGCCGCATTAACCACATGCTCACAACGAATGGCACCCTGCTCAGTCTCAACCCGCCACTCTCCAGAAGGCAGCCGGCTGATCATCGTCGCCCGGCATCGCCGAACGATAGTCACACCGAGTTGGCGAGCGCCCGCGGCCAAACCCATCGCAATATTGGAGGGATCAACATGGCCATCATCAGGTGTATGAAGGGCGCCTAAAACGCCCTCGAGCTGATAGAACGGATGCAGCTCTTTAATTCGTGCGGGCCCGATTAGTTCAATGTTGAAACCCAGCGCAGTCGCAACCGAAAGCGTATGCCTTAGCCAGTCCATCTCGTCTTCGCTATAGGCGAGGCGAAGCGAACCGCATCCGTGCCAAGTGATCACTTGGCCGGTTTCTTTTTCAAGAGCCCCGGCGTATAGCCCAATGTTGTAGTCGACCATCTTCCCGCCAGAAAACGATGAGGTCGACTGGGTGATTTGGCCTGCCGCGTGCCAGGTTGATCCTGAAGTGAGCTCGGCTTTTTCGAGCAGTACCACATCGGTCCAACCCTCATGGGCCAAGTGGTAAGCCAGTCCACAGCCCATGATCCCGCCGCCAACCACAACCACCCGTGCCTGTTCCGGAAGCATAAAAATCTCAATAAATTAACTGGTTGACCCAATAATAGTACAAATGTACATTAATCAACAATGAATAATACAAACGTTCTCTCTGGAGGCTCGCGAAGTCCGGACCACGTTCTCAATACGCTGGCAGCACTGCTTGGCGAGCTCACCCCCCAAGTGCAAAAGGTGGCGACATACGTTCTCGAGAATCCTGCAGATATCAGCGTGAGCTCTGTTCGTGAAATTGCGGCGAAGGCAAACGTCAAACCCAACACGGTGATGCGTATGGCACGCTCGGCGGGGTTTTCGGGTTTTGAAGATTTTCGCGAGCCCTTCAGGGAGCAGATTCGAAACGGTGCTGAAAACTTTCAGGATCGCGCAGGATGGCTCCAGTCTCTGGCATCGGGGGGGAAACTCGACGGGCTGTATCAGGATATGGCCAAGCGTTCGGTGGAAAACATATCAAGACTTTTTTCCGACACCAGTACCGAAAAACTGCGTAAGGCAGCCGATGAGATCGTTAACGCCCATAACACTTTTGTCCTTGGGGTCGGCATAGTGAATGCCCTCGCCAAAAATTTTGCCTACCTAGCAAACATGGCCGTAGACAACGTGGAGGCGATTCCTCGAGAGGGTTCACTTCCGGCCGATGGTCTCGGCAGGGCCGGGCCGAGTGACGTGCTTCTTGCCATGACGTTCAAACCGTATCGGCGTGAGGTGGTCGAGGCCGTCCAAATCGCGTTTGAGCAGGGCGTTACCGTTATCGGAGTGTCGGACAGTCCTGCATCGCCCATCCTCAGCAAGGCGCGACATCGTTTTGTGATTCCCACAGATACTCCTCAGTTTTTTACTTCAATGGTGGGCCTCACGGCATTTCTGGAGACCCTCATGGCTTTTGTCATCGCCGACGCAGACGACTCCGTGATCGCGAGCATTGAGCGGTTCCACGCTCGTCGGCATGAGATGGGAATCTATTGGGAAGAAAGGTGAGGCCTATGGACCACCACAAGGAAAGCCCCGACCACACTGCTTACACGCTGGACCCCAGCTTTTACATCAGCCCCGATATTTTTCACCGAGAGTGTGTGGGGCTTTTCTGCAACACCTGGCAATACGCTGGGCATATCTCTCAGGCACCGCGGATTGGGGACTATTTCTGCTTCGAGATCGCCGGCCAATCTCTCTTTTGCCTACGGCAGGCTGACGAGACCTTCAGTACGTTCTACAACGTTTGTCAGCACCGTGCGCACGCGCTGGTTTCCGGCTCGGGTCAGATCAAAAAGGCCATTGTGTGCCCGTATCACGCATGGACGTATGATCTTGATGGGCGATTTCTGCGGGGCCCCAATACGGATGTACTGCCCACAGAAGCGCGGGAAGCTATCTGTCTTTCCCGGGTACGCACCGAGGTTCTCTGCGGCTTTATTTTTGTGAATCTTGATACCGACGCTCGGCCAATGGACGATTGGTTTCCCAATCTTGAGACTGAACTTCGAGAATTTGTCCCGGATATCGAGGATCGAGAAGTGCTTAGCACAGTTGCCGTTCTTGAGCGCTGCAACTGGAAAGTCTCGGTTGAAAACTACTCCGAGTGCTACCACTGCCGTATAAACCACCGGACGTTTTCCACCGGCGTCATTAAACCCGACACCTACGACATACAGCCTCAGGGGTTCTGTTTGCGGCACACGACCCAATGCCAGAACCTGGAAAAGATGACGTACCCGATTGATCTGAGCACTAACCCGCGCGCGGGGGATTACTCGTCTTGGTACCTCTGGCCTACATTTTCTTTTCAGGTCTATCCCGGCAACATCCTGAATACCTATCACTGGGCACCGACTGCGGTGGACAAAGTATTGGTGACAAGGGGTTGGTATACAGCGGCCGGAATCGAACCTGGGGTCATTAATACCCTTGCGGAGCAGGACCGAAACACAACCCTTGCGGAGGACATCGGACTGGTTGAGTCTCAGCAGCGCGGTTTTTCAAGTCTTGGTTACCGGCCCGGGCCGCTCGTGATTGATCCCAGAGGGGGTGTCAATTCAGAGCACTCTATCCACGTGCTGCAGCAGTGGATGCAAAACGCACTGGAGAACTGAGAGTGGCTTCTTACAAAAAACCAGCTCACTGGTCGAATCCAAAAAACAAACTTTTCCCGCATCAGGTGGGGTTCACCTGCCCTCCGAAAGACTGGGATGCAGCGCCTGCTGATTTCATGAGGATAGCCCCGGATTCAGTCGGAGCGCACGGCTGGATGCTACACATGCCCGATTACGCTCACCGTCTCGATCAACGGCATGACCGGTTTAGCATGCTGGAGGACTTTGTTCACTGCATGGCCAATAACGGAGCGGATGTCTGCGGACAGGTGGGATCAAACTGGGTGCACGCCAGCGGGCTGGGTGTTGAAGGTATCCGTGCTCACTGCGAAATGCTTAGTGAAAAATACGAAACGCCTTTTCACATGGCGGGCTATGCCATGGTTGAGGCTTTGCGCGATCAAAATATTGAAAAGATTGCGCTAAATGCGGCGTACCATCATCGCGACTGGTGGCAAGGCACCGTTGGATTTCTGAAGGAGGCAGGCTTTGACGTTCTATGGGCCGGGAACTTCCACGACCAGGGTTGGTTTAAAACCCAGGAGGAAATTAACGCGTGCATCTGGTGTTTTGATGGTGATCTTATCGAGAAGAGTTTTCAGTATGTAGCAGAGAAAGCTCCTCTTGCAGACGCCTACCTTATAAACGGAATGTGCAACTTTCGCTCAGGGCCCAACGGCCAGGCACAGCGACCGGTACATCATGAGGCAAAAATCGAGGCTATGCTGGGCAAGCCCATGATCAGCCACGACAACGCGCTTTATTGGCGGGTATTTAAGACCTTAGGGCTGGCGCCGGTAACCGAGCAGGGGCAACTGCTCAGCTCCCTCAAAAAATCGGATTGATGCGAACCATCCTGGCTCTCTGGGCGGTGCCGCGCTCTACCTCCACGGCTTTTGAATGGATGATGCGTCAGCGTGGCGACTTCGATTGTCTGCACGAACCTTTTGGTGAAGCGTGGTACCAGGGCGAAGAACCGCTATGGCCGCGCTTTAAACAGGGCGACAAGACGACCCCGGGACTCACGCTCGAGAGCGTCTGGGACTCGATAAAAACCAAAGCGAAGGCCAAACCGGTCTTCCTTAAGGATTTCCCACACTATATCAACCATATCTGGAACAGCGAATTTTTGTCGCATTTCACACACTCGTTTTTGATTCGGGATCCGGCAAAAACCATTACCTCGATGCACAGTAAATGGCCGGATTTCGATGAGCTCGAGGTCGGCTTTCCGGAGCAGCGAGCGCTTTTCGATCTTGTCACCGCCTTAAATGGCAAACCACCCCCGGTGATCGATAGCGACGATCTCCTGGAAGACCCTGAGAGAATGACCAGAATATTTTGCGAGGCTGTCAAAATCCCTTACCGCGCTGAGGCGCTTCGTTGGAACGCTGGCGGTGATCCTTCACAATTCAGTTGGTGGGATGGCGGATCCTTTCATGCCAATCTTGCTAAATCCACCGGACTTAGCCGCCAGACGCGATCGTATCCTGACATCGATGAAACGCCCGAAAGAGTCCAACAGGTCTATCGGCGCATGCTGCCACACTATCAACACCTGCATGCTTATCGTCTTTGAGCTTCGACGCGCGCCCTTCAACACATGCAAATCGCCTCTCTAAATACCCTCGAGAAACATCTGCCTGGGACGGCGAGCGGTTACTACTGGGGCGATGCAAACAACGTGATGCGAGCTCACCGCGCGGTCTTTGGCTCCCACTCCTCTCCGGAGATCTCAGCGACCCGGTAAGCGTGTCAGTCAGATAGATCCATGAAAATCACAAAAATAACGGTCTACCAGAAAAATCTGCCTCTCAGTGAGCCCTATTGGCTCTCTGGGGGTCGACTGAAGTTCGAGACACTTGATGCCACCTTTATCAAAGTTGAGACGGACCAGGGGGTAACCGGATGGGGCGAAGGAACGCCGTGGGGCCATACGTACCTTCCGGCACACGGACCCGGGATTCGCAGCGGCCTCCAGACGCTGGCACCGGCGTTGCTTAGCGAAAATCCCTGCCAATCGAATCGCATTGAGTACGTGATGGATAAAGCGCTACCGGGACATCTGTACGTGAAAGCGCCAATTGACATGGCTTGCCTCGATATTCACGGACAGATTTCGGGCGAATCCTTACCAAACCTATTGGGCGGCTCCTTCGACGTCCCGACTCGCGTGATGTCATCCATATCTACCGGCTCACCCGAGTCGATGGTTGCATTGATCGAGAAATACAGGGCGCTTGGGTATCGCGGCCACTCAGTGAAGGTTGGCGGTAGCAACACCGATCTCGATATCGCCCGCGTAAAAGCGATCGAACAAGACCGTCGCGAAGACGAACGGATTCTTTACGACGTCAACCGCGCATGGACGAGGCGGGAGGCTGCAATCGTGATGAATGCGGTCGGGCATCTTGGCGCGACTTTTGAGCAACCGTGCGAGACAACGGCTGACATTGCGGCCTTAAGACGCATAACGTCGTCTCCTATATCCATAGACGAGACATTGGTCTCCCTAAACGACATGGTTGAGATCGCGCAAAACGGAATATGCGAAGTCGTGAACATCAAAATCAATCGCGTGGGTGGGTTGACGAAGGCGCGGAGAATCCGCGATGTTGCGATCGCCCATGGCATCCAAATTTATGTGATGGCAACCGGAGGGTCTGCTCTAGCCGACGCAGAGGCTGCCGCGCTTGCGCAGAGCATCCCTGAGGAATTCCGTCTCGGCTGCTGGTCCTGCCAGGATATGCTTGCCATAGATATTGCGCCAGGCCGTGGCCCACGCTCAAAAAATGGCGAACTCTGGATCCCCGATACGCCAGGCCTTGGATTCGTACCCGACGAATCGCTGCTCGGCGACCCGACTGCCACCTACAGTGTTTAAGGCCTTTCGGTTGATAATTTCAAGATGATCGAGATTCCTACCACGATGCAGGCTTTCGTATTGATGGGGCATGGCGATCTCGACCAGCTCGTCTTTCACGATGACTGGCCAATCCCCGAGCTCACTGCCAATGATGTTCTGATCCGGGTCGGTGCGTGTGGGTTGAATAATACGGATGTAAACACCCGAAGCGCGTGGTACTCCAAGGGTAATACGCAGGCCACAACCGGAACGGCTCTCGCTAACACACGACCTGACGACAGCACTTGGGGCGGAGCGGCGGTTTCTTTCCCGCGCATACAAGGGGCCGACGCGGTTGGCACGGTCGTGCGAGTCGGCGAAAAGGTGGACTCTGCTATTGTCGGCCATCGGGTGATCGTCGATGGGTGGATGCGCGATTGGTCAGATCCAATGGACTACGCGAAGACGGGCTATTTCGGCAGTGAACGAGACGGCGGCTTTGCCCAATATGCGGCGGTCGATTATCGACAGGTACACGCCATAACAACCCACCTATGCGATGCTGAGCTGGCCACGTTCGCGTGTTCGTATGTGACCGCCGAAAACATGCTGAATCGAGCGCAGGTTGGCCCAAACGATTCGGTCCTCATTACAGGGGCCTCCGGCGGGGTGGGTTCAGCGCTCGTTCAACTCGCCAATCGACGCCGGGCGACATGCATCGCAATGTGCGCTGCCGAAAAAGCAGATGCGGTATTGCAACTGGGTGCCGATGCGGTCATTGATCGCAACTGCCCGGACGTAAGGGCCGCTCTGCGCGATGCAGTCGGTCGGGAACCGGTCAGTGTCGTTGCCGACGTTGTGGGCGGGTCGCGATGGCCAGACTTCATTAACGTGCTTGGCCGCGGAGGGAGATACACCTGCGCCGGGGCTATTGCCGGACCCATAGTAGAGTTTGATCTTCGTACGTTTTACCTGCGAGACCTCACGTTTACGGGAGCCACGGTTCCAACACCTCAGACGTTCACGGATCTTGTGGGCTACATCGAGCGAGACGAGATCAAACCATTGCTTGCCGCGCGATTTCCCCTGAAGGAACTGCACAAGGCGCAGACAACCTTTATCGAAAAACGCCATATCGGCAATATTGTGGTGGAACCAAACTGAGCACTGCCGGCAAATGACCCGTACGGCCACGATCGACACAAGAATCCGACTGGATGACTGGAGCGAGGTGGCCGAAAACGCCTCGTTGGAGCCCATCGACAATCCGCGACTGCACCAATGGCGGCTCTCGCGCTTACGTGGAGAGCTGAAACGACACAATGCCGCGATGTGTCTGTTAGTCAGCCCCATCAGTCTACGGTACGCCGTGAACTATCGCGATTACTTGATCTTCCAATCCCATATGCCGCAGGCATATGTGTTCCTGGCGCAAGAGGGGCCCACCGTAATTCATAGCGCCGTCGGCGGATCCTCCTGGTCGGATGAAACCCGGCCAGGCTATCCCATCTCGTTTTTTGAGGGCGCCACTTCACTCTCCGAATACGCGAGCAGATTAGCGAAGCAGGTGGTCGAATTTCTCCATGAGGTTGGAAGCGACAACCGGCGAGTAGCCGTTGAGTACATTAACCCCAGCATTACCCAAGCTCTTGAGCGAGAGGGTCTTGAGGTGATCGACGGCGTCCTGATCAGCGAGCGGGCCCGGATCATCAAAAGCCCGGATGAAATCCAATGTATTCGCCGGGCTATCGCAGTCGCAGAACATGGGCTGCACGAAGTCCGAAACCATGTAAGCGCCGGCGTCAGCGAACTCCAACTTTGGGGTCTTCTGAATTACACCAACATAAGCAACGACGGCGATTGGCACGAAGGGCGCATGCTGGCCTCCGGGCCCCGCATTAACCCGTGGCTTCAGGAGGCATCTCCGAGAAAAATCGAAGCGGGCGATCTCGTGGGTCTTGATACCGATATGGTCGGTCCGCGAGGCTACTTTGCCGATATCTCTCGAACCTTTCACTGCGGCCCGAGCGCCCCGAACAAAAGACAACGCGAACTCTATCAACTGGCTCTTGCAGAAATCGAATACAACCTGACCCTAATCAAACCGGGCGTCACCCTTCGCCAATTTCAGGAGCGCGCCTATCTCCCTGAGGAAGAATTTCACAAAAATGCCTATCCGTGCACCATCCATGGCGTGGGCATGTGTGATGAATACCCGCAAATAAAGCCCCGATTTCGAGGACCGAATCCCTACGATGGCGTTATCGAGGAGAACATGGTGCTCTGCGTAGAGAGCTACATGGGCGCGGAGGGCGAACGCGACGGGGTCAAACTCGAGCAGCAGATTCTTGTCACAAAAGACGGCCACGAAATAATGTCAACGTTCCCTCTAGAGGACGCTTTACTGACCGCCTAAATTCTGTATTTACTTATCGCGCTCGGCTTCTTTCTCTTCGAAGAAAGAGTAACTGAACATCGCAACGAACGCCTCGCCAGAGGAACCGGACCGCACCTGCACGCCGACGGCCGTTGTCATCGATAGGCTATACATCACACCGCCTGAGATGACGCGCTCGTTGGCATCCATCGTCATCACAATGTTGTCTCCAACAGTTACTCCTGTCTCTGTGACACGAAGCTGTATCTCACTGATCTCAAATACGGTGGTCTTGCCTTCAGCTTTGCTGACACCGGTTGTGGCCAGCAATACGACAGCCAATACG
>Ga0181574_10005924_pt1 | contig 10361 bp, 8 predicted proteins | sample 101ome_24_FD_145600 | JGI IMG/M metagenome (GOLD analysis project Ga0181574, IMG submission 145600) | Coastal salt marsh microbial communities from the Groves Creek Marsh, Skidaway Island, Georgia - 101410AT metaG (spades assembly) | ecosystem: Environmental > Aquatic > Marine > Intertidal zone... | reverse complement strand
GTCTCGGACCGCGCTCGACGGCAGGACCACGGCGACCTCGTCGTCTGCCTTCAGCGCGGGTGCGAGCTGCCACTGCATGGACGGACTCTCCGGCACGGCGAACGTCGTTGCAATCGACAAGCGTTTGGCTGGCTCAGCGCTCGGTCAGCCGGAACGCGTCGACCCCGAACGCGCCCGCACCCTTTCGGCGCAGCACGAGCTCGTGGTCGCCGGGCTGCAGCGCCACCTCCTCCATGCGCAGCCAGCGCTCCGCCGCCCGCCGCCCGGAGACGACGCCGCGCGCGTCGTTCGACAGGCTCCACTCGACGTCGCAGGCGCGGCCGCGGACCTTGGGCCAGCAGGCCGCGAGCTCGAAGGTGCCGGCGGCGTCGACCGTGAACGTGAACCGCGCGACCGCGTCGCCCTCGCCGTCTTGGAGCAGGCAGTCGCCGCCGACTGCGCGGCGCGCCGTCGCGCGGTCCCATCCTGTCGGCGGGGTCAACGTCGCCCGCTCCTCGTCCTGCTCGAGGATCATCTTGGCGTAGAGGCACAGCGCGTCGGTCACCGGCCGCTCGCCCGCGTGGTCGAAGCGCTGATTGTCCGACGGGCAGTTGACGACGCCGTGCTGGCGGAGCCACATCGTGGTCGAGCCGCCGCCGTCGAGGTTCATGGCGGTGTCGCAGCCGAGCCACCGCATGACCAGGGCGAGCTCCAGCAGCGTCATGCCAGCGGCCTGCTTGCTGCGCCCGTCCACGGTCACGAACAAGAGCTGGCCCTTCTTGGTCAGGCCGACGGCGGTGCGCGGGTGGCGCTTGTCGGCAGCGCCCCAGCCCTGCTTCTCGACGGGCTTGCCCTTGCGGAGCACCACGGGATAGCTGCCGCGCGCCTCGTGCATCTTGGGCCAGCCGCCCGGCGCGCGGTCCTCGATGTGCACGTCGCCGCGCCGGTCGATCCCGATCGCCGCCGTGACCTTGTCCGTCTGCTCGTAGCGGAGCACGCCGTCTGTGATCAGGAGCCCGACCGGGACCTCGGTCTTGACGTGGAAGAAGCCGCCGTTGACGGCGGCGAGCGCGCCGCGGCGCGCGGCCATGCTCGACGTGCGCTCGCACCCGGGGTCGTCGAGGCACGCGATCCCGAGGCGGAGGGACTTGCTCGGAGCGTCGGCCCGGAGCACGCAGAGGTTCTGCGGCGCGTCGAAGAGCGAGGCTACGTGCGCGCGCTCCAGGACGACGCCGACGCCGACCTGCTCGGTCTGCCAGGAGGCCTCGGCGAGCGCCTCGTCCGGCGACGCGACCGCGGGCTTCTGGGCCGCGAGGAGCGCCGCGAGCGCGACGGACGCAGCGACGACGCGGGGGAGCGAGGACAGGGATGCAGGCCGGGTGCGCCTCATGGCCGCGCAAGATATCCGATAGCGCGCGGTCGGCGACGGTCAGCGCCGCTCGAGGTCGACGACGACGGGGTAGTGGTCCGAGACCTCGTCGAGCGGCGCTCCCCGCGGCATTTCGACGTGCCCGAGCCTCGCCAGGGCGTCGGGGGACATCAGCACGAAGTCGATGCGCTCCAAGAAGCCAGCCTGCTGCGCTTCGTCGCGCGCGTGTTGGAGCAGCCGGGTCGGGAAGGTCCCGGATCGCGCGGCGGCTTCGCCGAGCGCGTGGTAGGCAGCGTCGACGACGCCGGCCGCCGCGAAGCGGGCGAGCACCCCGTAGTCGAAGGTGCGCTCGCCGATCAGGTTTCTGCCCTCGGCGCGGCGCGCGAGCAGCGGCGCCTGCGCGTCGAGGTGCGCGCAGTCCAGGGGGTGGTGCGCGTTGAAGTCCCCGAGCACGACGACCGCGCGGCCTTCGTCGACCAGCCGACGGATCTTGGGCGCGAGGACCGCGACCTCGCGCCGGCGGAACTCCCAGCTGCCGGGGTGGAGGTGGACGACGACGACGTCGAGGCCCGCGGTCCGCGCGTGCAGGTAGCCGTGGTGCATGCCCTCGAGCCGCCGCTCGACGACCTCGATCGGCGTGCGCGAAGTCAGCGCCACGGGGTAGCCGTGCTCCTTGGCCATCACCGCGTGCGGGTGTCCCCATCCGGCAGACACGGCCGCGAGCTTCGAGGCGGTGAAGCCGTTGACCTCCTGGAGCGCGACCACGTCGGGCGACTGCGCTCGCAGCCACGCTCGCGCAGGCTCGGTCTGGGTGCGGTCGAGGAAGCCGCGCAGGACGTTCCAGGTCACCACGCGGGTCGCGCCCGCCGCGGCGGCCTCGCGCGGGAGCGAGCAGCCAGCGGACGCCGCCGCGAGCAGCGCGAGGGCGAGCAAGGGGACGCTGGTGGGCACCGCCGGATGCTACCGGGTGCGCCCCGGTGCTGCGGCGTCAGTCGGGCCGGGCGCCGCCGTCGCCGGCGGCTGCTCGACCTCGGCGGGGTCCCAGCCGCCGCCGAGCGCGCGGTAGAGCAGCACCAGCGACTGGCTCGCCGCGCCGCGCGCGGTCGCGACGCTGCTCTCCTGCCGGAACAGCTGGCGCTGCGAGTCGAGGACCTCCTGGAAGCCGATCAGCCCGTCCTTGTAGAGACCGGTCGCGAGCCGGAGCGCCTCGCGCGCGGCGGCCGCGGCGCGCTCGACGGCCTCGACGCGCACGCGCTGCTCGGTGAACGTCGTCATCGCGGTCTCGACCTCTTCGAGGGCGTTGAGCACCGCGCGCTCGTAGAGCAGCAGCGCTTGGTCGACGCGCGCGTCCTCGACCTGGATCTGGCTGCGCACGCGGCCGCCGTCGAACACGTTCCATCGCATCGACGGGCCGAGCGCGAACGCCTGGCTCGCCGCGTTGAAGATGCCGCCGCCGATCTGCTGCATGCCGAGCGACGCGTTGATGCCGAAGCGCGGGTAGAGGTCCGCGGTCGCGACGCCGACCCGCGCGGTCTGGGCCGCGAGCCGGCGCTCCGCGGCGCGGATGTCGGGGCGCTGCCGCAACAGGTCGCCCGGCACGCCGACGGTCACCTGGACGGGCGGGATCGGGATCGGCCTGGGCGTCGCGAGCTCGTCGTGCAGCGCGGTCGGGTTGCGCCCGAGCAGCACGCCGAGCGTGTTGATCTCGCGCGCGAGGTTGATGCGCAGGCCGGGCACCTCTGCCTCCGACGCAGCGAGCACGCCTTCTGCCTGCTGGACGTCGAGCGCCGAGGACAGCCCGGCGTCGGCGCGCGCGTGCGTCAGCTCCACGATCCGCTGTTGGCTCTCGATGTTGTTCTGCGCCGCCTGCAGCTGCGTCTGAAGCGCGCGGACCGCGAGGTAGGCGCGCGCGACCTCGGCGTAGAGCGAGACCTGCACGTCGCGTCGGTCCTCCTCGCTCGCTTGGTAGTCCGCGGTCGCCGATTCGACCTCGCGCGAGATCCGCCCGAACACGTCCAGCTCCCAGGACACGTCCGCGCCGAGGCTGGAGACGGTGCGGCTCTCGAAGCCGGTCTGGAACGAGCTGGTCTGCGCGACGCCGCCGCCGAAGCTTGCCTGCGGCGCGCGCCCTGCCTTGCGGAAGCCGAGCCGGGCGCGCGCTTCGGAGACCCGCGAGACGGCGATCGCGAGGTCGAGGTTGCCCTGGCTCGCGCGTCCGATCAGCTGGTCGAGCTGCGCGTCGCCGAACACCGTCCACCAGCGCACGAGGTCGGTGGCCCCTGGCCGGAAGGCGGGGTCTTCGATCTCGGAGAACGCTCCTGGCACCTGCTCCGGGGTCTCCGGAGGCACGTAGTCCGGGCCGACCGTACAGGACGCTAAGAGGGTCGCGACGGCGGATCGGCGGAGGCTGCGCATGGCGAGAAGATAGCGTCGCGAACCCGGCCGAGCGTGAGACTTCTGCGGCACGCGGAGCTAGCCTCGCGCCATGACCACGGCCCGCTGTGTCACGCTGCTCGGCGGTGTGTCCCTCCTCGTCCTCCACGGAGCGTGTCGCAAGCCGCCCGTGCGCGAGCCCGCGCCGCCCCCAAAGGTGACCGTCCAGGCGCCCGCGGTGCAGCCCGTGACGATCTACCGCACGTTCACGGGCCGCACCGAGAGCTACGAGCGCGCCGAGGTGCGCGCCCGGGTCGAGGGCGTCTTGACCGAGGTCGCCTACAACGAGCGCACGGAGCTGGCCAAGGGTGCGGTCATGTTCCGCATCGACCCGGCGCCGTTCGCCGCCGCGCGCGCCGCCGCGGCGGCCGAGGCAGCGGCGACGGCGGCCTCGGTGCGGCTCGCAGACACCACGGCGCGCAAGCTCGAGAAGGCCTACGAGAGCCGCTCCGTCTCCGAGCTGCAGGCGCTCGAGGCCCGCGCGCAGCACGAGGTCGCCTCGGCCAAGCTCGACGTCGCGAACAAGCAGCTGGCGATCCGGGACCTCGACCTCGGCTACACCACCGTCACCGCGCCGATCGCCGGCCGCGCGATGGAGACCGACTACGTCGTCGGGAGCCTGGTCGGAGGGCTCGGCTCCGGGCCGCTGACGACGGTCGTAGACAACTCCAAGATCCGGGTCTGGTTCTCCGTCGACGACCGCACCGTGCTGAAGCTGCTGGAGCAGCAGCAGGACCCGAAGGCTTCCAAGGTGATCGAGCTGGCGCGCGACGGCGACGCCGGCTTCGGCTTCCAGGGCTCGATCGACTACTTCGAGCCCCGGGTCAACGAGGCGACCGGCACGCTGCGCATGCGCGCGGTGTTCGACAACGCCGACGGCCGGCTGGTGCCGGGGCTGTTCGTGCGGGTCCGGGTCGCGGCGCGTGAGCTGGAGGCGGCGACCCTGGTGCCGGAGTCGGCGCTCGCCGCCGACCAGGCCGGGCGGCACCTGCTCGTGGTGGGCGACGGTGACGTCGTCGAGCGCCGGGCCGTCGAGCTCGGACCGCTGCTACCCGAGGGGCGCGTGATCCTCGCGGGCCTCGCGGCGACCGACCGCGTGATCGTCAAGGGCCTGCTGCGCGCGCGTCCGGGCGTCAAGGTCTCGCCCCGCGTGACCGGGGACAACCGCTAGGAGCGCTCTGTGCTGTCCAAGTTCTTCATCGATCGCCCCATCTTCGCGACCGTCGTGTCGCTGGTGATCATCACGGTCGGCGTGGTGTCGCTGCTCGGGCTGCCGATCGCGCAGTACCCCAACCTCGCGCCGCCGACGATCTCGGTGACGGCGGTGTATCCGGGCGCCGACGCGCAGGTCGTCGCCGACACGGTCGCGGCGCCGATCGAGCAGGAGGTCAACGGCGTCGAGGGCATGATCTACATGTCCAGCGTCTCGGCCGGCGACGGCTCGTACACGCTGACGATCACGTTCGAGCCTTCGGTCGACCTCGACATCGCCACGGTGCAGGTGCAGAACCGCGTGTCGGCGGCCGAGCCGCGGCTGCCCGAGGACGTGCGTCGCTTCGGCATCAAGACGCAGAAGAAGATGCCGGACTTCGCGCAGATGGTGAGCGTGGTCGGCGCCGAGGACGCACCCTACGACGACGTCTTCCTGAGCAACTTCGCGACGCTGCAGCTGCGGGACCAGCTCAAGCGGATCCCGGGCGTCGGCGACGCGCGCGTCTTCGGCGCGGCCGAGTACGCGATGCGGCTCTGGCTCGATCCGGCCAAGCTCGACGCGCGGGACGTCACGGCCGACGAGATCGTCGCCGCCGTCCGCGAGCAGAACGTCCAGGTCGCGGCGGGCAAGGTCGGGGAGATGCCCGCGCCCGCGGGCACGGCCTTCCAGTACGCGATCAGCACCAAGGGCCGGCTCGTCGATGCCGAGGAATTCGCGCAGATCGTGGTGCGCACCGACGAAGACGGCTCGATGCTGCGGCTCGGCGACGTCGCGCGGATCGAGCTCGCGGCGCAGAACTACGCGATGCAGTCGCGCCTGAACGGGCGGCCGGCGGCCAACCTCGCGATCTACCAGCTCCCTGGCGCCAACCTGATCGACATCTCGAACGCCGTCAGCGAGCTCATCGAGGCAGGCCGCGCGGGCTACCCCGAAGGCCTGGACGTCTCGGTCACCTTCGACGCGGCCGACGTGGTCCGGGCATCGATCAAGGAGATCATCATCACGCTGCTGATCGCGGCGGCGCTGGTGATCTTGACGGTGCTGATCTTCCTCCAGGACGTGCGCGCGACGCTGGTGCCGACCGTGACCATCCCGGTGTCGCTGGTCGGCACGTTCGCGGTGCTGGCGATGCTCGGCTTCTCGCTCAACACGCTGACGCTGTTCGGCGTCGTGCTCGCGATCGGCATCGTCGTCGACGACGCGATCGTGGTCGTAGAGAACGTCGCGCGGAACATCGACGAGCTCGGCCTCGCTCCGCGCGAGGCGACCGTCAAGGCGATGGAGGAGGTCTCCGGGCCCGTCGTCGCGACCACGCTGGTGCTGCTGGCGGTGTTCGTGCCGACGGCGTTCATGGAGGGCATGGTCGGCGAGATGTTCCGCCAGTTCGGACTGACGATCGCGGCCTCGACCTTCTTCAGCTCCATCAACGCGCTGACCATGAGCCCGGCGCTCTGCGCGCTGTTGATGCGCCCGAGCAAGGGCAAGAAGAACCTGCTGTTCCGCGGCTTCGACGCCGCGATCAACTGGTCGACGCGCGGCTACAAGGGCATGGTGCGGCGCGCCGTGCGGTTCGCCGCGGTCTCGTTCTTGCTGTTCCTGGCCGCGGTCGGCGGCGGCGGCTACCTGTTCACCAAGCTGCCGGCCGCGTTCGTGCCGCCAGAGGACATGGGCTACGCGATCGGCATCGTGCAGCTGCCCGACGCGGCGTCGATGGAGCGCACCGGGGAGGTCGCGGACGAGGTCGACGCGATCCTGGCCGAGACCGCGGGCGTCAAGTCGTCGATCGCGATGCCTGGCTTCTCGATGATCGACGGCGCGATCAACCCCAACGTCTGCAGCTACATCATCGTCTTCGAGCACTGGGACGAGCGCACGACCGACGAGGACAGCCTGCGCGGCATCCTGTCCAGCTTCAACCGGCGCGCCGCGGCGATCGAAGCGGCGCGGGTGTTCGCCTTCCCGGTGCCGTCGATCCCCGGCGTGGGCTTCGCCGGCGGCTTCGACCTGCAGCTGCAGGACCGCGCGGGGCTTGGCGTCGCCGCGCTGCAGGAAGCGTCCGACGCGGTGCTCGCGGCCGCCGGCGCCGACGGCCGGGTCGAGCGCCTGTCCTCGGGGCTGCGCAGCTCGGTGCCGTCGCTGTGGATCGACGTCGACCGCGAGAAGGTCAAGAAGATGGGGCTGTCGCTGCAGAGCGTCTTCGGCGCTCTGCAGGTCTACCTGGGCTCGGCCTACGCCAACGACTTCAACGCCTTCAACCGCACCTACCAGGTGCGCGTGCAGGCGGAAGCCGCCGCGCGGGCCTCGCCGGACGACATCCTCGACCTTCGCGTCCGCGGCCCCGAAGGCTCGGTGCCGCTGCGGTCGATCGCGCGCATCGAGGAGCGCTTCGTGCCGTCGACGCTGAACCGCTACAACCTCTACCCGGCCGCGTCGATCAAGGGTCAGGCGGTCGCAGGTCAGAGCAGCGGCCAGGCGCTCGACCTGATGGAGCAGGTCTCCGAGGACAACCTCGCCGGCGGCTTCGGCTACGAGTGGACGGGGCTGTCCTACCAGGAGCGGGAGGTCGCGGGCGGCATGGCGGCGATCTTCATGCTGTCGATCTTCTTGGTCTTCTTGGTGCTGGCCGCGCAGTACGAGTCGTGGCTGCTGCCGGTCGCCATCGTCGCGAGCGTGCCGCTGGGCCTGCTGGGTGCGGCGGGAGGGAGCCTCGCGACCGGGCTCGGCAACAACGTCTACACGCAGATCGGGGTCGTGCTGCTGATCGGGCTGGTCGCCAAGAACGCGATCCTGATCGTCGAGTTCGCCAAGGAGAAGCGGGACGAAGGGCTGGGCATCGTCGACGCCGCCGTCGAAGCGTCTGCGCTGCGCTTCCGGCCGATCCTGATGACGGCGTTCTCGTTCATCCTGGGCACCCTGCCCCTGCTGACCGCGACCGGCGCTGGCGCCGTCTCGCGGATCGCGCTCGGCTCGGCGGTGTTCGCCGGGTTGACGCTGGCGACCGCGATGGGCGTGTTCTTCACGCCCGTGCTCTACCGGATGATCCAGGGGCTGAGTGAGCTGCGTCGCAGGGAGCGCCCGAACGCAGACTCCGCCACGGAGCCGCCGCGTGCGTCGAGCTGAGCGGCGCCGCGCTCTGTGCCTCACGGCCGCGCTGCTCGCGGGCTGCCACGCGGCGCCCGGTGGACAGCCCGAGGAGCTGCGCGTGGTGGTCTGGAACATCCACCACGGTCGCGGCCTCGACGACGCCGTCGACCTCGCGCAGATCGGGAGCGAGCTGCGCGCGTTGTCCCCGGACCTCGTGCTGCTCCAGGAGGTCGACGTCAGGGTGCGGCGCAGCGGCCGCGTCGACACCCCGGCCGTGCTCGCCGCGCAGCTCGGGATGCACGCAGCGTTCGAGCGGAACATCCGCTATCAGGGCGGGGACTACGGCAACGCGATCCTGAGCCGCTGGCCCATCGAAGCCTGCGACAACCTGCACTACCGCATGCTCCGTCAAGGAGAGCAGCGCGGGCTGCTTCAGGTGAAGGTGCGCGCGCCGTTCGGGGAGCTCCGTGTCGGCTGCACCCACCTGGATTCGCGCGGCGACGACGCCGAGCGCAAGCAGAACGCGCCGGAGATCCTGGCGCTGGTCGAGTCGGGGGCGCTCGACCTCGTCGGCGGGGACTTCAACGACACGCCGGGGAGCGCCGTGCACGCGGCGCTGGGCGGCGCGCTCGCCGACTGTTGGATCGAAGGCGGCGCCGGCGCGGGGGCGACCTACCCAGCAGCAGCGCCGACCAAGCGCATCGACTGGCTGCTCCGATCGCGGGCAGGCTCTTGGCGGACCGTGCACGCCGACGTGGCGGCGACCGCGGCGTCGGACCACCGGCCGACGCTGTTCGTGCTGCGCCGCGCCCGCTGAGCGGCTCCCGCGGCTCTCGCGCTTCCCGCGACGTCAGCGGTCGCGCTGGATCCGGAACGTCGGGTGGTGCTGCACCAGGTGCTGCTGTTCCTTCATCACGGTCGCGAACGAGACGCCGGTCAGCTGGACGAGCACGCACTCCTCGCCCTCGCGCCGGCCGACCACCGCGGAGACCTCGTAGCGCTCCCCACAGCAGAGCGCCAGGCTGCCGGTCACGGGCGTGCCCGTGGCGAGCTCCTCGGGGAAGCCGCGGACGCGGACGCCGCCTTCGGAGAGCTCGGTGACGAGCAGCGCGCCCACGTCGGCGTGCAGCGTCGGGTTGGTTCCCCATGGGTAGGGGATGCGAAAGTGATCGCGCTGCTCGTGGTCTTTGCTCATGGCGGTGCGCGGGCGCGCCGAGCGTAGTGCCAACGCGGGCGCCTGTCCCGGCCGGCGGCGCCGAACTAGAGCATCGCGCCGATCGCCGCCGTCACGCCGTTGGCGAGCAGCGACGTCGCGACGGCCCGCGGCCACGGTAGCCCGGTGACCGCCCGGTAGACCGCGGCCTCGACGACGAGGACTGCGGCCTCGACCAGCCCCCAGGGGGCGCCCGCCGAGAGCACGGCCCACCACGCGCACGGGTGGGTCAACAGGTTGGCCGCGCACGCGTCGCCGGCGGCCCGCGAGCGGCGGCCGCGAGGCGCCAGCAGCAGCACGATCGGCAGCTCGAAGGAGACGGTCAGCAGGAACGCTACGGGCCAATCCAACGCGCTCACCGCGCCTTGGGCGTGACGACGCGGCCGCGGAACGGCCCCTGCTCGACCGGCTTGATGAGGTAGCGGGCCGGCAGGTGCTCGGTGACGAGCAGCCGCAGCGCATCCGAGCGGCCGGTGCGCCACCGCTCCCAGGTCGGTTCGTCGATCACCAGGCCGCCGGGTTGCGAGATCATCGCGAGGCCGTCGAACACCTGCGCCACCTCGCTCGGGACCGCGAGCAGCGGCTGGTCCAGCTGGTAGGGGTAGAGCTTGAGCTTTGGGGCGTAGAGCGTCGCCGAGTCGATCAGCACGCCGTCCGCGGTCAAGAAGGTGTAGCCGTACTGCTGCGAGAGCGATCGGCACGCCTGGGCGAGCGCGCGGTCGGTCGGCTTGGCCGACGACTGCTGCCACCGCAGCCAGCCGCTGACGCCCACCGCGACGAGCAGCAGCACGGGCCAGACCCTGCGAGGCGTCGCGCGGACCGCGAGCGCTGCGAATGTCGGGGCGAAGCAGAACAGGTAGGCGCCGTATTCGTCGTTGAGCACCGTGCGGAGCGCGAGCACCGTCGCCGCGAAGGCGCCCGCGACGCCGATCAGCAGCGCCAGCCCCTGGATGCTCGGGCGCCGCAGCAGCGCGGCCAGCACGACGAGGTTGCACGGCAGGAACGGCAGCAGCAGCTCGCCGACCAGCCGCTGAGATACGCTCGCGGTGTTGACCTGCTCGACGAGGCCC
>Ga0181574_10005914_pt1 | contig 10370 bp, 9 predicted proteins | sample 101ome_24_FD_145600 | JGI IMG/M metagenome (GOLD analysis project Ga0181574, IMG submission 145600) | Coastal salt marsh microbial communities from the Groves Creek Marsh, Skidaway Island, Georgia - 101410AT metaG (spades assembly) | ecosystem: Environmental > Aquatic > Marine > Intertidal zone... | reverse complement strand
TATAGGAAGATTGAGCTTATAAGCTAATTCTATTAGTTCTTTAGAGTATTTCTGGTCGACATTGACAGCAAGCCTATATCCCTTCTTGGATAAAATCTTTTCATAATTTCTTTTTAATATTTTTGCATTTTTTAATTCTTCCTGATTTAATTTTTGACTATCAATAGCCTGTTGTATTTTTTCTAAGTCATCTTCAAAGTAGCTTTGATAGTCATAAATATCTTCAAAATTTTTTAGGTTATTTTCTCTAAGAACCTCGTTTGAATTTGAAATTAAAATCTTAGATGTTGTTGAGCAAGATGCTAAGATAATTAATGTTAAAAAATGTAATAAATATTTATTCTTTTTAAAAATCATTTAATTAAATTCATGCTTTATATAATTTGTACTCCCATTGGTAATTTAAATGATTTCTCATTGAGGTCAATTGATACTTTAAAGGAAGTGGATAATATTTTTGCGGAAGATACCAGGATTGCAGCAAAACTTTTGCAGCATTTTGATATTCAAAAAAAAACTAAACCATTTCATGAACATAACGAAAATCAGGCTAGCGAAGAAATTATAGAATTACTTAAAAGCGGAAAAACTTTAGCTTTGTTATCTGATGCGGGGGCGCCCTTGATATCTGATCCAGGATACCCATTGATTCAAAGCTGTATCAAAGAAAACCTTTCTTTTACAGTTCTTCCAGGGGCTTCTGCTCCCATAAATGCTGTAATTCTCTCAGGTTTGCCTTCAGATAAATTCTCTTTTTATGGGTTCTTACCAAAACAGCATGAGGCAAAAAGAAAGATTGCCATAAAGCTACAAAATTCTAATATGACCAATATTTTCTTTGAATCTTCAAAGAGGATTGTGAAAACTATTTCAATTTTTTCTGAGGTTCTAAACCCAGATACGCAGGTAGCAATTTGCCGAGAAATGACCAAAGAATATGAATCAATCTATAGAGGAAGTATTATAGAAATGATGGCTCTAATAAAGAGTAATGAGATTCCTTTGCTGGGAGAGTTTGTTGTTCTTGTGTACCCTGGCTCATCTCTTAGTGAAGGCTTTGATTTAAATGAAAATTTTTGTCGACCATTTCTTGATTACCTGTCTCCAACAGAGGCCTCAAAACTAATTGCTAAAATTACCTCTTTCTCAAAACAAGAAGTTTATAAATTTCTTTTAGAAGTTTCTAAAGACTAGTAAAAGGTATTAAAATGTATTTGAGTTGATCGGATGACTGCTAGCAATTTGTTAGAGGAAAGTCCGGACTTCGTAGAGTAGAGTGCCAGGTAATTCCTGGGGGGCGTGAGCCCACGGCAAGTGCAACAGAAATTATACCGCCAAGCAATTGGTAAGGGTGAAATGGTAGAGTAAGAGCCTACCGCGTATTTGGTAACAAATACGGCAGTGTAAACCCCACTTTGAAGCAAAACCAAATAGGAATCCGTTAAGGTTACTCGCTTAGGATTCGGGTAGGTTGCTTGAGCAATATGGTGACATATTGCCTAGATAGATGGTCATCTAACACAGAATCCGGCTTATAGATCAACTCATCTAATTTTTTTAAAAAAAAGTGTGTAAAAGTGTGTTAAATGTAGTATAAAGTGTGTAGATATTAATTTTTACATACATTATGTTTGGTTTTACAACAATTTCGATAGATGCAAAGGGCAGGCTAGCTGTCCCAGCAAGATATCGAGATCAACTTCTTCTTCAAAATGAAGAAAGTATCGTTGTTACAAGAGACCCCCAATATCCATCGCTAAAAATTTATCCAGGTTCAATTTGGAATACTATATCTAGTGAGCTTCAATCATTGCAGGGTCTTGATCCCATTGTAAGAAACTTACAATGGACAATTTTAGGAAATGCTAGTGTTAGTTCGTTTGATCCCAAAGGCAGAATGCTAATTCTATTGCCATCTGAGCTTCGTGAATATGCAGAAATTAAAACAGCAGAAAAAGTATCTTTCATCGGGATGGGAAATAAATTTGAAGTTTGGAATAACAAAAACTGGGAAATGAGGCAAACAGGCGGCGCCTTATCTACAGAGATTTTAGAGGTCGTATTGCCAGAGCGGTTAAAAACAATATCTTTTTAAAGGGGTAAAAAAATGAACTGGGAAATAATTGAAGAAAATGCAGGACTAGCCAAGATCAAGGTTATTGGTGTGGGTGGGGCTGGTGGAAATGCAGTTATTCATATGATCAATCATGAAATTCAGGGAGCAGAATTTATTTGTGCAAATACTGACTCTCAAGCATTGGATAGAGCAAAGGGTTCTACTATTTTAAAGCTTGGTGATAACGTGACTAGAGGTTTAGGAGCTGGAGCAGATCCTCAGGTAGGAAAGGCAGCAGCAGAAAGAGATAGAGCTGCAATCGAGGAGTTATTATCCGGAGCGGATATGATTTTTATTACCGCGGGAATGGGAGGTGGCACTGGGACTGGTGCTGCTCCAGTAATTGCTGAGATTGCCAAGGAGCTTGGAGCTTTAACGGTAGCAGTCGTAACTAAACCATTTAATTTTGAAGGCCATAAAAGGAAAGCTGCAGCGGAGCAAGGGATAGCAGAACTGGTTGAGGAAGTCGATAGCCTGATCACTATACCCAATCAAAAATTAATGGATATATTAGGCAGAAAAACATCCATGGAAGAAGCTTTTGCTAAAGCAGATGATATTTTAAAAGGAGCAGTTCAAGGTATCTCTGATATTATTATGAAACCTGGATATATCAATGTTGACTTTGCTGATGTAAAAACAGTTATGTCAGAAAAGGGTATTGCCATGATGGGCACAGGCCAATCAAGTGCTGATGAAAGAGGAATTGATGCGGCTAACCAAGCTGTTAGTTCAGAACTACTTGAAGATATTGAGTTAAAAGATGCCAGAGGGATTTTGGTGAATATCACTGCAAAATCTCCCACAATGGCTGATTTTGATGAGGTTGATTCAGTAATTAGAGACTTTACTGCCGATGATGCAACTATTATTTATGGAACCGTAATGGAAGATTCAATGGATGAAGAAGAATTATTAGTTACGGTTGTGGCGACAGGTGTTAATCAAAAAACAGCAACTTTAGCGGTTGATAATTCCAGAAGAGCTACAGTGCAACTCAATCCAGTTGGATTAGATACACCCAAAATAGATCAATCAGCCAAGTCAGGTGGCACATCGTCTGCAGAGGATATAGATTTCCTTGATGTGCCAACCTTCATGAGAAAGCAAGTAGACTAAATCTATGCTTCATGTTCCAGTTCTGCTGGAAGAATCATTAAGTTTCTTGCTGCATGATTTATCTGGAACATACTTAGATCTCACTTTCGGTAGGGGAAGCCACTCTCTGGAACTTCTAAATCGAATATCACCTCAAGGAAGACTTCATGCTGTTGATAGAGACCCAGAAGCAGTTTCATTTGGAAAAGAAAATATAACTGATCCACGTTTTAGCATTCACCACTCAAATTATTCTGAAATTGATTCGTTGTTTCCTCAACAGAAATTTGATGGAGTGCTATTAGATCTTGGAACTTGTTCAACTCATCTAGATAATCCAAAAAGAGGTTTTAGCTTTCAGAGTGATGGTCCCTTAGATATGCGAATGGACACATCTGCCGGTTTTAGTGCAGCTGAGTGGCTAAATACTGCGTCTGAAAAAGAGATAAGCGATATCTTATATCAATACAGTGATGAGAGAGCATCAAGAAAAATTGCTAGAGGGATAGTGGAGTTCAGAGCAACGAAACCATTGCAAACTACAATTGAACTGACGAGAGTAATTGAAACCGTGCTTAAAAGAACTGGTAAAACACACCCAGCCACAAAGTCATTTCAAGCAATAAGAATCCATGTAAATCAAGAGCTTCATCACTTAAGAATGGTGCTTTCAAAGCTCCATAATATTCTTAAGGTAGGAGGAGTTGTGGTAATCATTTCATTCCACTCACTGGAGGATAGAATTGTAAAAAATTTTTTTAAGCCTCAAATTGATCAACTACCAAAAGATATACCAATTAACACTTCAGTAAAAGAAACATATAGATGTATCAAAAAGAAAATAAAACCATCCACCCATGAGATTAAAATGAATCCTCGCTCAAGAAGCGCAGTAATGAGGGTATTTTCGAAACTATGAAAAGAGATATTTTTGTTTATATTTTATTTACAAATATTTTTATTTTATTTTGTATATGCCTTGAGACTATAAAAATTAGATGGGAGTTTAGCCAGGAACATGAGAACAATGCTTACCTTCAAGTTGCAAATAATAAATTGACCGAAATAAATTTGAATTTAAAAACTGAATACTATCATCATAGCTCTCCAGCTAAAGTTGAGCGCCATGCAAAGGAAATCTTAAAGATGGTAGAGATTACCAAAGCAATTAATTTAACTTATGAAAAATAACTTTGGCTATAGTTGGCGGGCATATCTGATATATATATTTTTATCTCTCAGTTTACTAATCTTAGTTTTTAGAATAGTCAGTCTTCAATATATTGAAGGAGATTTCTTAAAATCTAAAGGTGAGAGCATGCTCGAGACTTCTAGATCAATACCTGCTAACCGAGGAAGTATAGTGGATAGAAATAATTTTCCACTTGCTGTATCAATCAATCAATATGATTTATATGCTCTAAAAAACTTTTCAGAAGATGATTTTAAAAAATTAAAAGATTTAGTAATTTTAAAAAAAAATTTCCCAGCTATTAAAGAAATTAATAAAAAAACTTTGATTTTTTCTAATTTAAATTTTTCTCAATACGAAAGCATAAAAAACCTGAAACTCTCTGGTATTGAGATTGAATCATCTCAAAAACGATATTATCCGTTGGGTGAACAAATAGCTACCTTGATAGGGTTTGCTGGGAAAGATGGGTTTGGTTTGGAGGGACTTGAAAATAGTTTAGATGCTGAATTGTCTGGTGTGCCAGGACAAGAAACTTTTTTTAGAAATGCAAGCAGGAGACCTAAAGTAACTCAAGAGGTTATTGAGGGTTTTGATAAAAAGTTAACTATTGATAGCAGGGTTCAATTTTATGCATATAAACACCTTTCAAGTTTTGTTGAGGCTAATAATGCAAAAGGGGGCAGCGCTATAGTATTAGATAATATTGCTGGAGAAATCCTTGCTATAGCCAGCTATCCATCCTATAACCCTAATAGCCCTCAAAGACAGATTCAGAGGAATAGAGCTCTGGTTGATGCATTTGAACCTGGATCAATTATAAAACCGCTAGTATTAGCAAAGGGGATTGATATGGGCATACTTTCTAAAAAACAAATGATTGATACGAATCCGGGATTTATAACTTTAAGTGGCAGAACTGTGTCAGACCCAAAAAATTACAAAATGCTAACTGTTAGTGAGGTTATTGCAAAATCGAGTCAGGTTGGAGCCTCTAAGCTAGCTTTGCAAGTTGGTATAGATGGATTGATTTCAGGGTATAAGGGGTTTGGCCTTTCAAAACCACCAAATCTATTTTTTCCTGGAGTTGCCTATGGAGTTATCAATTCAAGAAATAATATCTCTGATCATGAAATTGCAAGCATTGGCTTTGGGTACAGTATGACGGCTTCTTCTTTACAACTGGCTCAAGCATATTCAGTTTTTGCTAATGAGGGATATTTGAAAGATTTTAAAATTTTTAAAGATAATGTTGAAGCATACAAGCAGCGAGTAATTGGTAAAGATGCTGCCAGTGATGTATTGGAGTCTTTAAAATTAGTTGTTTCAGATGGGACAGGACACTTAGCAAGATTATCAAATTACGAAGTGGCTGGAAAAACAGGTACATCTCACAAAGCCAGCTCTAAGGGTGGTTATGATCAAAGCAAATATATAGCATCCTTTGCAGGCATAGCGCCACTAAAATCTAAAAGACTTACAATTTTTGTAACCATCGATGAACCAGGTTTAAATAATTATTCTGGTGGTAGCGTTGCAGCTCCACTATTTGCAGCTATTTCTAATGATGTCCTAAATTATTTAGATGAATAAATTACCTCTTATTAAGCCACTGATTAAAACAAATGTGTTCGATGAATGTTTGATCACATCAATAACTGATAACTCAAAGGAAGTGCATAAAAATTCTTTATTTGTGGCTAGACAGGGAGCAGCATCACACGGAAAAGAATTCATAAAAGAGGCTGTAAAAAAAGGAGCATCCTGCATCATTTGTGACCAAGAAATCGAAGAAGAAATAGATATTCCAATTTATTACATCAATAATTTAGAGGACATAGTGATTAAAATCCTATTCCGATTTTATGAATTGTCTGAGGATAAGTTCATCTTTCACGGTGTGACGGGCACTAATGGAAAAACAACAACAGCATTTATGGCGCACAAAATTATGAGGGAGCTTCAAAAACCTTCCATATACATTGGCACTTTAGGGGCAATTATCAATGATGATCTTATGCAAACTAAAGGCAACACAACCCCGGGAATCTTTGAATTGTTTGAAATTTTGCAATCATGCAAAACTCAACAAAAAACATATGTTTTTCTTGAAATCTCTTCACATGCTTTAGAGCAAAAGAGGCTATGTAACCTCCCTTTTTTACAGACCATCATACTTAATATTCAATCTGACCATCTTGATTACCATAAAACAGAAAGAAACTATATAAATGCAAAATTATCCATTGCTAATCTCAATAATCAAAAACCTACAATAATTTCAATAGATCAAATGCAAGATTTGCTACCACGTCTGTCTAAAGCTCAGAAAGAGCAGGTTGCAAAATCGCAATTTTTGAGTGCAAAAAACCCCTCAGCTCCATTTAAGTATTCATTTGTTTATAACCCTGAAGGATCTTCAAAGATTGATTTAAATTTTCCTGGTCTTGCCTTAGAAGTAAACGTTTCATTATTCCTTAAATTTAATATTGACAATTATATTGCGGCAATTGCATTAATTTCGGAACATGTTGAACCAAATGATTTGAACAACACCAATAGAGATGAGATTAAGCTCCCTCGGGGAAGGGGGGAGGTATTAAGGTTAAAAAAAGGAAAGATATTAATTGACTATGCTCATGACCCACAATCTATGCAAAATATTTTATCTGAATTAGGCGGTTATTATGATGAAATTATTTTAGTTTTTGGTTGTGGTGGAGATAGAGATAAATCAAAAAGACCAAAAATGATGAAAGTGGCTCAAGATTTTTCTAGCAAAGTATTTTTCACATCAGATAATAATCGTTATGAATCTTTCTCAGAAATTGTTTCAGATGCAATGAATGAAGGCGATCAAGCAGGTGTGGAAATCATAGAGGATAGAAAGAAAGCAATAACCGCAGCTCTTGAGCACTTAACGAAAGAAAATATATTGGTAATATTAGGTAAGGGTCATGAGACCTCCATGGAGATATTAGGAAACAAAATTCCATTTAATGACAGAGATTGTGTCTTAGAAATTTTAGGCAATGAGATTAATTAAAAATACACAAGATTTATTAACTTCACTTAAGCTTGATGGTAAATCACGCTTGCCAATTAGAAATTTTCAAATAGATTCGAGAAAAGTAACTAAGAATTCAGTCTTTTTTGGTCTGACTGGCTCGAATGAGGATGGAAGTCTTTATGCCAAAGAGGCTATAAGAAAAGGTGCATCTCTTGCAATTGCAAAAGAGGGTAAAATTTTAAATTCATCAGCTCAATTATCAAAAATTATTTTAGTTAAGAGCCCTGAAAAGTATCTTATTGAGTCTGCTAAAGTTGCAATGGGAAGATACAAGGGAAATGTTATTGGAGTAACTGGCAGTAATGGCAAGACAACCACAAAAAATATTTTAAAAAGCTGCATAAAAAATAGTTATGCCACTTTTCAGAATTACAACAATGAAATTGGTTTACCGCTTTGTGCTTTGGAATTGGATTCAAAAAATACAGCAGCAATTTTTGAGATGGGTGCAGCGAAGTTAGGCGATATAGATTTTCTGTCTAAAATTATTAAACCAAATATTGGTATCATTACTCATATAGGCCATTCACATTTAGATGGGCTTAACTCAGTTAGGGGAGTCTTAGAGGTAAAATCAGAGCTTATCAGCAATATAAAAAAAGATGGTATAGCAATTGTTCCGGATGGTAAGTATCTGAATCATTGGAAAAAAATAAGGGATGATATTAGTTTTTATACGTTTGGTAAAAAACCCTCTGCATCTTATTTCCCCAGTCAAATCAGTATGACAAAACAAGGCTTATCTTTTTTTATCGAATCTACTCATTTGAAAAAAAGAATTCAAATAAAAACAAAGCTTTTAGGAATGCATAATGTGTTAAATATTCTTGCTTCATTTGCAGCGATCCATGCTGCTCAGTTAAACACAAAAGAATTTGTAGATGGTTTGAGAGGCCTGTTAAACCCCCCCCAGCGCTTAGAACTTAAAACATGGGCTAAGCAGTCACAGGTCATCGACGACACTTACAATGCAAATCCAGATTCTATGAGAGCAGCACTAGACGTTTTGTGTCAATTTAAAGGTAGAAAGGTTGCAATTCTTGGAGATATGGCAGAGCTTGGTAGATATAGGAAAAAACTACACATTGGTTTGGGAGACTATGCCAAAATACACGGTGTAGATATTTTACTTGGATATGGAGATTTGATCCGACATACAGTATTTGCATTTGGCGATAATGGGTTTTTCTTTAAGGACAAAATAGAATTAATTGATTTCTTAAAAAAAAATCTGATCGGAAAAGAGAATATTTTATTAAAAGGTTCAAGATCCATGCGAATGGAAGAAATTCTAGATTTATGGAAATAATATGATCGAATTATTGGGTACTTGGTTGATGGCATATGATTCCGGTTTCGATGTGTTTCGTTATTTGACTGTTAGAACCATTGGAGGAACTCTGACGGCACTCATGCTTTCCATTTTCCTTGGTCCAGTCTTGATTAGATTTTTAAAATATATTCAGTTCTCACAATCAATTAGAGGAGATGGACCCAAGTCACATCTTTCAAAATCTGGAACACCTACTATGGGAGGATTGATTATTATATCCTCATTAATTATTTCAACATTACTTTGGTCAGATTTTAAGAATCCATATATTTGGATTCTAATTTTTATAACTATCTCTTTTAGCGCAATAGGCTTTATTGATGATTGGTTGAAAATTAAGGAAAAAAACTCAAAAGGTTTGAAGGGAAAATATAAACTCATATTGCAGTTTATTTTTTCTTTAATTGCAATGTTGTTTATGTTGCAGGTTTCCCCTAGTGGAAATGAACAAATTTTTATTTTGCCTTTCAACAAAGAATATATATTTACAATTTCTCCATTTATTTTCCTATTTATAAGTATTTTTGTAATTGTAGGCTCCTCTAATGCTGTTAATCTTACCGATGGCCTTGATGGGTTAGCAATTTTACCTTCTGTTCTAATAGCTGGAGGTCTCGGTCTGATTGCTTACGCATCCGGAAATTTAATTATTTCTAATTACTTATTTATTCCATTTAACCCTCTCAGTGGAGAGTTAATAGTTTTTTGTGGAGCATTGATTGGAGCTGGTATAGGGTTTCTTTGGTACAACACATACCCTGCGCAGATATTTATGGGTGATCTAGGATCATTAACGCTGGGTGGAATTCTTGGCACACTGGCAGTATTGGTCAGGCATGAAATAGTTTTTGCAATTATGGCAGGAGTTTTTGTGATGGAAACTTTGAGCGTTATTATTCAAGTCGGCTCATATAAATTTAGGGGCAAAAGAGTTTTTTTAATGGCACCAATTCATCATCATTTTGAATTGAAGGGCTGGGCAGAACCAAAAGTTATTGTTAGATTTTGGATTATAACTTTCGTGCTTGTTTTATTCGCTCTAGCAACGCTGAAGTTAAGATAAATTTCAATGAAATCTCTTATTTTTGGTTATGGGATCACGGGCCAATCTTTTGAAAGATATCTGATAAAAAAAGGTAAAACTTTTGACATTTACGATGAAAATCTAAAGGGACCGAATATATCCAATCAATTACCTGATCAAGCCGCATTGAGTTCTTATGAAACGATTTATTTGAGCCCAGGAATTAATGTAAAGAAGCTTTATACAAAAGGAGAATTTAATAAAATACCCTATCTAACAGATTTAGATATTTTTTTTCAAGAAGATGGCTCTTTCAAGATTGGAGTAACAGGTACAAACGGAAAAAGCACTTGCTGCTACCAACTGCATCAGCTTTTAAAAGATTCTCAATTGATTGGAAATTTTGGCACCCCCGTTTTAGATAGTATTAATTCTTGCTCATATTCTATTATTGAGCTTTCAAGCTTTCAGCTGGAAAAGGTCAAGCATATTAAGTTAGATTTTGGAGTGCTATTAAACATTGCGCCTGATCACATT
>Ga0181574_10005910_pt1 | contig 10371 bp, 8 predicted proteins | sample 101ome_24_FD_145600 | JGI IMG/M metagenome (GOLD analysis project Ga0181574, IMG submission 145600) | Coastal salt marsh microbial communities from the Groves Creek Marsh, Skidaway Island, Georgia - 101410AT metaG (spades assembly) | ecosystem: Environmental > Aquatic > Marine > Intertidal zone... | reverse complement strand
TTCCTTTATTGTGGAAGAAAAACATCAAGATAAATTGATGGAGTTGATGGATAGAATGTACCCTCTATCATTGGTCTAGAGAGAATAAAAGGACCGTCTCTTGGGAGTAGGCATAGTTAGTATACCTAGCATATTAATGCTTAGTGGCCGACCCTTCTACTACCTACTAATTAGTCATACTAAGTAAGTCAACTAACTGCTGCTAACTAACCCTCTACTAACTACTTTCTAACTTCTCTCTTCGGACGAATTGTTAATTCACCATTACAATTCTTACAAATTTTATTTAGACTTTTTGCACAATCAATACAATACGTACATTCAAATGAACATATCATTGCATCTGAAGAATAAGATAAAGCCTTATTGCAAATCTCACACTCTGATTTCATCTCTAACACGCTTCACTCCCACTCAATAGTAACGTTGATATTATTCTGTTTAATATCAAACAAGTCCTCTAACAATGGAAGTTCATCGTCTTTTTGATTAGTGGTAGCTTTGATGATTTCTTCTGTTAGATTCATAACTAATACAATCCAAACCCATAGTGCTTATTAGCAATCATCACACCTACTGCTGCAATTGCCATCCCTGTGTATATATAAGGATGTCTGAAAGAGAGTTCTTTCTTATCGATATGAGTAGCAGAGTCATCCAGGACAAAGCCTGCATTTCTAAGAGTTCTCTTGATTGGTTTAAGATTCAACATACGAGCTTCAATTCTACCTTTACTATAACTAATTAATGAGTATATTATTTAGGATGAAAATTCTTAACTGGTTACCATTCGTACTACTTCTTGCATTTTTATCTGCTTGCAAACCAGGTGAGTTCAAAGCTGACTTATATACCTCGGATATTGAAATTGCCAGAGATGGAGAAGTTTTGGATGTCCCAGTATCTGTTTCTTTCTCACTGTTAGGTAATGATGACCAAGGTATTTTTGATAGAGTTGTCCAAATTGCAAAGAGAAGTCTCAGTCCTGACTCTACTTTCTCAAAGTCAAAGGCTATGATGGGTGAAAGATTGGTAATTGACACAAAACTTCCTATGGGTAACAAAGATTCACTTAAGAAATATTTGGATTCAAATAATAGATTGGCAGTCTTTTTAGTTGAAGAAGGTAAGTCATCTACTTCAGTTTCTCTTGTGCCTACTGCACTTGTTAAGACCCTAAGTAAGCAAATTCAGGATATTAATATTCTATTAAGTTTACGGCTTCCTCCGTCTAAGTCCTTAATCAGAGTATCTAGCGATTCTAGAAAACCAGTAGAGGTTTCCGGCATAGCTGTATTTGTGTCAAAAAAACCTTATCTAAATTATTCAAAAACTCTTAATAGACGAGATTCAGTAGAGATTGAATTTAAGGGTGATAGCGGAAGTATCTACTCTGAGATTTATCCTATTTTAAATATAAGAAATTAAAGATTAATTCACTTATATCTCACCAAAATACTTTTCAATCAACTTCTGCTTGTGAGAAACACAAAGATGAGCATATCTTTTAGTCATCTATTTTTTAAGGAGACTAGTGACAATCTTTCTACAGTTGCAAGACCCATTGATACTGCTGGACCGATACCAATTGCAAATATCACTGTCCCAATTCCAACAACACCGCCTAAACTCCAGCCGATAATAACCACAACTATTTCCAAAGTTGTTCTTACAATAGAAATTGGAAGTTGTGTAACTCTCTGTAATCCTGTCATCAATCCATCTCTAGGTCCTGCCCCCAGATTTGATATAAGATAAATCCCGCTACCAATACCAACGACTAAAACACCTAAAAACGTTTGTAGAATTTGATATATTGAATCCTCTGGATAGGGTAAGAAAGGTAGTGAAAATTCAATTACAGCAGCGATAATTATGGCGTTTAGTATTGTCCCAATTCCTGGCATCTGTTTTAATGGAATCCAAAGAAATATAACTAACAAACTAACAAAAAAGGAAGCTTCACCGATACTCAAACTGGTTATGTTGCTAATACCTTGAGCAAGAACAGTCCAAGGGCTAACACCTATACCTGCAGCAATCAAAAGAGTTTCACCAACACCAAAGAGAATTAAGCCTATAACAAGCAAAACTAGAGTCTTTGCTTCTGGTCTAAAGTTAAGCGGACTTGAGGATGACCAACCAAGTAACGGGATATGCTTTTGTGTTAGTAGATTTTTCAATGTGTCGATTTAAGTTTAAATTCCACTTAACTCTAATGTGTCAATCTTGTATAGAAGTGGTCTAGATGAGTAATGTTCATCCTGACAATCTTACCTATATCTCACCAAAATACTTCTCAATCAACTTCTGCTTGTGACTGACACAGAGATGAGCATATCTTTTTGTCATCTGTATTTGTTTGTGCCCTAAGACATCTGCTATCTCAAGTAAGGATGTATTGGCTTTACCTACCAAAGATTTTCATTCATTAGAGGGTCAATACACGAGAATCTAAATTGTTCTTTCAACCTATTTTTTGACAATGATTTTGCTTGCCAGCCTATAGGCATTGATAATTTATAGGGAGGAACAAAGTCTTTACCTTTAGATGTTTCAAAACCAAATCTTGAATAGAAATTTGGGTCTCCATAAACGCATACAGTATCCACCTCATTTTTAATAAGATAATTGACCCCTTTGTTTACTAGTTTTGTACCAACACCCTTTCTTTGAAATTCTTGACTGACTGCTAGAGGGGCTAATATAAAAGCCTTGTGGTCAATAGGTTTCTCGCTAATCATTTGACTAAATGTTATGTGACCTATTATCTTTTTGTCTACAAAGCAAGCCATTGTAATAGAGTCTTCAGGATAGTTGATTAAAAAATCAATTGCTAATCTTGAAACTGCTTCACCTTCATTATCTGGAAAAGCATTCAAATAAAGTTCGTTGAGTTCTAGAACGTTATCTTGAGATGGTTCTTTTATCAAATAATTCACGATTACAATATACCTATATCTCACCAAAATACTTGTTGATTAACTTCTGCTTGTGGCTGACACATAGATGAGCATATCGCTTAGCCATCTGTATTTGTTTGTGTCCTAAGACATCTGCTATCTCAAGTAAGGATGCACCGTTCTGGGTTAAATAAGATGCACAGGTATGTCTTAAGTCTTGGAATCTAAAGTCATCTATCTCTGCCCTCTTCAGTGCCTTTATCCATTCTTTCCTGAACACGACTACTACTTCATTGATAAAAACAATATGAAAGAGAAGAGACTCGAGGCAATTAATAGAGTGTCTTATCTTGGCAAAACTAGAGGTAAAGGTTATAGACCAAAGCAAAGCAAAGATTATGGGAGTAGTCGACTAAAACACCCTACGACAAAAAACTCGGATACTTTGTTGGCTGTTTAGCGCTTTAATTGCAAGACTTAAGGCTGTTGAGTTGTAATAATAACTGCCTTAATATCATTCACCTCAAGCTCTAGTCGCTCTTTGGCAATGGACACACCTGCTAGAACAATTTGTCTATCTTCTAGGGTTTGTCTCATCTCAGGCGTTACATTAATAAGTAGTGTATTCTCGTCGGTAATACCAACTACAGTTCTTTGAGTGTTATTGATATCAATCTCGTACTCTACCTCAACAAAGCGTTGTGCTTGACGGCCAATCTCTGGCATAGAGATTAGGTCAATCGCTCTTGTTGTAGCCTTCAGAGCGCCATTGTTATCTTCAACCGCTAGCATATCACTTGGCTCCACCTCACCGTTATCATTCTCAGTGAGTAGTAAGATAGCTGCCGTACGCTTCACACCACCACTATTGCCACGGTCGGTAAAGCCTTCTGCCGCTTCAGTTGGCTCAGATACTGTAATCGTACCACCTTCAACAACAACGGTGTGCTTGAACTTAGTCTTAGGTTCTTTAGGCTCTTCCGTTTCTTGAGGTTGAGGCTCTTGCTCTTCTGCAGGTGGCTTATTTTTGCCCTTATCACCCTTATCGCCACCAGCATTGCCTACGTCCTTATCATTGCCTTGGTTGCCAGCTTCGCCTGAGATGGTGTTGTCGTTCTCATCAGAGCCACCTGCGCCAGCTTCTGTACCGTTGCCGTCACCGCTGTCTGTGCCTTGGTTGCCACTGCCACCATTGGTGTTTTGGTTTTGGTTGTTACTGCCTTCTGTGCTATCTGCAAGTACAAAAAGTTGATTTGACGAACCATTATCAGCACTGCCGCCACCTGAGTTGCCTCTATTGCCACCAGCATTGCCTACGTCCTTATCATTGCCTTGGTTGCCAGCTTCGCCTGAGATGGTGTTGTCGTTCTCATCAGAGCCACCTGCGCCAGCTTCTGTACCGTTGCCGTCACCGCTGTCTGTGCCTTGGTTGCCACTGCCACCATTGGTGTTTTGGTTTTGGTTGTTACTGCCTTCTGTGCTATCTGCAAGTACAAAAAGTTGATTTGACGAACCATTATCAGCACTGCCGCCACCTGAGTTGCCTCTATTGCCACCAGCATTGCCTACGTCCTTATCATTGCCTTGGTTGCCAGCTTCGCCTGAGATGGTGTTGTCGTTCTCATCAGAGCCACCTGCGCCAGCTTCTGTACCGTTGCCGTCACCGCTGTCTGTGCCTTGGTTGCCATTAGTGTTGGCATTGTTATCTTCAGCAGACGCGGAGATTACAAATGTTGGATTCTTAAAATCGTCTGGATTACCTTGCGTGCTAGGGGCGTCGCTATTAGCTGGTGGCAATGGAATCTTAGGCGCAACAGGAGGATTCTCCAATCGCGCAGGAGCAACAGGAGCAGATGTTGTCATTGGCTGTGGAGCTGCAGGTTCTTTTGTTGTAAATGGAGCAGGAGGATGGGGATTAGGGACTAAAAACTTAAACCAACCCCAAGCGTTTCTTCTATTTACAGCATTTTGGTAATTTTGTTGCGTCACCTTATGTTCTGCCAACTTCTGGTCATACTGAGTTTTTTCAGCTTGGTAAGACTCTTGAGCAGCTTTATACTCCTGCAACTCTTGTTCGTATGCAATCTTTTTCTGATTGTATTCGTTTACTGCTTTTTTGTGAGCTTTAACTTTTGCCGGGTATTCATCACGAGCCTTCTCATATTCAGCCTTCTGTTTATTGTATTCAGATACTTGTTGCTCATACTCTTCGACAGATGTTGCTGGCTCGGAGTATTTAGAATTTTGTTGAGAATCTTGTTTTGACTTGCTGCCACCAGCGTTACCAACATCTTTGTCGTTACCTTGGTTGCCTAGTGTGCCTGATACAGTATTGTCATTTTCATCAGAACCACCTGCGCCAGCCTCTCTATCTCCATTGTTTGGTGGATTGTTTTTTGGTAAATTAATAACCGGTGCAACTTTAATCGTATAGGTATCACTATTTGATGCTGAATAATTTGAATTGGCTGCAACGCTAACAGAAATAATGGCCTGCCCTGGGCCAACAATGGTTACCTCTCCAGTTGTTCTGTTAACCTTTGCTACTCCAGTGTTGTTTGACGTATAAGTAGTACCAGTTGCTGTGTATCCACTAATGTTTTGGGTAAATTTCGGACTATTCTCGTCCTTTGTAACATCATCACCTGCATCAATAGTGTTGGTTCGCTTGGTGTGAGTGGCACCATTAGAGACAGTTACATTGGTGTCATACGACAACCAGCCGCCAGAAGTATCAAGCGTACCAGCAGAAACTGTAGTCGTTCCTGTGTATGTACTAGTACCAGTAAGTGTTAATGTGCCACTTCCAGCCTTGGTAAGCGCACCAGAGCCTTCAATACTTCCAGAAACTGAAGATGCGCCATTGCCAGCATCAATAGTTAGAGAGTGACTATTTACAGTACTATCGATACCACCATTAAATGTAATATTGCTCCCGCTACCAGTATTTGCACCCTCTGTAATTGAAATTGAACCATCTTGGCCCGATGTTCTTGCTTCAGTAGTTGTGTTTGTATTTCTTAATGTGGTTCCATTAAAAGCACCATCCACACCGCTCTTACCCGCATATCCACCATATCCGATAGATTCATTTGGCCACCCTTTAAGGGTTACAGCTCCACCCGAGCCGCCAGCCAGTCCGCCGCCGCCAGCACCGCCGCCGCCGCCGTCAGTACTTCCAGCACCACTTCCATTCGAGCCGTTAGTAGAGGAACCATTTACTTTAAGTGAATTATAATCTTGACCGGCTGTTTCTCCATCTCCAGCAACATTATTTGCGCCAGCTCCACCACCAGCACCGCCAGCAAAAATAGACTTGGTTTCGTCATAAGAGTTTGTACCTACCAGAAGTATCGAAGCAGCACCACCGCCACCACCGCCACCTGAAGAGCCAGTACTACCTGCAGTACCACCTGTACCACCTATACCAACTCCTAACGCATTTGTTCCGCCAGCACCACCAGCAGCACTTGAAGCACCACTCACACCATTGCCACCATTATCACCAACAGCGTAATAAAGACTAGTTATAGCACTTGTATCAGACGTGGATAAAATTAAAGTTGCTGTATATTTTCCAGCATTCCCTCCAGCTAGACCGGCACAGCAGCCATCATTGCCACCTGTTCCACCGGCTGCACCAATTAGCTCAACGGTAGCAATAGGACCTGTAACACTTTTCGAGGCAAGGGTTGAGTTGTAAGAATCATATGTGGTTGTGCTAGTGGTTAATTTAGATGAAAGACTAACGTCACTACCTAATACAACTGAACCAGTATACGATTGAGCGCCTCCAGTTGTAATGTCGGAAGACAGTTCAATAGAATCAGATGCTGTAATGGTTAACCCACCAACAATATAAATATCAGAATTAACAATGATGTCATCAGCTGCCTCTAGGGTTAGATTTCCAGAGCCTAGTGATGCAATCATTGAGCTAACAGTTATATCGCCTTCATCAGAGCCAGCGCTACCTGCAGAGCCAGTACTAATAGTAACATCTGTACCATTGTCAAGTAAAGTTCCTATAGTGTCTTTGTCTATCACACTTGTGGCACTAGCAGTCCAAGAGCCAGAAGAAAAACTACCGCCACTATCCGAACCGCCATCATTAATCACAATGTTATAAGGGTCAAACAGCCATAATCCATCCTCACCGTTCAATGCTCTGGTGCTACCCGATACGCCTCGAGTTCTTATCACATAACCCGACGTCTCAATCCGACCGCCATCACCACCATTAGGGCCAGCTTTGGCATTAATCGTACCGTGTGCTGAAGTTACTGAGTCAGTGTTATTAATGTCTGACCAAAGAACAATCTTGCCACCATCACCATTGTCCGTTGCATTGGCATCAATAGTTGCACCTGAGTCCATCGTAACGGTTGTGGCTTGGTGCATATCACCGCTACCTTGCCAGTCACCACCAATTAGAACTTCACCACCGCCAGTTGCACCTGATGCATCAATCTCTGAAGTTTCGCTTAGACGGATGTCATCACCTTCTAGAATGATACGACCACCCTTCTCGGTTAGACTGGTGGCTTCGATAACGCCAGTGTTGTTTACTGCTGAGCGTGTTAATGTATCTAGTGCTCGTGCACTAAGTAGTACTAAACCATTATCGGTCTTGATGATTTGATTGTTCTCAACCAAAGCATCAACCACACCTTGGTTAATAGTGATACTAGTTGTGCCATCACCATTTAAATCTAGAGTGACATCGCTTGCTGCCACTAACGAGGTTGTGCCATCCGGTGTAGTAATTGTTCCTTGGTTTTTAACACGCTTGGCAATAAAGGCCACACGACCACCACTCATCGTGGTGATTGAACCCTGGTTTAGTATCTCACCAGTACTGCCTGTAAATCTAAAATTGTCAGACAAGAAGTCATTGTCGCTGATATCTAGTGTTGAAGCAGTGATAGCACCCACGTTAATTTGTGAACCCTGAGTAAAGACAATGCCGCTTGAGTTAAGTAGCATTACGTGACCATTAGCATTTAGCTGACCAAAGATTTGAGTTGGGTTTTGAGCGCTGATTCTGTTAAGTGCAATAGAACTTGAGCTTGGTTGGTCGAATGTCACTGAGGCTGACGAGCCAATATCAAAGCTAGTCCAGTTAGTAATTAGCTTATCGGTTTGCTGTTGGATAAGCATATTACTACCAGTTGTACTGATGGTTGCAGCACCCGAGGTAATGTTTGCACCGGTTGGTAGTGTGTTACTTACTACTGCAGCCAATACTTTAGGAGCAGCAATACTAAGCACTGAGGCAACAAATAGTCTAACTAGGCTTGGTTGTAGTTTGGGTGGTGCTTGACCTTCTAGAGTTCTAGCTGTTTTGTTACGAGTTTTGAATCGACCTTTTTTATGTGAGCGAGTCAACTCAACCACGGGTATCCATAGGTTGTGTATTTTGCTCCAGACTAGTCGATATACTTTATTCATCTTCTACTCTAGAACCAAATCATAAATTGCGCCCAGATACGTGAGGCATCGTTATAGCCATCAGCATCCATCCCATTGGTATCTCTGCCTGGGTTATCACCAATCTTCTTAGACCAAACCGCTTTAAGCATATATTCTTTTTGCTTGGTTAGTGTTGCACCCACACCCCAGCCTTTAATCCAGTAGTTGTTCTCACCAGTAAACGTTGAGTTAGTGTTACCCAGCATATCTTTGTGCAGCTCGATACTACCCGCATCGACAAAGCCTTTAAGTTGTAAGATACCTAGGTCTGTTGGCTCAGGATAGTCGTAGCGTAGCTCTACATTAAACAAATCACCATTATCACCACTAGCCTCACCAACTGGGTAAGCTCGTACATTCTCCGGACCACCCAAAGAGAACTGCTCTGAACCATCTAGGTTTTTATGCGCTCTTTGACCTTTCCAAGAACCATACAAACTATAGTTGCCTGTTAGTTTCTGAAGACGTGATAGACCGTAAGTAGTCTTGCTATATGCGCCTGCTGTTTGATAGGCCGATGCATCTGATGCTGCGTCAGCTGCTAGTTTTAAATCTAGATCGCCAACCGTTAAGCCTAAGTTCCAAGTATTAAGACCACCACCTTGGTACTTGTCTAGCTTATCACCTGAGAAGCTAAGTACACCTGAACGTTTAACTTTATGCTTTAGTAAGCCTGAAGTGCTGTCATCTTTTGAATCTTGTCTAGTGTATGTACCTGAGACCCTAATGTTCTCCATACGAGCACGTTTAATTGGGTGAGACAAACCAATAGTAGATGTCTTTGATTTACCGGTTAGACCTGAACTAATACCTGCTGGTGTAACTACCTTATAGTCCATATCGGCATAACTTAGACTTAGACGAGTACCATTACTATCTACTGGTAGGTTGTAGCCTAATGTCTGTGTGAGTGTGCCTGAGTTGCCAACTAGTGATAGTGTTGCTTGGTCACCTTTACCACTTGGGTTATTTGACTTTAGTTGTACGTTAACGTTGTTAATACCTGTTGAACGAGAACCGTAGTTATCAATCCAGGCTAGACCATTAACAGCTGGACCTTCATCCACTGTGAACTGAACTCGAGTATCACCCCTGTGGTCACCTGGCTTCATTGCACCTCTAATTGAGACTTCAGGAATGTCATTAATAATAAGCATTGCTCTATCTAGCTCACTCTCTTTAAGTGGCTCGCCCGGAACAATATTGGTTCTAATAAAGTCTAGCAATACATCATTTTCAATACGCTCATAACCAGTCTCACCTGGCACAAGACTAAATGGGTTGTTCTTGCTAACCGTACCTTTTAGGATGGCAATCTTAATATTGCCTTCAGTAATATCTTGACGAGGCAGATAAGCTCTAGCTAATAAGTAGCCTTGCGCCTTTAGTGCATCAGTGATGTTGTTAGACAGTTCTCTAAACTCTCTAAAACCTAATTGTTTGCCAACAGCCTCTTTGGTTAGAGACTCAATAACTTCGGCTGGAAGCATATCTTCAGCGCCTGTAATCTCAATAGACTTAACCAGAATGGTTGCTCCCTTAGGTGCGGGATTGGCTTTAGGCTTTTCTTCAACCTTAAAATCAGGCAGTAGCACTGGCACCTCTGGTACTTTTAATTGTTGCTGTTGTTGTAGGATTGATGAGGCGTCTGTGCCTGTGACTGCAAAAGCACTTGTGCTAAGGACTGAGGTAAGCAGAATACCAAGTTTAAGAGACCTTCTCACAATCACCAAAAAAAATCAAAAAAAAACTTGATTATTTTAGTTCAGATAGGTCTTGATTTGGGTAGTATCTTAAGACTTCACTGCAACTCCTGTATTAGAATACAATTAATAACCCATTTAATATGATGCAGTGAACACTTAAATCACACCAAAATACTCCTCAATCAACTTCTGCTTGTGGCTGACACATAGATGAGCATATCTTTTAGTCATTTGTATTTGTTTGTGTCCTAAGACATCTGCTATTTCAAGTAATGATGCACCATTCTGTG
>Ga0181574_10005909_pt1 | contig 10372 bp, 7 predicted proteins | sample 101ome_24_FD_145600 | JGI IMG/M metagenome (GOLD analysis project Ga0181574, IMG submission 145600) | Coastal salt marsh microbial communities from the Groves Creek Marsh, Skidaway Island, Georgia - 101410AT metaG (spades assembly) | ecosystem: Environmental > Aquatic > Marine > Intertidal zone... | reverse complement strand
GGCCGCAACGTTCAGTTGAAGATGGGCAATACCGTTAATTGAAATGGTCATAGTGGTCACTTCGAGTCAGAGGAAGCGTTGATCTTTTACCCAGTGCCCGTCTCGGGAATTGGGCCCGGCAAAGAGGGCATTCAAACCGCTTTCTGCCTTGCTGTTAGGGAATTAAAACTGAAAGCGACGCTACCTGCCAGGGCTGAGTTTGGAGGGGCCTCGTGGCCCGAGGCGGATCTTCCTTTCAACGTCTCGTTCATGTGAACGATAAATCCAGCGCGTCGACCGACGGCCTCTTACAAACCTTCCAAATCACCCAAGGGTTACTGTTGGTCCTGTCACAAAAACGGCTCGAAAGCATGAACCGTTTTTTGGTGGATTGTCTGAATTGGTGTAACGCGGTCATCTGAAGGCTCGCGAGGATTAACGCAACATCCCTTCATTCCAATCGCTTGCCCATTCAATGGACGGGGGAGTGGAACTTGAACACCCAAGCGTGGTCCAATGCCGCGCCCCAATAACGTAGCCGCGACAAAGATTGACCATGACACGCCTGACATTAAGAAGCATCCGCATGCAGGGACGCGCGTCACTTTGGCTATGGCTTTCGAGTCTTTGGATCACGGTGGCCGCCAATGGGCCCTTTTTCGACGCGCTCTCGATCATTTACGGAGAAGGTCTGGCGGCTACGTTGAGTCTACTGCCCATCGGGGTGCTCCTGTTTGCCCTGATCTCAATCGAAATGACACTGTTTGCATTATTGCTGCCGCTGTCGGTGACGAGCTTTGTCTTTCTTTCGGTGTCTGCGCTGATTCAGTATTACCAGATACAGTATGGCACCGTCTTCGATGCCACGATGATACGCAATATTGTGGAGACGGACGCGAATGAAGCGGGCGACCTCATCACATGGGGTCTGATCTCACACTGGTTGATATGGGCGTTTCTTCCTTGGGGGCTCATCAGATGGGTCTCAGCGAGCGCAGAGCAACGATACGACTGGCGAGCAAGAATCCTGGGTGGCACATTGCCTCTCGTGCTTGTGATTTTGACGGTGTTACCGCTCAGCCAGCACTTCGCAACCTTTTTTCGAGTCCACCGTGACACGCATCCGCTGACCAATCCCGTCTATCCCCTGTACAGTTTTTTTAAATTCTTAAAACAGACTTATGGTTCAGCAGAAGCCTCCTTTCAAGAAATCAGCACGTCTGCGGCGACGCCATTGGTGTCGCATGGTGCAGATCTTGTCATCCTGGTGGTGGGGGAAACCGCGCGGGCGGATCATTTTTCATTGAATGGTTATCACCGAGCGACGAATCCAAGGCTGGGTGCAAGGCTTAACCTCGTCTCTTACCAAGAGATGATCGCGTGTGGAACCTCCACGGCGGTGTCGCTGCCTTGTATGTTCTCTTACCTGACGCGGGAAGATTTCGACGTCGAAACCGCGCGCTATCAGGAGAATGTGTTGGATACCTTGCGTAAAGCGGGTGTCGAAGTGCTCTGGCGGGATAACAATTCTGGATCGAAACACGTGGCTGACCGAGTGACCTATGAAGGTCGACCCGAGTGGTCAGGCGAGGAGGAAGATTGCGAATTGGAGTGTCGAGATATTGGGATGTTGCATGGGTTGGAGGCCATCTTGAGTGGAAACCCGGTCGATCGCCTGATTGTCCTTCATCAGATGGGCAGTCACGGTCCTGCCTATTATAAGCGTTACCCCAAACGGTTCGAGCAATTCACGCCCGTGTGTCGGGATCATGATTTATCAAATTGCACGGATGAGGAAATCATCAACGCTTACGACAACACCATTTTGTATACCGACCATTTTTTGGACCAAGTGGTGGGATTGCTCGAGCGTTTTCAGGGCAGGTATGAAGTCACCATGATGTTCGTGGGTGATCATGGTGAGTCCCTTGGTGAGTCGGGGCTTTATCTCCACGGGATGCCCTATGCGTTCGCACCCGAGGCGCAAATTCGTGTGCCATTCTTGGTTTGGGGTGCGGGCCAAACAGATCTTGATGTGGACGGATCGCGCGTTTTAGCGGAGAAGCCCCATTCCCATGACGAGCTACCCAATGCATTACTTTCGCTTTTCGAAGTTGAATCTGACGCCTACATCGATGTGCCGCCTTTGATCGCCGTCAAACCATGACAACTTGGGATGATCAATCCTGGCGGCGCTGGGTCTTTATCTGGTGTGGGCTGGGCATCCTCGCGCTTTTTTGGGTGGCGTTTACCCCGTTGGATGAAGTGATATCTCATAGGATGTATTCAAGGCTTTGGCTTGACCACCATGCCGCTCTGGTCGATAGCTGGTATCGCTGGCCTAAGTGGGTTTCCATCTGCGCTGCGCTCGGTGTGATTGGGTTTGCTTTAAGCGGTCGAAACCCTTTGAACGGTGTTGCAGTGCGAGCACCGACTCGCGACTACTTGGTGGTCGGGTTGCTAACGATTCCTGTTTTGACATGGCTTGTGAGAGAGGGATCAGCCAGCGCTTGTCCCCGAGATCTTGTGGCATTTGGTGGTGAGCTCGCTCAAAGGCCGTTTCTGGATTTCTCATGGCAGGCCATTGGGTCGGGTCGCTGCAATCCCTCAGGCCATATGAGTAGCTTCAGTTGGTGGTTAGCGCTCTGTTTTCTCAGACCCCCACAGGGACTCGGGCTGGGCGTATTGATCCTTTGCATTCTCGCCATGTTCGCCTTGGGCAGTGTGCAAATTCTAAAAGGTGCCCACTTTATGAGCCATTTGATCTTCTCGTTGTGGTGGGCCGGGGTCGTATGCTTGATGCTTGTTCGTGTCTGCTTTTTGAAGAGAGATATCCCAACCCTGAAGCGTAGGTAACGAAGAACGTCGGCTCTCCCTCTCAATCCTTCGGTTTCTATCGCGCCTCTGCCTAGAGGGAGTGTCCGATTGCTCTCAGGATGCTGGCATCTCTCGCTTAATTGGGCTCGCTATCGAGGCTATGTCAGAGCGATCGAGTCACTCAAGGCTACTCGCTACGCCTCCAAATCGAGCTGGATCGCAAGCGCTTCAAGGTCAGCGAGCACCGTCTCCTGCGGGTAAAAGCCCAGCATAGGGATCAAGCGATGCACGCCGATCGCTGCATAGTCCTCCATCATCATCTTGGTCAGAGGTTTGGGCGGGGTGATGCTGATTTCAATGTCAGGGCCAAGCGCCTCGGGCCTTGGAAGGTTGTCGCGCATGTGGGTGAGATCATCCAGCACCTTCTCTGTTTGGGCCACGTCAAGTGCAAAGCCGTACCAGCCTTGGCCCTTGGTAATGGTGCGTCTTAGCGCGGCACGGCTGGTACCCCCCACGATGATTGGGGGACCCATCGGGCTTGTGGGTCTGGGATACGCATTGACACCATCGAACTTGATGAACTGCCCATGAAAGCTGGGGTGATCCTCGCTCCAAAGGTTGCGCATCGCATCAATGGCCTCGTCGGTCTTTGGCCCTCTCGAGTCAAAATCAACGCCCAGCGCGGCGAATTCCTGATGCAAATACCCGGCACCAATCCCAAACAGCAGTCGTCCCTCGCTCAGTAGGTCCAATGTTGCGATTTCTTTCGCTAAAACCACAGGATTGCGTTGCGCGACCAGCGTGATGCCAGTCCCGAGTTTGATCGAGGATGTCACAGCAGCGAGGTACGACAAAAACGCGGGGGGATGCGCCATGGGGGTGCTCGGGTCCGCTGGAGAGGGCGCCTCGCGCGGGTCGGGCAAGACCACATGCTCTCCGGTCCAGAGTGACTCGAACCCCAATGATTCAGCTTCTTGTGCTACGACCTTGGCGCGTTGCGGTTGCGCCAGGTAGTTCATGTTGATACCGAAAAGTCCGATCGCGGGTTTCAAAGTCGACATATTGGGTCTCCTTAGGGTCCGAGAAATCAGTGCGGATGGGCACCGTCTTTTGCTGGGTTCTTGAGCATCAAAAGGTTCATCTCATGGTAGGCTCTCATCCCGCATAATGAAACAGTCAAATCACGCAGAATGGCCATGAAAATGAATTGCAGACGGTGCTTGAAGACGTGTTACGTGATGGTGGTCGGTGCTTTTTTGCCTTTGATGGCGTGGGCTAACTTCGATGAAGCCGAAGTGACGCGCTTGGCCGATCGAGCGGCCAAGGTGGAGATTATTCGAGACGATTTTGGGGTACCCCATATCTATGCGAAAACGGACGCGGACGCCGTGTTTGGGATGCTGTACGCCCAGGCCGAGGACGACTTCAAGCGAATTGAGCAGAACTATCTTTGGGCCACGGGTCAACTCGCCTCAGTCGAAGGTCCGAGCGCGCTCGCCAGTGATATTCGTGCGAGGCTATTCATGACTCGCAGCGAGGCCATGGCTGCGCTTGCAGAGGCGCCGCCTAAGTTGCGAGCGCTCTGCGAGGCATTTGCCGATGGGCTGAATCACTTTCTGATTACACATCCGGAGGTGAACCCTCGAGGACTGACTCGGTTCGAACCTTGGATGCCCCTGTATTTCAGTGAGGGTTCGATTGGTGGCGACATCGAACGAATTGATCTCGACGGTATCCAGAATTTTTATGTCGGCGCCTCTCCGACCCAGGAGATGGTCAGCCTGACCGATGCTTTCGCCCCTTGGTCTGAGCCGAGAGGCTCCAACGGCATTGCAATTGCACCTGCGCAAACGGAGCAGGGCCACGCACTTTTTCTAATCAACCCGCATACGAGTTTTTACTTCAGAGGGGAAATCCACGTGGTCAGCGAGGAGGGCCTCAACACCTATGGCGCGGTGACGTGGGGTCAGTTCTTCGTATACCAGGGGTTCAATGAGAAGACGGGGTGGATGCACACTTCAACCCGTCTGGATTTTATGGATGATTTCGCTGAGGAGGTTACCCGAGCCGACGGACGACTGTGGTATCGCTACGGTCTTGAGCAACGGCCGGTTCGGGCGCTTGAGGAAACCTTTTGGGTCAAAGAGCAAGGCGAGCTGAAAGAAGTCACGATCACCCTCTACCGCACGCACCATGGCCCAATTACCGCAGAGCGAAACGGGCATTGGATCGCGACCGCAATGAATTGGGATCCGGTGCCGGCGTTGATTCAATCTTTTGAAAGGACCAAGCAGGCCGATCTCAAGGGGTTCCTTGAGATGCTTGAGATAAAGCGTAATTCGTCGAATAACACGGTGTATGCCGACGCGGATGGGGCAATTGCCTACTTCCACGGTAATTTTGTGCCGAGGCGGAATCCGAGTTTCAATTATAGAGAGACCGTATCCGGGTCTGATCCGCGCACCGATTGGCAGGGACTCCATGACATTTCCGAATTGGTCCGTGTCATTAATCCACCCAATGGTTGGGTGCAGAACTGCAACTCGACCCCCTTCACCTCCGCGGGCGCATTCAGTCCAGATCCCAATCAATACCCGACGTATATGGCGCCTGACCCAGAAAATTTCAGGGGGGTTCACGCGGTAAGGTTGCTCTCTCAGAACAAGAAGTGGTCGCTCGAGAGCCTGCTTGATCTGGCCTACGACCCAGTACTCCCTGCGTTCGAAGTGTTGATTCCGCCGCTCGTCCGCGCGCTTAAGCAAGGGAAGCCTGAGTCGTCGTTGAGTGCGGTGCGCCAGACGCTTGAGACTTGGGATTACCGGGTCAGCGAATCGTCCGTCGCCATGACCATCGCGCATTTCTATGGGCTTCAAGTGCTCAAAGACGGCGTGACCGTGAACTGGATCGATGAAAAATCCGCGCTTGATACCTTTGCAAGCACGGCCTCTTCGGGAAGGCAAATCGAGTTGCTTACTGTTGCGCTTGCGGATCTAACGAAACGCTTTGGCAGTTGGAATCTGCCCTGGGGCGATGTGAATCGATTGCAGCGCTTGACCGGGGAGATGACTGAACCGCACAGTGACGAGGCCCCGAGTTTGCCCGTTGGGATGGCCTCCGGGCGCTGGGGTGCCCTTGCGTCTTTTGGCGCCAAGCGGTTTGCAGGCACAGACAAGTTATATGGATACTCAGGCAACAGTTTTGTGGCGGTGGTTGAATTTGGCGATCGCTTAAGGGCCCGCACCATGCTGGCCGGCGGCCAGTCGGGTGACCCAAGGTCACCGCATTTCTTTGATCAGTCACAGCGATACGTCGATCGAACGTTCAAGGATATTGCGTTCTACAGAGAGGATGTTGAGGCGAGGGCCACGGCTCGCTATCAGCCGGGTCGCTGAAGCGCGGATGGGCTATGGCTTCGGCTCAGGCTTTGGTGAGCGTATGGGTTTGAGTGGCTGCCGTTGAGTACCTGCTCTAAGAGGCACAGTATTTTACGAATGGGTCGTGACCAAGCGTCCGATGGTCATGGCCAAAGTGGCGAAAAAAAACGCTGCCGGCAATGGCAGCGTTTTCTTACCCCAAGCCTTCATCATTCAGTGACGGGTGAGCTCGACGTCCATGTGGGTGTAGCCCTTCACGAACGAGGAGAACGTGCGTTCCGGCTCTGCCAAAACCTCTAATTTCGAAAAGCGTGGGAGCAGTTCTTCCCAAAGCACCCGAAGCTGCATCTCGGCAAGTCGATTGCCCATGCAACGATGAATACCAAAGCCAAAGCTCAAGTGCTGCCTGACGTTCTTTCGATCAATGATGAGGTCATTGGGCGATTCAAACACGCGTTCATCGCGGTTCCCAGACACGTACCACATGAGTACTTGATCATCTTTTTTGATGGTCTTGCCGCCAATCTCCACATCCTGATTGGCTGTTCGACGCATGTAAGCGAGCGGGGTCTGCCAGCGAATGATCTCGGCCACTGCGGTTGGAATCAATTGAGGGTTGGCACGCATCTTCGCGAGTTGATCAGGGAACTTGTTGAAGGCGTAGAGACCGCCGCTCATTGAATTTCGGGTGGTGTCGTTGCCGCCAACGATCAAGAGAATCAAATTGCCCAAAAACTCCATGGGTTCCATGTTTTTGGTGTCTTCGCCATGGGCAAGCATAGAAATCAGATCCCCGCCTGGGTTTCGCTTTCTTTCTTGCCAGAGCTGTGTGAAGTACTGAAGGCACTCGATCAGCTCAGCGCGTCGTTGTTCTTCCGACTCGACGATTCCAGAGCCGGGCACTGCGGTTGCGACGTCAGACCATCTCGTGAGCTTGCGGCGCTCTTCGAACGGGAAGTCGAACAAGGTCGCGAGCATCATCGTGGTGAGCTCAATTGAAACTCGATCGACCCAGTCGAAGGATTCACCCACGGGAAGCTCATCCAGAATGGTGCGTGTCCGCTCCCGTATCAATGACTCGAGGTTGGCGAGGTTACTGGGTGCTACAACCGGAGACACCGTGCGCCTTTGGACATCGTGTGTGGGTGGATCCATCGCGATGAACATGCTGATATTGAGGGCCCCTTCAGGCAGCGCGGTATCGACAGGGAAACCCAAGGTAATGCCGTGGGCGGAAGAAAAGCGCTCGTGATCGGAGTCGACTTTCTTGATTTCTTCATATCGAGTCAGAGACCAGTACCGCCCTGCAAGTTCAGTCTCATTGAAGTGAACAGGGTCTTCGTTCCTGAGGCGCTCAAAAAAGCCCCAATGTTGGTCTTCGCTGAACAGCCGAGCACTCATCGGATTGATCGTTTCAAGCGCCACATCATTGGGGTTAGGAATGTCGCCCTCGAAAAAGTTTTCGCTCCCCGGGCGCTTAAACTCGGCAACGGGCTTATCTGCTTGGTAGTCGTTCTGTGATACCGCTTCGCTCATGGTTAACTCCGTGGAATATTTTGTGACCGATGGCTATGTTTCTTGAGTGGTTATGGGCATCAAGCCTGAAGGCAGAGGTTACGCCAGACATCGGTTTCGGCTCGAGTCTATCGGAAATCCGGGTGATAAACGAGAGTCTGCCGCCGCCGGCACGAGCGCGCGCACGGCTAGACAGCCTGGCGAGATCGATGCAGGATCCAAGGCCAAGTGATGACAATGACCCACCGGGAATGACGAGCTGAGGAGTATGCGTGATGGATTTTAGAGACCATTCAGTGATTGAGTTGGCGGCCGATGTGAACGCCGGACGAAGAACGGCTGAGTCTTTGGTCCAGGCGGCGTTGGATAACATCTCAGCGCACAACGGCGTGATCAACGCTTTTTGCGCGCTGGATCCGGAGCGCGCGCTGGAGGCGGCGCGAGCCGTTGATGCGAGCGTTCGATCAGGGACGGTGTTGCCGCTCGCGGTGATCCCCTTCGGTGTTAAAGACCTGGAGGATGCCGAGGGCTATGTCACGAGTTACGGATCCGCGTTTCACACAGGCGACGCGCCGGCGTCGGATGACTCGGTTTTGGTGGCCAGACTGAAAGCCGCGGGTGCGGTGGTCGTTGGGAAGACCAATACCCCAGAATTTGGCTACAAAGGCAAGACCGACAATGTGCCCTTCGGTCCATCGAAGAACCCCTGGGATCTGACGCGATCTCCAGGGGGCTCTAGCGGGGGGTCGGGCGCGGCCATTGCCGCGGGCATGGTGCCTATGGCCACGGGCAGTGATGGCGGTGGATCGATTCGCATTCCGGCTGCTGTTTGCGGTCTTGCCGGATTCAAATCGTCACAAGGCCGGGTGCCCAACGGCGGACCCAAGCCGACGGGGTCGGGTCTGCTGACGGTGAAGGGTCCAATGACCTACCGGATCAAAGACACGATCGCCGCTTTGGATTGCTGTTTAGGCGATGAGAAGAGCGACATTTTTGCGTTGCCAGCCCCGTTCGACGCCTGGCTTGACCGCGCTTCAGGACGTTTGCCCGAGCGTGTGATCTGGTCGCCAACCATGGGTATCACCACGGTTGATGAAGATGTTCTGCGGGTGTGCAATGCGGCCATCGCCAAGCTGCGCGATGCGGGCGTTGAGGTGATTGAAATGGATCAGATTTGGGATACGCATCCTTTTCCTTCCTGGGTTGTCTTCTGGACGGCAGCGCGTGCGCGCGCCCAGGGGCACTTAAGAGGCACGCCGGAGTGGGAAAAGATCGACGCGGCGCTCAGACCGCAGATTGAAATGGGGTTGGACCAATTTGGCGCGGCAGATTATGCCGTGGCCATCGATCAATGCCATCTGCTCAATGTCCAACTCGAAGCCGCATTCAAATCAGCGCCCTTGATTTTGACGCCAACGACCCGCGGGCATGTACCCACCATAGAAGGCGAAGGGCGGGTCGATGGTGAAGAGACTGCGGACTGGGTTGCGTTTACCATGGGAATCAACATGACCAGAAACCCTGCGGGGACCCTCCCCATTGGGCTAGCCGCAGACGGTATGCCTCTGGGGCTGCAAATCATCGGGCGGCAACGAGATGATTTCGGGGTGCTCGATGCCATGCTCGGAATGGAACGCGTCTTTGATTTCAACGAGAGGGCCAGCTTTCCAAACGATTAGAGAGCGGCAGGTACAAGCGCCCCGCCGAGGGTGACCAACCCATCGGACCAGCCCGCGCCATTTGATGGCGCGGCGCAAGTGACCAAAGGCCGTGTGAATTGAATCACAACGCCACAGACTCGGATGACAATTAACAGATCCGCCAGAAGGAGTAATGAGAATGACGCTGAAGGCAAGAGTGGCAGTGCTGCCCAAAGAGGGCTTTTTATTGGACGTTTTGGAGCTCGAGATGCCAGCGCCTGGCCCCCATGAGGTTCTGATCAAGCAATTTGCATCGGGCGTCTGCCACAGTCAGTTGCACACGATGCATCGGCCCCGAACGGTGCCGATGGTGCTGGGGCATGAATCGACTGGTGAAGTGCTGGAAGTGGGTGAAGCAGTAACGCATGTAGCGCCGGGCGATCGAGTCATGGTCACTTGGGTTCCACGGGACGCAAAGCCAGGCGGGCGTTATGCGGGTGTGCCAGAGCTGCAACTGCCGAGCGGTGACGCGATCGTGTGTTCCAACGTGTTCACCTGGGCAGACCATACGCTCGCAGACGAGCAGTATGTGGTGAAGTTGGATGAGGATGTCGATCGATTGACGACTTCAATCATTGGCTGCGCAGTGATGACGGGCGCGGGGGCGGTTGAGAACTCCGCCAATGTCCAGCCAGGGCAAAGTGTTGCGGTGATTGGTGTTGGCGGTGTCGGTCTGTCAGCGATTGTGGCGGCTAAAGTGCGCGGTGCGTCGCCGATCATCGCGATCGATTTAGACGACGACAAATTGAACTTTGCCAAAACGATGGGCGCCACCCACGTCATCAATGCGGCGAACGAGGATCCGGTGGCAGCGGTCAGAGCGTTAACAACGAGGCCCGATGAATGGGCTTTTCGGGGCGTGCCCGTGGCGGGTGCAGATTTCGTTTTTGACTGCATCGGTCGCCGGGTCACGATGGAACAGGCGGTCCCTGCGGTGCGTGATGGCTTCTTTGGGGTTGCTCAGGGGGGTACGGCAGTCTTGGTTGG
>Ga0181574_10005907_pt1 | contig 10376 bp, 10 predicted proteins | sample 101ome_24_FD_145600 | JGI IMG/M metagenome (GOLD analysis project Ga0181574, IMG submission 145600) | Coastal salt marsh microbial communities from the Groves Creek Marsh, Skidaway Island, Georgia - 101410AT metaG (spades assembly) | ecosystem: Environmental > Aquatic > Marine > Intertidal zone... | reverse complement strand
CCCCGTCATTCGGTGGTTGATGGCTGAGGCGTCCTGGTAGTCGCCAGCAAAAACCGCATCGACGACAGGCACATTAAAGACTGTGCTGGCCTGTCCTTTTAGCAATTGCCTTGCTAACCCTTCGATCTTACGAGCCTTGTCGCTCAGCAATCCCTTTGGCATATCGATCAAGACGAGCTGTGTCGCCTTTTCTTTCAAAGCTTTTAAAGAAAAAGCTTGGGCTAACGTTGGGACCACACTGAGTGAGACGGCACTCAAATCGTCTCGCTCGCCTTCCGTTTTGGCAATGAGCCACCCCCCGCGACATCCATCAACCCCCATCCTCACCATTTGTTTCACTTAAGTTTGCTCAAGCAACTGGCTCACGCATCGTGACAAACTCTTCCGCGGCGGTGGGATGTATCCCAACGGTTTGATCGAGCTGCGCTTTGGTAATTCCAGCAGTCATTGCAGCAGCGAACCCTTGAATAATCTCGCCAGCCTCAGCCCCCATCATGTGAATACCGAGTACTCGGTCGGTGGTCGAGTCCACCACCAACTTCATCAGACTCTTCTCATCGCGACCGGTTAGCGTGTGCTTGAGCGGCCTAAAGGCTGACTTAAATATGGTGACCTCATGGCCCATTTCCCTTGCTTGCTGCTCGGTGAGGCCCACCACGCCAATATTGGGCTGACAAAATACCGCGGTGGCAATCAAGTCATAGTTCATTGACTGGCTGGCGCCTGCAAACGCGTTGGCCGCAAACACCATGGCTTCCTTAATCGCCACAGGAGTCAACTGGTAGCGATCAATCACATCACCCAATGCATAGATATTGGGCACACTGGTTCTAAACGACTCGTCGACTTTGATTGCCCCGTTGTTTTCCATATCAACGCCCAGCGCCTCAAGCCCCAAGTCCGCGCTCGCGGGAACCCTTCCAGTCGCCGCTAAAATGAAATCGACTTCCATTGATGCCCCATCATCAAATGTGGCAAGTAGCGCACCCTCATCAGTTCGCGACACCTGAGCGAGCGTGGCGTTTAGTCGGGGAATGATGCCCCGATGCACAACAGACGCCCCCATCATGTCGCGAAGATCCTCATCGAACCCTCGAAGCAACTTAGGACCCCGATAAGCAAGGGTAGTCTCAACACCAAGACCTGCGAATATTCCGGCGAATTCAACCGCGATGTAGCCACCGCCGAGAACTAGAACACGTTTCGGTAGCTGCTCAAGCGCAAAGGCGTCATCTGAGGTTGATAAGAACGCTTGACCGGGTATGTCCTGAACGAACGGTTTACTACCCGTTGCCACAAGGATTTTTTCGGCAGTGACTCGAGTCTCACCGATCTCGATCGTGTGGGCATCCAGCAATCTGGCTCGCCCATCAAAATGGGTTACGCCGGCATTATCCAGCAACCCACTATAGATCCCATTCAAGCGAGCAATTTCTTTGTCCTTGTTTGATTTAAGGACTGGCCAGTCCATCTTGGGCGGGGCGGCGCTCCAACCATAGGCACTCGCATCATTGAAGTCGTCCGCATAGTGCGAGCCATAAACATAGAGCTTCTTTGGTATACAGCCAACGTTGACGCAAGTACCGCCCATGTGGACTGCCTCGGCGGTCGCAACCCGCGCACCATAGGATGCGCTCATTCTGGCCGCTCGCACGCCCCCAGAGCCAACCCCTATCACAAACAGATCGTAGTCGTAGCTAGCCATTTAACCGCCTCACTTTCACCAATGGCGGCTAGAATACACCAAGACTCTATAAAACAAGGCCGATAAAGTGCCCATGGCGTTAACGCCCTATTTGAAGAGCGATCATCATCCTCTTGTTGAATTCGATATCGGGAGGAAGGGTGAGATCCTATCTTTGTCCTTTCGTGTCAGCGGCGAATATGCGTTTCGGGGTCCAACCGCCATTGGGTCCCGAGTCACGGGGCTATGGGAGGACACCTGCTTTGAATGCTTTCTGGCAAACGGTTCAGAGCAGAGCTATGTAGAATTCAACTTCAGTCCTGCGGGCGACTGGCAGGTCTTTCGATTTAGTAATTATCGCTCCGGTCGACAACTCGATTCGAACTGGGCACCGCATGATTTCTCGCACCGACAGGAAACACTGAGCGAGCACCAGTTTAATTTTGAGATGCGGTTACTAGCGGGCGCTTGGCCAGCGTCTCCCCAGCTACAGGCAGCAACCATCATTCGACAGCCCAAAGAAATGCTCTACTATGCACTGTCACACGGCATAAGACCTGATTTTCATTTGCGCGACCACTTCAAAGATGGATCCGACTTTGGCATTTAAGTTTGGCATCGATACCGTTTTATCGTGCAGGGACAGCCTTGAGGCCCTGAAGCAGAACCGCTTCGCGCTTGTCGCGCACCCCGCCTCTGTCACGACGGCGCTGGCCCACAGCCTGGATGCGCTTGCTGCAGCCGGCGCCCTCCCACATTGCGTGTTTGGCCCTCAGCACGGGGCCCGCGGGGACAAGCAAGACAATATGATCGAGACTGAGGATTTCGTCGATCCCAAGTACGACATTCCCGTGCACAGCCTCTATGGAGCCCACCGACGCCCAACAGAGGCGATGCTGAGAGATATAGACCTTATTGTCTTTGATCTGCAAGACGTCGGCTGCAGGGTGTACACGTTTTTAACGACGCTCCACTACCTGCTAGAGGCTGCTGGACAGAACGACATTCCGATTTGGGTGCTCGACCGACCGAACCCTGCAGGCAGGCAAATAGATGGCCTCGCACTCGAATACGGAGAAGAGAGCTTTGTGGGTACCGCTCAAGTACCCATGGCCCACGGACTCACGTTGGGCGAAATGGCAGGTTGGCTCAACGATACCTTCAAGATAGGCGCTTCGCTAACGGTCAAAAAAATGGAGGGGTACGAGCTGGGATCCTGGCATCAGCCTGCTTGGCCACTCTCTCAGCCTTGGGTTAACCCTAGCCCGAATGCATCGAGCGTCAACATGGCACGACTCTTCTCGGGCACTGTGCTCCTTGAGGGGACCATTTTGTCCGAGGGCAGAGGAACGACGACGCCGCTCGAGATATTGGGCGCGCCTGGACTAGATGTCGCGACTTTGACCGAGACGCTGAGAACGGATGGCGGATTTGCCCTGGGCGGCACACTGCTTAGACCATGCTTCTTCGAGCCCACTTTCCACAAACACGTGGGAACGCTTTGTGCCGGACTCCAGTTTCACACTGAACATCCTGGCTACGAGCCAGAGCGGCACTTGCCTTATACGCTCATGGCAATCGCCCTTCGTTCAATTCGAAGACAACTTGGCTCAAGTATTTGGCGCTCTCACGAATACGAATATGAGCGCGGCCGATTGCCCATCGATGTCATTACCGGCGGATCTCGATTCCGTGAATGGGTAGACAGCTCCGATATCTCCATCGCGTCACTCTGCAGTTGGATTGAAGAAGACAGAAATCGCTGGTTTCGTGCGCGGGAAAATTACTGTTTGTATCAATCGCCGCAATTTGAGCCTCTCGCTATGGAAGCCTATCCCTGAGGTTCACATCGAGAATGGGCGAGAGGCCTGACACTTAGGCTTCGCTACACCCTGCTGTGATAGGATGGCCCGCCTTAGTATCTTGATCGTTGGAGCACCTTATGACTAACGCTTACAAAGTGGCCGTTCTAGAAGGAGATGCTATCGGGCCCGAAATTATGCGCCAGGCGATTCGTGTCTTTAGCGTGCTCGAGCAGCATCGCGACGTGGCCTTCGAACTGACTCATGCACCGTTCGGAGCCCAAGCATATTTTGATCATGGCAAAGCCTTTCCCGATGATACTAAGACCATCTGTGATAACGCTGACGCGATTCTAAAAGGACCAGTAGGCCTCAGTTTTGAAGCGTCCAAAGCGATTCCCGTAGAGGAACAGGCAGAGAGAGGAGCCATCTTGCCACTCCGTGCACGCTTTGAAACCTTCGCCAATTTCAGACCGATCTACTTGTCAAAAGATATGGCCCATTTCTCCCCACTTAAACCAGAAATCATCAAAGATGGGATCGACATCCTGCTCATTCGCGAATTGGTCGGCGGACTTTACTTTGGCGAAAAAGACCGCGGCATTAATAGCGAAGGGCTACGGTACGTGCATGAGACGCTCGCCTACGATGAAAAGCAGATAGAACGCATTGTCCGAGTTGGGTTTGAACAGGCTGGATCAAGGAGAGGCAAGCTACACAACATCCATAAAAGCAATGTCCTGATGTCCAGCGTGCTCTGGAATGAGGTTTTCGAAGAGGTCCAACGAGATTACCCAGACGTTGAGGTTCACCACCTATTGGTTGATGCCGCGGCAACCGCGCTCTGCCTCAACCCGGGTCAGTTCGATGTCATGGTGATGGAGAACATGTTTGGCGACATCTTATCGGATCAAGGGGGCGGCATTCTTGGTTCTCTAGGGCTGATGCCCTCTGCGTGTATTGGCCCCCAAAAAGCCTACTACGAGCCTAGCCACGGATCCGCTCCCGATATTGCAGGCCAGAACATTGCTAATCCCTATTCAATGATAGGCTCGGTGGCGATGATGCTCGAGATGAGCTTCGGCATGAAAGATGAGGCTCAGATGGTGTGGGCCGCCATGACCGAGGTATTCGAATCCGGAGTCACCACTTCGGATCTTAGAGGAATTGGAGGCGCTGCCCAGACAGTAGGGACAGACGCGTTTGGCGACCTGGTGATCAATGCGTTCGAGAAGCAACTGCTCGCAACAAACGCCTAATCACAGCTTGGCGCTGAACCCTCAGCGCTCGTTTTCTTCTAGAGTCTTTGCTTGCCCGCTTTTCATGCAGACTGTTGGCACTGACTGCATGTATAGGCTTGTTACCCTCGACGACCTCGTTACTACCGGGTGCTCCCGCCCAAGATAGCGTTTCCAAATCGGCTAGCTGGCTATAGCGTAGGTAACGTCTGGATGATACTGGCGATCATCACGAGCACGGACAGCCACCCCCAACCAATGAATGCCCACATGGCCCAAGGTTGTTCGAACAGATCTCCCAGAATGTTGACGGTTGAATCAACAAAAAGAAATTTCAAAATTTTCATACTTGCTTCCGTTTTAAGTACGTGCCGCCTATTTTGCTGCGTGCCGCCCTTGCTCTATTCGCTACGCTCGCTGCCTACCAGATCGCTGACGATTGGGGCCAACTCTCTGTGTCTAGCGCGCAGCATTATAGCGACGATGGGCCGCTCAGCTCAATCACAACTCTATCTCAAACTGCTCGGTTTGCTGCCTAGCTGGCATACGTGGTCGATTCGCCGCTTCTTTGAACGCTTCTATATCAGCCGAAATGTTCGCGTAAATGCTGGCGACATCTATCGACTCATTAAACTGAACCCGCTTCGAAAACACAGTCACTGGAAAGACAAAATTCGCTGTATCGCGCCACTGAAGTGCTTTGCTTGCACCGAGCTCATCCTCATACATCACCCACTTCAAACCATGTGCGCTGACCAACACATCGCCAAAAACCACACCCAGTGCCTGCCAGGTTTCGACATCCGCCTTGCGAATGACGCGTCGATCAATCAGTACCTGTATTCGACCTAAATCCGATTCATCTTCTGTCAGCCGAGTGCTGCCAATCGTGCGCGCGAGCAGATCTCTCACCGTTCTGCGTGACCGATCGAATATGTAACGCTGACCGATAGAGGGAGAAGACACCTCGAAAGGCGTTTCCTCGATTTCGAATTCGTAATTTTCGAGCTCCTCGGGCGTGATTTGAATAACGGAAGGCTCTGAGGCAGCCCAAACTACGGATGCCCAACTGCCCATCACCACCATCAGGGCAATTCGTCGTATGATTTCCAACTCACTGTATCCTTATTTAATTTACCCTCTATCTTAATGGATGACGGGCCGTTACCTCAGCAAAGACGTGAACTTCAGCAAAGATATGAATGAACACACGATTAAAGCCTTGCACCAACACCCTGCGCACGGGTATCTCTGTATTGCGGGTGGCGGCGCAAGCGGGTTAAGCAGATTGCTCGCTGAGCCTGGGGCATCGAGCACCATTTTAGGCGCTGATATTCCGTATAGCTCGACCATGCTGAGCAACCTACTGGGTGGCACTTTATCCAGTGCATGCTCTGAGGACACGGCGGCGATGATGGCAGCCTACGCCTTCGAGCGCGCTAAGCGCTTCTCGGAAGAATCGGAGAGGCCCCTTTTTGGCCTGGCCTGCACCGCTGCATTGGCCACAGAGCGAGCTCGGCGTGGCGAGAATCGTGCGTTCATTGCCATCCAGACAGAAACGGCTTGCTTCCTGCGAGGGGTTTACTTCGATGATCTGACATCACGTACAGATCAAGAGACGACCCTTGGCGACCTACTCATTCAGGCGCTAGCCCAGCAATTCAATCTTCATCGAGGGATGCCATCGACCGACGGAATAAGAATCACCGATAATACAGTGACCGCGCCCATCGAGTGGCAACGACTCATGAGTGGTGAACTTGCAATGTTCAGTACGCCGCCATCGATCAAAGCGGTATTTCCAGGCGCTTTCAATCCCATCCATCAGGGGCACCAAGCGATTGCCCGAGTCGCCGAGACGCGGCTCGGTTACCCGATTCATTTTGAGCTCTCGGTGACCAACGTCGACAAACCAGCACTCAGCTACTGGCATCTCGAGCGGCGGATTCAGGGCCTTGAAGCGGCAGGATCATATGTCATCACCTCGGCCCCAACCTTTCGTGAAAAGGCAGCGCTGTTTCCAAACGCTTGCTTTCTAGTGGGAGTCGATACGATCTTACGTATCGATAATGATCGGTATTACGCGAGTCCCAGTGATCGAAAGGCTGCCATTGACTACATCACAACCCAAAACTGCCGCTTCCTAGTATTTGGGCGAATGATCGACGGCTCGTTCAACACCCTGGGCGATCTGGAACTCTCGCCACAACTTCGCCAACTCTGCGACGAGGTGACCGCATCTGAGTTCAGAGAGGATATTTCCTCAAGCGATCTCAGAGCACGGTCTTAGTATCACCGTGCACTCCTTTCTTGACCATCCCGCGCCTATCGTTTTTGCCCATCGAGGCTGCCATGAGAGCGGACCCGAGAACACATTCGATGCCTTCCAGGGGGCTTTCGATAAAGGGGTCCGGTATATGGAGACCGATGTCCACCTAACGCTGGACAGGCATCTTGTGGCTTTCCACGATCGCTCGCTGCTCCGCATGACAGGTGCCCCTCACCTTATTAGTGACATGACGTTGGCTGAAGTTGTTGCAACGCCGCTCGAGCAAGGGGCACGAATCCCTACCCTCCTCGAGTTACTCGAAGCTTTTCCTGACGCCAAATTCAATATTGACCTCAAGAGCGATGACACGGTCGAGCCCTTCATTAAACTCGCCAAAGCGAATCCTATGATTGATCGGGTCTGCGTGGGTTCTTTTTCTGACGCGCGTACCGACGCAGCAAAATCGGCCTTGCCCGGTCTTTGTACATCGCTAGGCCCTAAAGCCATGCGCCGAGCGATGTTGAGTGTCTATACAGGGATTCCATTCAAACCATCCGCACAGTGCGCTCAAATTCCAGTTCGCTTTGGACCACTCAATCTAGCAACGAGCAGGTTAATCGAAACGCTGAGCAGCCGAGGCCTACACATCCACTACTGGACCATCAATTCCACCGACCTCATGAGCCAACTCATCGACATCGGGGCGCACGGCATCATGACAGACTATCCCAGCCGTCTAATAGAACTGCTAGGCGCTCGCTCCCTGTGGCATGAATAATGTGGCATGAATAATCACTCATATTCAGGCGGCTAAAAGCCGTTTGGTTCTTGGCTCATCACGCGTTACCCTCTATTGTTTTCGACACGCAGCTACTGTTATGAAACAGCCCCAACTCATCGAGGTTTTCTCAGATTACGTCTGACCGTGGTGTTATCTCAGTACCGTGAGTATTGAATCACTGAAGCAAACCTTCGACTTGAAGTTCCAGTTTTTACACTTCCCGCTCCATCCAGAGACTCCGGATGATGGGATTGAATTGAGTCGATTATTCCCGAACCGAGATCCGGAGGAGATGAAGGCTGTTGGCAGTCACTTACGTCATCTAATGGAAGAGGCGGGTCTACCGTACGGTAAGCGAGAGCGAACCTACAATAGTCGACTTGCTCAAGAATTTGCTGCTTGGGGAGACGCCGAGACGGATGCTGTTGATCGTATCCACGACGCCCTCTTCGCAGCTTACTTTGTTGACAATCGAAATATAGGTTCGATCGAGGTTCTGACCGAGATTGCGCAGGATCTTGCGCTTGATGACGAAAGAGCCGAAGAATCGCTGAGGCATCGGCTGTACAGCCCAAAAGTGAATGAGGATTGGCAAAGAGCGTGGGCTACTGGCGTCACTGGCGTGCCCACCTTTACCGCGAAAGAACTCTACGTTTATGGTCATCAGCCCCCTGAAGTCCTAGGCCGATTTATCAAACATCTGGAAACAATTGATTAAAATTATCGCGGGGCAGACAGTTTGCGGCGCGAGTTGGTGGCCCGCTTGATAACCGCCACTAGCATCTTCGCGATGGCTCTGATACCTCTGCTGGGATCTATGAGTTTCACTGACAGATGTCACGAAGGGATATGAAAAAGGGCTGCGAAAAAGGGCTGCGAAAAGGGGATGCGACAGGGGGGGGGCTGCAACAAAGTGCTGGGACTAATAGGTGCCGCCGGTTGCTAGTACTAAGAGGCGCTGCTAAGTGGGTGAGCGAGCTTTACCGCCTCTGATCCGATGATATCCACCTCTATCGACCTAGGCCCACGCCAACTGGCGTCCTCAGTTTTTCCCTTATCTCTATTACCCCGAAGCGCAGGTCTCATGGTGAAGGCACACGCAAGAACGGAAGGCCCGCTAGGAAAATGACCTGAGTTCATCAACAAGGGGACGAAGTTAAGCCAACGTTTTGCTATCCGTTGATCTCAGCAACCGCTCGTTTCGCCATCACCGTGCACAAGTGCTGCCGGTATTCAGCGCTAGCATGAATGTCGTGATTAAAAGAGGCATCACACAACACGCCATCAAGCGCGCTGGCATCAAATGACTCATTCAGCCGATCCTCCATTTCGGTTGCCCTGAAAACGCACGAAGCTGCGCCAGTGATAGCGACCCGGACAGCATCATCGACGACTGCGACCATCACCCCGACCATTGCGTAGCGGGAGGCCGGGTTGGCGAACTTTTGATAACTCGCGCTCTGAACACGGGGGACAGAGAATCCCATTAGCAATTCACCCTCTCCCAGCGCCGTTTCGAACATATCGACAAAAAACTCGTCGGCCGGAATGCTCCGCTTGCTGGTGTTGACCGTCATATTGAGACCGAGCACTGCAGCCGGATAGTCTGCGGCCGGATCATTATTTGCGACTGAGCCACCCATGGTCCCTCGATGACGGACCTGTCGGTCACCAATCCCGCTGGCTAGCCGGCCCAACACAGGTGTCGTCGCTGCGACGACAGCAGATTGGGCCACATCAGCATGACGGGCAAGGGCACCAATTTTAAGGGTATCTCCCTCGGCCGAGATCGATTGCAAATCAGGAATTTGCGACAAATCAATCACGTCTGTCGGCGCGCGGAGCCGCTGCTTCATCGAAGGAATCAGCGTGTGCCCCCCAGCCAGATAGATAGGATCCTCGGACTCGGAGTAACAGTTAATGGCTGCCTCGACTGTTGCCGGCTGATGAAAATTAAAATCGTACATAACCCCTCCTACGCCGCACTGGCATTAGCGCGTTTTAACATGCTCCAGACTCGCTCTGGCGTAGCCGGCATGTCCATATCAGTCTCACCAATGGCGTCTAGCACCGCATTAATGACCGCAGGAGGCGAACCGATCGCACCTGCCTCTCCACACCCTTTGGCTCCGATTGGATTATGGGTGCATGGCGTGCAGGTCATACCCACTGTGAAGTTCGGGAGGTCATCCGCTCTTGGCATGCAGTAATCCATGTACGAGCCGGTAATCAACTGACCCGCATCGTCATAGACCGCCTGCTCCAAAAGGGCTTGACCCACGCCTTGGGCGATGCCGCCATGGACCTGCCCCTCCACGATCATTGGGTTGATCAAGTTGCCAAAATCGTCCACGGCCACAAACTGCACGATCTTGGTGACTCCCGTATCCGGATCAATTTCGACCTCACAGATATGGGTGCCAGCCGGGTAAGTGAAATTACCTGGGTCGTAGAACGCCTTTTCGGCTAATCCAGGCTCTAGGTCATCGGGATAGTCGTGATTAACGTAAGCCGCGAACGCAATTTCCTGAAACGTTTTGGACTCATTGCTGTTTTTCATTCGATACACTGGCGCTTCGAATTCGATATTGTCTGGATCCGT
>Ga0181574_10005902_pt1 | contig 10381 bp, 19 predicted proteins | sample 101ome_24_FD_145600 | JGI IMG/M metagenome (GOLD analysis project Ga0181574, IMG submission 145600) | Coastal salt marsh microbial communities from the Groves Creek Marsh, Skidaway Island, Georgia - 101410AT metaG (spades assembly) | ecosystem: Environmental > Aquatic > Marine > Intertidal zone... | reverse complement strand
AATCTCCATTCCCATCTCAAGCAAGTGGGGATAAGTGTCCTCAACACTCTTTACTAAATCAACAAGAACACCATCCATATCGATATAGATGATTTTCTTATCCATTATTTGATTTTGCAGATGTTGACTTAAATAAGATTGAAAATAACACATTTAATCCAAGTGCTTGCCAGAATCCAATTTCATGGAAACCATCAACTGCTGGGATTAAACATCCATTCCATAACCACATTGTTGGCAGAGCCAGAAGTAGTGCTGCGCCTACTATAATAATTAGAGCGATTACAAATGCTCCAAATCCTTCGATAAAATCATTCATATTGTTTTTGTTTTATTACTATACAAATATAATAAAAAAGTCTGACATAAAAAAATTCTGGCTTATTTTATTTCAAACTTTGTTATCTTATACTTCTTCATCCAGTATTCTATAAAAGAAGAGCCAACCCCAAGTTCAACAATTTGATACTTATGGGGAATTAGTGGTTTCCGAGCATGTCCGTTATTTACAACGTCAACATGTTGTTCAGTTACCATCATATAGCAGTTTCCATTTGTTCTTTTACGGTAAACTGCTACTGTCGGTACTTTTTCAAAATCAGGTATTTTCATTTCCAGAAAAGTTGAATGAGTATTAGTATTAGTGATAGGACCAAAGATACTGCTGTCTTAAGATTAATTCCTTCACCTAAAAAGATCCAAGTCAAGCTAGCAAATGTCAATATGCCAGTCGAGAACCCAATAAATCTACTTGGCCATAAGAGACCATCAAAATAACCTACTACGTTTCTTGTGGCAAATATTAATAGGTAACTAATCACTGTTCCGAAAATCATCGATACAATAAATGGATTCTTTTTAAACCAGGGCCAAACAAACTGTCCATTTGTTTGAATCCAAATCAAGGACTGACCCAATAAAAATAACGAACTTCCAATTAATAAAGGCTTCAAAACAGTGTCGATGTTTTTGTTAACATATGGCTAATAAAAGAGTCTCTATGGTGCTCAGTAGCTCCGCCCTCTTGAATAGCTTTTCTGTGCTGTGCGGTTCCGTAACCCTTATTACTACCCCATCCATATTCCATATAGTCTTTGCTTAATTCTTTCATTAAGTTATCACGGCTAGTTTTAGCTAAAATAGAAGCAGCTGCAATTGGAACATAGAGGTTATCTCCGCCTACTACCGTTTGGAAAGGTACTCCATCAAACCCATGAAACTGATCACCATCAACGATTACAAAATCAAATGAAACTTTCTTTTGAACCTCTCTCAAGCACTTTTCCATACCACTTAGTGTAGCTTTTAGGATGTTTGTTGATTCTATTTGCTCTACTGGAATGTGCTCTACGTGATAGGCCAGTGCATTATCAAGTACAAGCTGTCTTGCCTCTGCTCTTTGTCCTTCATTTAGGATTTTACTGTCTTTTATAAGTTCGTGCTGAAATCCTGCAGGCATAATACAGGCTGCTACTGTAACTGGACCAGCTAGTGCACCTCTTCCTGCTTCATCGACGCCAACTTCAATAATTGAGGTGTCCTCATTTAAACTGGACTTAAGTAGTATTTTTCGCATATATTCATTATTATAAAGATTATATGAGACGGGATAGGAAAGTTTATTTCGAAAGTTAAAAAACGCGGACCGATTTGGCCCGCGTAAAGCAATTAAGCTTCTTCTGTTTTGTCAGCCTTTCTCTTTGCAGCGAATGACCATACAAAACCAAAAAGAGACATCAATAGACCCGTCAACTCAAATACCGCCTCTTCATCCATCCACCCTTTCATTACTGAAATACCGCCAACGGTAGTCAATAGGTGCCTAACGATGCCAGAAATCTGATCCTGGTTCATAATAAGTAGGTTTGTTTAGTGCTAACGTTATTGTTAGATCCTTAGTTTTTCTTAGGTCTATCCCAGCGCATTTGATTCTCTGCCCTGTACATTCCGCACTTCTCGTAGAATTTAATGTTCTCGTCTGAACAATTCAATATGGTTTTATAGCATTTCTTCTCTACTGAAAGATCCAATAGGTCTTCAATTAACATTTTTCCGACTCCATGGCCTCTAGCCTCTTTTGCAACCGCAACATCTTCAATTAGACCCATCCTGTTTCCCGATCTAATTAATTTATTTATTGTAATTAACGAGGCTACTCCAACAATCTTCTTATCAATTGTTACGACCCTATATGTTATATTATGGTCCTCAAGTATTTTCCACCAGTGAACCTCAGGTGCCTCTGTGTGACTAAAGGCATCGCTGTAGATTTCACATATCCTCACAAGATCGTCAGATATAGCGTCTCTGATTTCTATTTCTCGTTCTCGCTTCTCCATCTATCATATCTATTTACGATGTCTTGAAGAATTTTTGCACGTACAATATCCTTCTCTCCAAAAATATGGGTTCCGACACCATTTACGTTTTCTATTAGGTTAATAAAGTCTGGTAGAGAAACTCTCGATGCTGCGATGTCAGCTTGGCTAACGTCTCCAGTTACAATGACCTTCGAGTCTCTTCCCATCCTTGTAACGAATAACATTAATTGTTTGAACGTAGCATTCTGGGCCTCGTCTAAAATCATTAGCGAGTCATCAAACGTGTCTCCTCTCATATATGCAAGAGGTTCAAATTTAATAATGTTCTTATCGAATAGAAGTTTAGTCTGCTCATGTCCAATAATCTTTTCAATATTCGACTTATAGGACTTCATATATGGGTCAACTTTCTCGTCTTTATCCCCTGGAAGAAATCCCAGCTTTTCTCCAGCCTCTTGAATTGGCTTACAAAGAATAATCTGCTTAATCTTTTTTTCTTTAAGTAATTTTAGTCCAGCAAAACATGCAGTAAATGTCTTTGAAGTTCCTGCTGGTCCATAGCAAAATGTTATTTCGTTCTTTTCAATTTGGTTTAAATATTTATGCTGTGATTGTCTTAGTTGTACTTTTTTAAGTTTGTCTTCTTGACGCGGCGTTCCTTTGTTGCCTCTAGCCATATATTATAAAATTGATTTTAGGTTAATTAGTCACCTGCCATTATGACAAGTTCTTTAAGTTTAAGTAGCTTGTTACACTTCTCATACTCTTCTAGTTTTTCAAAGTAATCTATCATTAAATCTATGAAACGAGATCTCTGGCTAATACCATGTGGAATCTCAATCAGGCGATCGTTATCTTTAAATACAATGAAGCGATTTACTGTCTTAGTAAAATTTCTAGTGATTTGGTAATAAGAAGCCCTCATCAGACTGTCCTTGTCTGAATTCGATACAAATCCGCTCATTTTTATTTTGGTCTTTTTCATAAACACCGATCATTTTGATCAGCAATTTCGCCGTTAAATTATATATTTAGACGGAAGAAAATAAAAGGTAAAAAGTATTATGAAAATATTAGATTACTGATTGCCGAATTTCTGTTGAATATACTTGGCTTTAGCAATCTTTTTACGCTTTTTAGCGGATGGTTTTTCGTGCTGTTGTCTGTCGCGAAGTTCTTTAAGCTGTCTAGTCTTAATAACTTTAGACTTATATTGCTTAAGGGCTTTTTCGATTCCACCTTTTCTATGGTTTACCTTTACGATTAACATTCTTCGACTGCCCTCTTTACATTTAATAACTTAAAACACTTTTCATATTCTTCTAAACCTTCAAAGTGTTTTATCATCTTTCCAAGTATTCTTAATTTCTTTTCGGTATCTCCCTCAGAAAGAATAACGAATGATGGATTATTAATGACGGCTTCATAGACAATATTGAACGTCGTATCTTTATCTGTCAGCCCATTAAGAACCGCAGAAAAACCCCACTTATAATTATCTGGGTTTATAAAGCCACCAAAGAATAAATTATCCATCATCTCTTATTTGTTTTATTAGATCAATTTGATTCTCGGTTAATTCTGGATAGGTTGCATTTACCCGACACAAGAGATCTCCATATTGATCTGTATTATATATCGGAAATCCCTTTCCTTTTATTCTAAGTGTTCCAGAAGGTCTTGTCTTTTCGGGAACATTAATATTAATAAGCCCTTCAGGAGTCCATACTCCTATTTTTGTTCCAAGCATTATGTCCCACCATGGAAGGGAGTGCTCGACCCAAATGTCATTTCCTTGTAAAATAAACCGGCCATCATTTATTACGTGAATATTTACTATCACGTCTCCCTTTGGTAGATTAGAATTATATGGGTGTTCTCCTCCCTTTCCTCTAATTCTAAACTTCTGACCTGTTTTCAGACCCGGTCTAAAGTTCATTGAGAGTTCTTGGCCATTTACTGAAAATAATTTTGAAGTTCCGCTATAGGCCTCATCAAATGTTACATGTAGATCAACTCTAAAATCTGGTCCCTTTTGTGCTTGTTGTTGCCTGAACTGGCCACCAAAAAACTGGTCGAAAATATCGCCCATGTTCTGGTTAGAGTTTCTAAACTGACTAAAAAAGTCATGTCCAGATCCTCGCAAATCATATTGTTGTCTCTTTTGGGGATCTCCTAGGGTATCGTATGCCTCTGCTATTTCTTTGAATCTGGCATCATCTCCTCCACTAACATCAGGATGGTGTTGCTTACTTAGTTTTCGGTAAGCTTTCTTAATTTCGTCTTGCGACGCAGATTTATCAACGCCTAGCGTTTCATAGTAACTCATTACTTTTCAAAAGTTGGCGTGTCTCTAAAGTCTGTACTCTTTATTACCCTGTCAGGGTCAACCTTTATATTTTCTTTTAGGTTTGCCCTTAGGTTCTTTTCTTCAAGCTTTTCTAGCTTTATACGTCTCTTCTCACGAACCTCTTCAATTACATTTGATTTCTCAAGTGCATTTGCAATTCTCGTTAGTTGCTTTACTAATTCTTTAGCTGTCTTTTCTTCCATATCGATTCTTTACTAGGTCCGATTCTCCATTTTGGAAATCTTGATAGGGTAATGATTTATCTTTCTCTCCTTGGTGTGGGCCATTTATCATTATAGTGTCTTTATATGGGTTTGTTTCACCAATCTTAGATCTTAGCCAATCATCAAGGTCCTGGACTGAGCCTTGAAAATGACGAATCTTCATTAAGGTTTTATCCTCGTCTTTTAGATCTGCTCGATCTTCAGCCTCGGTTAAGGCTTCTCTCTTTTGCTCTAGTTCTTCGATCACCTCTTTCCAGTGCTCTGTATCAAGGTTCATTGCCTCGGCCATTTGACCCCTTTCTGCAAATTCAAGGCATAGTTTAGCTAATTCTATTGCCGCTTCGATGTTATCTTTTTCTCTAAGTTTTCCGTAGTATGGATGTGAATCTGAAGATTTAAGCATTAGGTTGACAGACTTACGAACCGTCCATTTCTCGAGACTCTCGTTGATAGCATTAAAGATAGACTCGTCTACCTTATAGACCCTCTTAATAAAATCTTTGATGTCTTTTTTATCGTATCCTAAAAGATCACCAACATATTTAGCCTCTTCTGGAGTACTGTCACTTAAATAACCCTCTTTACTCTCAGCATAATCAGCCAGCTTTTGAGCAGCCTTCTTATTCTTTTTATACATTACCCAAGCTCTACCCTCTTTTTTACCTTTAACCTCAATTGCCTTTAGGCCATTCTCTAGGCCGTATTCCATTGCAGCCAATTCTTTTTCATTATTTGGTCGATAGATTGGGTTGTCCATTGTTGAAATAAAGGCTAAATCTCTCTTGCCATCTATTACAGTCTGTACACCATTCTTCGTATCATAAGCATCTGATGCCTTGATTCTCTCGTTAATGAATTGCTCAAATAGTTTTATGTGTTTCATAATATAATTCTTACCATTTACTAGAAGCTCCACCGCCTCCAAATTTACCGCCTCCAAATTTAATTTTTGGAGCTTCTAAGTCATCTGATTTTAAGAGTGCACCTAAGATAGCAAATAAAATATTAACTAATAGCTGGGCTAACATCTCAAGTATTGTAGTAACGATTGTGTATTTGTTATCATCCCACCAGTCAGCTGCTTTATTCTTAATAGATTTCAACCAATCCAGCACTTTAGATTCTTGAAGAGCCTCTTCTATTGAAAGCCTATCCATAATATTATTCTTTGCATTAGAAACTGAAAGCATAGCACCAAGAAACTTACCCATAGTATTAGCCTTTTCAAGAGGTCCGATTAACATATTAACGTATCCTTGAAACTCTTTACGTTTATTGGCGGGTAGTTTATTAGTTTCAGATTTTAATGAACCTTTGATGCCTTCGATAAAATTAACCTTAACGTCATTTAGAAGTTCATCGTTGAATATACCCATCTTCATTGATAACTTAGTAGCGTCTATCAAAGATTCAATAGTGCCATCTGTAGTTGATTCATTGATGAATTGCTCGAATAGTTTTACGTGTTTCATATCTTATTTATTTTAAACCTCCGCGATCGTGCTTTGAAAACTTACCCAATTTATCAAATGCTCTAAACGATTGTAATCTTTTTTGTTTTTCAGGCCTCATGTCTGAAAGTTGCTTATATCTCATGTGGTTCTTAACGATATAATAGACATTTGCAGCATTACCACCAACACTTTCAATCCAGTCCTTATAATCTTTTGCAAGTTTAGCAGAAACCTTTTCATGCCCAAAGTGCGTTATGTGTCCTTTCTTAGGATGAATTCCTGCGGTTTCGTCCTTTCCAATATCATGGAACATTGCAGCAATCGCAATATCAATGTCATCATCTTTTAAGGACCTATCAACGACCGTAATAGTATGTTTTAGTACATTTCCTTCTGGATGTTTATCTGCTCTTTGATCGAACCCCTTTAAATTGTAAACTCTTTTTTGAAGTTCCTTTGGCATTTTATCAAACAGAGACCTAAAGCTTGTTATTTCTAACTCGGCTAGGCCTTCAACAAGGCTCTCAAATGTATATTTTGCATTTGAGGTCTTAAAGTCAGATTTACGCATTACTGTCTTTGCAATGATCTGATCTACCTTTTTCTTAAAGGGGATGTTAATATCGCTTCTCTCATTAATAAATTGCTCGAATAGCTTTATGTGCTTCATAAGTTAAAATATTTATTTAAGTCAAACCCCTCTACTTCGGCCGCCTTCTCAATTTTATACCAATCTGGAATAATAATACCCGCGACCTGAATCTTTTTACCAACCACCATAATCTCATACTCAGTTAAAAATGATGATACGGATGACGTAAATTCAGGATTGAATAGTGCATTTGGATGAGTATCTTTAATCTTTAAAATGACTGGAATGTTACCAGAAATATCATTCTTTTGTAACTTTCCAACTATGGCATATTCTGGATCCAGCTTCAATGGCTCAAATTCATAATAAGATTCCACTTCTGAGAATTCCTGTGCAGTTTCGCTTGATGGTGTAAATGATGTGAAACCTTTATTACCTTTAGCGGTCCAAGTAAACTTTACATCTTTTTCGATAGCACTTCCCGTTAGTCCAATTCCATCATACCTTTTCCATTTACCACCTAGGCTTAATAAATCTTTAAGTGGAATCTTGGTTCCTCTATAAAACTCATTACCGTCATACATATTTCTTCTACCCTCCGTAGGGTCTAGCACCTTTGGAAACTTTTTCTTTAGGGGTAGTAATTTTTGCAATAGTTTACCTAATTTTGGATTAGGATCTTCAGTACTAAACCAGGCCCTAAGCATAAGTATCAACTCATCTTCGTCCATTGTGTTCGGCTCATATGGTAACTTTAGAAGATTCTTGTACCTTTCTGGGTTGTGTGCTGCCTCAGGGTCTCCAAATAGAACCTTTCCATAATTAAAATCTTCAAATGTATATTTTGCATTTGAGGTCTTAAAGTCAGATTTACGCATTACTGTCTTTGCAATGATCTGATCTACTCGCTTCTTAAAAGGTATGTTAATATCGCTTCTCTCGTCCTTGACAACAAACTGATCATATTCTTTTTTAAACTTATCGAAATCTTTCTTCTTTTTCGCGAGTCTCTTAAAGAATCCAATAAGTTCAGCGTCTGTTATCTCTTTTGTATGCTCAACCCTTGTTAATTGGTCATAGAAGTGCTTTGTAAACTCAACATCAATAGGATCCATTACCTTATCGGCATATTTTTCTACCTTGTCAATATTTACTGATTCCGTAATAAAATCTTTAAATAGTTTTACGTGTTTCATTTTATTTTGCATATCTAACTAGAGAGTCTTTATATTTATGGTCCTTATTTTTTACAAAGTCAAACCTACTATAAAACTTCTTAAGTCTATTAGTTGAGGTTGCACCAAAATCAGTTGATGGTGTTAGCCTTATATCTTTTCCAATTTCGTCAGCGTGGTCTACTATTTTTTGCATAACTTGAGATCCCAGTCCAGAATCTCTTTTCTCTTTTGGAATAATAATCTTACCTAGTTCAAGATAGTCTCCATTATCCCAAAGCTCTAATTGAATATCGTGTTCTTGCTCTAGGTTTTGAAGAACAAACTCTTCAAATAATTTTAGATGCTTCATGATCCATAACAGCACCCGCTACTACAGGTTTCGCACTTACAGTCGCATTGACATCCGTTAGCTGTGCAAGATTCGTTACATTTACAGTTTTCGCATTCGCAGTTTTTACAAGCCATAATCTAGTCTTTTCTTTTATATATCACAAAAAAGAGGATCCGAATGGATCCTCTTAGACGGGGGCCATAGCGGGTTAGATAGCACCCACTGTGTTATATTTATACGAATACTTGTTCGACCTTTTTTATGCAATCGAAGACTACTTTACACTTTTCATATTCTTCTAGATCCTCGAAGTGATCTAACATAATTTTCAAAGTATTGCAAAGATTCTCTATCTCATTAGTTTCCATGTTTCTGAGATGCCAGTCGCTTATGCCATTCTCTTCTAACTTTTGATAGTTAGTTTCAATCGCATCAACCATCATGCGCTCTTTCCATTCCTCGAGTTTAGCGTTAAATTGGTTTTCGCTTTCCTCCATAAAATCGTCGAAGTTAAAATCGTCGTCCATCATAATTATTTTACTTTTTGAGTTTCTAATTTGTGTGCTTCATGTAAGGTCATCAGAGCACTTTTAGGATATGCAGACCTGTCTGATGTATAAACAACTGTCACGTCGTCATGTTGCTCCAGAGCTTCAACCTGCACTATCAGCTTCTTTCCTCGTGGAACTACCCAATCATCAACTTGCATTATTATATCTATTTATGTTATTACTATACAAATATAAACAAAAAACTTGAAACGAGAAAACTTTTTATGAAGTTTTTTCACTAAAAGGTTTCTCATATGCGGGTTTAATCATTTTCCAGATCAATTCTGTAACTTTTTCAGCTTTATTATTATACATAGCAAAAATAAGTCCATGATTGACACCCTCTAACCCTTGAACTCTCAGTGCAAATTCTTTACGGTCAAGCCCGTATCTAAGTGTAGAAGAAAGATGGGCCATATGCAAATTTTCAACATATTTGAATTCTTTTCTAAGTTTCCCTTCCATACCATGAACCCAATTGTAGAATTCATCAGGTACATTTTTCAGCATTTCTTCAGGTAACTTACCAAAAGTCTTTAAGTTTTCCCAAACATCGTAAGAAGAGCAGTTAGTCAAGACTTGGTGTAATTTCACATAGTCTGCGAACTTAATCTTACATCGATCTCCATTAGAAAATCTGACGATAAAGCCTTCATTATTTGCCCAGTTCAACTTTTGAATCTCAGTGTAGTCTTCAAAGTGGAATAGCTGAGTAACTTTACAGCCCAAGTATTTTGAAACTGCAACTAATTCTGCATGGTTACATTCATAGTCTTTAGACTTAATTCCAAGTAGGATTAACTCTTCAACATCTCCATAGTTAACTACAATCCTATTCCAAGGGGCAATTAGTTCAAAGAGGTAAGTTGAGTTTGGATCTAACATATCAACTTTAAACCTATTGAATAATTTTTGGGCAGCAATTGCCTGGTCAGAAGTAAAAGAACCTCGTGAGGAAACAACCCACTCACCATTGTAGTTGAAGACTGTGATTAATGAACCGTCTACTTTCTCGTAGATTTCAAAGTCATTAGTTGGAGTGTGTTTGTTCTCTTCAATGTTAAAGAACTTCTTGAATGGGTAAGAGACTTGGTTGCCATTATCGTCAAAGACAAGACCTCGACAAGACAGGGTAACTTCGTCCCATTTTGCCTCATATTGAGTTGCTTGTGAGTAGTTGTAGATAGTTAGTGGAAGAGTTGGGTGAACCTGTGAGATCAACCAGCCCTCCTCAACGTACTTATCTAAGGTGTCTTTAGTCATTTTCATTTTATGCGTTTAACCTTTGTAATGCTTCAGCATCTTTTTTAAGATCTTTTAATTTCTTAATTATATCTGCATTATCATTAAAACCTGCTTTTTTTAGATTGTAGATATTTT
>Ga0181574_10005900_pt1 | contig 10383 bp, 6 predicted proteins | sample 101ome_24_FD_145600 | JGI IMG/M metagenome (GOLD analysis project Ga0181574, IMG submission 145600) | Coastal salt marsh microbial communities from the Groves Creek Marsh, Skidaway Island, Georgia - 101410AT metaG (spades assembly) | ecosystem: Environmental > Aquatic > Marine > Intertidal zone... | reverse complement strand
CTGCTGATCTCCGATTCCGTAAAGGCTCTTGGTTTCCTCGGATTCAGAATCGAGATCGATCGCCTCGGGTGCAGTCGCCTGCATCTTGTAGGCCAGCTCGTAACTCGCAATGCGGGCAGAAAGGTTAGTATTGTCGAAACGGGACTCGAGGTGGCCTGTGTTAAGATGGTTGAGCGAATCGATCAGCATTCGCTGCTCCTCGCGTGGCATACCGTTGACGTGCTTCAGATTGAGAATGGGATCACCCTTCGAGCGAAAGACCGTCCCCTGGTAGCTCGCGGGCATGTAGCCACTCGTCCAGTTCTTCGCCCCCGAAATGGGACCACCAGATTCGTCGAGCATAACGACGTAGCCCGGCAGGTTTTCGTTCACCGAACCGAGTCCATAGTTCACCCAAGATCCGAGCGATGGCTTTCCGCTGATGACGGAACCGCAATTCATCATGAGAAGGGCGGAACCGTGAATCGGAGAGTCCGCAGTCATCGAGTGGATGAAAGCGATATCGTCGACACAGCTGCCAACATTCGGAAAAAGATCGGAGACGTATTTTCCGCACTCACCGTATTGCTTGAATTTCCACTTCGGCTCGACGATGCGACCCTGATTTTTCTTTCCTCCCCGACCGAAGGTTTTCACATCGATCGTTTTCCCGTCCATGCCATACATGCTAGGCTTATAATCGAAGGTGTCGATATGGCTCGGTCCGCCGTAGCAAAAGATGAAGATGACGCTCTTGGCCTTTCCCCCAACCACGGGAGGCTTCGCTTCGAGCGGGTTTCGTAAGCCGCCATTTGTTGCACCGTTCGCCTGGTTGAAGAATCCTTCGCTTCCGAGCATTCCTGAGAGAGCAAGGGCAGGAAATCCACCGCCAACAGTGCTGAGAAATTCACGGCGTTTTACGTTGCCGCAGAAGTTAAATTGATTTGGCTTTTTCATGGGGAAATTGGGTGGGTGTCACTATTTTGAAATCAGCAAACAGGAAGAATACGAATGGAAAGGAATTTCCGCAGATGAGCGTCAACACTCTCTATCAGAGATTCGCGTAAATTCGCGGCTACTAGCGATCATTCGCGTTCTCCCTGTTTTCCATTTTCCTTCATTTCGTTAATCCAGATACATAAATTCGTTCAAGTTCATCGCCACAAGCGCGAACCGTTCCATCGCTTGCTCCTCGGTTAGACCGCGCTCGCTTTGCAATCGTTCAACAAGCTCAACACAATGCTCGACCTCTGCCTCCTCCGGCTTACGTTGGGTTACGAGGGCGAGCCCGCGATGTATGCGGGAGCGAAGATCGTCCTCACTACCGGCCCGCAGCATTTCGGCGAAGACTACGGCCTGGTCGTTGACCAGTTTGGAATTCAGCATAGCGAGAGCCTGTGTCGGGACGGTCGTGGCAAAGCGAACTGCGCAGGGTGTGTCGGTGTCTGCCTGATCAAAGTCGGCGAGCATCTGAAATCTAAGGCTGCGCTTTACGTGGATGTATATGGACCGCCGATTCTGATCCTTTAAGTCCTGTGAAATGGGCCAGCCTTTTCCGGGACGTGACGCTGTCGCAAGAACCTCCGGAGGCAGCTCGGGGTATACCCAGGGGCCACCCTGCTCCAGATTCAAATTACCTGACAATGACAGAAGGGAATCACGAATTTCTTCGGCAGTGAGTCGACGCATATCGTAGCGCCAGAAAAGGTTATTCTGCGGATCTTCGAGCAGATTCTGCGAGTCAGGAGTTGAAGACCGGCGGTAGGCCCGGCTCGAAATGATGAGTCGATGCATCTCTTTCAGGCTCCAACTATTTTCCACCAATGTTGCGGCAAGAAAATCGAGCAACTCGGGGTGGGTCGGATCTTCGCCGAGTTGGCCGAAGTCATTCGTGCTCGGAACGATCCCGCGACCGAAGTGGTGCTGCCAGAGACGGTTCATGATGACGCGGGAGGTGAGCGGATTTTCGGGACTCGCGATCCATTTGGCGAGAGCGAGACGGCGACCAGATGTGGCGTTACCGACCTCATGTTTGACCGGCTCGTAGGTTGCCGGGACCGGACTGTCCCCTCCACCAAGAACCGAAGGAAAACCAGGCTCGACTTCGTCACCAGGTGCATGAGCAGATCCTCGCAGGTGCACTTGTAAGGGCAATGGCTGGGAACCGCTTTCTTTGACCACGTTCAGCGGCGTTCCCGGCATTTCCCGTTGTATACCGTTCAATTTATTTTTTTCATCACGCCATTCCTTGACGATCTCGCGCCCGAAATGTTTCGAGAGTTCACCTTCGAGTCGTTTTCCGCCGCGATTGAGAGCCACCGGCAAGGTTCCCGGCATTTGCGGTCCTGTGCGCAGCGCTGCGTCGATAAATTGTCCTCCCTTCGTCTGCTTGCAGTGGATAGCTAGCACGTTGTTTCCGGTTTGAAAAGCGTCGAGCGCGCTCTGACCAAGCTCGACGAACTGGTAATCGGAAATGTGACCACTCGCTTTGAAAATCTCGACTCCATTGAGATACACTTCGACGTCCTCGTCGTGAAAGATCTCAAGCACGAGCGACTCGGGAATTTCTTTTGATCCGAAATTGGTGCGCATCCAAATCTCCGGCTCTTTCCACTCCGTAGTGACGAAAGAATTCGGGGTACCCTCTGTCCCAAACCCTCCTTGGCCTTTGGTCCAGTTTTTGAAAGCCTTGGATCCCACTTCCTTCCATCCGGGTGCAGGAGCACTTGTCACGAAATTCCATGTCGCCGGAGTTCCGCGCGCGTCATCGACATAGGTCTTCACCGAGGGAGCAGCCTTGTCTTTCTGAAATTTTCCAACCTCTTTGAGGTAAGCAATCATATCGCTTTCGAGTGCCTCGATTTTCTTTCGCTTCGCGACGACCCTATCTTTTCGTTTCTTCTCAAAAGCAGCCAATTCAGCAGGCTCGGCCCACGGGCGGATTGTCCCGGGCGTTTCGTAAGGAGTGACGCCGTGAAAAAAGGACATGAAGGAGTAGTAGTCCTTCTGTGAAATCGGATCGGCCTTGTGATCGTGGCAACGCGCACAACCGAGCGTCATGCCGAGGAAAGTTTCGCTCGTTACGAGAACGTTGTCGGCGAGAACATCGTAGACGTGCTGCTTGCGATCGGCGGGCTCATCATCCCATTGCATGAGGCGGTGGAATCCCGTCGCGGTGACTGAAGCCATCGTCGGGTTCGCAATTTCATCACCAGCTAGCTGCTCAATCACAAACTGATCGTAGGGCTTGTCCTCGTTGAAGGAAGAAATCACATAGTCGCGGTAGCGCCAGATGTGGGGTTTGGGATTGTCTCGCTCGAAGCCATTCGATTCTGCGTAGCGAACCAGGTCGAGCCAGTGTCGTGCCCACTTTTCTCCGTATTGCGGACGTGCCAGCAGCTCATCGACTACCGCGTCGATAGCTTGATCAGGTTCACTGGCAAAGTGGGTCGCAAATTTGCTGGCCTCTTCCGGAGTCGGCGGCAGCCCGATGAGATCGTAGTGGACGCGTCGCAGCAACGCCTTTGCATCGGTCGGGCCGTTCGGCGTCAGGCCTGCTTTGCTGAGGTCGTGGAGCAGAAAGGCATCGATCGGATTCGGTTTGGTTTCGTCAATGAAAGCAGCCAGTTCGGAATCGACCTTTGGAACCGAAGGCTTTACGACCGGCTGGTAGGCCCACCAATTGCGCTGATCGTCCGTGACCGAAAAACCACGGCGCTCAGATGCATCCCCTTTGATTTCCAATTCCGGGTCATAGGGAGCCCCCATCTTCACCCACTCGGTGAGGACGGCGATGTCCTCGTCGGAGAGTTTTTCCTTCGGCGGCATCTGATAGTTCTCGTCATTGTAACTCACCATCTCGAGAAGGAGACTCTTTTCCGGACTCTCCGCATCAATACCGCTGCCGTAATCGCCACCAACAACCAGGCCCTCGCGGCTCGTTACCCGGAAGTTTCCTTTCAGTTTTTCCTCCCCCCCATGACAGGAAAAACAACGCTCTTCGAGAATGGGAAAAACCTCCTCTTTATAGAAAACGGCTCCATCGTCTGCACGGGCCGAAGGGGCGAGAGCTAAAATGACGAGAAGAAGTGAGAGCAGAAAGGTTCTATTCATGTCATCTGACCCTACTTCGCTGAAGCTAAGGAGGGCAAGCAGGGTTTGTTCATACACCTAATCTCCTTTGCGAAAGCTCCGGAGGGTAGGCAGGCGTTCAACACTACTGTAGTGATATTGCCACAAATCTGAAACGAGCATTTCTGTAAAAATGCGCCATATCAATGTGGAAATTGGGCGTAACGGAATTCGGGATCACTTCGTGCTTCGGTCCGCGCTCGATGGTCACACGCTTCTTCTCGCAAGAACTTGGTTTCCTCCCCCGGATTCGCGAAATTAGCGGCCACTCTTTTCCATTCGCATGGAATGCGAAGAAACTAGCTGCACTAAATCAAATGGGACGTCAAACGTTATTCTCTCGCAGCGCGCCTCACCTGAAAACCTCACTCTCGGCGCGCGAGTCGACGCATGCGGTCAACGCTTTCTTCCAAGGCCTCAACATGATCCCGCGTCAGTTGCAGAGTGTCGTTGAGTTCGTTCAGGCAGTTCAGGGCCGCTGTGGCCGGCAGATGATGCAAGGTCACGGTATCGCTCTGAAATTCGACAACCTTGTCACCCTCTTGTTCTTCCGAAGATCCTAATGAAACCATGGCACGATGAAAACGACTCTCGATCCGGTCCACTCGCTCCGTCACGTTCTCTTTCATTTCCTTGGCATGAGAAGCCAACTTGGACTCCAGCATCGAAATGCGAGAATCAATATCCTTGGTTGAGTGAGGACGCGCCGACTCTCTTTTTTGACGAGGAAAACCGGAGGGTTCATCCCCTAACTCAGAAGCGGCTGAAAACGGAATACGAATCATTAGAGCAAACAGATTTTTACCAGAGTATCAGAAATTTCATAAACATCAATAATTAATCTATGTTTAGTAAACTTTGTTTGTCTCCCTCATTTTGAGACAGCTCTCACCGGCCCTGACTTGACTTCGTAATGAATCGGCGGAACATGCGCGCTAAGAACTGAACCTGCCCAATGAGAATTGCTTTTTTGACCGCCGGGGGTATCGCACCCTGCCTTTCTGCCTCCATCGGAGGACTCATCGAACGTTACAATGATATCGCTCCGGACGCCGATCTGATGGGATATTTGAACGGTTATCAGGGACTGCTGACTGGCAAGTCATACCACTTTCCACAGTCCGTGCGTAACCGCGCTGCGATCTTCTACAAATTCGGCGGCAGCCCAATCGGCAACAGCCGGGTGAAGCTTACAAATGTGGAGGACTGCGTGAAGCGAGGCCTGGTGCAGGGCGGCGAAACTCCTCTTAAAGTGGCTGCAGACCGTCTCGTCGCGGACAAAGTCGACATTCTCCACACCATTGGCGGAGATGACACCAATACGACCGCCGCTGACCTTGCTGCCTACCTGGAGGAAAACAACTACCCACTCACCGTGGTCGGATTGCCAAAGACAATCGACAACGATGTGTTCCCCATCAAGCAGACGCTGGGTGCGTGGACCGCGGCTCACCAGAGTGCGCGTTTTTTCCGCAACGTTGCCAACGAGAACACGACCAGTGCCCGCCAGCTCATCATTCACGAAGTGATGGGTCGCCACTGCGGATGGCTCACCGCTCGCGCTGCCTACGAGTATCACGAGAGTCTCCACCAATATGACTGGCTCCCCGACGCGCTTCTCCACCAGATTCGCTGGGACGTCGACGCTGTTTGGGTTCCTGAAATGGAAATCGATCTCGATGCAGAAGTGGAACGTCTCAATGAGAAGATGGACGAGCACGACTCCGTGAACATTTTCCTCAGTGAAGGAGCAGGCATGGACAACGTGATCGCCGAATTGAAGGCTCTGGGCATGGAACCTGAAAAGGATGCTTTTGATCACTACCGTCTCGACGATGTCAATGTTGGGCAGTGGTTCTCCAAGGAACTGAAAGGCAAACTCGGAGCCGAGAAAGTGCTCGTGCAAAAGAGCGGATACTTCGCCCGAAGTGCCGAACCAAATGCTGACGATCTCGAACTCATCAAGCAAAGCGCTTTTCACGCAGCTGATGCTGCTCTTAAGGGAGAGTCTGGTGTTGCCGGACTCGATGAAGACAACGGAGATGTCATGAGCACGATCGCTTTCCCAAGAATCAAGGGCGGCAAGCCATTCAACATCGACGAAGGATGGTTCGTGAAGCTCCTCGAAGAGATCGGTCAGCCAAAAGGAAAACGGATCTTGGCGCACTGAGTCCTCGACGTCGATACACTGCGCTGCGAAATTTGCCGAGAGCACCGAAGCCGAGGTCTGTGACATCGGATTGCGCGTTGTTGAATGATGTGCGCAGATTCCGGCTCCACAGAGACCGGCTGCAGGTGGAGCGCAGAGCGCGCACCGTGAAGCAAGTTGACAGTTGGAAAGACGCGTTTACATTCCGCCGCTTTCGCGCCGGGCTTTCTTTACCGCGATTCCTTTCCCAGGTCTCCCCCATGTCACTCTCACGATGACACGCGCTCCGCACGAGCGAGGCACTCTTTCTACATCTCAATTTCCTACAATAAAAACCAAGGAATCATCGAACCCACCATGGCAACGAAGAAAACCGCAAAGAAGAAGGCATCCAAGCGTGCCCAAAAAATGGTCTACTTTTTCGGAGGCGAAAAAGCAGACGGAAACGGCACCCAAAAATCCCTCCTCGGAGGTAAGGGCGCGAACCTCGCTGAAATGGCACTGATCGGACTTCCTGTTCCGGCCGGTTTCACCATTACGACTGAGGTCTGCACACACTACTACGAGAACGGTCGCAGGTGGCCTTCTGATCTCCAGCGTCAGATCGAGCTCAACATCAAGAAGACTGAGAAGGTCATGGGCGCCAAGTTCGGCGATCTCGAAAATCCTCTCCTTCTTTCTGTCCGCTCCGGAGCTCGCGAGTCAATGCCTGGAATGATGGATACAATTCTCAACCTCGGCATCAACGATGACGTCGTCGAGGCTCTCGCCAAAAAGGCGAACGACGAAGCTTTCGCTTACGACAGCTACCGCCGCTTCCTTCAGATGTATGGCGAAGTCGTCATGGGCGTCGAACAGAAGGCGAGCGAACACCACGATCCTTTCGAGGCAATCCTCGACAAGGCGAAAGCCAAGGAAAAGGTCGACAACGACTCCGAGCTTTCCGTCGCAGCTCTCAAGAACATCGTGGCTCAGTTCAAGAAGCTCATCAAGCAGCGCACGAAGAAAGACTTCCCACAGAAGCCAATGGACCAGCTCCGTGGCGCTGTTGACGCTGTCTTCTCTTCCTGGCAGAACGACCGCGCAAAGGTCTATCGCCAAAAGTATGGCATTCCCGCAGAATGGGGAACGGCTGTGAACGTCCAGGCAATGGTCTTCGGGAATACCGGAAAGACTTCCGGAACTGGTGTTGCTTTCACTCGCGACCCCGCCACCGGCCAGAACGTTTTCTACGGCGAGTATCTCGTCGATGCTCAGGGTGAGGACGTCGTTGCCGGTGTTCGTACTCCGAAGCCAGTCAAGCAAATGGCCAAGGACTTGCCTTCCAGCCACAAGCAACTTCTCAAGATCCGCACGATTCTCGAAAAACACTTCAAGGATGTGCAGGACATCGAGTTCACGATTGAAAAAGGTAAGCTCTGGATGCTGCAGACCCGCAACGGTAAGCGCACCGGTTTCGCCGCTGTGAACATCGCCGTCGACATGGTCAACGAGCGTCTCATCACCAAGGAGACCGCTATTCAGCGCATCCCTGCAGAAGACCTCAGTCACCTTCTCGCTCCTGTCTTTAACGCAGATGCTGAGAAGAAGGCCAAGCTCGTTGGAGCCGGACTTCCTGCCGGACCTGGAGCTGCCTGCGGACAGATTTACTTCACAGCTGAGGCCGCAGTTGCTGCTGCTGCCAAGGGGCAGAAAGTAGTTCTGACCCGCCAGGAAACTTCCCCGGAAGATCTTCGCGGAATGATCGCTGCAGAAGGTATTCTCACGACTCGTGGTGGTGCTTCCTCACACGCGGCTCTCGTTGCCCGCCAGATGGGCAAGATCTGTGTCTGTGGTGCTCACGACATGAAGATCGACTACAGCAAGAAGACGCTCAGCGGACACGGAGTCACTCTCAAAGAAGGTGACTTCCTTTCGCTCAACGGATTCGAAGGAAAGATCTACGCAGGAGAAATCCCAACTGCACCGAGCCAGGTTATCCAGGCTCTCGTTGAGGGCAAAGCAAGCGCAAAGCGCTCCGCTACCTACAAGAAGTTCGCCCAGCTCATGACCTGGGCCGACAAGCATCGCAAGCTTGGTGTTCGCACCAACTCCGATACTCCCGGCCAGGTGAAGAATGCGATCGCATTCGGTGCTGAAGGTATCGGACTTACCCGGACCGAGCACATGTTCTTCGAAGGCAACCGCATCGACGCTGTGCGTCAGATGATCCTTGCCGAAGACGACGCGGGTCGCGCCAAGGCTCTCAAGAAACTTCTTCCATACCAGAAGAAAGACTTCACCGGAATCTTCGAGGCTCTCGAAGGTCGTCCTGCTACGATCCGTTTGCTGGACCCACCTTTGCACGAGTTCATCGGAACCATGACTCCAGCGCAGATCAAAGATCTCGCCAAAAAGCTCAAGGTCACCCCGAACTTCATCAAGCACCGTATCCACAGCCTCCACGAAGAGAACCCCATGCTGGGTCACCGTGGTTGCCGTCTCGGAATCGTTTATCCAGAGATCACCAAGATGCAGGCAACTGCAATCCTTGAGGCCGCTGTCGAAGTTGGCAAGAAAGCCAAGAAGGGCAAAGAGCCCAAGCCGGAGATCATGGTACCTCTCGTCGCATACGCTAAGGAGCTCGAGCTCCAGAAGGCCGTCATCGACGAAGCTGCTGCTGAAGTCCGTCTCAAGTATGGTCTCAAGAAGAGCGAGCTGAAGTATCAGGTCGGGACCATGATCGAGATTCCTCGTGCGGCACTTACCGCTGACGAAGTAGCTGAGCACGCTCAGTTCTTCAGCTTTGGAACGAATGACCTCACGCAGACTGGTCTCGGCCTTTCACGTGATGACTCCAGCTCTTTCCTTCCTGCCTACCAGGATGCTGAAGTGGTGAATAACAACCCCTTTGCTCAACTCGACCAGACCGGTGTCGGTCAGCTCGTCGAGATCGGAGTGGAGAAAGGACGCTCCTCCAAGAAGAACCTCAAGGTCGGTATCTGTGGCGAGCACGGCGGCGATCCTGAGTCCGTCAAGTTCTGCCACCGCTCTGGTTTGAACTATGTCAGTTGTAGCCCCTTCCGCATTCCAATCGCGAAGCTGGCAGCAGCCCAGGCGGCACTCGAAGACAAGAAGAAGTAATCACTGATTGCTTCTGCGTTTTCGAAAACGCATTTCGAAGAAGGCGGTCTGGAAACGGGCCGCCTTTTTTCGTGTCTGCAGGAAGCGGCTGCCCACCCGCGGCACTTGACTGATATCTGGAAACTCTGTTCTACTGGGTTTCTCTCCTCCGCCCCCCAATTTCCATGAGTCGTTTTCTACTCTGCCTTCTCATCGCAGCGTTCATTGTCCCCTACCTGCTTCTGGCACAGCAAAAGCCCAACCCGCAGCTTGTCGAAGCGGCGCGGCAGCGAGCTACTCAAATGGGAGATATCGTGATGGGACAGGAAGTCACGAGCCACATCAGCACCTACGAAAAAAAGGAAAACACAAACAGCTATGAGCTGACCTCCACGAAGCGGGAGGGCAAAAACGTGATGGGTCGGGATGGAAAGAAATGAAGCTGCCGCTCGAAGAATTCACCCTGAGTCTTTTTAATCTGAATGAATTTGTCCACATCGATTGAATCATGTCCGGCCACACTGTTTCGATAACCTTCCTCCTTCTTACCTTCGCCGTGCTCCCGGCTTTTGCCGAACTTATCAAGCTCGACGACTATGAAACCGATCTCGTCATTCCTCCGATCGAAGATGCCGATCCCGCTCCCGGCAAGCGAGTTCGCCATCGCTGGGAAGGCAAGGAAACGAGTGGCGTCTACCATCTCGTTTACCTTCCAACGGATTGGGAGGCTGGAAATTCTTACCCGGTCATATTCGAGTACCCCGGCAATCGATATCGAACAAGCCCCGGCACGATCGAAGGATGTGAACTCGGCTACGGGATTTCCGGAGGCAAAGGTGTGATCTGGATCAGCCTTCCCTTCGTCGACCTTGCAACCGACCTCCACGCTCCCCAGTGGTGGGGGGACGTCGCTGCGACTGTCGAGTATGCAAAACACTCGGCACATATGGTTGCGGAAAATTTCGGAGGCAATCCAGATCAATTCTTTCTCGCAGGATTTTCGCGCGGAGCCATCGCATGCA
>Ga0181574_10005899_pt1 | contig 10384 bp, 9 predicted proteins | sample 101ome_24_FD_145600 | JGI IMG/M metagenome (GOLD analysis project Ga0181574, IMG submission 145600) | Coastal salt marsh microbial communities from the Groves Creek Marsh, Skidaway Island, Georgia - 101410AT metaG (spades assembly) | ecosystem: Environmental > Aquatic > Marine > Intertidal zone... | reverse complement strand
AACCTGAACTAATATCGGTTGCGATGAAGACATAACATCATTAATTTTCCCCTCTTTAGGAATATCTTTTTCACCCTTAAAATATAGGAGATCTGGTACATTTTGCTTACCGCGAAGTGTATCCTTAGAAAACTTATTTTGGGAATTGAACTGAGGTCCTAAATCCAGGTAATGAAGAAATGCATCTTTCTCGTAACCCACATCTACAAAGGCGGCATTTAGGCTAGGAACAACTTTTCGTACTTTCCCTAAATATATATCGCCAACAGCAAATTCATTTTTGCCGCGTTCCTCATGCAATTCAATAAGCTTTCCGTCTTCGAGTAATGCAAGCCAAATGCCTTTTTTTCGGGCATCTACGACTAATTCTAAACCCACAAAAGCTTGATTTTCATCGTATGGTATTTTCGGAATCATTTCTTAATTCGAAAATACCATCGATTTTAGTGATTAGATTATTTCTTCTTTTTGTGACGATTCTTTCTCAATCTCTTCTTACGCTTGTGCGTAGACATCTTATGTCTTTTTCTTTTCTTACCACTTGGCATAATACTTTATATTTAGTTAAACTTTTTTATCAGTCTGTTATCCTTTTTTCACAAAGTAGTTAACTTCCTATGTATAAAAGGAGTGCAAAGATAATAAACGAATTTGATTTGTTCTAATTCGCTCAGAACTATTTAACTTCCACCTTCGTTTTAACCTCCTCTACAAAAGTTTTTGCAGGTTTAAAAGCTGGAACATTGTGCGCGGGAATAATGATAGAAGTATTCTTGGAAATATTTCTTCCTGTCTTCTCGGCTCTCTCCTTAACGATGAAACTTCCAAACCCTCTTAAATAAACGTTATCGCCATTCGCCAGAGAACTTTTCACTGAATTCATAAAAGATTCTACTGCTTTCAAAACCTCAACTCTTTCAAGGCCAGTGTCTTCTGCAATGTTCGCAACTATATCTGCTTTTGTCATCGTTCTAAATTTATTTGTTTCTAAATAGTTTGAATTGCAAAATTAGAGGTATGATTTTTTTAAGCACTACTTTTATCCAAATAAATTTATTTTTTTTTCTTCAATGGCCGATTTTTCTCTGCAAATACGTAATTGGTATAGATTAAATTCTCGAGAACTTCCCTGGAGAAAAACAAAAGATCCCTACAAAATATGGTTATCTGAGATAATCCTTCAACAAACTAAAGTTGATCAGGGCTTGGCCTATTATGATCGGTTTATTTCAAGTTTTCCTGATCTAAGAATGCTTGCTGAAGCAAATGAACAAGATATTTTGAATCTCTGGCAGGGGTTGGGATATTATTCAAGAGCACGGAATTTGCATTTCGCAGCGAATCAAATAGTCAATGACTTCAACGGAGTCTTTCCTGATAATTACAATGATATATTGAAATTAAAAGGTGTTGGTGAGTATACCGCAGCTGCGATTTCGAGTTTTGCATTTGGTGAAGCGCGAGGTGTCGTAGACGGGAATGTTTACAGAGTTCTTAGCAGAGTATTTGATATTGATGATCCGATAGATTTATCGAGAGGACAAAAAAGATTTTCTGCTCTGGCAAACGAATTAATAAGCAAAACGAGCCCTGCAGAACACAACCAAGCAATTATGGAATTAGGAGCGATGATATGTAAACCATCAAGACCTAAATGTGAAGCTTGTCCTGTTAATAATATGTGTCTTGCAATTGCGAATAAAACAATAAATGAAAGACCCGTTAAATCGAAAAAACTAAAAATTCAAGACCTATTTTTTCATTTTATCGTGGTCTCTAATGACAATGGTTTAATCTTAGAAAAAAGACATGATGGGATTTGGAAAAACATGTTCCAATTTCCACTCTTGGAAACCAAATCTATGGAGCTTCCTAGCCAACTAAAAAAAATCTACATCGAACAAGAATATCGCACAAAGCATAATTTAAGTCATCGAAGGATACACGCTACTTTTTATAAAATGTCAGCACTGCCAAAACTTTTCGAATGCAGAGAACTGATAAAAATACCTCACGGTGAACTTGAGAAATATCCATTGCCAAGACTAATAGATAGGTACCTTGAAGATGTCGATCTCTGATATTATTTTTGTAATTTTAATTTAAAGAAAAGTCTATTTAAAATGGCAGGAAGCGTAAATAAAGTCATACTCATTGGAAATTTGGGTAAAGATCCTGAAGTGAGGCATCTCGATAATGGAGCCACGGTAGCGAATTTTCCGCTAGCGACATCCGAGAGCTACAATGACAAAAATACCGGCGAAAGAAGAGAGATTACTGACTGGCATGATATAGTAGTTTGGAGGGGCCTTGCAGAAATAGTAGAAAAATATGTCCGAAAGGGAACAAAAATTTACATTGAAGGTAAACTTAAAAAGCGCTCTTGGCAGGATAAGGAGGGTAACACACGATACACTACGGAAGTCATAGGTGACGAGTTAACGATTTTATCAAGACCTGATAGGGAAACTCGAACAGAAAAAAATCCTTACGACTCTACTGGAACTCCTGATGCACCTTCGAAGGTAGATGACATCATGAATAAGGATGAAGACGATCTCCCGTTCTAATTTACTACTATGAATTTATTAGAACCTCCGAGTATCGAGCCCTCAGAATGGGCGTACACCGCAGGAATTTCAGATCCCAGCATTATTATCTCATTAATAGTGCTTGCAATATTGCTTTTAACCTCAGGCCTTATCTCTGGTTCTGAGGCAGCTTTTTTTTCTTTATCTCCCTCTGAGAAAGAGGAGTTTAAAGTAGAGAAAGAAAAGAAAACCTACTTCGTTAACTATTTGATCGAAAGGCCGAAGGGTTTACTAGCGACGATACTGGTGATAAATAATTTTGTAAATGTTGCCATAGTAATACTTTCAAGTTATGTTCTTAACGATATTTATCCAAGACATGGCAACGAAGCAGTACATTTTCTTATTGAAGTAATTCTAATTACGCTTATCATCCTCTTGTTCGGTGAAGTTATACCCAAGATTTACGCAACAAAAAATGCCTCAAAATTCTCGGTTTTCATGGGGGCACCTCTTTACTACCTCAATCGTATACCACCCGTCTCTTGGATATCTGCAGGACTGGTGAAAGGTACGGGGTTCATTCAAAGAATTGGGAAGAGGGGCAAAATTAAAATTTCATCTGATGAACTTGAGCACGCCCTAGCACTTACCAGAGAGGATAGCGACACGGACGAAGAGCATAAAATACTCGAAGGAATCGTAAGATTTGGGAATACAGAAGTAAGTCAAATCATGAAATCTCGAGTGGATGTTCACGCAATTGAAGAATCATTAGATCTCAATAATGTGATGGAAATAATTCTTGAATGTGGACATTCGAGAATACCAATCTACCGAGAAACATTCGATAATATTGTCGGTGTGCTTTTCATCAAAGATCTTTTACCACACATAAATGATAATACTTTCTCAGACTGGTTGACATTGATCAGAAAGCCATTCTTTGTGACGGAAAATAAAAAAATCGATGATCTATTAAAAGAGTTCCAAGACAAAAAAATTCATATCGCTTTTGTCGTTGATGAATATGGAGGAACCAGTGGAATAGTCACTTTAGAGGATGTATTAGAGGAAATTGTGGGAGATATCACAGATGAATTTGACGATGATGAGATAATCTACACCAAGATCGATGATGATTCGTATTTATTTGAAGGGCGTACCTCTCTTGTAGATTTTTACAAGGTTCTGAGTATTGATGAAAAGGATCTAGAAATTGAGACACCAAACGCTGACACGATTGGTGGATTTATTATTGAAAATGCTGGAAGAATTTTGATGAACAATGAGTTTATTGAAGCCGGTAGGTATAAATTTATTGTCGAATCAAGCGATAAACGGAGAATAAAAATGGTCAAGGTCATTATTCAGCCGAACTAAATTAGAGAATTACAATGCGTAAAATATTTTATTTCCTGATCTTGGTTATTCTATTTTCATGCGATGAGGAGCAATTGATTCCGAAGCCACCAACGTATCTTCGCCTGGAATTGCCTGAACCCTCATATATTGATCATAAAGATGAATGTGGATATATTTTCAAATTGAACACTAACTATTCAGTTGAGAAAGCACCGATTGAAAATGAGGAAATCAACTGCCATAGAAGAATCCAACTTGGTAAACTTAACGGCACTTTATTTTTTCGATACATAAATATGATTGAACCTGTATCATTCTACATCAATAACTCCATTGATGAAGTTGAAATGCATCAAGTAAAAGCAACAAATATTAGAGACAAAAAGATCATTCGCGAAAATGATCGTGTTTTTGGTACAGTATTCGAATTAGAGGGAGACGTAGCGACACCCTTCCAATTTTATCTTACTGACAGTTTAGAAAAATTCATTTATGCAGAGATTTTGTTTAATAGCCGTCCTAATTATGACTCTCTGAAACCTTCTCTAGACTATTTGAAGAGAGATCTAGACACTCTGCTTACCACATTCAAATGGCCGATTCAATAGTAATTTTGGCTCTTGGTTCAAATCTTGGAGATCGATTTGAGCACCTTCAAGGTGCCCTAAATGCTTTGGAATCTGTAATTACGATAAAAAAGATATCATCCGTTTATGAAACTCCACCATTCGAAATGATTGCAGAACAAGACTTCCTAAACTTGTGTCTACTCGGTAAAACAAATTTAGAGCCCTTGGAACTTTTAGAATACTGTCAGGAATTAGAAAGTAAACGCGGCAGATCTAGGTCTGATTTGAATAAAGGCTATGAATCAAGGCCATTAGATATTGATATTTTGTTTTATGATGATCAAGTAATACTTGAAGAACTCCTTAAAATTCCTCACCCGGAAATAAACAATCGAAACTTTGTTCTCAAACCATTGAATGAAATTGCTCCGAATTACATACATCCGGTGAGCAAAAAATCAATTTGTTCGATGTGGAAAGAATTCAAGGGTGAACGGAATATAGAACGTATTACCGGACGAATACACTCTAAATAAATAATCCTTTTGCACTGGGTTTAATTAGTAAAATTTTGTGTATTATTGCACTGAAATTTGAATTAGTATATTAACTATTATGAGAAAGAAAAGTATCAAAGTATTATCAATGTTAGTGCTTGCAGTATCTGTTACAACAGGATGTCAGTTACTAAAAGATGTACAATACGAGGTAACTCCCGATCCATTAGAGATGCACGGAGATTCAGTTGCTGTGAAAGTAGACATAGTTTTCCCAGAGAAAGGCATAAATAAAAAAGCTTCTGCAGAGATTACGCCAATGATAGGAGACACTCCTTTAAAATCAATCACAGTTCAAGGTGAAAAAGCTACAGGAAACGGTTCAGTTGTTCAGTACAAAGCTGGTGGAACGGTAACTTACACAGACAATGTTGCCTATGCGCCATCAATGGAAGCTTCTTCATTAGATGTGACTGGAAAAATCTACAAAGGAACAAAAGAGAAAGGTGAAATTGAAAGAACAAAAATTGCTGACGCTACAATTATCACCCCACTTTTAGTAAATAAAGATTTCAAGGTTGTATATGCAACTGATAACTTTAGAAGAGTTACTCAACATACTTTCGACGCTCAGATTAACTACGATAAGGGTAAATATAATGTGAAATCAGCTGAAATGAAAGATGCTGATATAGCGGCATTAGATTCTTTCTTGGTGGTTGCTCAAACAAACCCTAGAATTGAAATTAAATCTATTCAAATTACTGGATATGCATCTCCAGAAGGGGGAGCTGAGAGTAACAGCGAGTTGTCTGACAACAGAGCAAAGTCTGCGATGGAAGCTGCAATGAAGGTGGCAAAGAACGCTAAGAATGATACTGCTCAAGTTGAAGCAACATATAAATTGACAGGATCAGGAGAGGATTTCTCTGGATTTGAAAAAGCAGTGAAAGCATCTTCAATGGAGCAAGCCGATCAAGATTTAGTAATTAGAACAATCCAAAGAGAAGAAAATCCGGACCAAGCAGAAGCCGACGCAAAAGACCTTGCGATGCTTTTCAAAGAACTTGATAAAGATGTTTTCCCTTCACTACGTCGTGCTGAAATCGTTGTGAATTACGACAAGATTGGTTTTTCTGACGAAGAGTTAAAGTCGCTATCTGTATCAAAACCAGACACTTTAAATTTGGAAGAACTAATGTACACAGCTACACTTTCAGAGGATTTAAATGAAAAACTAAGAATCTACGAGCATACTGAAGGACGATTCGGTGATGATGATGCTCGCGTTTCGAATAACACAGGAGCTGCACTGTATGAATTAAATAGAGTTGCTGAGGCGAAGGCTAAGTTTGAAAAAGCAAATGGTGTTGAGGATAATGTAATTTCCAAGAACAATCTTGGGGCGGTAGCTGGAGTTGAGGGAGATAGAGTGAAAGCAATGGAGCTTTTGAACCAAGCCAATGGCGCTGGATCTGAGGTTAGCTACAATAAAGGCATACTTCATATCCAGAACGGTGACTATGATGCAGCTATTGGAAGTTTTAATGAAGCATGTTTTAATAAAGGACTAGCACAATTGTTAGCAGGTTCTGCAGCAGATGGAGCCAATACAGTTGAGGCAGCAAATGACGAGTCAGCTCACGCTTATTATCTCAAGGCTGTAGCTTCAGCACGCCAAGATAAGGCAGAAGGTGTAATTAGCAACCTTAAGATGTCATTTGGAATTGACTCATCATTGAAAACAAAAGCATCGAAAGATAGAGAATTCTTGAAGTGGTTCGAGGATGCATCTTTCACAGCGATTGTAAAATAATTAGATTCTAATTCATTGAAAGCCCGGCCAATTGGTCGGGCTTTTTTGTTAACAAAAGATTAAATTTCTTATCAGTCAATACCATATTTTTTTTTGATTTTTCCATTCTTTAAACTTGAAAATTATCGCTATAAATAAGGCACTTACTAGAATTAGACAGCAATAATTATCGATTATTATTTTTGTGCTCAAAATGCTTCTTGTTAAGAGAAAATTAATGTGGATAACTGCCTGCTTAACTTCATTGATAATCAATAAAATGACTTTAAATTTGCGGCCAGAAGGGTTGGTGATCTCCTTGAAGTCATCTCGCGACTGAAACCATCGATTCTTAGAACTCAATTGATAATGGCATGTCTATGAAAGGATATTTGATCAACTTGACGGAAGTAGATTATTCTTTTCATTCCAACTGCAATCAGATGTGCTGCTTGTCAATTGAGGCTCTGATTTCTCTCACTTGAACGAAACATTGAAAGCTTACTACTTACTCACCGCACTTTTTTTTACACTAATATGGAATATTAGTTTTGGACAGGATCCATGGATAAACGAAATCCATTATGATAATTCTGGTACAGATTCTAACGAAGGAATAGAAATAGCGGCTCCTGCAGGAACTGATTTATCATGTTACAATCTTGTACTTTATAACGGGGGAACATCAACATCATATGCTACAATAAATTTAAGTGGTATCGTCCCAGACGAAGGGTGCGGATATGGAACAATCTGGTTTCCAATAGCTCCGATACAAAATGGGGCGCCAGATGGAATTGCACTAATTGACTGTGGATCGTCTGTTATACAGTTCCTGAGTTATGAAGGGGTTTTAACGGCAACTTCGGGACCTGCAAACGGAATGACTTCAACAGATATCGGTGTAAGTGAAACATCAACAACAGGAACAACAGAATCATTACAACTCACTGGTACAGGATCTTCCTATGGGGATTTTACCTGGCAAAGTCCATCTGCATCTTCAAATGGATCACTAAATGTTGGACAGTCAATATCACCATGTGGTTCAGCAAATACGATAAGCATAACCAGTCTATCATCACTTTCTTTTAGCGTTGACTGTTCTACACAATCTCCAGATTTAGGCATAATTGATTTTACATCTACAGGAGTATTCAATTCCAGCAACTCCTATACAGTTGAGCTTTCAGACGCTTCCGGGTCATTTTCAAATCCCGTTGAAATAGGAAGTCTTACATCTATTGCAAATTCAGGCACTATCAGCTTTACAATTCCAGCCACAATGGCAACTGGGACCGGTTATCGCATCAGAATCGTTTCTAGCGACCCCGTTACAAGCTCAGCTGATAATGGCTCAGACATCTCAATTACACAATCAAGTTCGTGCGAACCACCTCACATGACATCTGTAATCATCAATTCTTGCAACATATTTTGTAGCGAAGGCAATAATGAATTAGTATTTGGAGCAACTGGTGACTACAGCATTTTAGTTAATGAGACTAATTTTGGATTTTCTTATTCAAATACAGGAAATCTCGTCAGTTATACTGATATCCTTACTAGTAATCCTTCTGCCACGCAAGAAATGAATGACCAATGTTCAACTTCGAATCCGTTCATTGATGCCTATGGGACAACTATTCCCGCCAATTCCTCTTGGATTCTGGCAAACGATGCCATTTGTCCATCAGACGCACTAAACTGGGCTGGACTTTGTAATTCGGGACCAATTTATGTGATTTATTCCACTGATGTTAGTTGGAATTTGTCCGGAAATTTTTCCAATGACCCATCTGCTGCTAACCCATTAAGACCATATCAAACATCAATAACAACTACAACGGGAGAGACATTCACTATTGATTATGAAACCGATGGAGATCAGTATCCAAATGATGATGGAGTGTTTGCCACTTTCGACTCAAACGGTGGGCCAGCCACAACTTATGGTGATGACGATTGTGGTTTTTTTCCATTGTTACTTCCTGTTGAGCTAGTTTCGTTCCAGGGAATTTCAATAAACGGTTCTAACGTTCTACTTTGGACAACCGAGAGTGAATTTAAAACAAGTCACTTTTCGATTGAGAGAACTATTGATGGCAAAGATTGGGAAAACATTGGTATTGTCTCTGCTGCCGGAAATTCCTCGATAAAATTAAATTATGAACTCGTAGATTCTCGTCATGCAAATGATCTGAATATATATAGACTACGTCAGACAGACCATGACGGTACAGAGTTAGTTTTCACACAGTACGTAACTATTGACAATCGTATCGATGGAGGGAAAAAACTAATCGGTATCTATAACCTCATGGGTCAAGAAGTGGATAAAAACTATAAGGGAATTCGAATTCATAGATATTCAGATGGAACCAGCAAAAAAGTGCTAAAGTCATAACATTAGCAAGCAAATAATCCAAGACTACAGATTAGACAAGTATTCCTGCTCTCTTTGTCCAGGAGTAGGGATAATTTCGAACAAGGCATCCAAAAAATATGCATCCATGATAGTAGAATAACCTGATCGTGAAATAATTGTTTTTGCACTTCGGATTAAATCATCCTGTTTTAACCAATCACCGCTTAAACGTTTAACTCCATCTGGTGTTATTATAGATTCAGCGCAAACAACAATAACGCCTGGTTCAGCAAATATATCGACCAACTGTTGGGCATAGACATCTGGTCCGCTGGCAATCAATACTTTCTCAATATATTTATTTGTTTGGAATTCACCACTCATAAAACGAGAGTAGGGGCCTATATACAGAACATTATAAAAACCTCTAGACTTACTGAGCTTGCCGGCTAATTTAGATTCTTTTGTATCCATAACCCAAACCTTATCAAATCGATTTATTAAATGCCTGTGCCACAATTGCATGAATCTCTGATACCATTTAATCGGTAATTGTAATTGATGCGTAACAAAAATAGAGGGTATTACGTCACTTCTGAATCCATATCTGTGATCACTAATAAACATGTCGGGATTTTCATCTTGTACAATTTGCTTTACTCTACCCTTCTCTTTGTTAAACTGCCTTATCAGTTTAGGAAGTGATAGGAATAAATCAATTGCAAACCTTCCTTTACCTCTAAAGTTGAAACTATAGCCCTCATTTGATAGAACCTTTATGTCTGGAAAATATTGTCTGATAATACTCCTTTGGATCTTATCTCCGGCAAAAATAATTTCGTTCCCTTGCTCCTGAAGTTGACTCATTAATCCAATAGTTCTAGATAGATGTCCGAAACCCCAGTTTAGGACAGAAACAACAATCTTTTTGCCTTTTATTTCAGAAGGATTCAAAGCGTTTCAGTTAACGTTTTTTCGATATTATTTAATTGCCAATCCCAACTTTGCTTTTATCTTTAACGTTGAATAAAACGTAAACCGACAATAACATGTTTGACAATAACGAATTTAAGAAGTTTGCTACGAAGCACCAAGGTATTAGTAGCATGCATTTAGCTCATTACATTGATTCTTCTTTGACTCCATACATCATCGAGGAGAGACAATTGAATATGACTCAAATGGATGTTTTCTCGCGCTTGATGATGGATAGAATTATCTTCTTAGGAACGGGAATTAATGACCAAGTGGCCAATAGA
>Ga0181574_10005896_pt1 | contig 10393 bp, 8 predicted proteins | sample 101ome_24_FD_145600 | JGI IMG/M metagenome (GOLD analysis project Ga0181574, IMG submission 145600) | Coastal salt marsh microbial communities from the Groves Creek Marsh, Skidaway Island, Georgia - 101410AT metaG (spades assembly) | ecosystem: Environmental > Aquatic > Marine > Intertidal zone... | reverse complement strand
CTATAGTAAGTACTAATACACCTGGAACTTTATACCGAACAATAGCGCCTAATACAGGTGTTGTCCATCCTACCACTACAAATACGAGAGCAGCAAAAAGTAAAAAAGTCCATACCATTCGCTTAATACGTTTATTCAATTTTCTACGCGCAAAAAATGTCACCAACAGTAACCCGAGAAATAAAATTATATTTTCAATAAATGCAGGATATTTCAACCAACTCCCTTTATCAGCTGGCAAAGGTCGTATAGCAGTATTAAAAAGAACCTCTGGCACAATGCGCAACATTGTTGAAAAGGAATTGTTGATTCGTGTTACTTCAATTCCACTTCCCGCCTGAGTCATAACGAGATGTATTTGATATTCTTTGCCAATTTCTGATAATTGAACAGGTTTCCTGTCATTATGGTCGCGTTTATGTGCTAAAGATGCTCCCGTTGATTCCGAAAGTATAGCTGTCCCTTTATTGTTGTACGTGAATTTATCGCGATTGGAAAAATACACGTAATAATAATAATCCTCATCAATCTCTAAATACAACCCTCCGTCGCGAACATTCATAAAATCTTGTTGCTGACGCGAGATAACTTCAACTGCTCGATCCAGCATCCCGGTCCATTGTGCGATTAAAGTTCCAAAGATCAAAAAGAGCATGACATTGATGAGCTGAAGTTTCATAAAAATGCGTGAAAACATAAAATAGAACACCAATGCAACGAGAAGAACTGCTAAAACATATGGTTTAAACATATACATCAACAAAGTACCTAAGACCAATCTCCACCACCGGCGCCTGAAGGATATATCGTCAAAAACACCCCTTATTAAAATACACATGCCTACCAGCATAAGTGGCTCTTTTATTATTGAGCTACCCCAAAATGCAGCGCTTGGCATCAATGTAAGAACGGCTAAAACAGCCGGAAAAGAGAGTGTAGACCATTTCCGAATAAATTGGGCTAAATCAATTGTTGCCAGAAATGAAAGTAAACTAAAAACTAAAAAGTGGACGAGGATATATCCATTCGAAATTAAAAATAATAGACTATTCACGCGAATGACGTTACGAGAATCGTTAGGCATTGCGCGATCTGGCGCATTCCAATGACCCAGTTCTTCCATAAAAGTGTCTACGACTAATGGATCATTCTCAATTCCCCAAAAGAATTCCCAATACATCAGCGGATGCTCCCATAAAAGGGCATAAAAAATCCGTGATTCTTCAAAAAAACGTCCTGCGTCTGCAGTAAGCTCTCCCCCACCGTAATGATATGTATAAACATATAAAAAGAACAGCGAGAACAATAATTTGCCTGTAAAAATAAATGGAAGGTAGACGCGCAAACTAGGATGCCGCTGTTTACACCACCTATCCAATAAATAGAGAATGATAATTAAATATATGAGCGGTAAAATTATATTCACGCAATATTTTTGGCCAAAAATAATCAAAACTCCGAACTAGATGCGACAAGACTCCCCTTTTGCCCCAATTTAGAATTAACTCCTTATAGTGTGTAATTTTTCTACATAATTCGTATTTTCGCATGGATTGTAGCGATTTACACAGGGGTGAACTTTATTGCCTGTATTTTGTTCTTAAACCAACTATGAATTCAACCAAGTCAACTGTATTAGTCGTAGACGATGAAAAAGATATCCGAGATATTTGTCAAGGAATAATTATGCGCTCGTTCGAATGCTCTGTTCTTGCCAAAGAATCAATTGAGTCCGCGCGGCAGGCCATTGAATCAGAGCATATAGATTTAGCCATATTAGACATTCATTTACAAGACGGAATCGGATTTGATCTCATACCGTTACTCCGCGCTCAACACCCCGACGTAAAAATCATTATGATATCAGCTTACAATCATTGCAATGAAATGGATAAAGCAAAAGAACTCAATGTGAGTCAATTTCTCGGTAAGCCCTTCACCGCAAAGGAATTGAAAAATATACTTTACAATTGGTTGTAATATGAAACAGCAGCACTTATTAATTATTGATGACGACGTAGATATTTGCGCCCTACTGAAACGTTTTTTTGAACGAAAGGGATTTGAGGTAACAACAGCTTTTAAAGCTCAAGATGGAATTGACCTCATTCGAGCGCGCGCGTTTGATGTTTTACTAACGGACTTTCGCTTACCTGACTTGGATGGATTAGAAGTTATCAAGACCGTTCGTTCGCTGCGCGCTGAATTACCCATCATCGTTATCACTGGTTATTCAGATGTTAATCAAGCCATCAAGGCGATTCGTTTAGGAGCATTCGAATACGTAACAAAACCTATCTATCCAGAAGAAATATTGCTTCACGTTCAAAAAGCGATTGCTTCTCCTTCTTCTGCTGATGAGAAAGTACTAAAAAAGACAATTGCTTCAACTGAAGAATCTGCCTTAACCCAGCAAAATGTGCTTCCGGACTACATTTCGGGAAGTAGTAATCAATCCAAACGAGTACAACAACTCATCGAGCTTGTAGCTCCGACGGATATGACAGTCGTTATACTCGGTGAGAGCGGAACTGGAAAAGAAGTCGCTGCCCGAATGATTCATCAATCTTCGAAGCGAAAAAATGCGCTTTTTGTCACCGTCGACTGCGGTGCATTACCACAGGAAATTGCGGGAAGTGAGCTATTCGGACATATGAAAGGCTCATTCACTGGAGCGGTAGCCGACAAAAAGGGACAATTCGAAATCGCAAATGGCGGAACACTCTTTTTGGATGAAATAGGTAACTTATCTTACGAAAATCAAATAAAACTTTTACGCGTTCTTCAAGAGCGCACCATTCGTAGATTAGGAAGTGAAAAAGATCAACCTATTGATGTGCGAATTATCGTAGCAACGAACGAGGATTTGAAAGCTGCTATGGAACGAGGGAATTTCAGGGAAGATATTTACCACCGACTGAATGAATTCAAAGTAGAATTACCAAGCTTGAAAGAATGTCCTGAAGATATTGAGATATACAGCTCATTCTTCTTGAAAAAAGCAAATGAAGAGTTATCCAAGAATGTGCTCTCCATTGACGAAGATGTTCTTGATTATTTCAAGCAATACACCTGGCCAGGTAATATTCGCGAATTGAAAAATGTTGTACGAAGGTCTGTGCTCTTAAGTGCCGGCGATCATATCCAAGCCAAAGTACTACCTATAGAAATTAAAAGTCCCGTTCGCGTCAAAAGTGAGGCTAATGTTGAAACACATCTCGAACAAAATACCTACGACTTAAAAACAATTGTTGAGGCGACAGAAGCGCGGACTATTTTAAGAGCTCTTGAAAAGACTGCCTTCAATAAGAGTAGAACAGCAGCGCTACTCGGCATTGATCGAAAAACATTGTATAATAAAATGGCGACGTACGGAATAAAATAATATCAATGGTAAAGAAAAAGTTAAGTTACTACAATTATTTTCTAGTGTTAGCCATGGTACTCATTTCAGGGTATTATATGACCTCGTTGTTCTATTTAAATAAAACCAATTATTCTGGAGAACAAGCAGACCTTTACGGTCAAATCACCGAAGAGGCAGATGCCATTTTGAAATCTGCTTACCGCATGGAATCATATGCTTATGGCTACATGCTCACAAAAGGTGAAGATACATATGTCAAATTCAAAGGACTTACATGTACATTTAATCGACAATTTCAAGAACTTGATGAACTGTGTCGAGCAAATGATTTGGCAATTGCTCATTTAGACAAATTAGACACCCTTATTCGCGAACGTTTAAATCATATTCAAAAGTTGGTTAAATCTGACTCTCTTCATCATACCAATCAACAGCAGCATCTTGATATGATTGAACAAGGTGGATTACTTATGGATGAGATAAGCGAAGTATTATTCGATATCAGAGAAGCCATTGCACAGCGCAGAGAAGATAATAAAAAAAGAGTACTACATTCTGCTGAGAACACATTATTGCTGCTCACCTTCTTTGGTCTAGTAATGTTGATTATTGTTATCTATAGCTTCAACAAAATGCGCCAAGAAATTCTTATCAATGAAAAAAACGCCCAAGAGATTGCTCAATTCAACATTGAATTGAAGTCTATGAACGAAAATTTAGAAAGTTTTGCCTATGTCGCTTCGCACGACCTAAACGAACCTCTTCGAAAAATTAGAACGTTTGGGGACTTAATCTCTGAAGAGTTGAAAAATTCCACTCCTGATCGTGAACTTGTCTTGAAGCATTTTGAACGAATGCAAAGCTCTGCATCACGTATGCAGCAATTAATCAATGACTTGCTATCCTACTCCCGTATTACGGGTCCGATAGAAACATTTGAATCTGTAGATTTAAATACTGTTATTAATACTGTATGCCTTGATTTAAAGTTTTCTATTGACCAACATAAAGCCACCTTCCAAATTGATGAATTACCTACAGTCTCTGCGAATACATCCCAAATGCATCAGCTATTTCAAAATTTAATCAGTAATGCAATTAAGTTTCACGAACCGAACCGTTCCCCATTCATCAAAATCTATGCTACATCTATTTCAGCTAAAGAGGTAAATTCGATGAACATGAACCTATTAGCCGAGCGTACCTATTGGAAAATTGACATAGCAGACAATGGAATCGGATTCAGCAATGATTACTTGGATAAGATATTTCTCATCTTTCAGCGTCTTCATGGTCGCTCTGAATATGAAGGAACCGGTATAGGACTTTCAATCTGTAAGAAAATTTGTGAACAACACCGTGGTGATTTATCCGCCTCAGGAATAGAAGGGGAAGGAGCTACCTTTTCGATATTTTTACCTAAAGACTAACACATGAATTTAAAAGTATTGATTATTGAGGATGACGAAGACGATTACCTTATCGTAAAGCACTATTTATCCAAAATTACGGAAGCCTCTTATGACGTGTATTGGTCGTCCGATTTTGATGAAGCACTTAACGACATATTGGAGAACAAGCATGACATCTACCTGATTGATCACTTCCTAGGTAAAGGAGAAGGATTAGATCTTATTCAACAAGCACGTGCCGCTGATGTAGACAAACCTCTTATTCTTCTAACTGGTGCGAAAAATGAACGCGTAGATCAAGAAGCTATGCGGAATGGCGCATCTGACTTCATCATTAAAAGTGAAGTAAAAGTTGACACCCTGGAGCGAACACTTCGATATACCATTGAACGCTATCGTCAGCAAAAATCAATTAAAGAACAGGAAAAAAAATACCGAAGTTTATTCGAATTAAGCATGGAGCCCGTCGTGATTTTAGATCATGACTTTCACATAATGGAATTCAATTCCGCCTTTGCCAAGTTATTTTTCAAAGGACAAAAAGAAATTCCGCGTAACTTCAAATCATTCTTTCTGTATGATTTTGATTATCGCCTTTTGCTTGCAAAAATAGAAGAAGATGGGTACGTCAAAGGATGGAAAACTCTGCTAAATATTCGAGAGAATCGAAAAACAGTAATTCTCTCCCTCGCTGCATTACCCAATGACAATCATCCTGACCAACACTTCTTTCATGTTGCCATAAATGACGTTACAAAACTAATGTCTGCACAAGAAGAGATACAACGAATGGAAAAATTAAGCATGACCAGTCGAATGGCGCGGATTATCGCTCATGAGGTAAGAAACCCTCTTACCAACATTAACTTGGCCATTGGAGAATTAAAAGAGATCGTTGGTGAAGAAAACGAGGAGGTCAATATGTATAGTGAAATGATTGGTCGAAATGCGCATCGAATTGCTAAATTGATTGATGATTTGCTAACCAGCGCTAAACCAGCCACACTTGAAGTCATTCCAGCTTGTATGAATGAAATTATTGAGCGTGCAATCGAATTTTGCAAAGACCGTATTGACTTAAAACAGGTCGATTTTAAGTATACATTCGATGATCCTAAAATTACTGGTAAGTGGGATCCTGAAAAATTAAAAATTGCGTTTGTCAATATTATCATCAATGCGATTGAAGCTATGAACGAAAATGAATCACCACAGCTTCTCGTGCATCTTGGTGTTAAAAATGGTAATCCAGTTATTCGTATAGAAGACAATGGAAATGGAATGGATGAGGAAACTCAAAACAACTTGTTTGAACCTTTTTACTCTAAGCGAAAAGATGGTCTTGGATTAGGAATGACAGCAACTCATAATATTGTAAGCATGCACAAAGGGAAAATTAAAGTACAATCAACCATTGGAAAAGGAACCGCGTTTGAGGTTGTTTTGTGATTATTAAAAGTAGCTCTTAAACCGCGACATTATGCTCTCGAAGCGCGTCGTTTAAGGATGTCTTTAAATCTGTACTCTCCTTTCTTTTTCCAATAATTAATGCACAAGGTACTTGATAATCACCAGCAGGAAAATGCTTTGTATATGATCCAGGAATTACTACGCTTCGAGCGGGGACTATACCTTTGTACTCGATTGGCTCAGCTCCGGTAACATCTATGATTTTAGTTGACTTCGTCAAAACCACATTCGCACCTAATACTGCCTCTCGCTCCACTCGGACACCTTCTACAACGATACAGCGAGAACCAATAAATGCATTGTCCTCAATAATCACCGGTGCCGCTTGAAGAGGTTCGAGTACACCTCCTATACCTACCCCACCACTTAAATGGACATGCTTTCCAATTTGAGCACATGAGCCCACAGTAGCCCAGGTGTCTACCATAGTCCCTTCGTCGACATATGCTCCGATATTCACATATGATGGCATTAATATAACACCACTTGATATATACGCTCCATAGCGCGCAACTGCATGCGGAACAACGCGAACTCCCAATTCTTTATACCCCTTTTTCAGCGCCATTTTATCGTGAAACTCAAAAGGACCTACCTCAATCGCTTCCATTTTTCGAATAGGAAAATACATGACTACCGCTTTCTTCACCCATTCATTCACTTGCCAAGAACCATCTGAAAGTGGCTCTGCAACACGCAGTCTACCCTTATCAATCTCCTCAATAACGGCTTCAATAGCATTTACTGTGTTCGAATCATTTAATAACTCCCTGTTCTCCCAAGCCTCTTCTATAGTATTTTTCATGTGTCCTTTTTATCTTACAAAGATAAAAGGGTTCTCCTTTAGGCTGCAATTATTTGATAAATTTCACAGGTAACCCTAAGAATATTCATCGGAAAAAACGCTGTATTTCAGGAATCAAAAAAATTAAAAAACTCAAGTGATCTCCTAACAAAATGATTTTGTGTATTTTGAAGCACAATTAGTATAGTGTGAAACACTAGTGTAACATTCGTTACGCTCTTAGCCATTAGTTCACGCTAACTTTGTCAAAAAAAGAAGCCGTGTTAGAAGTATTCGGTTATATCTGCGCATTAGTGATTGGCGTCTCATTAGGATTAATCGGGGGAGGTGGATCTATTTTAGCCGTTCCCGTTTTAGCTTATTTATTCTTATTGGATGCTAAATTCGCGACAGCCTACTCACTTTTCGTGGTAGGTTTTTCAGCATTAGTTGGAGGAATTCAACAACACATGAAAGGAAGCGTCGATTGGAAAACAGCGATTGTCTTTGGGATCCCATCTATTATTGGAGTCACGCTCGTACGAAAATTTGTAATTCCCATGTTGCCAGATGTGATGCTTACGTTTGGAGATTTTGAGTTCACACGCCGTATGGCCATGTTTGGTTTGTTTGCTGTGCTTATGATTCCTGCCGGGATATCCATGATTCGTGAGAAAAAAGATAAAAAAGAGCGCGCAGGAGATACAAAGTACAACTATCCTTTGATATTAATTGAGGGTCTTCTGGTTGGAGGAATTACAGGTTTGATAGGAGCTGGGGGAGGATTTTTAATCATTCCAGCATTAGTGATTTTGGCCAACATTGAGATGAAAATAGCTGTTGGAACATCCCTTATTATAATTGCCTTCAAGTCGCTACTTGGATTTTTCTTGGGGGATGCAATTACATTAACAATTGATTGGACTTTGCTATTTACATTTACTGTCGCGTCAGTTGCTGGAATATTCATAGGAAGTTATCTCAGCAACTTTATCGATGGAAAAAAGTTAAAGAAAGGTTTTGGCTATTTCATTTTTGTAATGGCAGTCTTCATCTTTTATATGGAATTCTTTGTAAAAAGATAATTACACCAAAAACCGGAACTTAAAGTAAGTGGCATTTATCCTTCAATTGGCGTCTTCGAGAGCGCAAACAATCCAAAGAAACAAAGGATGCCGTTGATTCCGAGCAACTCATGTCCCGTCACATAACCTGGAAACAACTGTTGCTCATAGGTTTTATATACATAACATACTACGGGAACAACTGCACATACTACCCACGTTAGGCGATCACTAACTTGCCGTTTAGAGATGATACCAAAAAAGAACAGTCCCAATAGCGGTCCATAGGTATATCCTGCCATTTTAAATAAGGTATTGATGACATTTTGCTCTTTAAAAGCATTCGCCAAGAGTATCACGAAAAAGAGAATAACAGTCATTCCTATGTGTATCATTTTTCGTTTTCGCTCAGCTTTTTCTTGATCTTCCAATTGATCTACTCGGAATACATCCACACTGGCAGATGTCGTGAGCGAGGTGAGCGCTGAGTCAGCGCTTGAATAGGCCGCCGCAACTAGTCCCAGAATAAAAAGTATTCCAATCAAGCCCTCCATCCCAAGTCCCTGTCCTCCAGAAAGCGCAATTAATGGAAAGAGCCGATCTGCACGACTAGCCTCATCCATTCCTTGAAATGCAGTTTGAATTTCTGGTTGGCTATCCATGAATAAATACAAAAGCGCACCCAATAAAAGAAAAATAAAGTTTACACCAAACAAAATCACCGAGAACCATATCATGTTCTTTTTTGCCTCTTTTTCGTTCTTACAGGTTAAGTTTTTTTGCATCATATCCTGATCCAGACCTGTCATTGCAACGGTAATAAAAAACCCACCTAATATACCTTTAAGCCAATAATTACTTTTTCCGATATCCTCCGTTATAAACCAGTCTACCAATCCCAACCTCCTCAATCCTTCGTTAGTTGCATCAGAACCAATTGCCGTATAAATTAAATAAACACTAATTACTAAGGATAAAAGCATAAACGTGGTTTGAAGGGTATCTGTCCACACGATTGTTTTAATTCCTCCACGGTAGGTGTACACATAAATCAATAAAAGAGTGATGAGTACCGAAATCTCAAAGCTAATTCCATAGCGACTTAAGACAAAATAATCCAATACATCAGCTACTAGGAATAGTCGAACGGAAGCACCTAAAATGCGTGACAATAAAAAGAAGCTTGCACCCACTCGATGCGTATTTTCTCCATATCTATTACCGAGGTAAGAATAGATTGAAGTAAGATTGAGTCGATAATAAAGAGGCAAAAGAACAAATGCGATGACCGCGTAACCCAGCATATAGCCGATTACCATTTGCATGTAAGAGAACCCCTCCGTACCAACCATTCCGGGAACAGAAATAAATGTTATTCCAGAGAGCGAGGCACCAATCATCCCAAAGCTAACTAAATACCATTTAGAAGATTTGTTTCCTGAGAAGAAAGTATCGTTTTTCGCACCTTTCGACGTCAAATAGGATATACCCATGAGAACCAAAAAGTAAGCAATAATAATAATCAGAATAGAAATTCCCGACATAAACGATGAGAGTTCTAACGATATTAGGCGCCAATCATTCGACGCAAATCACCGATTGCATTTTCCCAATATAGCTGCACCTCTTCCATCTCATCTTCAGTAGCGAAAGATGTAAGATTAAATACTACTTCTTTTGTCATTGGGTCAATAGTATAACGCATTTCTACATATGAGTCAATGCCCTCCTCTTCGTCTTCTAACCATCTAAACTTTATAAATTCATTGTTCTTTTTGGACAATAAACGGGCAGACTCTTCGCTTCCATTCCAATAAAAAGTGAAAATATCATCTTTAATATCCACGTCATCAGCGAACCATTCACTCAAGCCACTCGGAGTCATTAACAAATTAGTTAATACTTTGGGAGATGTTTTAAAAATATATTCTTGTTCAAACTTAATTTTCTCTGTCATAATGAAATGTTAACTATACTTTAAAGGTTGCCCTAGTTGATGTAATATACACAATCTGGCCGATTTACGCTATTTTCTAACCTGCATTTTATGAACAGTGTGCAAAATTAATAAATAGATAACTGAATTAGAGCATATTAATATGATAGGTTATTAACATACCAAGGTTTTTTTTCACTATTCGCAAAATACCTTAATTGGAATACTTGGAAGAACAAAAAAAGAAATTATATTTGCACCCGATTTACGAAGATGGCGAGGTAGCTCAGTTGGTTAGAGCGCAGGATTCATAACCCTGAGGTCGAGAGTTCAAATCTCTCTCTCGCTACAACAAGGGAA
>Ga0181574_10005889_pt1 | contig 10400 bp, 6 predicted proteins | sample 101ome_24_FD_145600 | JGI IMG/M metagenome (GOLD analysis project Ga0181574, IMG submission 145600) | Coastal salt marsh microbial communities from the Groves Creek Marsh, Skidaway Island, Georgia - 101410AT metaG (spades assembly) | ecosystem: Environmental > Aquatic > Marine > Intertidal zone... | reverse complement strand
TGGAAGGAAGCATTGCATAATTTATATGCATTGATTTGGCGTGAATCGGCATATATAGTGTATGGGCGCGACAGCGTATATAACCCATCGAGTCTCTGGTAATTAAAAACCCTCGTATACTGCTCGCGTTCGCTCTCGTTTTGAGTGTTGAGGGGTCCGAAGTGATTAAGATTGATCGAAGTCTACAGTTGGACCCCCCCGCATTTGTTAATGCAGGAGACAACCGATGCAAATGGTACAAATATTACCCCTTCCAAACAGAGCCTAGTTTTTATGTATCAAATTGCATGACAGAAGCATGTCAAACTCACGGTATGGATAGCTCTGCTCCGTGCTCGCGGAGCAATGCTGATGATTGGTATGTGACCATTGGAAACGTCGAGGCTGCTACCTATCTGGAGTATACAAACCGCGACATTTGGAAATCATATGTATGGAAGGGAGACTCGAAAATAATGAACTACATCTCTGGCACATCAAGCTGGAGGGAGCAGTCGCGATCCGGGACTGCAAATAATTATTGTTACTTGTATGAAAATGGTGGGGAAATCGGATGGGACGATTACAGCGATGCTGCGTGTGTCAGACCCAGTCAAATCAAGGACCTGGCATTTACTGATGAGGTTGGTTCAACGCCAGGTCAATGTGACTTGTGTCATCCCAATGGCGTAGCAGGTTGCATCGGATTTCCACAGAATCAGCTTTATTATTTTCAATGGCCAAACAGTGTGAAATCATGCGATGTAGCTACGGGAATTACCGCCCCCTGTCTGGCCAATCGCAAATCGTGGTCCGCGCCCGTGTGTGCTTTCATTGCAGGAAGCGAAACAATCGACGCGTTTGGATCATGCATCACTTTACACTGGCTTATTTTGAAGAAGGTGACACCCGAATATTCTACAACTTTCTACTTCAAATTTCCTGATATACTGAAATCTAAAATGCACATGAAAGTATTTTCAGACAGCTCCTGTAAGAATTACAAAACAAAACAGACTTCTGAATTTCAAAACGACTTTGACGAAAACCCCGCTGTACAGATTTCCTTCAATGATAACAGTGGTCTTCAATGTGGTGTGTGTGCTGCTGGACACGGGACGGATGGTTCTAACAATTTTTATGAGAAAGCAGGCGTGCATGGGTGTAGATTATGTCAAAAGCCAGCGGAGTATGAGTCTTACCAATTGGGGAGTATATGCTCCAGATCGTACAAAGAGTGTCGCTTGTGTGGGGAGCATTCATGGCATGATGGTACCAATTGTGTGCCATGCCCCATAAACAAACCCAAACGCAGTAACGGAAACCCCATTGATGTAGACTGTACTACGTGCAATATACAAACAGAATGGTTTCACACTGGAAGCAGGACATGTCAACAAATCCCAACAAGAGAGCTGGTAATAGGAGACGATAATCCTCACGGTTATGAATACTTTCATTCCAATCAAAATGATCTCACAGATGTCGGGTATTCTTTTGTTATGCAAGGTTATTATCTAGATAAATCCAGTGGGATGCGTTTACAGTTACCGTGTTCTACATACTGCAGTTCAATTCCATTTACGTTTGCGCACAATTGTGGAACACAGGGAACAACCGTGTATGCTCAAAATAAAGTCACAAAAGCGATTGATCCGTGGAGCGAAACACAAACTATAGCAGGCATAGATCCCAATAACTACAAAATCGAACAAGCTGGTAAATGTGAGCCCTGTCAGGAATGTTCCATCGGAAATTACAACGACGGTTGTGGGGTTAATAACGAAGATGGTACGTGCGAAATATGCCTGCAAAAGGATTCGTGTTCTGAAAACCAATACCTTGACCACACCGACGACGAGGGCTGCAACCAGACACGTGCACGCTCGAACTACGAGTGCAACGACTGCCAGGCTTGGGAAGTCGACCCAGACGATACCGTGTGGCTGTGGGTTGGATGTGGTCGGAAACCCACGATCACGACTTGGACATTCACAGGGACAATTTCTGAACAGCTAGGTACATGTGCCTATAAATCTCAGGATTCGAGTGGGGACATCTCTCAGTGCGAATATCGCGGGAAGACAATCACGCAGAGATATGAAATGCAAAAATTCTGGGGTCCATACTCAATGCGCATCCCATACTGTCCCAAAGATTATTTTGTGGAGCTGGCTAGACTCCGGGCAGAGAAACAAGATACAGAAGAATACGACCCAGAATACTGTACATTATGCCAAAGTCCGAGAGTGGATCAGCGCATTGATGAGAGTCAGTACCGCGAATGCGACGGGTCCAGTAGTATAGATACACAGGCATTGGGAATAGTAAACTCATGCGAGGCCAACCGCTATGAAGACGAGATTTCGGGATCATGCAAAATGTGTGAGACTTGCTCTGGTGGTAGATTGTAAATATAGGGTAATCATGTATTTGAGATGCTGTATTGGCGTGTGACGCTTCTTCTGGGTCTATGTTGCATATTACAAATACAGTTAGTTGTTTCTGATCATGTGTGTTTGGTGTGTGGTGACACTTCTTTTTTTGATACTAGCAGCAGGCAATGTGTATCGTGCAGACCGAACAGCATGATTAACCAGACTGGCTTGGTTGGAAGTGCGCTTTCTGTAGACGAGTGCTTATGCAAACCCGGCTTTGAAGGGGATGCGAATGGTTGTACTGCATGCGAAGCAGGAAAGTTCAAATCGAATATTTCGAATACTCTGTGTATTTCGTGTACGGAAGTAAAGCCTGATAGTGGACATGACATACTGAGTTCGACAAGTGTAGACGACTGTAAATGCAATGCTGGGTTTTCATTACAGGAGGCGTTGTGTGTGCAGTGTGTATCTGGAAAATATAAAGACGTGCAATTTTCTGACAATAGTTGCAATGATTGTCTCGAGGGGTATTACTGTCCCCATGGTTCCACCGATCCAATTGAATGCTTTGGAAATAGTACGTCTGAAGTGGGCGCCAAAACAAAGGATGGATGTCTATGTAACACTGGGTATGAAATACAAGTCTCGTCTTACGTCTGTAGTGAATGTTCGCAAGGAAAATATAAAGACGTTGTTTCGAATCGAGAGTTTTGCGAAGATTGCACAGAAAACACATACAATAATCTCACCGCACAGAGTGTCTGTGTGGCTTGTCCGGATAATTCATTTGTTTCTAGTGAGGGATCAACACAAATATCAAACTGCCAATGTAATGCAGGCTACCAAAAAAATATAGATGAGTCTTGCTCTGAGTGCCCTCAGAATTACTACCGTTCACAGGATATGGTGGACATCGGATTAGATGAGTGTCTGCAGTGTTCGTTTGAGAGTTACACTGCATCTACGGGGTCTATGTTTAGTGTTGATTGTATTACATGCCCAATACATTCGAGTAGGAACAATGGTGGAAGTGAAGGGTTTCTGGATTGTACATGTAACGCAGGCTACACCCCGGGACTAACCGACTGTGAGGCGTGTGGGGTTGGTAAGTACAAATCATCTCGTTCATCTGACGCATGTTCAGACTGTCCGTCAAATTCAAATTCCGGGGAAGGCAGTACGAGCGTGGAGGATTGTCGTTGTAATACTGGATATTTACCTGAATCTGAAGGGTCTTCTGTATGTATACCATGTCCGTCTGGGTATTTCTGTCCAGATGGATTGGAGAAACGTATGTGTCTAGAAGATACTTTCTCGAACCATGAGGGTGTGAGCGAATGCCAAACATGCCCCGAACACACGACGTATTTGGAGAAAGACTCACATACAGTGGAATTTACAAAAGACGATGACCCTGTAAGTGTGACACTCATGAACTGCCGAGAATATGAAAATACATATAGACCCTGGTTTGGTGTTGGTTATGAAGAAATTTCAAATGAAAGTGACTTTTGCTGTCAGGTAGAAGTAAATACAATTTCCAATTCTGGTCGTCTATGTATTCCATGGACAGACACAGACAGAAGTAATACAGATTTCAGAGTATCACAATTTAATTTGTGCAGATTTTTTGGGTGTGGTGAACAATTCACAGTGCGGCCAGGTGATCCTAATCTAGACGGAGGAGAGGATGTTTACACGGATGAATTTGGTGATACATTTAATTACAATACTTATTTTGGCAGCTGTATTAGTTCTTCCGATTGGGGATATTGCGACATTGGTGAATACGACTCTGATTCAACCGAATGCCTCAATTGGCATTTTGAAAGAAATTTACTATGTTGTAATAATTTTGACCGGAGACAGGCCACGTGCAATTTGGAACCACATATCGAGAACCAGTGTATGTGTCGTGCAGGCTATGAGTTGAATGATGTGGGGTGCGTTGAATGCACAGACGGAAATTACAAGGCAGAAATTTCTAATACGACATATTGTGAACCCTGTCCACCCAATACATACACAGAGGGTACAGGCAGTGTGGAATGTAAAACATGTCCAGTCAATTCACTATGCACACAAGACTGTTTTTCGAGAGATGCATGTAACTGTGTGGATGGTTACTACAAAAATACCTCTCTCACTCCGTTTGAATGTGACGTGTGTCCGGTGGGGTCTTACTGTGCAAGTCAACAGAGAAACATTTGTCCTGGATACAGAACATCCTTGGAGGGGGCTCAGACTATAGACGAGTGCTTCTGTGCGTCCGGAATGTTCCTGAATCTCACTGGTTATTGTGAGACGTGCCAGCCGGGATTCTGGTGTTCAGATGATAACTCAAACGAATGTCCTGCAAACTCAGGCGCGGGGTATGGTAACGCAGCTGAAGAGGACTGCACATGCAATTCCGGATACTGGAGAAATTGTGTTGGGAATTGGGAAGAAGGCCCCGAATATATTAGTCACGTCGATACACGGCATGAATGTGAAAGTCTGGGATACTCAGTTTGGGAGTACACTACATTCTTCAGGTGTGAATGCTTAAAAGAAGATTCATTCAAGGGACCATGTGAGGCATGCAAGCCTGATTTTGTTTGTACTGGGGATGATGTGCTACACTGCCCCCAAAACAGTGTCACTGGTTCTACCGTTGCAAGTTCCCTTTTCCACTGTGTATGCAGTCCGGGATATTACCAAGCCAATTATACTCGATCACGATGAATCAGACTATGGATTCTGCATTGTACCCCATGTGCGCTCGATTGTCTTTTCGAACTCCCGAGATGAGGGAAAATGGGTCAAATTGGAACAAGAAACCGAGTCCAAGTGTTGGTTTATGATTGTTCTGAATCAAATCCGTAGTTTCAATGTCACGTAGATTTTCAACTTGGTCGCTGACTTCTACTGCTATGAATGGATTTACAGATAGATCCAGTGTAGTAAACCTTATTATTTTTCATCACATGTCTTGAATATAAAATGAAATGCACGTTGAGATAATTTTAGTTTTCGAATGTTTTTAAATTAAAATATTTTTCAAAGTCTTCCATGTGCACATATTGCAGGTAATTCTGATTTCTGTGTGTGGTGGTAGCTTGGAAACTACTCTGAAAAGCATGTAGTCTTTTTTCAAATTTTACGCCCGGTGTGCCATTTTCAGCATAAAACATGGGGTGTCGCGAAACAGCAAATCTTGTGAGGAGACTGTTGTAGTCTGCAAATTCGATCATGGCTATTCCTTGAAAAGTGGTGTAATTGTCTATGAAAGGGGACTTGAAAACATTTTCAATATCTTCTCGTAATTTTACCTTTGATTGATTATCACCTGTCCAATTTTCATTATGCTGTAAAATTATTTGCCAGACTTGTCTCCACATTTCCTCTGGGTTCAATGGCTGCCCCGTGCTATTTTTAGGAAACAACTCCAACAGTATATCATGAAACATGCTCTGTGACGGAGATGGCAACTGGTTGTGTGCAAACCAGAGTTTGTCAATTTTTTTTGGAGGTAAGTTGTCTGTGTATTGTTCGAATCTATCTGTTATGCTAGAAAAAAGTTCTGTTGACCTTTCAAAATAAACAGGCAGCCAGCGGTTTTGTCCATCCTTGCGCTGTAATGAATAGATCTTTTTGTTTCTTACATGATTTAGAACCCATTGTTTCATTGGCAGGGAGAGAAACGGCCACCATTGTTGTGTCCTTTCAGGATACTGCAAAAGATAACGAAAGATGAACTGAAGGCGGAAAAAGTCTTGCCAAAATGGATTTGTACTCGCGGATTTCAAATTAGGGTATCGATCGAACTGCTCTACATAACACTGCTTATTTGCGACGGGGATGAATTTCATTGCATCGTAATCTTTACTAACAACATTTCTATCCCGTGGCATTGGCGATGTATATTCAATCTTTTCGGCAGTTTCTCGATGCAATGGAGGAGGACCGTGTTCGGCGATGGATGTCACAGCATTGCGATGCGTGTATGACGCAAATAATTTTTGTGCTTTTAGAAACCCCTCGGGGCCATAAAATCGCACTAAATTACAATCCACGTCATGTTCAGATATCTGTGTCACTCTTGAAATATTTACGGTCTGCAATCCAGCCATTTTACGAAGCCTGAGATAATTTAGATCTGTCACGGTAATTCCACAGTGCCGTTGCATTTTTCCGGCTGCCATTTCGCCAAATTGCTTTTTAAAATCTAGGTTTGTTTTATGTTGAATTGCATCATATTGCTTTGCTATTTTAATGTCCCAACCAATTGGAAGATTCAACGAAGCTGGTCGTTTTTTTGTTTTAAAATGTTCGTTCAATTGTTTTCTTTTTTCTATTTCTGATTCCATCCATGAATTTCCAAAACAAATGAATAAAATTTCAGACGCAGGAAGAAGCATGTTTGTATGTTCTTTCCAGTTCATAGTTTTCTTAACTTCTTCAATGTAATCGACAAGAATTTCATTCGGCATTGCCAGGACTGTCCGCACCTTGACTTTGCAACACCATGTTTTACCTCGTTCACACTCTATACTCACCACACACCCCTCTACAGCAGTCTCGGCATTCCTTTCTTCGAGAAAGCGAATAACATACTGAGACTGGTTTTTCAATTGGTTGTGTGGAATGACCGTCAAAGGATCGTCTCCGGACTGCAAGTGTACCAATGGAGTTACGAATAGCATTCTGTAAGTGAGATTTGACACCACATACCGCGTGTCAGTTCTACCACTGCCAGCTCTAAAAAGATTATGCAGGTTTATCATTCGCTGAGCATAATTTGCCTGGAATCCATCTCCCCATGTCGAAGATTTCGACAGTTTCATTTGATTGCCCTTATTTTCACTTAATGCCCAGTATACAATGTCCATTTTGTGCTTTTTTGGAAAGACGTGCGCATTTACTCTTGCAAGCATTAATTCATGAAAATCTCTTGCCTGTTTTGTGTATGCCTTTGTAACTTCATCGAGAATAACAAAATGAGCATATTGATTTCCATATTCAGTATTGAAAACTTTTAACTTGTCTTGTACCTTTTTGCGTTCTTCTTGCACTTTCTTGTCATTATGATTTTCTTTGTTATTGCGCGAGAGAAATTTTTCTTTTCTCAGCGCACTCAGGAAGTTACGCGCTCGAAATGGTCCGCATTGATTCAACATTACTTCTACTCGAAATGCAAATATGTGGTAGTATTCAACCTTATAATTAGGGTCTATTTTGTCTATCAATCGTTTGGCCTCGGATTCTAATTGTTTGTGTACGAAAGTCTCTGGGTGTATGCGCCGCAATGGCTCGCGTGGTAATTGTATGTACCACGAATGCGCATCTTGTTTGTATGATATCGGACCGTCAACCTTGAATTCCTGCACATACGCTGGATAGTGCAATTCAAGAATCGCTGCATCGCCATCCCATTTTTTGGTACACGTAATGTTGAAATTTGATGTGTGTTCTGTTTTTTCGTATATAGCCTGCAGTGTTTGATTTATTTCACTGGTACTTGTCAATAGTGTCATGTTTGAGAAATTTCCAGCAAGTGGTGTTATAGTTTCTTTGAATTTGATACTTATTACTGGATATACATAATCTTTTATGTTGCTGACCCATGCACTAGGGTTGAACTCATTACAGATAACAGTTCTTCCTTTTCAACCCCAAAAATATTCTGAATTTCGACGCATGACAAGGCTTCAACGTGCGAAACACCAAATTTGAGATCAATCCACCCAGTCAGGGGGATCTGAAAATACGACATCATCTGTGGACTGAGGCCCCGCTGTTTCATTTGCTCATACGTAACACCCATGCGAGCAAGAGTCGCTATAGACCATCGCATGGACCAAACCTCTGCCAAGTCTGCGCCGAGGTCTTCAAATGGGTTTACGGGAAAAACGCACATATCAGGTAGGTCGTGAAGTGTGAGGTTTATGCGTTGAATCCATTCTCTCTTTTCCGGCTGTATCTTCTTTAGTTGTGCTGCAGTCAAGCCAAGTTGCTGCCGCATAAAACGCCAAGAAAAGTTTCTCTCTACAATGTCATTCCATGTAAGTATAGTTCGTGGTTGATCCCATAGACCAAACACAGCAATACTCTGGATCGCATCCAACTCAATTGCATGATTTCGAAGATGTTTATATAAAAACCACTGCAAGCTTTTTTTTAATGATGTTCTACATAAAAGAATCGATGAAATGATTTGATTGATACCCCGGCATCGACCACGCTTCCTAAAAGTCTCTATGTATTGCTGGTAGAAGCATGTATCTTTTGTCTGATTTTACTAGCCTGGGTTATTTTGGTGTCCTGGAACAACGCGACGCCAATAGCACCAGTGACCTTTCTTGTTCTGAGTCTGGTGGACGCATTCGCAGCACTGGGCATTACTGTCGTTTTGAGCTTGTATCGAGGGATGACAGAAAAGACTGCAATTGCCTATGACATTTTGGTCACTGCAGTACAACTCACGGTTTGCGTAGTAGTCGCATTCTTTCTGACCATGATTTGCAGTACCCTGCTTCCCGCCACAAGTCGATATTGGATCCCGAATATCTTGTACGAGCCCGCATTTGAATTTCTACAACCCGAGTGGCTGCTTCAGCTTCAGAGTGTTGGTTTGACGGCATTTATCTCGATTTACTGTACCGGTATGTTCGTTTTAGTAATTGTATTGCGACCATACGTACAGGTCAAGCACATCCAGACAGCCGCGCCAGTATTCAGAGTATTTTTGTTGATCTTGGTTCTTCTTCAAAACCAGTTGGTACGCACTCTCGAGCGTATGTGCAATAAGATATCAGACTGTCAATTTGCATTATCAGATCTTCCACTTCAAAATTCATACGAGTCTATGTGGGAATTAGTCATTATCACCTTATGTCTCCTGTTTATTGAGGTCTTGTATTTACAGGAACTCCCCGCACAGACACTCAAGCATTTTGCAGTGTATACCAAGAACGTGCCGATGTGGGTAGTACACGTCTGTAATCGAGGCGTCATACTCGCGTTTCTCTTGGTTTTGGTGGTCTCATATGATACTGGACTCTTGCCCGTGATGAGTACATTTCTTCTGTTATTCTTTCTTGTAGCCGTTCTTGCTACGGTGGCAGAACTCTACTTTCACCTTGTCCATGGAAAAACAGCACCAAACAAAACCAGCTCTGTGACCAAGGCACTTCGTTTCCAAGAGAAACGAACACCACTTCTCCGCCTCATGACAATACCAACGAAAAAGGAGCTATAGCATTCCATTCTCTTCATCAAACCCCTTTTCTTCCGTTGTGGTTTTTTTGGTACATAGTGGGACGCCTTCCATGTTATTGTTCGTGTCTATTTTGTCTTCCTCCGCCAGACCATTCTTGCACCACAAATTGTATTTTTCAGGGTCTACAATTTTGTCTTGCAGGAACCAAATCGTCGTGAAGTGGTTGACAATAAGATCGGCAATCAGCCTTATGAGCATGAAATCCACCTGCGTCAGCGCCACAAAGAGGCCTATGACACTCATGATGACTGCATAGATTGTGAATACTTGTATAATTACAAGACACGTGGATTTATTATACGGAATAAATTTGGTTTTGTGGTCTTGAATCGTGTTTGTGATCCACGGCATTACCGAGTCTGACGTAAATGCGGCAATACATGTACTCACGAAAGTATAGATTGCCACAACCCACCACTTCCACCACTCGTCGAGTCTGACCCCAAACAAGATAGTTCTCTGGTTAGGTCCGAATGAGAGGAAGTGTGAATTATCCAAAATCATGATGTACAGAAATGGTATTGTTGACATTATAGTCCATAGAGCGATACAAAGAGTGATGATTCTTCTGTCTTCAAACAGAGTTCTGAAGCAGGACGTTACTGCTATAACATACAACGCTTATATCATCATCATGGCATGTTAATTTAGAGTAACAAATGGTTCTGTATATTAGTGTTAATGAATAATAACAATGACTCAAACAAGCGACATTTTTGACGTGGATATGACGGCTTTGAGTCTGCAAGAGTCAACCCACACTCACGAAAAAGTATGCA
>Ga0181574_10005886_pt1 | contig 10404 bp, 8 predicted proteins | sample 101ome_24_FD_145600 | JGI IMG/M metagenome (GOLD analysis project Ga0181574, IMG submission 145600) | Coastal salt marsh microbial communities from the Groves Creek Marsh, Skidaway Island, Georgia - 101410AT metaG (spades assembly) | ecosystem: Environmental > Aquatic > Marine > Intertidal zone... | reverse complement strand
TTGTGCGTCAACCACCGAGCCTGCCTCGACGTCAACATCGACGGCTGTTTCATCAGCATCAACTTCGTCGAGCGCACAATATTTGGTGCAAAATGTGGGTGACCGCGTTTTCTTCCAAACTGACCAATCAAATCTTGATGGCTCAGCACGCGCGACATTGCGCAATCAGGCACAATGGCTGTCGCAAAACAATAGCGTCAATCTGGTGATTGAAGGCCATGCCGATGAGCGCGGCACACGCGAATACAATCTGGCACTGGGCGCACGCCGCGCCAATGCCGTGCGTGACTTCCTGATTAGCGAAGGGGTTAACGGTAGCCGCTTACAGACCATTTCTTATGGTAAAGAGCGCCCGGTATCCTTGTGCTCGGAAGAAGCGTGCTGGTCGAAAAACCGCCGTGCGGTGGCGACCATTCGCTAAATGAGCGAAAATTGATTTAAGGGCACCTTCGGGTGCCCTTTTTTCTGCCTTTTTTTCGCCGATTTTGACGCGCATATAGTGGATGATGAAATTAATTAGTGCCTTTTTGCTCGCATTTGCGATGGTTGCGCCTGTTGCCGCGCAAAACGGCCCGCGCGTGCCGTCCGAGTTTGCGCCTCGCGGTGCCGAGAGTGATGTTTTGGCGGCAGAGCGTGTCGAGGCGCTTGAATTGCGCATCTCCCAGCTTGAGCAATTGCTGGAGGCGCAGCGCACTTTGCAAAATCGCAATCGCCTGGCTGAATCGCAGCAATTACGCCAGCGCCTTGATGTGCTGGAAAAACGGCTATTATCGGCGCAGGATTCCTTTGCCGCGCCGGTATCAGCGGCAGCAGCTGAAGCCGCCGGCACGACAGCCGCAGCCGATCGGGTGCAATTCAATCAATTGGTCGAAATGCTGAGGCTTTTGCAAGCGCAAACCGACCGCATGATGATTGATATGCAAAGTTTGACGCAGCGTATGGATAAAGCCTCGTCGGATAATGAGTTTCGCTTTCAATCTCTTGAGGGCGGCATGATGCGCGCCAATCAGGGCATTTCATCTTCATCGGCCGAGCCTGAAATTATCGGGTTTGTTAGAAAAGCAGCACCCGTCGCCAGCCTGGCTGACGCATCGGCGGTTATTGATGTCACCACGCCGCTTGTCGGCGAAGGCAATCCGGAAGATTTGGCTGACTTTGAGGCGCCTGTGCGCGTGCCGTTGGACAATCCGCAAGCACTTTATGAGCGCGCGCTGGGCGATTTGCAAAGCGGCGATTATGCCGGCGCGCGCGTCGATTTCGTATCCTTGGTCGAGCGCTTTCCATCGCATAAAATGGCCGGTCATGCACAATATTGGCTCGGCGAGACGTTTTACGTGCAGCGCCAATATAAGCAAGCGGCGCAAGCCTTTTTGGTCGGCTATACGACCTATGCAGGCAGCAAAAAAGCCCCTGACAGTCTGTTGAAATTGGGTATGACGCTGACCGCTTTGGGCGAAAAGAAAACCGGATGCGATGCCTTTGCCGAATTGAACGCGAAATTTCCCGACGCGCCTGCTGCCATTGCCAAGCGCGCGGTGATTGAGAAAAAGCGGGCCGGTTGTGCCTCATAAACCGACTGCTTCGGCGCTTTTGAAAAATCTGCAGCCCTATGATGCAGACAATCATTTTGCTTTGGCTGTGTCAGGTGGCGGCGACTCAATGGGCTTGCTGGCTCTGGCGGCACAGGCAAAAAGCATAAAGGGTGCACCGCATTTTACTGTTTTGACCGTCAATCACGGTTTGCGCAAAGCCGCCGCGGCAGAAGCCGTGCAAGTGGCGGCGCAATGCGAAAAATTAAATCTGCCGCATGTCACGCTTATGGCTGACAGGAAATTGGGCAAGAGCGATGTTCAACAGCAGGCGCGCAATATGCGCTATCGGCTGATGGCCGCTTGGTGTGCCGAACATGGGGCGCAAGGCTTGGTGGTGGCACATCATCGCGATGACCAAGCGGAAACGGTGTTGATGCGCATGGCGCGCGGCAGTGGGGTGAGTGGCCTCGCCGGCATGGCCGCGCGGCAAGTCTTGCAAACCGAGACGTCGCCGCTTTTGCTTTTGCGGCCTTTATTGAATTATGGCGCGGCCGAATTGAAGGCGCTGGCGCATGAAGCGGGATTGCCGGTGATTGACGACCCGAGCAATCATGACCCGCAATTTGAACGTGCACGCTGGCGGCGTTTGTTGCCGCTCTTGCAGGCGGAAGGATTGGGCGCGGCGCGGCTCGCCGAGATGGCCGCCGAAATGCGCCTCTTGCAGGCGGCATTGGATAAAAAACTGACGGCTTGGCTCGACCATTATGCCGCATGGCACGATTATGGCGTGCTGAGCCTGCCGAGGCGTGATTTTGACGCTCTGCCTCTGGCGCAAAAACAGCGCTTTATCAGCCGCTTTGTGCAGTATTTTGGCCAGCATGCGCATCCGGTCAAACAGCGGAAAGCTGACCGCCTTTTGCGCCAGATTGAAGAAACGGCACATGGTGCGGCCGCATTGGGCGGCTTGCATATGCGCTGGCGCAAACATCAATTATTTTTGGGCCGTGAGGCGGCGGCTTGTCCGGCACCAATAAAGCTGCGAAACCTCGCTTGCGACTCAAACGGCCAATTTGACAGTCATTTTGATCGGCGATTTGCGTTTGTCGGCAAAAAAATGCCTGAAAACATCTCTTTAGCGGCGCTTGGCACTCGCGGTGTGGCTGAGATGCGCGCACAAGGGGCGCTGTTTGATAAAGCCGTGCCGGCGGCTTATTATGCAGCATTGCCCGGTATTTTTGACGGTGACAGGCTGCTTGGGTGTCCGGTCTTGACCCCAAACCAGTCAGAGATGACGGGTTTGCAACTGTCCGGCGTTTATTATGAGGGTTTCTACCGCGACATTATTGCTGGCGGTCAGGGCTAGAAAACAGGCCTTGGCTTACCTATATTCATAAAAAGGGCGAAACGGCGTCCGAAATAAAGGTGAAACGGTGAATGGTATGAGAAATATTGCTGTCTGGTTGGTTGTCGGCTTGATGTTGTTTACCCTGTTTAACGTATTTCAGGGACCTTCAGCGCAGACGTCTAACCGCAACATTAACTTTTCGCAATTTGTTGCCGAAGTTGATGCGGGAACCGTTGCGTCGGTTACCATTGAGGGTGACGCGATTAGCGGCCAATATTCTGACGGTTCGTCTTTCTCAACCCATGCACCGCCCAATGACCCGACATTGGTGCAACGCTTGCAAGAGCGCGGCGTATCCATCACCGCCAAGCCTGACAGCTCCGGCTCTCCGACATTGCTCGGCGTGCTGATTTCATGGTTTCCTATGCTTCTGCTTATCGGCGTATGGGTGTTTTTCATGCGTCAAATGCAAGGCGGCGGTCGCGGCGCAATGGGCTTTGGCAAGTCAAAAGCCAAACTGCTCAATGAAGCGCAAGGCCGCGTCACTTTCGATGATGTCGCAGGTATTGATGAAGCCAAAGATGATTTGCAGGAAATCGTCGAGTTTTTGAAAGACCCGACGAAATTTCAGCGCCTTGGCGGACGCATTCCGAAAGGGGCATTGCTGGTCGGCCCTCCGGGCACCGGTAAAACACTGCTGGCCAAAGCCATTGCCGGTGAAGCCAATGTGCCTTTCTTCTCTATTTCAGGCTCAGATTTTGTTGAAATGTTTGTCGGCGTCGGCGCCAGCCGTGTCCGCGACATGTTCGAGCAAGCCAAAGCCAATGCGCCGTGCATTATTTTTATTGATGAGATTGATGCGGTCGGTCGCCATCGCGGTGCCGGTCTCGGCGGCGGCAATGATGAGCGCGAGCAGACATTGAATCAATTGCTGGTGGAAATGGGACGGTTTGAGGCCAATGAAAGCATTATTCTGATTGCCGCCACCAACCGTCCCGACGTATTGGATCCGGCGCTGCTGCGCCCCGGTCGCTTCGACCGTCAAGTTGTTGTGCCGAACCCCGATATAATCGGCCGTGAGAAAATCCTCAAAGTGCATATGAAGAAAACGCCTTTGGCGACCGATGTTGATGCGCGCACCATTGCGCGTGGCACGCCGGGTTTTTCGGGTGCTGATTTGGCCAATCTGGTTAATGAAGCGGCTTTGCTGGCGGCGCGCCGTGCCAAGCGTCTGGTCTCCATGCAGGAATTTGAAGATGCCAAAGACAAGGTGATGATGGGCGCGGAACGCCGCTCCATGGTGATGACCGATGATGAAAAACGCCTGACCGCTTATCATGAGGGCGGCCATGCGCTGGTGGCGCTTAATATGGAAGCCTCTGATCCGGTGCATAAGGCGACAATTATTCCGCGCGGTCGTGCGCTGGGCATGGTGATGCGCTTGCCTGAGCGTGACCAAGTATCGGTGACGCGCGGCAAAATGAAAGCCGATTTGGCGGTCGCCATGGGCGGTCGTATTGCTGAAGAGCTTATTTTCGGCCATGAAAAAGTGACCTCGGGTGCGTCATCCGACATTCAAATGGCGACCAATATGGCGAAAGCCATGGTCACCCAATATGGCATGAGCGATGAAATGGGGCCATTGGCCTATGGCGAGAACGAGCAGGAAGTCTTCCTCGGTCATTCAGTGGCGCAAAAGCAAAACATGTCTGAGGAAACGCAGCGCAAAATCGATTTGGAAGTGCGTAAGCTGGTCGAAGAAGGCTATGAAATGGCGCGCAAAATCTGCACCGACAAAATGGAAGATTTGCACACCATTGCCAAAGGCTTGCTGGAATATGAAACACTGAGCGGCGACGAAATTATCGGCCTACTGAAAGGCGAGATGCCGCATCGGCCTGAAGATGATAATTCGCCACAAAGTGGCGGTCCGGCATCGCCATTCCCGACCACAGGCTCGGCCGGTGTCGGCGGGGCTGAGCCGCAAGGCACGTAAAAGCGGAAAAGCGCGTCGCATGACGCAAATATTTGGCATACTCAATATCACCGCCGACAGTTTTTCTGACGGCGGTGATTTTTTGTCGCCCGATGCGGCTTTGGCGCAGGCGCAAAAACTTGTCGATGACGGGGCGCTTGTGTTGGATGTCGGACCGGCCTCCAGCCATCCCGATGCCGGAAATGTGTCACCCGACACTGAGATTGCGCGGCTGTCGGCCATTTGGCCCGATTTGCAAAAGCTTGGCGTGCCGCTCAGCGTTGACAGTTTTCAGCCTGCCACCCAGCGCTGGGCGATGGCGCAGGGCGCGGCTTGGCTGAACGATATAAACGGCTTTGCCGAGCCGTCGCTTTACGATGAGCTGGCCGATTATGACGGGCAATTGGTGCTGATGCACGCCATTCAAGCGAAAGGCATTGCGACGCGCCAAGACCCGCCTGAAGGCGATATTTGGCCGCATATCTTCCGCTTTTTTGAGGCGCGTCTTGCGGCTTTAGAGAAAGCCGGTGTGGCGCGTGAAAAAATCACCCTCGATCCCGGTATGGGCTTTTTTCTCGGCAATAAGCCGGAAACCTCGCTTGATGTGTTGGGCGGCCTGCACCGCCTGAGGGCCGAATTTGGCCTGCCGGTGCTGGTTTGCGTGTCGCGCAAAAGCTTTTTGCGCGCTTTGGCTGATATTTCCGTTGCCGAAAGCGGCCCGATAAGCCTTGCGGCGGAAATGCTGGCTGTGGCGCAAGGGGTGGATTATATTCGCACCCATGATGCGCGCCGGCTTGCCCATGCGCTGCTGCTGCGCGACCGTTTGGGCACAAATCTCTAAAAAGTAATAAATTGCAACAGCTTGTGATTTGCCCTGTTGCGCCGATTTTTGCCACATAGAAGCATGATTAGAAAATATTTCGGCACGGATGGTATTCGCGGGCGCGTCAATGGCGAGAAGATGACGGCTGAGACGGCTTTGCGTTTGGGCATGGCGGCGGGGCAGCATTTCCGCCGTGGTGAGCACCGCCATCGCGTGGTGATTGGCAAGGATACGCGGCTTTCCGGCTATATGATTGAACCGGCGCTGGTCGCCGGTTTCACCTCAATGGGCATGGATGTGTTTCTGTTTGGCCCGATCCCGACCCCCGCCGTGGCGTTTCTGACGCGCTCTTTGCGCGCCGATATTGGCGTGATGATTTCCGCCTCGCATAATGAATTTGAAGATAATGGCATTAAGCTGTTCGGGCCGGACGGGTTTAAGCTTTCCGATAAGATTGAATATGAAATTGAACAGTTGATGGACGCACCGGCCAGCGAGCTGGTGCCGGCGGGTGAATTGGGGCGCGCCAAGCGGATTGATGACAGTCAGGCGCGCTATATTGAATTTGCCAAGCGCACCTTCCCGCGCGAGATGAGCCTTGAGGGCATTAAGTTGGTTATCGATTGTGCCAATGGCGCGGCCTATAAGGTGGCCCCGACCGCGCTGTGGGAATTGGGCGCGGAAGTGGTGTCCATTGGCGTGGAGCCGGACGGCTTCAACATCAATAAAGATTGCGGTTCGACCGATACCGGCGCATTGGCCGATAAGGTGCGGGCCGAAAAAGCCGATATCGGCATTGCGCTGGATGGCGATGCCGACCGGCTGATTGTCTGCGATGAAAACGGCAAAATGGTCGACGGCGATCAGTTGATGGGGCTGATTGCCGGTGATTGGCAGAGCCGCGAACTGCTGACCGCGCCGGGCATTGTTGCCACGGTGATGTCGAATTTGGGGCTGGAGCGTTATTTGCAGGGCAGCGGGCTGAGCCTGGCCCGCACGCAAGTAGGCGACCGCTATGTGGTGGAGCATATGCGCCAGCACGGCTTTAATCTGGGCGGCGAGCAGTCGGGTCATATGGTGATGAGCGATTTCGGCACCACGGGTGACGGGCTGGTTGCCGCGCTGCAAGTGCTGGCGGTGATGAAACAAACCGAGCGGCCGGTCTCTGATTTGTGCCGCGTGTTTGAGCCAGTGCCGCAAATTCTTGAAAATGTGCGCTTTAATGCCGGTGTGCCGCTTGAAAATGACGAGGTCATTGCCGCCATTCGCGCCGGTGAGCAGAAGCTGGGCAATAGTGGCCGCTTGGTCATTCGCCCGTCGGGCACAGAGCCGCTTATCCGCGTCATGGGCGAGGGCGATGATGCGGTGCTGGTGCAAAATGTGGTGGCCGAGATTGTCGGCACCATTCAATCGGTCGCTGCGTGAGCGCACCCCCGTCTTTAGGTAAAGTTCTGGTTGTCGCGGGGTCTGACTCGGGCGGCGGCGCGGGCATTCAGGCCGATATTAAAGCCATTATGGCGCAAGGCGCTTATGCCACCACCGCCATTTCGGCGCTGACCGCGCAAAACACGCTGGGCGTGCAAGATATAAGCCCCGTGCCCCCTGCCTTTGTGGCCAGTCAAATGACCTCCATCCTCAGTGATATCGGGGCCGATATGATGAAGACCGGCATGTTGGCGACGCGCGAGGTGATTGAAGCGGTGGCCGAGGCGCGCGATAAGCTCGCCCCGAAACTGCCCATGCTGGTTGACCCGGTGATGGTCGCGACATCGGGCGATAGGCTGCTGCAAGATAAGGCAATGGACGCGCTGCAATCGCTTTTGGTCAACCACGCTTTATTGGTGACGCCAAACCTGCCCGAGGCCAGCCTGTTGACGCGCCGCGATGTTGACAGCATTGATGATATGAAACGCGCCGCCGACACGCTGATGGAAGCGGGCGCGCATGGCGCGCTGATTAAGGGCGGGCATGGCAGCGATAAGGTCGTCACCGACTTGCTGGCGCTGCAGTCGGGCATGCATGTTTTCGAGCATGAACGCCTCGCCACCCGCAACACACATGGCACCGGCTGCACGCTGGCCAGTGCGCTAAGCGGGCAGATTGCTAAAGCGATGGTCGCCGATGCGCCGCGCGATTCCGCCGGTCGGCCGGGTGATGCGACGCTGCGCCAAGCGACCGAAATCGCCCTCGATTACGTCCACCAAGCCATCAAATCCGCCCCTGATATTGGGGCCGGCAATGGGCCGTTAAATCACGGGATTGAATGAATTGGCAGATATCTTCGACAAAAAAACAAGAAGGAAAAATGAGCGAACTCGATGCAAAGATGACTGCGGAAAGTATCTCGAAATCACAAGAACGAGCGAAAGAACTCCAAGCGGAAATTGAAGAAAGAAATAGCTAAGGTTAGTTCTCCAACCCGTCTTATGTTCACTGCGCCCTTTTAGTGTTGCCCGACTCGGTATTTCCCCCTATATCACCCGTGGGACACCTCTCCCCAACGAGAGGCAACGATCTGGAAGGGTTGATATGACAGATATAGCAAAGCCGGATTTGCGTCCGGCGCGACCTGATTTTTCGTCCGGACCATGCGCCAAGCGCCCGGGCTATTCCTTACAAGCATTGGAAGACGCGGTTTTGGGCCGCTCGCACCGCTCCAAGCCCGGTAAAGCGCGCCTCGCTGCGGCGATTGACAAAACCCGCGCCATTTTGGGCGTGCCGGATGATTATCGCATCGGCATTGTGCCGGCATCTGACACCGGCGCCTATGAAATGGCCATGTGGACCATGCTGGGCGCGCGGGGCTTGGATATTCTCGGCTGGGAAAGCTTCGGCAAGGGCTGGATTACCGATGCGGTGAAACAGCTGAAACTCGACGATATTCGTGTTATTGAAGCCGATTATGGCGCGCTGCCCGATTTGGGTGAGGTCGCCTTCACCCGCGATGTTGCCTTCACCTGGAACGGCACAACCTCGGGCGTGCGCGTGCCAAATGGCGATTGGATTGCCGATGACCGCGAAGGGCTGACCTTATGCGATGCCACCTCAGCCGCTTTTGCGATGGACTTGCCGTGGGACAAGCTCGATGTCACCACCTATAGCTGGCAAAAAGTGCTGGGCGGCGAGGGCGGCCACGGCATGCTTATTCTTTCCCCGCGCGCCGTTGCGCGGCTGGAAAGCTATACGCCAAGCTGGCCGCTGCCGAAAATCTTCCGCCTGACCAAAGCCGGTGCGCTGATTGAGGGCATATTCAAAGGCGAGACCATCAACACGCCGTCCATGCTGGCGCTGGAAGATTATATTGATGCGCTCGATTGGGCCGACGGTTTGGGCGGCATGAAAGGCCTTTTGGGCCGCGTCGCCGACAATAATAAAGTGCTGAATGATTGGGTCGCCGCCACCGATTGGGTGGCCAATTTGTGCGAAGAGGCGGCCAATCAATCAACCACCAGCGTGTGCCTGAAAATCGTCGATGCAGATGTGTTGGCGATGGATGCCGACGCGCAAGCGGCGCTGGCCAAGCGCATTGCCGCGCTGCTCGATGAAGAAGGCGTCGCCTATGATATCGGCGCTTATCGCGACGCGCCCGCGGGCTTGCGCATTTGGGCCGGGGCGACGGTAGATGCCGCCGACCTTGCCACCCTGACCCCCTGGCTCGATTGGGCCTTTCAAACTGCCAAAATGGAGGCGCAAAATGCCTAAAGTATTGATTGCAGATAAAATGAGCCCGGCCGCCGAGCAGATTTTCAAAGATCGCGGCGTTGAGGTGGATGTGATCACCGGCCTCGATAAGGACGAGCTGATTAAAATCATTGGCGCGTATGACGGCATGGCCGTGCGCTCTTCCACCAAAGCGACACCGCCGGTTTTGGAAGCGGCGAAAAACATGAAAGTCATCGGTCGCGCCGGTATTGGCGTCGATAATATCGACCTGCCGACCGCCACGCAAAAAGGCATTGTGGTGATGAACACGCCGTTCGGCAATTCCATCACCACGGCCGAGCACGCCATTGCCATGATGTTTGCGCTGGCACGGCAAATCCCCGAAGCCAATGCCTCCACCCATGACGGCAAATGGGAAAAATCGCGTTTTATGGGTGTGGAACTGACCGGCAAGACGCTGGGCGTTGTCGGCTGCGGCAATATCGGCTCCATTGCCGCCACCCGCGCTTTGGGCCTGAAAATGAGAGTGGTCGCCTTTGACCCGTTTCTGACGCCGGAGCGCGCATTGGAAATCGGCGTTGAAAAAGCCGAGCTTGATGATGTTTTGGCGCGCGCCGATTTCATCACACTGCACACGCCGCTGACCGACAAAACGCGCAATATCATCAATGCCGAGGCACTGGCCAAATGCAAAAAGGGCGTGCGCATCATCAATTGCGCGCGCGGCGGCTTGATTGACGAAAAAGCGCTAAAAGAAGCCCTGGAAAGCGGCCATGTCGCCGGTGCCGCGCTCGATGTGTTTGAAGAAGAACCGGCCAAAGACAATGCGCTGTTCAATATGGAAAACGTTGTTTGCACACCGCATCTCGGCGCGTCGACCTCTGAGGCGCAGGAAAATGTCGCCCTGCAAGTGGCTGAACAAATGGCCGATTATCTGATGACCGGCGCGGTGACCAATGCCATCAACATGCCGTCCATTTCGGCCGAAGACGCACCGCGTTTGCGCCCCTATGTGGCACTGGCCGAGCAGTTGGGCCTGTTTGCCGGTCAATTGACCGAAAGCGGC
>Ga0181574_10005876_pt1 | contig 10416 bp, 2 predicted proteins | sample 101ome_24_FD_145600 | JGI IMG/M metagenome (GOLD analysis project Ga0181574, IMG submission 145600) | Coastal salt marsh microbial communities from the Groves Creek Marsh, Skidaway Island, Georgia - 101410AT metaG (spades assembly) | ecosystem: Environmental > Aquatic > Marine > Intertidal zone... | reverse complement strand
CCATCTTGACGATATTTTCCTTCATCTCTTCCTCCTCTTTCCTCCCGCACGTGCAATCTTTGCACGGTTTGCGCGTCGGTGGACACCCTGCCGCGCTCTCTTTGTTCGGTCGTTCCTTGTCCTCCTCGGTGAGCAAGGCGTCCTCGTCAATCAGCTCCTCCTCGTCCTCGTCTTCCCATCCGTTCTTTGTGTTGTTGTTCTCGTTCGTCTTTGTGTTATTCTTCTTCTTCTTGAGCGTAAACTTCGCGCCTCGTTCCCAACCGGGCTTAGTGCCGGAAAAAACGACGAACGCGTCGCCGCCTTCTTCGCGTTCTTCTCGCGCGGAAACGTCCAGAAAGCCTTCCAAACGCATCGCTTTCATCACCTCGTCGTCGTTTTCTTTCCCATTGTTGGTATTATATTTTTTACGAACGTCCAATCTGCCGTTGGGCGCCAACGCGTCGAAGAGTGGTCGCAAAATAGACGAGGAGGAGGAGGAGGAGGAGGAGGCGGTCGCAGACCACGTCGCTCTGATCGATTCCATCGCGTGTGTGTGTGTTGTGCGTGTTTGTTTGTAAGGAGAATTTACAGCAAAGAGAAAGGGCGTTTCCCCCATTTTAGGGTTTTACAATATTTAGGGTTTCAATCGGAGTCGCTTCCTCGCGTCTCTGGACAAAAAACAACAGAAAAAAACAACCGCCGCGCGCAGAGAGAGAGATACAAAAGCGCACGCGGAAAGAGAGAGAGAGAGAGAGAGACAACGTTCACACTGCTTCTTTAAGAGAGAGAGAGAGAGAGTTTGCCATCTCTCTGCTGCTGCTGCTGCTCTCGAATATAATAAGGAGAAGATACATACATATAAGAGAGAGAAAATGCCGCTTCTTCTTTTGGACGAAAGCGCGGCCCCCGCGGAATTTGTGAGCATCATCACGTGAGAAAGATATACATATAATAAACAAAATGGGTTGGCTCGTCGTCTCCGATTCCGAGGAGGAAATCGACCAGTACCCGGACGACGCGCACTTGCGCATGTACGAGGAACATCCCCGGGTGATTCCAGCTGGACATTACGTCATCGTCGCGAGAGTCATCGAGGCGAAAGATTTGCCTTCGATTAAATCTTTCGACTTGTGGCAAACGCTGACGAGTTTTTCGTTCAAGGCGCAGACGGAAGACGCGGACGCGCTGCCGAACGTGACGACGAAGGTGAAGTTACATCGAGCTGGGTTTCCGACGCAGAAGCGGAAGACGATCGTGGAGAAAGAAACGTCGCAGCCGTTGTGGAATCAGTGTTTTTATTTCGAAGGGATGGAGTTGGCGAACGGCGAGTTGGACGGGTGCACGGTGAACTTCGAGGTGTCGGACGCGAGAAAGTTTGGAAAGGACGCGACGATTGGGAGCGTGGAGTTGGAGTGTTCGAAAGTGTTCGATGAAGATGGGCACAAGGTTTGGAACCGGTGGTACCATTTGACGGATCCGAGCGGGAAGAGGCAAGGGAGTCAAGGACAGGTGAAGATTAGCCTGCAAGTTTTAAGGAGAGGCGACGAAGAGGCGATGATGGCAAACATGGACGAAGTTTCGGATTCAGACGACGAGAACAGCGACGACGATAGCGACGGTGACGACGAAGAAGAGAAGACGGACAAGGCTAAAAACAAACTGGCGAAAAAGTCGTTCCTCGCCTCTTTGATGGCGAAAGAAACGGATTCTCCGGCGGAGGAAGGCGAAATCGAGATTTGGGCGGTTAAAGCAAAAGTTTACATCGGGAAAGATTTACCAAGAATGGATTGGCCGAATCTAGGTGGCGCTGGGATTGATGCGTACGTGAAGCTGTCGTGCGGGTCGAGCGCCATTCCCGCAAAGTCGAAAGTGCGTCGGTCGAAAAATCCAGAATGGAATCAAGAGATTATCATGCGAGCGCGAGTGGCTGGAGGGAAGTTTGGTGGCGTCGGTGCTTTGCCCCCACTACGTTTATCGGTGATGGATTACGACTTAGCCGGCAGCGACGACCACGTCGCGTCTACTTCGCTGTTGATCAGAGATATCATCGCGCAACCGAAGGCGTACGCCAGACCGAAATGGTATTGCTTCTACGGAGGCACTAGAAACTTAGAGTCCTCTTTTCGAGGTCACGTCTCAAAATTAGCGAAAAGAATGAATGCTGGGTACTTAGAAGGCTCGGCTTATAGAGGTAGGGTGTTGATGTCCTTCGAGGCGACTCGAGAGGAAGCCGGGAAAAGAGCCGGTCGCGCGAAAACTCGGATACCGAAAGTTAGCGATAAACTGAGCCGAGAGTGGCCGTGCATATTGCACGCGGAAGTCTTGGACGTCGAGTTGTTTCAAACCAACGCGAAAGGAAAAATGTGTCACGTGGAGGTTGAGATGGGATTATCCAAGCGCGCGTCGCCGAAAGTGACGCTAAAGTCCGAGAAAGAACCTTTGGTGAGAGAATGTTACGCCGATATCAACACCGCGTTGGCTCCGCTGCAAGTAAACCTACCAATGCCTTTCGATGGACCGCACGCCGGAGAAGGTGCTCCAGACGTGTTCATCCGCGTTTGCGTCTCCGGTAAGTCGATCGGATTTGCTCGCGTTCCCGCGAAAAAGTTAACTCCCGTAAACGAAACCATGGGCCCTTTGAAACCGCCAGAGGAGGCGAAATTCCCGAACGGATGGAATGTTCAAGGGTGGTTTCAGTTGCAGGCGGACGCGTTGACGAATCACAAAAAAGGTCAATCGCGTTCTCTCGAGCACGTCAAACCGGTTGGACAAGTTTTGGTTCGAATGATTTTACGAGGTAATCCAAACTTGAAGCGTCAAGCGGAGATGGCTGCCGATGAAGGCGCTGAGGAAGACGGCGAAGCCGAGGCGAAAGCGTTGAACGAAGAGTATAAGAATTTAGACCCAGCCGATAAGAAAAAGAAAGAAGAATTAGAAAAACGAAGAAAGAAAATGGAAAGAAAAATGAAAGGCGCGGTGGACGGGTTAGAATCGAGACCGTTGGTACCGATGGAGAAGCGGAAGTTTATGTTGCACGTGGAAGCATACCAGGCGATGAACTTACCCGCTGCAGATCCAAACGGCGCGAGCGATCCAGTCGCAGTCGTTCGTTGTGGCCGATCGGTCGTGCAAACGCAAACGCTTAGAAGTACGGTCTCGCCGTCTTGGTTTCGAGACTTGTTCGTGGAGATTGAGTTGCCTTTGTTGCCACCGACGGCGATTGATCCCACCAGATCAGATTCAGACTCAGACTCGGATTCAGACTCAGACTCAGACGACGATTCTTCCTCGGACGAAGATAAGCTCGAATCCAAATTGCTCAAGAAACGAATGAAAGATTATAGGAAAATGAACAAGAGCAAGTCTGGAGGAGGGAGAAAAGGCGGAGCGTTGCAAGGTCTCGAAGGTATAGCGTGGTGGGCTGCACCCGCAATGACCATTTTAGTTTTCGATGAAGATCAAGAAACGTTACTGTCCAGCGGGGACATCGACCCGTTGTCGGTTTTGATGGTGCCGTTATTGCACCCCTCCGAGATGCGCGCGAAAAACGCTGGATCTTTGGGTGGATTTTCTGGTTTAGCGTCCTCGGTGTCCTTCTTCAGCAACTTTTCTCTCGATCCCGCCAGACCCGATCGGTACGACGAAGTCTTGGAACACGTGCGACACGCTGCCGAAGATAAGCATCCGTCCCCAGAATGGTATGAAATGGTGAAACTTAACCCGAACAGCTCCGATCTGAACGCTACTGGTGGCCAGTTGCTCATGCACTACGAAGTGTTGCCGTTGCCAATCATGGGCGTGGCGAACTTCGTTTTAGGTCCGCAAATCAAAGTCCAGTGGGAAAACGTGAAACCACGACCTGAGCACGTAGCCACGAGACAAATCAGAGATTACTTTGGTTTCGAAGCCGTGGAAGTGAGTGTGTGTTTGATGGGTGTCAGAGGTTTGTTGCCGTATAAGCAGTTTGCCGCGCACATGCCGCAGGTTGAATTCGAGTTGACTGGATGCGTTCCATTGTTTGAAGGTTCCACCGAGCACGTGAAATCGAGCGCGTTTAGGAATTTACCGAACGGCCCGAACGCAAACTTTAACGGTCAAACGTTAACGTTGAGAGGATTAGTGCCGAAACTGACGAAGATTTATACCTCGTTATCCATTCGAGTCATCGACGCCCGACCAATAAAACGGTTAATCGGAACGGCTGAGCATCAAGTATTCTTGAGACGAGACGAACTCGCGTTAATGGAAAAGAAAGGTTCGAACTTAGTCTCCGTCAAGCGAAAAGATACCACCCCAGACGAACGAGAAAAGTTATTGGAAATCCTTCGAGACGAGACCATCTCGGATTTCTCGTTCGACATCGACGACGGCACGGCGACGATTATTTCACAATCGAACACGATGACGGATGTATCCTCCGATTACATCGCGAGAGCTAGAGAGGAAGTTTTGCGGGAGCATTCGAGACATAACGACGATGTGAGAAGTTCAGCTGGAAAATCTGCCATTTCCAAGCTCTTGGGTGGAGTCGTTGGCGGATCCGATCCATCGGGAAGACAGCATCAGCAATACGATATCGAAAGCGGCTACGGTGGTACTAACCGCACGAATCCGACCACAGTAACGCAGCTTCAATCTGCGAAGCAAAAGCGGAAAGCATTGAGTCAATCCATCGCTCAGCAGTACGAAGACGAGCAAAATACGCAGGGGACGAACACCAGGGTATCGACGAGCGAGGGCCAATCATTACGTCAAATCCGCAAAGCGCGAAAAGCGGACTTCAAAAGGCGCAAAGAAGAGACTCGTCGACAACGTAAACTGTTGCGCGATGGCGTCGATTCGTACAAATCGCAGTCGCTCAACGCGAAACAAGAAATTGATGACATGATGTCGAGGTTTACGAAATCAAAATCGATACGGATGAAAACGCTCACGGAAGGAAGAGAGTACGGGGAGTCGTCCTCCTCCGATGCGCATTCTTCGGATGCAGAAACTCTCGATGGTTCCGGTGTTGCTACAGACAGCGAACCAGAGTCTGTTGACAACGATATGAACGCTGTGGATGAAAACGAGTTGAACAACCGCTTGCAAGAAGAGCAAGAGAAGAGCGAAGAGCAGGAAGCCGCCGCGGCGCTCGAGGCAAAAGCTAGCAACGACGAAGACGATGAAGAATCGAAACATTCTAGGAAGAAGCAAAAGAAAATTGTCACCTTCGACGACGGTTCTGGCAATGTTCCAGAGTGGATGAACGACCGCATGCTGTTACCAATCGGTACATTAGAGGAGGAGCTCGGCGACGTGGCTATGACCAACGTCCCAATCTACCGGGCAGAAGGTTTCGAAGACAACTCGTCGAAGAGAGAAGTCGGAGGTTATGTCAAGTTTTGCTATTCGGTGTCTGAGCTGAGACGAAAATATTTCGGCACTCCCGAAGAAGAGCACGAGTACATTTATGGCTCACAAGAGCAAGTCAAAGTTGATTTCCTTGGCAACCCGAAGAAAGACAAGCCGGCGGTGGCGGCTAAGAAAGCCAGAAACGCCGCCATCATGCAAAACACTCTTTGGACGCCGGATAAGACCACAGCGACAATAAGCGAAGAAGAGTTTCTCAAGATCCAAAAGCAAGCCGGCGGATACGTCAACGACAACCAGCCGATGATGGGCGAACAACCGCGACCGGTGACGGTGAGAGCGTACGTCATCAGAGGGAAAGATTTACGACCAATCGATCAATCCGGTTTGTGTGATCCGTACTTGGTGGTTTCCGTGCCAGGAACAAATATTAAGTTCGGTAACTCGAAGGATAGAATCAATCGCACGTGTATGCCGTGGTTTTACAAGACCTTTGAGTACAAAACGGAGTTACCCGGCAACGGTCTATTGAAATTTGAGGTCTTCGATTACGAAAAATATTCGTCGGATGCATTCCTCGGACATTGTTTAGTTGATGTGGAAGCGCGATTGCTCTCCGAACGATGGTCTACGGAGATGGTCGATAAACCTCCGTTAGAAATCAAACAACTCTTGGACAAACACGGCAACGCTGGTTTCGGTGAGCTCGAAGTCATCGTAGAAATTCACGACGGTCACGACAACATTCCGAAAGCGTTGGTGATTCAACCGCCACCAGTGGTTGAAGTCGAAATGCGCGTCTGCGTGTTTAGAGCGCGAAATATGGTGAATAAAGATGTTGGTGGTAAGAACGATTTGTATTTCAAGTTGAATGTTATCGGTCTCGATCGAACTTCCGCTCGATTCTCCGAAACGCAATCCACGGACATCCACTGGTTCGCCAGAGACGGCGTCGGTTCGTTCAATTACAGAAATATTTTCCAGTTGACTCTACCGTGCAATCGCATTGCTTTGCGAGTTTCTGCGTACGATAAAGATTTAATCTCGGGCGATGATAATATCGGTGAGGGTAAGATAAACTTATCGAAAATGTGTAAACAGTTAGTTCGAAACGTCGCAACGTTTGGTGAGATGTCGCCGGAGTGCGTCATCGAACACAAGTACGACGCGAACGAAGAACCATTTTCCTTGAACCCTTTCAAAAACATGATGGAGGGACCAACGCAAGGCAAGTGGTTACAAATGATCCACCCGACTTTACCGGGCGAGTCACAGGGCGAAGTTGAGATCATGATCACCTTGTTGCCCCGTAAGCAAGCAGAGGAGAGACCCGTTGGTAAAGCGAGAGAGTTACCGAATCGAGATCCAGAGTTGAAAGAGCCCGATCGAGCGCACTTGAGCTTACTGAACCCGTTAGGGTCGCTGGCATTAATCATGGGCCCCGATATGGTCAAGAAAGTCATATTTGTCGTCTTGATCCTCGGTTCGTTGTACATGTTCGTCATGTCGGCGTTTTTCATCATCAACGATATCATAGACGCGGAGATCACGGCGACTATCAACGAAAAAAGAGCGATGGAACAAGAGATGGAAATTGAGCGTGAAAACTTAATAACTGGCGCAGAAGCGTACGCAAAACACGCGGTTGGTTTGGATACCTTAGAAGAAACGGTGCATAAGAAGTTGAACGAAACGGAAACGAAGATTTTAGACGCGACTGGTTTGTCGGTGGTGTTGAAAAAGTACAACGACGTGAAGAGTGAAATTGATCACTATTCCAACGCGGCGCAGGATGCCGCGGTGTCGACGACGGTTCCTCCGACTGCTACTGCAACGACGGCTACTCCGACTGCAGCAACGACAACAGTGCCCGTGACTGCCACGCCAGGAGCGACAACGACGACAACTGTCCCTGCTCCAGTGGCGACGACAACTGTCCCCGCTCCAGTGGCGACGACAGCTGTCCCTGCTCCAGTAACGACGACAACTGTCCCTGCTCCAGTAACGACGACAACCGTAGCCGCGCCGACATCGACAACAAGCGTCACCACGGCGGCCACTCCAGAAGTAGCAACAACTACAGAAGAAGTCGCAACGGTACCGACGACAGAGACAGCTCCGGCAGCGGCTGAGGAAGCGGCGCCTGAAAATCCAGTGACCGAGGCGTACATGGGCCGTCATCGGTACGATTTTGAGGATGAGCAAGACAGATTGAACCAATCAACTGACGGCGATGAGTTGGATGAATGGTTCAGTAAGTATTCGTTGCTCGGGAACGAACGAGAACGCGCGCATAAGTTAGCCGAACTTGGCGGGAGAAGAGACGCAGAGCAAACGTCAAAGAGGCATCAGCAAAGCCCGCATCGCAAGATGCTCTTACCGAATCCTTTGGAGAATAAAAGAAAAACAATGTATTGATAGAAAATTAGAAAGATATTAGCGCAAGAGTATAATATGTACTGATATGTATTTGTAAGACGAATTATATATATGCAAGTAGTCTCATCAGCGTCGTTATATATGTACAAAAAGAATTCTACTGTAGTTATTATTTTATCGAATATTATAGCCGTGCCATTTTCTCGGCGTAAACACTTCGTTCTCCATCGAGTCGTCGCCGTCCAACTCTTCCAAGTCGTCGCCGATGGATCTCGGGCGAAAGAGTTCATCGGTTAGTTTGTTGTTGCTACTATCCTTGCCTCCCGGGCCGACGCCGTTTCTCGTCCGCCCTCCCGGACTTGCAATCCCGTCGCCACTTATCATTCGATTGTCGGACGATTTCCCCGATCGCCATTCGCCCGCGGCGTGCGTTTGATGAAAGTTTCTTCCGTTGCGAAAACTGCCGTGAACGCTCGCTTCGCACGCCATGGCGTCCAACTTCTTCGCCAATTTTTCCACGTCTTTTTCTGAATAGTGGGTGAACCCCATTTTAATGTGTTTCGCGGTCGGTTTTCGGTCGAAATAGAACGCCCCGGGTTCCAATTTCGTAGCTTCTTCGCAGATTAAATACACGATGGTATCCGCACCTTGTTCCGGAGTTCGAAGTTTGCCTTTCATGGAATTGTAAAATCCCGGTAACGAGGAGCGCAAACCGGGCGTGTCTACCCATCCTGGGTGCATGGACACGTACACGATGTCTGGTGCGCGCTTCCCAGCGGCGTCTCCTTTTTTACTGCCGTTATTTCTCTTGCTCGCAACATCTCTGCTATCTTTCTTCTCGCTCTCAACTACTTCCTTTTTCTCCGGCGACCAACCTCCCCGCAGTTTCTTCTCTGCTTCCAATCGTGCCCATCTTTCAGTCAAAGCCACCTGTCGCCTCTTATCTCGCGCATATTGCGTTACGCCGGAATATTTCCTCGGTTTCGTGTATTCCAAATCGTCAACCACTAACTCTTCCGCTAACATCCCCGCCGAGGATACCGTAATCACTCTCGGCACGTACGTCAAAGCATTCAGTCTTCCGCTTTCAATTCCGCCTTCTAAAAAAATAGATCCAGGGCTCCCATTCAAGCCAGTTCCACATCCGTTGCTATTGCTACTCGCTCCAAAGTACCCTCCGTTCTTTCCACTCACGCTGCCATTTCTCTGCGTCTCGCTCGTTCTTCCTAAAACCGGTCGCAGCGAGCTCGTCAACAAGTGCGTCCCGAGCGTGTTCACCGCGAAAGATTTCTCGTACCCGTCCTCGCTTCTCTCAATCACCTGCGAAGTGCTCAAAGTCGCCGCGTTGTTCACCAACACGTGCAACTGGTGTCCGGATCTCGTAAAATCTTCCACAAACGCTCGAACTTCCACGTTCGACCCGACGTCGCAAACGTGCAGATGTAAATTCGCTCGCCGAGGCGCCACGGCTTCGAGAATCTCCTTCACCGCTTTTTCGCCGCGTTGCATCGAGCGACACAACAAGTGCACAGTCGCGTTCCGTTTCGCTAACGCGACCGCGGTGGCAAAGCCAATCCCACCGTTTGCACCGGTTATGAGAACGGATATGTTCGTCAGGTCCCGTTTCAGCCACTCGTTGTTGTTGTTCTTCTTGTTACTATTACGCGTAGGAGTAGTATCGTTCGCGCTGTTGTCCTCTTCCGAAGAAGACACTCCGCAAGCGGTCTTTTGTCCGACATTTTTCTCGAATCCTTCCGCAGTGTACTGCGAGTACCCGTGGATGCCGAACGCGAGCGAGCGGAAGTACGACGTCATGATGCGCGGGTTGTTCACTCTCTCTCTACGAGAACGAAAACGTTAAAACTCGCGCGTCTCTCTCTCGCGTGTGCGTCTATCCAAATTTGGTATCCAAAAGTCGCCGAATTTGCTCTCTCTCCGTGTTTTCCCCGCAAAAGCCCGGCGAGTGAGCGCGCGCTTCGTCTCGAATCGGGAAAAGAGAAAAGAGACAGACAGAGAGAGAGAGAGAGAGAGAGAGAGAAAGAGCGCAAAAGTTTTTATTCACGCGAAGAACTTCTCTCTCTCTCGTGCTCTCTCTTATTATTAATAATAATAAGTGGACCTTTTTGTGTCGATTTTCGCGTGCCACGTGTGCGTGTCTAGAAAAAATACGAAAGGATCTGAGTCTACGCGTTCGTCGTCGCTATTTCTATAATGTACACTTATTATCTAAACTCGTATAAAAACTAACGCCTTGTTGTCGTCTTCTCTCTCAAGACCAGAACTTGGCGAGACCGTCGGAGGCGCAGGAAAGCATGACGTGTTTTTTACTTGCCGCTGCCACGGTGTTTTTGTTGTTGTTGGACGAGGACAAAGAAGCGGCGGGATGGAAGCTGACGTTGGATACGGCTTTGGCGTGTGCGCCCGGTATTCGGGTCGGTTGATCGTTTGAAGTTTCGTTTGAAAGCAAATCCCAGACGCAGATGTCACCTATCGCGTCGCCGAGAACGACGTATCGATCGTCTGGGGTGAACGTCGCGCGCAACACGACGTTTTGGTCGTTGTTGAAACCGGAGAAGGTTTGTAGAACTTCTCCGTCGGCTTTGTCCATGAGCGCGAGCGTTTTCGGCAACGTGGCGACGACCAATTTATCGTCGCTGCTGTTTTCAATCGCGGTGATGGGTTGTTGACCTAATAAAGTATCCACTC
>Ga0181574_10005875_pt1 | contig 10417 bp, 7 predicted proteins | sample 101ome_24_FD_145600 | JGI IMG/M metagenome (GOLD analysis project Ga0181574, IMG submission 145600) | Coastal salt marsh microbial communities from the Groves Creek Marsh, Skidaway Island, Georgia - 101410AT metaG (spades assembly) | ecosystem: Environmental > Aquatic > Marine > Intertidal zone... | reverse complement strand
GGGTTCCCATTGGAAAGCAAGGTGGGATAAGTCTGCTGATCTCCCACGATTGTAGTCGTGTATCTGGAAAGGACGTCAGGACGGTCAAGGAAATAGGTGATGTGACGGAAGCCTTCGGCCTCGCATTGTGTGCAGAAGAGTTCATTCGACTTGTAAAGACCTTCTAGAGTCGTGTTGTCCTGAGGTCGAATCCTAGTCCGAATGGTCAGTTCACCTTCCTCTGGAAAGTTTGGGATTGTCAGAAATTCTTCATCTTTTTGGTAATCATCCTCACTCAAAGCAGCGCCATTGAGTTTCAACTCCAGAAGCTCAATGCCTTCTCCGTGTAGGCGCAACTGGCGATCTTCATCTTTGGCGAGAGGGTTTCTTTGTAAACTCAGAATCGACTGAACTTCGGTGCTTTCTTCTCCCAATTCAAATCTGAGTTTTGTTTTTGGAATCAAGTAGGGAGGGACCTTGTAGTCTTTCAATCGGATGGGCTGTCGGGTTGCGGCACTCATGCAGATTCGTTACTCGGGTTCTTGGAAACAGGACGGACTTGGTCAGATATTCAGCAAATTTGGTACTCTTGGAAGGAGAGGATGGCAAGAGAAAATTGGCAGGAAGTGAAAACTATCTTCTTTCGTTTACTTGATGACCTCCGAGAGATTTGCTTTCAAATTACTGCGTTTGGACCAGTTGACAATGTGCGCCTCCAAATGTTCAAGTGCACCCAAAAGATCACTATTAATGAGGCATTCCGTAATCTTTTTGTGATCCTCATAGGCATTTCCCGTTGCTTCATCGGTCCCAGAAATATAGTGTCGTACCGTCTCAATGATGGCATTGATATTTTCGTAATGTTGAAGCAGGAATCTACTTTCGGCACAGCTAAAAAAGCTTTTGTGGAAGTTTGTGTCTAACTCCAGGTACTTTTCACGATTCTCAGGGCTGAAGTTGTCCTCCATTTCAGTGAGGATTTGCTGGAGTTGTTTGGCAAGCTTCGATGGTTGACGCTGGGCTGCATAGCGCAACGCCTGGGATTCCAAGGCAAAACGTAATTCACAAAAATCGACCAGTTCTTCTTGGGTCATACTGAAAACTCGGTAGCCACGATGTGGCTCTGCGACCACAAGACCTTCTGAACGCAATAGTGATAAGCCTTCTCTGACCGGAGTTTTACTAATACCAAGCGTTTTTGCCAAACCAGCTTCCGTGAGAGGCTGCCCCATGACCAACTCACGCAGTATAATTCCCCTCCGGATTGCATCCGCAGCGATCTGAACCAATGATTTGGGTCGCTCTATATTCGATTCCTGCCAAGTGATCATGGGTTGGGCCTCCCAAGTTTTCTATTGAACAAATCAAAGGAGTGTAATAAGAATTGCCAGCTATATCATATATGATGCAGTTCAGTGCAAGATTTTTGAGTGACGTAATTGAAAAATCTTCGTTATCGATTTTACGATTTTTTATTAACTTGTCTGAAATTTTGATTCGAATTAGAAATTGAGCCCTTATTAGGCAGTCTTCGGTTTGAGTGCTCAATTAATGTAAAAGTATCTAAATAAGTCGTGCCAGAAGAATCTAATTCTACAAAACCAATAATTCAATTGAGAGGGGTCTCCAAGTCCTTTGGGGGAGTGACTGTTCTCAAAGAAGTTGATTTTGACGTGCGGCCTGGTGAAGTCCACGCTCTATTAGGGGAGAATGGAGCAGGCAAATCGACTTTAATTAAAATCATGGGAGGAGTACATCAACCAGAACAAGGGAAGATATTGGTGCAGGGTCAGTCAGTCAACTTCCCCACTCCCAAATCTGCCAGTGACAATGGAATTGCAATTGTCTACCAAGAATTACTCCTTTTCCCAGAACTTAGTGTCGCAGAAAATATATTCATCGGGCATGCACCGATTGAAGGATTTGGACGCTTAAACTGGGAATCTATACGAAACTCCTCACGTGAACTTCTGAGAGATCTTGAGAGTTCCCATATCAATGTGGACACCCCTGTAGGGAACCTTTCCGTAGCAAATCGACAGCGTGTTGAAATCGCCAAAGCCCTTTCGCAAAATGCTCGTGTCGTGATCATGGATGAGCCCACAGCTTCCCTTGCCGAGTCTGATGTAAAACAACTTTTGGAAATTATTCGACGATTGCGCGATCGAGGAGTAGGAATCGTTTACATCAGTCACAAACTGCCCGAAGTATTTGCTCTTGCTGATCGGGTTACCGTATTGAGGGACGGTGTTCGCGTTGGAAGCTCCAAAATTTCAGAGGTGGATGAGGCTGAGCTAGTTTCCCAAATGGTCGGCCGTTCCATCGACCAACTTTTTCCAAAAGTCTCAGCCAAGATTGGGGACCCCTTACTCGAACTAGAAAATATTAGCTACGAGAAAACGATCGAAAACATTTCTTTGACACTCCGTTCAGGTGAAATTCTAGGTATTGCTGGATTGGTTGGCTCTGGAAGGACAGAGCTTGCGTTGACAATTTTTGGAGTAACACCCGCGACAGCCGGAAAAATCAAAGTTGCTGGTCAGGAAGTGACGATTGATAGCCCCCGTCAAGCTAGAGATCTTGGTTTAGCCTATGTCCCTGAAGATCGAGGAATCCAAGGTCTGGTGAAACCACAAAACATCGCACAAAACATTGCTCACACTATTCTCAAGAAACTAAGCCGAATGTTCCTGATGGATCGCAAAGCAGAGGATGAAATTGCTCAGGACTCGATTCATCGACTAGGGATTAGAGCACGTGGACCTGCGCAACTTGTTCGGCAGCTGTCAGGAGGCAATCAGCAGAAGGTAGTTCTCGCAAAATGGCTAGCTACGCAGCCAAAGATTTTGATAATGGATGAGCCTACACGCGGCATTGACGTGGGAGCCAAGTCCGAGATCCATGCCTTGATGTCAAAACTTGCCGGAGACGGGATGGCGATTTTAATGATTTCCTCAGAATTGCCTGAAGTTCTGGGGATGAGTGACAGAGTGCTTGTCATGCATAGTGGAAAATTGGTTGGAGAATTCAACCGTGAAGAGGCAACCCCAGAAGCAATCGGTGCAGCGATGACGCTTTCTACAGCGCAGGAAGCAGCATGAATACCGCTGCAGTTGCGTCGAACGTCCCCTCAAGGCGTTGGCAGTGGGTCAGATCTTATGGCCAAGAACTCGTGGTCTTATCTGGAATCATAGTGCTGATGATTGTGGTGGGCTTGTACAATCCTCGCTTTTTGAGTGACAACAATCTCATCAGCATTTTCTCAGGTAACGCTTACATTGCCGTAGCCGCAATCGGCATGTCTATTGTTATCATGTCTGGACATATTGATGTCTCTGTTGGCTCGCTAATCGGAGTATTGGCAACGATTGCTGGGACACTTGCTGTTGGAGACTATCCAGTCTGGGTTGCTTGGCTGGTTCCCGTCGCAATTGGAGTGATTGTCAATACAGCCGTAGGCGCTTTGATTGCCTTCGCTGGGATCCCGTCAATTGTGGTTACCTTAGGGATGCTCTCGATCCTAAAAGGAGGCTTAATCAGCATCACAAAGGGTAATTGGATTACCAATATGCCCGGTGAATTCCTGATCGCTCAACAGAGATGGCTTGGTATTCCTGCCCCTGTTTGGTTCATGGTATTTCTGACAGTGATTGTAGCTGTCTGGATGAAATCCTGGCCTTTGGGTCGTTCATTCTACGCAGTTGGAGGTAACCCCGAAGCTGCCCGTGCCGCTGGATTCAGCCCACAACGAACCTGTGTTTTGGCATTCATGATTCACGGTTTCTTTGCTGGAATCGCCGCATTGCTCTTCGCAACACAACTACAAGTAATTCAATCAACTGTTCCACCAAATCTTGAACTAACCGTTATTACCGCATCAGTCATCGGCGGAGTCTCAATCCTCGGAGGTACTGGAACAGTAATCGGCTCAACACTCGCAGCCATCCTTTTTGCCTGTATAGGATCCTCCTTAGTCTTTCTGAATGTATCAGCCTATTGGCTACGGGCTGTGCTGGGATTGCTGATTCTGACAACTGTCCTTGCTGATATGATTCGTCGGCACCGTAATCGCCGGAGTCTATGATGAGTGCTCGAGGCCTACTTTTTCGTCATGAATCAGTACTAGCGTTGCTTCTTGTACTCACTCTCGCAGTACTTGCCCAACAGAGTGATAAGTTTTTCACGATGGCAAATATGCTCAACCAAGGCAGATTGATGGCTGAAGTGGGCATAATTGCGTTGGCCATGACTTTTGTGATCGTAACTGCTGGTATTGACCTCTCAGTGGGCTCTATTCTAGGTCTTGTAGCGATTGTGATGGGTGTGCTTTGGCAGAAAGCAGGGTTACCGCTACCCGTTGCAATTGGATTAGGTGTAGTCCTTGGCTGCATTGCAGGATTTGCCAACGGATTTATTATCACGAAGTTTGGAGTTCCTCCATTAATCACGACCCTGGGAACACTTGCTCTGTATCGTGGCCTTGCAGAGGGAATCAGCCAAGCCAGATCTGTTCGAGGTTATCCAGATTGGTTCTTCACACTGGGTCAGGGGGAGCTCTGGGGTATCCCAACTCAACTTTGGATATTCTTGCTACTCGCAATCATTACCGCAGTCATCCTTGGACTGACCCCATTTGGTCGGGCCACTTATGCAATTGGTTCAAATTCAATTGCAGCGGAGTTTTCTGGGATCCCAGTCCGAAACTCCTATTTGATTATTTACACTCTTTCGGGTTTATTCTCTGCAATTGCCGCAGTGATTTTTGTTTCAAGAGTGTCCACAACTCGATCAGACATGGGAACTGGGCTGGAGCTTGATGTCATTACGGCGGTTGTCTTAGGAGGTAGCAGTATTTTTGGTGGCAAGGGAACCATTATTGGGACCCTTTTAGGTTTGACGCTCATGCAAGCACTCAAAAATGGGTTGTCACTGGCAGGCGTCAAAGGTGATGGAACGATTGTAATGATTGGGGTTGTTTTGATTGGAGCCCTAATCCTCAGCAACCTGTTCCAGAAAAAGGGAGACGGCTAACCTAATTTAGGAGACCCGCCGTCAATTCAGGGTCTGCTAATCATTCCTCAGGAGGAATTATGTTGAAGAAGTTCCTGTTAACAGCAGCAGCACTGTCAATGGTTGCTGGAAGTGGCTGGGCTCAATGGACTGGTGGAGATGATTTGCCCACAAACCCTTTGGCCTGTGATGGATCCCCAGGTTCAGTAGCAGCAAAGCCTTACGATGGTGGCTCACCAAGTAATGCTCCAAACCGTAAGGGCAAAAGCATCACCGTTGTGGATGTTCCCAAGCTGATTGGAATTGGCTACTTCAACGCCACTTCTAAAGGAATCACCGATGCCGCTAAGGAATTAGGGAACGTATCGGCAAGCACCGACGGTCCCACCGAGGCAAATATCGATGATCAGATCACCTTCATTGACAATTACATTACTTCTGGAGTCGATGGAATTCTCTTTGCCGCCAATGATCCTGTTGCCATTGCACCAGTTCTCAAAAAGGCTCTCTCCAAGGGAATCAACGTTGTTGGCTATGATGCGAATTCACAACCCGACGCTCGCCAGTGGTTTGTAAATCAAGCTGAGTTCAATGGCATCGCGAAGGCGTTGGTCGACAGTATGGTTGCTGAAGTGGGTGCGAACGCAGGAATTGCGATCGTAACTTCCACCTTCACCACTCCAAATCAAGCTCGTTGGATTGCGGAGATGTCTGCGTATGCCTCCAAGTGTCATCCAAATCTGAAATTCCTGGAAACTGTGGAAGCCCAGGAAGATAACATCTTATCCTTCAATCAAGCCACTACGTTGATCAACAAGTATGGTGATGATCTGGATGGTATCTTCGGGATGACTTCCGTGGCAACCCCTGCGTCTGCTGAGGCAGTCACACAGGCTGGTGAGTGTGGTAAGATTGCAATTGTGGGCTTAGCAACTCCAAATGCGATGAAACCGTACGTTGCCACCAACTGTGTGAAATCTGTAGTTCTTTGGAATCCGGTTGATCTGGGCTATGCTGCAATGCATGTCCTTCGAGCAGTTGCGGACGGTAATCTGAAGCCAGGCGCAAAGTCTGTCAAAGCAGGCAAACTTGGTGAGTTGCAGATCATCAATGGTTCTGAAATTTTACTGGGTGCTCCCTACGTTTTTGACAAAGGAAATATTAACGGCTTTGACTTCTAATTAAAGCCTATCTCAATTGGTCTAGAGCCAGATTGAGAGTTATTTTCTGACCTGCAAAATGTGAAAGCGGAATTTCGAGAGATCTTTCGTTTTCACCCCCCCTATCTTTCCCAAATGATTCAAAAACAAGCTTATATTGCGCTGGATTGTGGTGCTGAAAGCGCCCGTGTCATGGTTGGAATTCTCCAACAGGGGCAACTGCAGCTAGAGGAAATTCATCGTTTTCCAACAGGCGGTATTTCCGTAGGTGAGTCTCTTCGTTGGGATGTCCTACAAATCTTTGAAGAGCTCCGGATTGGTGTACACAAAGCAGCTCAGCTCAAATTACCAATTGCCAGTTTGAGCGCTGATTCATGGGGACTTGATTTTGTTCTTATTCGTGATCAAGAACCCATCCTCACGCCACCCAGGCACTATCGAGATCCACGAAATCTGGTCTACTACGAGAAGGTTCGTAAGCAGCTTGGCGAAGATTTTATTTTTGAGGAAACTGGCATTCAGTTCATGCCAATCAACACAATCTATCAACTCGCTGCTGCCCAAGATGAGTCTCCTGAATTACTGACCTTTGCTGACAAACTGATCACAATGGGTGATTGGTTCAACTACATGTTCTCCGGAGTAGCAGTTGGTGATGCTTCCATGGTGAGCACAACTCAGCTCTATAATCCCCGCAGGCAGGAATGGTCCAGGCCTCTGATTGATGCCCTTGGACTGCCCCATGATCTCTTCCCCGAAATTGTACCTTGTGGCTCGATACTAGGCCCAATCACTGAACAAGTTGCTGAGAGCACAGGCTTAGCCAGCAACACCAAGGTCATTGCCAGTTGTTCGCATGACACCGGGGCAGCTGTCGTTGGTACTCCTGCTCAAAGTGGACAAAAAGATTGGGCGTATCTTAGCTCTGGCACATGGTCCTTACTAGGGGTTGAATTGGATACACCCGTGATCACCCCCAAGAGCCGACAATACAACTTCACTAATGAGGTTGGCTTAAACCATAGTATTCGTTTACTGAAAAATATCAGTGGATTGTGGGTTGTACAGGAGTGTCGGCGCAAGTGGGAAAGTGAGGGGTACTCTTATGATTATTCTACTCTCACTGAAATGGCATCGGCCGCATCCTCTCTACAATCCCTAATCAACCCTAACGATCCTCGGTTTACTACAATCGGTGAAATGCCTGAAAAAATAGCAGCCTACTGTATTGAATCGAAACAACCTGTCCCTGAAAGCCATGGAGCTTTCGTTCGCAGTTCCCTGGAAAGTCTTGCGCTCTCCTATCGAAAGGTTTTGGACGAACTTGAGGAGACAACTGGTGAAACCCTCAGAACACTCCACATTGTTGGCGGTGGATCCAAGAACAAACTCCTGAATCAGCTAGCTGCCAATGCTACTGGACGTAGAGTCCTCAGTGGTCCGTCCGAAGCAACAGCAATTGGGAACGTTCTGATTCAAAGTCTCGCTTTAGGACATTTGAGTTCCCTCTCAGAAATACGCAACACCGTCCGAAACTCTTTTGAAATTGAAGAATATCTTCCCCAGGATCAGCTTATCTGGGATAAGGCCTATCAACGCTTCCTGAAATTACCATGAAATACCCCACACCCATGAATCGACTCTACCCGAAATGGGATGCTGACTATGCAAGTACACTTGATCCAGTTGGCAAACTGATTTATCGCTCTAATTTGCTGGGCTCCGACCAACGGATTACCAACACTGGAGGAGGGAATACCTCTGCAAAACTTCAAGAAATTGATCCTCTCAGCGGTGAGCAAACCGAGGTTCTATGGGTCAAAGGTTCTGGCGGAGATCTACGCACCTCCAAGCGTGAAAATTTCTCATCTCTGTACCAGCAGAAACTACTTAACCTCATTCCCAAATATACCTCTGCACCGGTGAAGGGCTACAAGACCAGCATAGAAGATCAGATGGTTGGCATGTATCCACACTGCACCTTCAATCTGAATCCGAGGGCCGCTTCGATTGACACCCCATTACATGCCTTCATCCCCCATAAGCATGTCGATCATATGCATCCAAACTCAGTAATCGCTATTGCAGCTTCCAAGCGATCTGAGGAACTGACGAAAAAAATCTGGGGAGACGATTTGGTCTGGTTTCCATGGCAACGACCAGGTTTTGATCTGGGACTTCAGTTACAGAAGATTTGCCAAGAAAATCCGAGTGCACGAGGAGTATTGCTTGGGGGACATGGTGTAATCAACTGGGCTGAAAGCGATCAGGAGTGTTATGAATGGACCGTGGAGATCATCCAAAAAGCTGATGAGTACTTAGCCCAGCACGACAAAGGGGAGTTGACTTTCGGAGGAATACGTTATCCAGAGCTAAACGAATCCGTACGCAGATCTACACTTGTTGAGATTCTGCCGTGGCTTCGTGGTCAAGTATCCAGTGATAAGCGACTGGTTGCGACAGTGCAGGATGATGAGATGATGCGGTATTTTGTCAACTCAGAAGATGTCGTTCGTTTGTCAGAATTGGGGACAAGTTGTCCGGATCACTTTCTGCGAACCAAGATCAAACCGATGTATGTACCGTGGGACCCTCACCATCAGAGTCTAGCTGATTTGAAAGAGCTGATTCTGGAGGGGCTTGATCGCTATCGACAAGATTATTCAGCTTACTATGAGCGTTGTAAGCATGATGATTCTCCTGCACTCCGGAACACCAATCCTAGCATTGTACTCATCCCTGGACTTGGGATGATTGCCTGGGGTAAAAACAAGAGTGAGAGCCGAGTTACTGCTGAATTTTATAATTGCGCACTTGAAGTAATGCGCGGAGCTGAAGCAGTAGATGAATATGTTGCCATCGATCAGCAAGAAGCCTTTGATATAGAGTATTGGCTACTGGAGGAAGCAAAACTTCAGCGGATGCCTCCGGAGCAGGAGATGTCCAGACAAGTCGCTGTTGTGATTGGAGCTGGCTCCGGGATTGGTAAATCCGTTTGCCATCGCTTACTTAAAGAAGGATCCCACGTTGTCTGCGCAGATGCTAATTCCCCGGCCGCAGAAGCAACTGCTGAAGAGTTAGTGAAAAAGGTAGGAGTGGGTATTGGAGTAGCTGGCACTGGACTGAGTGCTTGTGGTCCCACCCTCGCTCGATCAGCAAACATGACCAATCGTGAGAGTCTGAGTAGACTATTTGAGGATGTAGTGTTGGCATACGGAGGGATGGACACTTTGATTATTACTGCTGGAGTGTTCTTTCCACCGGATTCCTCTGGTCGCATCTCTGACAGCCAGTGGCGTCAGACTTACGATGTGAATGTGATTGGCCCTGCGATGGTTGCTGAAGAGGCTCACATAGTTTGGCGTAGACAAGGATTGTCTGCGAACCTTATCTTAACCTCCTCCGTCAACGCAACCGTCAGCAAAGTGGGCAGCCTGGCATATGACAGTTCGAAAGCTGCTTTGAACCATTTAGTCAGAGAATTAGCGATTCAAATGGCTCCTCTGGTAAGGGTCAATGCATTAGCGCCTGCGACAGTGGTGGAAGGAAGTAGCATGTTCCCAAGAGAACGTGTGATCTCCTCACTCTCCAAATATCAATTACCTTTCGACGAGCAGGAGGATACTGAAAGTCTGAGAAAGCGTCTGGCAGATTTCTATGCCCAGCGGACTCTTCTCAAATCACAGATCTCACCAGAACACCAAGCAGAGGCAATTTTTCTGCTCGCCTCAGAGCGTCTCTGCCGAACAACTGGGCAACTCATCAACGTTGATGGTGGTTTGCACGAAGCCTTTGTTCGCTAGTATCTTTAACCTCAAAAGAGAGGAATGATGAAAGTCTGGGATCCACATTTTCATATTTGGGATGTACGACCAAACAGCCCTAGTGGTCATGATTCAGCCCAATTGTTTGCTCCCGACGACGATCCGATCTATACGATTCAACGCTATGAAGCTGATCTTAGCATGGAAGGTTTTGAGCTGATCGGTGGAACGTTTGTCGAGGCAGTCAGCGTATGCCATATTGAACACGATGGGCCTCTATTTGAAAATGCATGTTTAGCAGAAGCCAAGTGGGTTGCTGATCAATGTTCACAATCAAATCTACCTTATCAGATCGTCGCAACAGGACCGCTGGAAAGTTCCGAATGGCCGTTACTCTTAGCTCAACTCCAGAAAATTCCGAACGTCTGTGGAATTCGTCAGATCCTGAACCATGAGCCATCCTGGCCCAGAAACAATCGACTCGGAAACTTGTTAGATTCGAAT
>Ga0181574_10005872_pt1 | contig 10423 bp, 20 predicted proteins | sample 101ome_24_FD_145600 | JGI IMG/M metagenome (GOLD analysis project Ga0181574, IMG submission 145600) | Coastal salt marsh microbial communities from the Groves Creek Marsh, Skidaway Island, Georgia - 101410AT metaG (spades assembly) | ecosystem: Environmental > Aquatic > Marine > Intertidal zone... | reverse complement strand
AGCTGAATATAAATTAACATTTACAGTCTATCTAGTAATGTGGGAAAAGAAAAATGAAAGCGGAGTAACTGCAGTATATACAAATGAAGATGCAGCATACAAACATAAAATGGCCTCTGAAGCAAATCGCAAATCAAAAGTTGTATATACTGTCATACCTTTTAATGTTCAACCTGAATACATAGAAGATTTATATTGATATGGAACTAGAAGATAATTATTATAATATAATATATACTAAATTTTTAGAAGATATAGATAATAAAGAGTTTCGTAATTCAGCAATGCGTCTATATGAAATAGTAAGAGAACATTTTCATCCTGATGGCATTCGACATTATGATGGACAATCGACAATGACAACTGGATTATACAGATACTATAACACATTTCTATATCCATTTCCAGAATTTTCAAAAGCATTCAATCAATTAAAAGAATTATTTCAATATGTCACTGATGTTCCTAATGAATATTATATACAATCATGGTTGAATGTATATAAAAAATCAGAGTATATTGATTGGCATTCTCATTGGCCACCCGACACCAATTGTTGGCATGGATTGTTTATTGTTGATTCAGAAGCACAAGAAAGTTTTACAAAATATCGCCTTGTACTTGAAGACGGTATAAACGAATATATAGATATTGAGAGTAAAAATAATTTATTAATACTTGGAAAATGTGAAAATGATTATCATCGTTCAACAGAATGGAATAATGAACAGGAAAGAATAACTATAGCATATGATATTGTTCCAAGAAAATATCTTGATAACGAAGAGTATTTAAAAAAAGAACCAAGTAAATTAAAAAATTATGATTTAAATCATTGGATACCGTTCACAACTATTAAATGAGAAATATTATGATCATATATGTTGATATTGATGGTACTATTTGTAAAGAAAAAATTCTTGAAGATGGTACTAAAGATTACAAAAATCACACACCTTTTTATGACCGAATTAATTATATTAATTCATTGTTTGATGAAGGACATGAAATTCATTATTGGACCGCAAGAGGCGCAAGAAGTGGTATTGATTGGACAGATGTAACTGAAGAGCAACTCGGTACATGGAAATGTAAGTACACTTCATTAACTGTTGGTAAAAAACCACATTATGATATTTTGATTTGCGATAAGGCATTTAATAGTGACGCCTGGTTTACACATCAAAGTATTAACTCAGGTATCGAAGGTACTTCAAAATATTTGATGAAAGGTACACAAGGTGATAATCGCATTTCAAAAATGGAAGAAAAGGTTAAAGAACTTGAAGAAAGAATGAACAGAACAGAAATGACGAATTCACACGATGTGCAATTGCTATATCAAAAATTTAAAGATGCAACGTCATCAGCAAAAGATATAAACGAATTAAATAAGTATCTAAATGCATTACAAGTAAACATGCAAGATTTAGTTCAACAAGTTATCGATATCCGTATGGAAATGAGGAAGAATGCAAATTGAATTAACACCAACCGCAGCAGAAAAATTTATTGAATCATTTGAATCAGAGAATTTAAATCTTGATGACACCTATCTCCGTGTAGGTGCAAATCAAGGCGGCTGTTCTGGTTGGCGTTGGGAGCTTGAGACAAATACTCAAGCTGATATTCAAGAGCATGACTTGACTTTTGTTTCAAACGATATTAAGATCTTAGTTGATAATGATTTACTTGAAGAAATTATTGGACCCGTGACAATTGACTTCTCTACAAAGAACCTCGTTGAACAGGGATTCATTTTTGTTCGACAATCCGGTCAGCAATGCGGCTGCGGAGAATCTTTCACACCATATAAAAAAGTTCTTGACATTCCTGAATAATCTGATATGATCTGATCATAGTGATTGTTTATTAACTCTTTTGAGATTTGACATGTCATTTTTTTCTGGTCCTCCCGTTCGTTTACGTGGTGATTCAAATTTTGATCGAATCATAGATTATTTAAAGCGGATACTCGGACTCGGAAAAGCTGAACGAAGAGAAATGGAGCGTATGCAACAGCAACTGATTGATGAAATTATGGAGGGAGTTGCTAAACGTAAAGCATTATACCTTGCCGGTGAAGAGGAAGAATATGATGAAGAGTGGTACAATTCAATAATGGCAAGCTATCATAAGCCCCGTAAAAAAGCCCGTAAAACCCGTGAAGAGAGTGAATGGCTTGAAGAAAGCGCCCGTAGATATCAACAAAGAATAGCGGAAGCTGAAGCGAATACCAGAAGACGTTTCGAGTGGCAAAAACAAAAAGATGAAAGACTTCGAGAATTGCAATATCAGTTTTCTGAGCATGGAACTCATTATGAAGAAATTCAAAGAGTCCGTGGAATGGTAAACCCGTACTAATAAAGGTCATATGAAAGAACTTTCTGCTGATTTCAAAGGTGCCTTGGTTACCTATTTGAAAAACATTCATGCTGATTATGACAAATGGCGTAGCCATGATGATACAGTTGCTGATGATATGAGCAAGATGTTTAAAGATAGTTTGAAATATACTGTCAATCGAAAATATATTCGTGTATACAGTGATAAATCTCCAGACCCATATGGTTACTCTCAGCGCAGAGTCCATTCATTCGTAGTAGTAAAAGATACAGATAAATTTAAACGTGGTGATATTTTATTGCCAGCAGGTTGGGCAGGACCTTTGTTGAATCATTCTCGAGGTAATGTGTTTGGTGAATATACTATTCAATGGACAGGACCAGAATACCGACCTCATCCATGGAGCAAAGTCTAAATATGAAAATCAATCAACAAATAATCCAAGACTACAATAATACAGGATACGAAATGCCAACACCAGAAGAACTTGAACTAGGTAGAAGAGTTGAGCAAATGGTGAATGACTATAAAGCAATGGCTCCACATTCAGCAGTTGAATTTGATCCTAAATTATTTGATCATGCAACAGTCAGACAACTTGAATTTTCTCCAGAACTGACTGCGGTTGCTCTTGCAAATCTTAAAGATAATCGTGAACGAAGAACACCAAAAAGCTATCGTATACAATGGTCTCAAAAAGGCGATGGCACAGTATGGGGTATGTACCTATCAGATGATGGGAATTACTATTGGGAAAATACTGAGGTTGAAGTTGAAGATGCTATGATTGCACTTGAAGCAGGGACAGTTGAAGGACCAAATCTTACATTTGGCAATGGAACGAATGATGATGAACTAGTTGTTCCCAATGCAAAGAATCATACTTTTTTCGAAAAAAGTTCTTGACATCCATGTCAGGTCTGATATGATCTGATCATGTTGAGTGAGTGAGTTGAATTTAAACCCATCAGGAGAATGATTATGTCAAAGCAAATCCCTTTCGTATCACGATGCCTTCCAAAAGCAAAGACAAATACAAAAGGTGACCGACAATTTAATGCAGACATGCGAACAGCCCAGGTTCGTTTTCTTGACAACGGCGGCAGTGATAATCCTGATAATACTTTGGTACCACCGTCAGCAATGAAAGTTCGTAAGATTGAAGTTATCAACGGTAAGAAGTACAAAGTAATATCATGAGTGAAAAAGTAAATCATCCCGAACACTACAACCGACATCCTTCAGGAATTGAGGCGATAGATATTTGTGAGCATATGTGTTTCAACTTAGGCAATGCTTTCAAATATCTCTTTCGCTACCACCTGAAGGGTGGTGTTCAAGATATACACAAAGCGATTTGGTATCTAAATAGGCAAAAGACCTTAAAAGAAATTCCGATTTTATCTGAAAATATATACGCCGGAAGTCCTATTCGAATGAAGATGAAAGAGTTTTTAAAATGCGAAGATAACATTAAAGCATATAATGTTTTTCAATTAATCTTTCGATGTCAATTCTTTGGCGGACATTCCGGAGACCTTGAACAAGCAGTTGATTATTTGCAACAAATACTTAGAGAAGTAGAAAGAAGAAATGAACAACTTTGTTAGGAAATTGATTTCCATTTTACCAACAAATAAAGAATTAAACCGAACACGAAGCTTCACATATAGAAGTCCACCAGGTCTTTCTGCGCCTGAATATGTGACAGTCACTGAAATTGAAATCATCAATTCTCATTGGCAGCCTTGGCTTGAAAAACAAGTGGCGAACCATGGTATGGATCATGTGATCAAGAACTATACAGTTGAAGATTGTATTGACGATTGGATTGCTTTGCACTATGCTGTAGAAGTTGTATAAAAGATAAATATAGTTTTGTACAACCGAAAAAAAGGAACAACTATGAAAAAATTTATGATTGCATTGACTGCATTGATTCTAAGTACTAATGCTTACGGGATGTGGTCTAATGAAGAACGAAATGCTTTTTTTGACTTACTTTATGATCCTGAGAAAATTTCAGAGGCATCTGATAAACTCGATATGGTAAATTTGATTGAGTGTGTACAAAGTTATTATGCAATGCGTAACACATATGATGAATTCTTGAGTTATTGGACTAGTGCTGATGAAAGACAACTCGGTGAATGGAAACATGTTACTGCAACTTGCAAAAAAATGATTCAAAGACCAAGAAAGGATACAATCTGGATTTAACCTTATAACACTTTAATCTGGTACGAACATGAGAAATGATTTACCTTCAAGTAGTTATGATATTCTCGTTCGAGAGCGAAGCAGAAAAGAGAAAGAAGCTTTGCTTGCTGCCCAAGACAAGAAAGAAGAAGAACGTAAAATGCAGGAAACTTTCACTGCAAAAAGTTCTTGACATTTCTTGGCCATATGATATGATCTGATCATGAGTTGAGTGATTGATACTTTTATAAGGAGTTGTCATGATTGTTTTTCAAAACACCGAAGAATTAGAAAAGTTAAAAGAAGGTCGTGATACATCACATGGTTCTCCATGGGATTGTGGTACTGCTGACTTTTACTATTATCGCCCAGAAGATCCCCACTACTATACGGAAGGTAGTAAAGTTCGTGGCAAGCGAATCACCGAAGAATCGATGACGCACGAACAAGTTGCCGACTACTACGCTGGCTACAAATACGCAGAAATTATTGGCGATAGAAAAGATTGGCGTTGAACCGTTTCGCTGTCGAAGGCGATAGATAGCGGCATTCATACCCACGTTTACATCCTTGATGATATTCGTTGTGTCACTGAATGAGGAAAGGTCGCCGATGTGGTTGAAATTGCCACCAACAAGCGGCATGTAATTGCCGCATTTTCGATAGAGGTAATATGACACCTGCAAACTTTCGTAGATGGAGAAGAATATTAGTTTGGTCTTCTCTTTTACTTTTGTTCATGTTGTCTTATCCATTTGTTGAAGAAGTGATGTTGCAAGATAAGACATTACTTGATTTTTTCTTAGATAGTATAAAGGCTGATTATTAACATTTAATGTGAGTTTGTTATGACAAGTCTAAGAATGATTATCTTTATGAGTTTAGTTTTTTCATTTATTTTTAATGTGTATTTGTATGCAGTGACAGATGAACAACAACCCCAACCAAGGTCTCCATATGCAGCATTCATCCGATAATCTAAATAAGTATAAAGTTGAGAGTAGTAAAATCCAAGAGTATGATATCATCATTGGTATTCTTGGATTTTTTATTTTCAATACGGTTTTTGCAGTTGCAATAATACAAGGAGGCCTTTAACGTGCGTAACGAAGGATTTGCATTGTTTGTAATTCTTGCCATTTTGATTTTGTTTCTCATAGGCTTTCCTATACTTGAAGATTTAGCTATTCCAGAAGGTATTGAATGACAGTGCAATTGAATTTATTTGAAGAAGATATTCAAAATTATACATCAGATATGGTAAGTAATCAAATGTATGTGATGAGTCAGAAGCAAGACCTAGTTCGTGATGAACTACATTATCTGGAAGGACTTGATGAATTAACTTTGACAGAAGAAGTCATTGAGGAATTCTTTGGTCATAAACGAATTAAAACCGTACCAATGTTTGTGCAATCAATGAAGAACTATTTGAAAAAAGGTTCTGCATCACTCTCACGAACAAACATCAGTAAGTATCCAGATTTACATATTGTTGAAGATAGCAATGGTGATTTAATCGCCTATGTATATCATCGTGGTGTGGCAACTGGTAGCCATAAAACGCCAACAGACGTATTTTTCGACTACTTTAACAATAGGTAAAGATGAAAATTAAAACATATTTTACAGCAAAACTTACCGACAACTGGGCATTTGAGATTGACTTTCTTAAATGGTTTGGTTCGCCAGGTTGGTTTCCAATTTACGAAAATAGTTTATCTGCAAAGATCAAAGGATCACATCGTGGGTTCTATTGGTCTTTCTATATCATCGGTCTTAAACTTATTGAACTTAATGTATATGATACAAGACATGAAGATGATTATGAAAATTCAGATATAAAGAAAAAAGAATGACATGGAAATAGGATTTATGTTTGGTGTCGGGTTTGCGCTCGGCATTATTGTAGGACTTCACATCTCAAGAATGTGCTGGCCAGAATATGATGAATCAGTTTGGGATCGTAAGGCAAGAGAAAGCAATATGGTTCGTGAGGCTATAGAAGAAGACCGTGCTAATCGTTCATGAATGCCAAGGCAAGTCAGAAAACCAATCGTTCTTAGACCACTTCTGAACTTCAGTTTGAACATCTCGCCAAACAGTCTTTAAATACTTCTCTCGTTTTTTATCAGAACAAAACGGCACTGAAAAGAATTGTCGTATTGTAGGTCTGAACCAACCAAAGACAAAACTGAACACACCTAACTGTAATCTCCACTTCACAGAGTTAATATAAAGCGTATGGACAGGTAAAGCTGGAGCGCCGTGTGTGAGATAGGTGTAAACAGTTTTGTCTCGTAGCAAAGGTTCTGGCACTCCATACGTCTTGGTAATTGCTCGAAACTTGTAAGCAAATCCAGGCACAAAGAGTTGGTCAAAAAACCCTTCAAGCATTGACGTACAACGGAACCACCAAACAGGACTGACAAAGTATATGTGCGTTGCCTCTTTGATTAGTTTTTTATACTTCTCAATTAATTTTTCGTTTTTCTCGGCGTGAAAAGCGGCATGAAACTCATCATCATACAAATCAATTACTGTGCATAATTTTTCATATGATTCATATTCTTTCTTGATAGTTTGTACGATGCCGTGATTAAAGCTGTCCTTCTTGTGGTAGCCGATAACTATTAGTGCCTTCATAGATTGGTGGTGCCTCCGGGAAGTAGTGTTCTTTATACTCAAGCCATAAGTCATTATATTTAGATTGATAAGCTTGTTCCTCATACCAAGGTCCACCCAATGTATAATGTAATGCGTTCAATGAAGTTGGATCCTCTTCATATTCACCTACAAGCCAGTTCCATGACTTGTGAATTTCGCCAATCTCTTTATCATCACACCATCGAAACTGATGTAGATCCATCAATGACATTTCAAAAATATCAGACATCTTCAAATCAAATTTTCTTTTATTGAAGATCATAAAACTTGACCAGTTCTTTCTTTCATAAGTGTTTTGAATTTCACCGTCAAGTTTTGTTTCTGTCTTTGGTGTATAATCATGTTTGCAAACATACACCTTTTTTGAATCATCAAGCTCACGCAACAACACTCTTGGATCATTCAAGAAAAGGAAATCATCATCACAATAAAATACCCAATCTGAATCAGAGATATCATCATCCAAGAGAGGTGTAGTAAATCGTGTTCTTGAGAAAGGATTTGTTGTATTTTCGTCTTTAAAATATGCAGCATGTCGATATACTGGAAATTTATATTTGTCAAATAAAACCTGAGCGCAAACTTCAGAAGCAATCACATGCTTGGGCGTATGCCCAATCCAAAAATTAATCCATGAATTAGTCATATTATATTATTCTCCCTGTTAGTTCCCGAATACTAAAACATTTAGGTTCTCCATTAATAAGTAAATTATTTGTTGTATCAAACGATTCAATAGTACTATCTTCGAACAAATCTACATTTATAAGATAGGCGTATGTGAGTTCAAGAATTTCTTTTTTATCACTTTCTGTTAAATTCTTAATTTGTTGTTGTAGTGTTTTTATCATTTCTTTAATTTTATTTTTTGAATTATAACAATTTTGAAAATAAAATTCCGAATCATATACATGTTCTATTTTAGCGTCTGGAGTATACCTGTTATTAATTAATTCATCAAATTTTTCAGTAAGCTCCTCTTTATCAAAAGTCTCTCTGTTTTCATTATTTAAATCTGATAGAATCTCACCATCGACATCTTCAATTGTTTCTACATTGCGATCTTCACCAGCAACTGATTTAGTATTTAACAAATCTGGTAACAAACCTAATGCAAATCCAGAGTATGTATCTCTGAAAGTGTATAAAACTTCTAGTGGTGATAAATTTTCAATATTCAACTTTGCACATATACTTTCTAATTTTTTTGGTGTTAAATCCAGTATGTACTTACAATTTTTGTTAATTGAATCTAAAGTTATTTTTGACTCATCAACAGTTGTGTCACCTTCATAAATTTTAGGTAGATACTCTGACACTAAGACTTGTGCCAAATTTATATTAATATATTTTTGATTCAGTTTTGAGGTACCGCTTGATTTGTATCTACCCGGAGAATCAACAGTAAAATTCAACGCATTTGGATTTGAAATATCTTCTTGCTCATCTACAAGATGATTCCAACTTAATGGTAGTTCACCAATTTCTTCATCAGCACACCAATCAAACTGATGTAGTTCTTCAATTGAATAACTATCAAGTTGTTGCCAGTTTAGCTTAAATTTTTCTTTGTTAAAGATCATAAAGCTTGACCAATTTTTTCTATCATAATCAAAATTATCAAATGATTCCATTTCATCATTAACATACCATCTTTGATAAATTTCTTCAAGTATCTCTTCATTTGCAAATTGTTTATTGCGAAGCATATAATGCTTTTTATCTTTAAAAATAGCAAGACATGCTTTTATAAAGTCATCTTGGCTTAAATCTCTTTGTGAAAATACCGCTTCAAATTTTTCAAAATTTTCAGGTGAATATAATTCTTTTAACCGTTTAAGTTCAGCTTGTTTTCCTCTTTCAAAAGGATGGTCTGGATATTGATTTAAATATTTCAAAAGTTCAAAAAATTGTTGTACACTTGAATTAAACGGATACTGTATACTTGGTATCAAAGTTTTAGTTTGCCTCTTTGTAGTATAATTATCATGCTTACAAACATAAACAGTTTTTGATGGATCTAACTTTTCAATAAGGGTCCTTGGATTATTAAGAAATAGCATTGTTGGATCAGCATATATTACCCACGGAAAACCTGAATTTTTATCAAAAAGTGGAACATAAAATCGATATCGTGAGCCAATGATTATTGATTTATCTTTAATTTTTGATCGTTCAATATTTGAAAGATTTACTTTTTTAGTTTTAATACCAAAATATTTGAAATGGTGGCTATCTATTAGATGTTGTTCAGGTGAAAAAATTGTTAAAATTTTCGGATCTTCTCCCGCTTTATCGTTAGGTGGACCAAGTATGAAATAATCATTATACAAATTTGTATGTGCGAAACTCCAAATACCAGCGGGGAATTCTTCATTTAATTTTAAATTTTTTTTGAAATTTGTCTCTGCAATATCTCTTTGATTGTCCTCAGACATATAATAACTCCGTCTTTAAAGATAGATCTTGTTTGTATTGGTGTTGCATAAGATATGCATATTGATTTGATAACGTATAATTTTTATTTTTTATAAATGGTTTATTTCGAGTTATAAAATCAAAAACGTTTTTTTGTGTATTTTCGGTAAAAATATTTTTATCAACATTAAAATATTTTAATTTCAAAAAATCAATATTTGTTCCTTGCAATAAATCAAAATTATAAGAAGGCAATTCTTCTAATTGTCCGGCATACACTAGCAATTGATGCAAAAACATATCAATATTTTTCATAATTTTAGCCGCATATGTGCGTACTGATTTTAGATATGAAAAATTTCTTTTGTTATTTAATATAAAAGTTGATATCTTATCTAAAACATAAAAATGTAAAAATTGATCTAGGTGAAACGAAAAGTTATATTTGCAAAAAGCAACACCAATATTGAACACATTGTTCTGATAGACATGTGAATTTAAACTGTTCGTGACTTGACCATTCTTTAGATAAATTGTTTCTATATTGCTATCAAAAGATGATACTGTCTGCTTAATTTCTTTATTTGAAAATTCAATTTTTTCAAAATTTAAAATATCTTCTTCAATGTATTTATGCAGATTTTTAATTTGTCGGTCATATTTAAATTGAAATTTTGAACCACTTTTAGTGTACTCAGCATTTGTTAGCACGTTATCATATGTATTGTCAATGAAGAACAGTTGACCATTTGATTCAGTTTTGAAAATATCGTCAGATAAATCAGTCTCACGA
>Ga0181574_10005866_pt1 | contig 10430 bp, 7 predicted proteins | sample 101ome_24_FD_145600 | JGI IMG/M metagenome (GOLD analysis project Ga0181574, IMG submission 145600) | Coastal salt marsh microbial communities from the Groves Creek Marsh, Skidaway Island, Georgia - 101410AT metaG (spades assembly) | ecosystem: Environmental > Aquatic > Marine > Intertidal zone... | reverse complement strand
GCCCAGCCCACAAGCTAAAAAAGGCTTTCAGTTATTCCACATCGATGGCAACGGCGTTGGACGACGGGATGTGTGCGGTGACTGCCACCGGTTCCCCCACCTGGTGAGCACAAACCATCCGACTATCGGCATGGACACTCCGACCTGGCGAGGCGCTTACGACCGTTTTTTAATTCTTCCGCAGGGACGGATCAACATGGTCACGCTTCCGCCATTTGCAGCGCTGGCGGAACAAGGCATTCCTGAGCGCGAATTGTGGCGATTCTCCTGGGGGCAGCGCGCGGCATTTGACCCTGTATGGGATATGGTGTTGGAGCACAGCACCGGATATTCCGGATCATTTGCCCGTCAGGTCACTCTGAGTCAGCAGTCTTTGAGTCAGGCCTGGACCGCAGATCTGCTACAGGCCCTTGAACAGTCTGCCCGGGAGGATGCGATCATCTTAACCGGCCATGGGGTGTTCCTGACCAGCGGCACAGCGCAACCCGTGGCGCTCCAGTTCAACGGCGAGAGATATACTGCAGACACCGCAGTTTATACGCGCGAGGAGCTGACCCGTCTGGCTGTCGCCGGCCAGTTTATTGGGACCTTCACCGCGCGGCACGGCCCCCGGGCCAGTGCCGAGCACCCCCAACCTGCTTTGTGGACACGCAGTCCAATCGAACAACAAAGTGGTCCTCAGCAGTTCCCGATTCTACATGCACAAAACCGCGTGATGAACATCAATGGGCGGCACGTGACTGAAGACGCCCACATCATTGTGAACGGACGCCGCACCCAAGGCACCGTGTCATTGCTGGACAACGAACAGCTGACTGTCGAATTGGTTGAGCCTCCCGCGCCGGGCATGCATTTACTACAACTACAAACCCCAGGGGGATTGATCAGTAATGACTTCATATTTCAGGTCAGTCCGGTCGCACACGCTGGGACCCAACTGACACTCGGCGAGAGGGTGCAAAGCTCAGGCTGGGGCCCGTTACTCGGAGAGTGGGTGGATACCGGCACCCGCGGTGAGTTCCGTGTCAGCCTGGTGTGGAGAATCAAAAATCAGCTCCTTGAACTGACCACCATTGACCAGAATGGACCTTCAGTCGCGTCCATTCACGTCGATCAAGCCAGTGGGAAAATCTTTCATTCAGGCACCAGTGCCAACGGCACGTCGACTCGGGGTCAATGGGACTTTACGGCAGAGGAAGGACCCAAAATGCAGGGTAAGTTTTTGACCCGTGAAGGCATTCAAGGCCAATTAACACTTCAGTTAGTACCGCAGAACGAATATGCCATGATCTTTAAGGTGGGTGCCACCACCACCTCCGATATCCCAATGATCCGCAAATCCTATGCACGGGCAGGTGGCCTGTCTGCGGCCGCCAAGCCGCTTACCGGGCACGGCCAATCGCTCGCGTCGCGGAAAAATTAGCCTGCACTCAGCAGTGCTCAAACGGGGCAGTGTCTTGTGTTGTAACTTACCCAATCACGGCATCTATGACAGCGACAGCGGTCAGATTTTGTGGCAGGCTGATCCGACCGAGGCAGGGTTATCGACCTCCGCGGTCTATGCCGCGAAATGCTGCCCGCTTGACCTAATCGCCACCAGCGGGTGCCTTTGGGGCCAAACTTCTGATCCCAACACGTTGCCTTCGCGTTAGCTGAGACGGAGCAGAACACCTATGAGCACTCATCGTTACCCGCACTCGCGGCCTCTGGCCTGGATCAGCCTGTGTCTTATGCTGACAGCCTGCGATGCCAGCGTGCCTGAAGAGCACTTAAGGTTAACCGATGTTGCCGGTAAAGCGGCGCATACCGCTGGCCGTGTCGACGATGCGCGCATTATTGCAGCTGCAGTTGCGGAACCAGGCAGCTGGCTCACCCACGGCCAGACTTACAAGGAGCAGCGCTTTTCGAAACTGACCCAGGTGAACCGGTCGAACGTGCACCAGCTGGGCCTGGCCTGGTCTAAACAGATCGGCGATTTTAATATGCGTATGCAGGGCACCCCCATTGTTGCCGACGGCGTACTGTACGCCACCAATGGCTGGAGCGTGGTGTACGCATTCGATGCGGCAACCGGCGAGCAATTGTGGCGCTACGACCCTCAGGTCGATCGTAGTTATGTACGCCTGGCCTGCTGCGGCCCGGCCCACAATAGGGGGGTCGCCGTGTACCAAGGCAAAGTTTACGTCGCCACTTTTGATGGTCGCCTGCTGGCGCTGAAGGCCGCAGACGGATCGGTCATGTGGGATGTCGACACCTATCACCCTTCCGCGCTGGGACGCTTCAACATTACCGGCGCGCCCCGGGCAGCCCAGGGCAAGGTATTCATCGGCCAGGGCAGCTCGGAGTCCGGTCACCGACGTGGCTACGTCACCGCTTACAACGCCGAGACCGGTAAAATCGACTGGCGTTTCTATCTCGTGCCCGGCGACCCGAGCCAGCCTTTCGAGCATCCCGAGATGGAATTTGCCGCCAAGACCTGGGGCGGCGAGTGGTGGAAATTCGGTGGCGGTGGCACCGCCTGGCACGCGTTAGTGTATGACGAGGAACTCAACACCCTGTATATCGGCGTCGGCAACGGCGCACCCTGGCCACGGCAGATCCGCTCCGGTAATGCGTGGGCCAGGAAGTCGCCAGACAACCCGCTGGCTGGCGACGATTTATTCCTCACCGCGATCATTTCGGTGAATGTCGAGGACGGCCGCATGAACTGGTACTACCAGACCGCGCCCGGCGACAACTGGGATTACAGCTCGGCCATGGATATCACGCTGAGCACCATGGAGGTGGATGGCCGAACGCGCAAGGTATTGCTGCAGGCACCCAAGAACGGATTCTTCTACGTCATCGACCGGGAAACTGGCGAGCTATTGCGCGCACATCCATACACCGACGCGATTACCTGGGCGACCCACATCGATATGGAGACCGGTCGACCGGTGGAGAACCCAGCGGTAGTCTACGAAGACAAGCCCCAATGGATCATTCCCGCCAACTCCGGCGCGCACAACTGGGAACCACAATCATGGGACGAATCAACTGGCCTCATGTATTTCTACTACCACGACATGCCGAATTTTTATTCGTTAGATGAAGAATTTGTTACCACTGGCGTTTACCGGATACGCGAGCGGGGTCTTAGCCTCGGCTGGGGCGAAGGCGAATACCGTCGCGCACTCATCAAACAGGCCGATCCGCCGCCGCCCACGGAAGGCTACCTCGGCGCCTTCGACCCCTTAACCGGAAAATACAAATGGCGCCACAAGCTGCAAAGCGCCTATAACGGCGGCGTATTGGCCACTGCGTCTGGCCTGCTGTTTCAGGGCGAAGGAGATGGGCGTCTCGTTGCACGCAATACCGACGACGGCAAACCTATCTGGTCCTTTGACGCGCTCGGGTATTTCAGCTCATCCGTGATCAGCTATGCAATTGACGACACTCAGTATGTTGCGACCATGGTGAGCGGTAATCGGGCGCTGGACCTGGGCGGCACCCTGCTGGTCTTCAAGTTAGGGGGCCAGGCGCAAATGCCTGCCACCCAAAAAGTGTCTCTTGAGGTGCCACCCCAGCCCGAGGCATCCTATAGCCTGGATAGTTTCCTGCTGGGAGAGAGGCACTATGAAACCCAATGCGCGAATTGTCATGGCGGCATCGGTATGCCCTCGGAGGTCATGATGACAGCACCGGATCTGCGGGCCATGAATCTGGAGGTTCACGAACAGTTCATCGATATCGTTTTAGCCGGCGCCCGAGCTGCGCAAGGCATGCCGGGCTTCGCCGATCTATTGAGCAAAGCGGACGCGGAAGCTGTGCGCCACTACCTGATCGGTGAAGCGAACGCTCTGCGGGCATCGCAGCAGCAACAGAAGCCAACCGGCGGCAGAGACAATGGCTAGGGAGAGGCACTGATGCGGGCAATCAGATGCATGGCCTGGGTTGCCGCGCTGGCAATACCGAGCATCGCTGTCTCAACCACAACAGCTGACCTCAACGACAACGTCGTCACCACAGCAACCCACAAGTTTACAGAGATCCGCAATGGCATTTGGCTGGCCCAAAGCACGGCTGCCGTGTTCAACAGCAATGCCCTGGTCATTGTCAATGAACACGATGTCGTGATCGTTGACTCCCATGTCACGCCGGCCAAAGCCCGTGATTTAATCCGCTCCATTCAGGCCATTACCAACCACCCAATTTCCACGCTGATCAATTCCCACCATCACTGGGACCACGCCCATGGCAATCAGGAATTTTCAGGAATTCCAATTATCGGGCACGAATTCACTTACGAAAAACTGGCAGGGGCACCTCTGGAAGAGGCGACCTATCGCAACGGGGTTGAGGGTAATGACGCTGTGCTCAAACGGCTGCACAATGAACTGGAAGGCGTCACCGACCCCAAACGTAAACAGGAACTGACCGACTACCTGAAACTGTTATCAGCGCATGCCAAAGACTTTAACGAGATCGACCCGGTGCCACCGACGATCACCTTCAATGAACGTATGACCCTGCATCGTGGCGCAAGAGAAATCCAGATTCTGTTTCTTGGCCGGGCGCACACTGGCGGCGATGTTTTGGTTTATTTTCCCAATGAACGCCTCCTGTTTACCGGGGATGTGGCTTTTTCCGGCCCGTCCTATCTCGGCGACGGCTATGTAGACGAATGGCCACACACTCTGGAAAAAATGAAGGCACTGGATTTCGACGTCTTCATACCCGGGCATGGCGGACTCGTCAGCGATCTCGCCCGCATAGATCTCGTGCAGGACTTCTATCGTGATCTGTGGGCCAAAGCCACTGCGCTGTACGCGCAAGGTGTGGATGTGGAAACCGCAGCACAAACCATAGATCTGACCAATCACACCAACATCCCCATCAAAGAAGTGGGCGTGAGCAAAACCACGATGCGGCGACTGTATCATCGCCTCGAACACCCTTGAACACCCTTGAACACCTCGACAATAGACGGCAGAACAATGACGCTAAAACACATAAAACAGACAACCACACTCCCACGTTTGCTTAGCGCGATCACTTTCCTGCTGACGCCCCTCGTCAGCCACGGGCATCATGCATTCTCCTCAGAATTCGATGCCGAAAAAGCGTTTCGGGTACAGGGTAAAGTGGTGCGCGTTGAATGGATCAATCCTCATGCCTGGGTACATGTCGACGTCATCGAGCAAGACGGCAGCACAGTGCCATGGATGATGGAGGGCGGGACACCAAACTCTCTACTGCGCGCGGGCCTGACCCGCAGCCTGCTGGAAGTGGGCGCAGAAGTCATTGTCCGCGGCTACCAGAGCAAAGACCCAGACTGTAATCCCAAGTGCCGTGGCAGCGGCCGCGACATCATGTTTGCCGACGGCAGGCGCCTGTTTATGGGCTCATCTGGCACCGGCGCACCAAAAGACGGTGCCGATCCCACCGAAGCCACTGGCAACCAGACCCTTTTGGAAGATTAAGATGAACAAGCGAAACAGACTCAAGCACCTCCCATCGCTGTGGCGCGCTATGACCGGCGTCTTGGCATTCATGGCTGTGTGCAGCTGCAGCGCCGTACAGCCAACACAGACCACGGCGCCTCAACTTTCAACCCCGGATATCAACGGCCTGTGGCAGGCCGTCGGCACAGCCCATTGGAATCTGGAAGGCGGCAACGCCATCAAAGGCCCAACAACGGGCGTTGTGGGCGCACTCGGCGGTATTCCGGCCGGCCACAGCTATATTGTTGGAGGCAAAATCCCTTACACCGAAGCAGCCGCAGCCCAGCGAGAACAGTACCGCGCGGCATGGCACCAATGGGATCCGGCCGTGAAATGCTTTATTCCCGGCCTGCCCCGCCAGACCTACATGCCGTTGCCATTTCATATCGTGCAATCAGACAACAAGATCTTCATCGCCTACGAATGGGGCAGCAACAGTCGGGTGATTCATCTCGACCGTCCCGGTACCCGTGCAGAGCTACCTTCGTGGATGGGTTATTCCACAGGACGCTGGGACGGGCAGACTCTGGTGGTGGAGGTCACCGACCAAGTGCCTGACACCTGGCTGGACGCCACGGGCACCTGGCACAGCGATCAGCTCAAAGTCACCGAGCGCTATACCCCCATCAGCAGCAACCACATCCGTTACGAAGCGACCATCGAAGACCCACAGGTATTCACACGCCCCTGGACCATTCGCATGCCGCTGTACCGACGCCTCGAAGACGGTGCCAGACTGCTTGAGTACAAGTGTATTCCCTTCGCCGAAGATGCCATGTACAACCATCTGCGCGAAGGTGCAGATCGCAGCAAACCAGCCCTGAAAAACCTGTACTAGGAGGCAGACATGACAAACAAAAAACGCTCTTTCGCACTTTGCATGGTCTGCGTGGCAGCAATCGCCGCCCTGCCAGCTATGGCAGATGTACCCGTGACTTCCTGGGGCAAGCCCAGCCTGCAGGGCACCTGGGACTTCAAGACGGCAACTCCATTGAACCGCCCGGATAACTGGAAAGATAAAGAGCTGCTCACCGCGAAAGAAGTCGCCAATATTGAAGCCGACATTCGCCAGCGCCGCGCTGAGGCTGCGCAGCGCGAAGGTGAGGTTCGCGAGGGCCTAGATGGTCAGTCTGACGTTGACGTCGGCTATAACTCGGGCTTTCTGGAGTTAGGCAGCCGATTCGACGGCAGCCTGAGGACGTCGTTGATCGTCGATCCGCCAAACGGTCGCATGCCCGCCATCACTGAAGCGGCCCGGGCGCGCAACCAGCCTTACTGGCATATGCAGTCATTGCCGCCGTCGGGCCCAGAGATGCGCAACCTCACCGACCGCTGCCTGATCGGATTCAACAACAACCCCATGCGCTCGGGAGCCTATAACAACATCATGCAGATCGTTCAGTCACAAAGCCATATCGCCATACAGGTTGAAATGGTCAACGATCACCGGGTTATTCCAACAGACGGCAGCGGCTCAGTGGCCCACGACACGCGCTTTTGGAAAGGTTTTTCCACCGGCCAGTGGAACGGCGACACCTTCGTGGTCACCACCACCAACTTCAAGCCCTACGCCGCACCGATGGGCACAGGCGACAATGTCGTGATGACGGAGCGCTTCACGCGCCTGGATGCCAATACTCTGGAGTACGAATGGACCATTGATGATGCGCAATCCTACGAGGCACCGTTTACCGCTCGCCAGCAGATGCGACTGACTGGCGATGATGTCTACGAGTACGCCTGCCATGAGGGCAACTACTCTATGCCCATGGCATTAAAGGCCGCGCGCAAACAGGACCAGGCAGGCGGCACCGATAAAACTTGGATACCCAGCTGGTTCAGAGGTTATCTACAGCGCTGACTTAAATAAACTTCCTCAACCGTTATTGCAAAACATTGAGCGTTGGCGGATGTTGGCACGACTCACGAGGGGGGTGACATGGCGCGGTGTACGCCAATCGCCGCCGAATCTGGCCGGATTAAATTTATGTGTACACTGCAACTTCTATGTATCGGTTGACGGAACCTTGGACTCAATCTAAATGAACACAGACTTTCCTGCACACTTTTTTCAACGCCCAGATGAATCAGCGGACGAAATTTTTTACCGCCACCCGCGCTTCGTCGCGCACATTGACGACGCCACAATACACAGTCTGACTGACTTTTACCGTGAGCAGATCGCACCCGGGGCTCGAGTATTGGACCTAATGTCGTCTTGGATTTCTCATCTACCCGACGGTGTAGACTACGCGCACGTATCAGGACTGGGCATGAATGCGGCCGAGTTGGAAGCAAATCCGCGCCTTGATGACTATTGTGTACAAGATCTGAACGTCACCCCAACCCTACCTTTTGCCCACCATGCTTTTGACGCGGTGTTAATCGCCGTTTCCATTCAGTACCTGGTCAAACCGATCGAAGTCATGACGGAGATCAGTCGCTGCCTAGCACCCGGGGGACAGTGCATCGTGGCTATGTCGCACCGACTTTTTCCCACCAAGGCCATTCAGGCCTTTCAGGTGCTATCCCCTACAGACCGATGCCAGGTGGTTGCGGCCTATATGGAAAAAAGCGGACTAACCGATATCCACGCGCTCGATCGCTCCCCCCAGACGGGGGACCCACTGTGGATCGTCAGCGGCTATCGCAGCTAACACCAAAAACCAGAACGGAGCAGGCCTGCACCGGGCCTTTGTTTCTGGCCTAAGATTAAGCTATTGCCAAACCTCAAGGTTGTTCGCTCGACCAATTCTTCGACTGAGTTTTGTTGTCAGCACATCGGACATATCACACGCGTCGAACAGTGATCGTACATTGTGTTGTTCCGCGCCGGTTAACGATTCAAAGAGGTCCTGAACACGCTGCAGCAGATAAAAACGATAGGGCTGAGCCAGCGCAGTCACCGTCGTACCCCGTAACTCAAACCGCGCTTGGCCAACGCCTCTGACGACTTCAGTGCCCGGCAATAAGGAGGCTTGGTGCGCTATCCAGTTGTTAATGCAAGCAGCCGCGGCCACTGTTTCTGGCACAAAGTCGACCGCGATCTGACGGAGCAGCGCAATCAATGTCTCGGGGATTTCATCGTTGAAGAGGTAGTCACCGGATTGATCTTCAAATTCACCGATGTCAAGTTCGGGCCGGTTCATGCGTTCGACCCAGCGATACAGTCGAATGCCCTTGGCCTGCATCAGCGCCAGGGGTTTGGGATCGCGACCTAAGTGACCGTACAGCGGCGCAATCAAGCCGAAGTCACCAATAGAAGGTTTACCTCCAAACAGGTAAGGATAAGCGGCAAAGTGCGCATTGAGCCGCACTAACCATTCGCCATACAGATCCTCCACAAGTCTGAAAGTCTCGGGCACCACGCCAAATCCGACGCCTGCTGCCCGCATTCGATTGGTCGCTGCTTCCGCTTTTTCTTCTCGCCCCGCGCCCCGTGGAATAGCCGATTGAAAATGAAATTTAAGCAGCGCTAAATTTTCTTCTGGGAAGTTCCAACGGTAATGCATGGCGGGACGAAGCATGCCCTCAGCACCAATGACGTCAAAGAGTCTGCTCAGTATCTGTTGTTTGGGTGTCCTGGGTAAGAATTGATGCCCACTGAGTCCTTCATAATGGTCGATGATTGCGGCACCATCTCTGATCACCTCACCTGATCCGGTTTCCAGCGTTGGCATGCCGGCTCTGCCACCAGCGGCGGGGACAATCTCAGCGAAATAACGATTCTCTATCGGCGACACTTCTCGGTAATCGAGACCGGCTTTAATGAGATAGCTGCGAGCTCGACCCGTATAGAGCGATATAGGAATACCATAGAGAACTGCTTGGGACATCGTTTCATCTCAAAACGAAGTAATGTATACCATTATTTATTGCGCCGATACCACTATCCCGCCACGCTAGCGGAAGACGGACACGCCAAACCCTAAGCTCATGTCGCCTTAGAACGCCCCAATGTTTGTCGGGCACGCAGCATATGGGCTCTGAGACTGTGCGGTAACACCAATAGCGCCGGCGTGACCAACAGCGTCAGCAAGGTTGCAAAAGACAAGCCGTAAACAATACTGCTGGCCAGCTTAACCCAGTAGGCAGAGACCTGGCTGCCGTACACAATGTCGCGACTCACCAGGTCGATACTCACATTCGTCGCCAAGGGTAACAGGCCAAGCACGGTCGTGGCCGTGGTCAACACCACCGGACGCAGTCGCTGGGCCCCGGTCCGAATAATCAATGAATATATGTCCATTTGCGGATGCTGCTTACGCAGGTGATTAAACGTATCTATCAACACAATATTGTTGTTCACCACTATGCCGGCCAGTGCAACAATACCGATACCAGTGAGGATCGCGCTGAATGTCTGCTGGAAAGTTAACAAGCCCAGCAAGACACCTGCTGTGGACATAGCGACCGAGGAGAGAATGAGCATCGCCTGATAGAAGCTATTGAACTGACTCACCAGGAGCACAAACATGAGCAGTAATGACATCATGAAGGCAAAACCGACAAATTCGAGAGACTCAGCCTGTTCTTCACTCGCGCCTTTAAAATCAACCCGCAGAGTCGAGGGAAAATCGGCGGAGTTCAACCACGCCTGAATGTCTTTGACCTTGTTATCAGCGATGACGCCTGGCATCACATTGGCACGCACAAACATTACGTATTCACCGTCAACCCGTTGAATTGAATCGACCTTGTCCTTGGGTTGACGAGTCACAAAATTTGATAGGGGTACAGATCCGCTTGGGGTGTTCACCCGTAACCGATCAAGCACATCGATGTTACGATCAGTGACGGGATATCGCAGGCGTATCTCAACCTCTTCCTCAGCATCATCCGGCCGGAACTCACCCAGATAGATACCGTTAGTGACCAGTTGTACCGTACCACCGACAACATCGATACTGGCATCGAAAAGTGCGGCTTTGGCTCGGGACGCGGCTG
>Ga0181574_10005865_pt1 | contig 10431 bp, 9 predicted proteins | sample 101ome_24_FD_145600 | JGI IMG/M metagenome (GOLD analysis project Ga0181574, IMG submission 145600) | Coastal salt marsh microbial communities from the Groves Creek Marsh, Skidaway Island, Georgia - 101410AT metaG (spades assembly) | ecosystem: Environmental > Aquatic > Marine > Intertidal zone... | reverse complement strand
ATCCCCGTCATTATGTCCAGACCCCTCGTCGGCAACCTCCATTCACAAAACGAATGGGTGGATATCGACAGCATGCTCAAATTCTATCGCATCTGTGAGCGCTTCGTGTATCAGAAACTCGGCTTGCAGGCCTCTTCCCCGCGATGAAAAACATCTGGCGTATGATCCTTTTTATGGTCGGCACCATCCTGCTGGCACTCACCCTCGCTCCATACGGGACAGGAATTTTCCGGTTCCTCGAACTTCCCAGCGGGTTCCGCCCCCTGCTCATGCTACTCGGGGGCGTACATTGGATGTTCGCACTGCTCCTATGGCGGGACATTGATCGGCATGTACAGAACCACTTAATCAACGCTTTCGGCATCAGCGCAGTGGCGGTCAACTTGATTGAGGTCGCGCCTTGGTACACCCCGAGGATCCGGCCAACCAACTCCGAAAATCCTATCGAGATCCTTGTCTACAATGTGACGGCCAGTAATCAAAATTACGACAAGGCGATCACCTATGTACAACAAGAGGGAACAGATGTAGCGATCTTTCTTGAATCCGCCGGCGAATGGCCCCGCAACCTCGCACGACTCAAAGAGGATTTCCCCTATCACCTTCCGGTACAGGTTGCAGAATTCGACATCTACAGCAGACATCCGATTCTCCGTCACAAACTGCATTTTTTCGGCGATTACCGTGGCTTCATAGAGTGCACGATCAACATCGATGGCATCCCTTATACCGTGGTAGCTTATCACGCGTACGCGGGTTTCTATTTAGGCAAGCGTGGTTTTGAGTTACGCAACGAACAGCTTCAACGATTGACGAAGATGTACCGTGATACCCGAGAGCGCCTGATTGCGATGGGCAGCTTCAACATCGACCCCTGGTCACCCATCTACAAACGTGCCATGAAAGACTCCGGACTGTTCGATGCACGAAAAACATTCGGTCCCAGTCCAAGCTGTGCACTCACTCCTCGAGCGTATCAGTTCCCTTGGTTGGCTCGCCCGATTGATACCGCTATCGTTTCGGAGTCCGTGCAGATACAAGAATTCCGTACGGGGCCATTTCTTGGCTCGAGACATCTGCCACTGACGTTGGAAATCTTGAGAGAAGCAGAGTGAGCGTTCTGTAGAGAGACTCTACTCGAGTCCAGACGCCCAACGCTCCGCTCCAGTGAGTGAATAATCGGGACAAACTGAAGCTCCACAGAAACTTCCGACATACCGGGATCAGAAATCAGGTATGCAGGAAAACTCGGTACCGGGCCAACCGAAATCGTTACCAACCCGCTCGCGGTGGAACATCGCTTACGATGGGAAATTTATGACACAAAACCCTCTTGCCCTGTCCTCGCCCTCACGCTACTATGCATGCAGCATCAAGAGTTTTTGCCCGTAAAGGCGGGTAAAACGCCAACCGAGGCCCTGGGGAGGGCATGCGGTGGTACCCATGATGCGCCTGAGATCAGGATGACCTGTCTCGGGAAAATAAGAGTGCTCCCCGGCTCGGCTTCGTCGATTAAAAATCGCGTCCGCCAGACTGGATTCCCCGGAGGAAATCATAACCGGGCATTTTTTCGCCCAGAAAGGAACCAGTCATCATGGCTATTACGCATACCGAAACTGTGGCAAACTGCAGCGTCGAACTCTCCATACGTACGGATAAAAAAAATCCAAATCATCACCTATGGAACAATAACGGCACGTGGTTCATCCACTACACGATCTATCCCACTCCGTTGACCAAACAGCGGGTTCGCAAGTCTTTGCGTACCAAGTCGCTGGATGTGGCCCGCCAGCGTCGCGACCAACTACTCACCACTTACACTCATGGAGGTACAACATGACCTCACCGCTCAAGCAAACCCAATCAGAGGGTGCTGTCCAAGAACATGTAATTAGGGGAGAAAGCATTCAACGAGTCATCATCTGTAACGCAGGTGGTGAACCGGTTGGATGCGTATTTGTACCAGAAGCAGGCGCTCTGGTGGTCGAAACGAGTCTTTGAATCTTCAACCCGAGGGATCGGCGTCAGAGTCATCGACTACGTTGGCTCTGGCCTCGCGCTCTTTTTGCATTTCCTGCGCACGTTCCTCAGGAACGTTATGGAGGACGTCTTCCATCTCGTAGCCCGTAAAGGCTTTAATTCCTTTGAGTAATTTCATGAGCGCCACCATGGTCACCACCATGGTCGGCACGGTAATCACCACCCAACTCAGGGCCATCATTCGGCCGTTAGCCGCGTTGAACGCTTCCTTGTAAGCCGCGTTCACTTCGTCGCCAGCAACTCCTCGCGAAAGATCAGCAACGCCATCAAAACAATATTTAGCGAGCGCGTAATTCAAGATAGCACTCAACACAAATGAACCCACCAACCAGAAGGTACATTCCTTCATCAACCGCTCAAATTGCGGATGGTTTTCCCGCTCACTCAACGCGGCATCAATCTTGGCCACATTGAACAACTCTGGATTATACAGAAAAGTCCGCACCAGCGGAAACTTGGTCTTTAAGGACAGCAGGACCGCAAGGGCGAACAGCGCCGGAATCGCCGCTTCTTTCACCGCAATCCATTTCACATCTATGTCGAGCAGACCAATTCCGCCAGTAATCAGAATACTGACAAACCCCAACACGGAGAAGAAATTCAATTTCTTCCGAGTAACGGCATCGTAAATCCCGTAAATAACGGGAAACGCGAGGGCCACCACGAGCAGCAAAGACGGACCGAGCATGGGCAACCAATCGTCGCCTTTGGACAAAAGAATCGAAGGGATCGCAACATTCAGACCGATATTCAGCCAGATGTTTTCACGCCTGGGAGATCCTTCAGCCAAAGCCTGACCGGCTTCGCTCTGCTCAGGGGCACCTGCGGCTTCTTCTGTCCCGATAACGTCCGGGGAGGAATCTGGCGGAGAATCACCCATCAGGGAACCGGAAAGTTGGCGGTCATCGCAATGACTTCCTGCTTCACTCGCTTAATGGTTTCTTCGTCCTCTACATTTTTGAGAACATCACCGATCCACGTCGCGATCTGCTTCATTTCCGCCTCTTCCATTCCGCGTGTGGTCACCGCGGGCGTTCCGAGACGAATGCCACTGGTAACAAATGGGCTACGCTCATCGAAAGGAATTGCGTTTTTATTCACCGTAATCAGGGCCTTATCGAGCACACCGGAAGCGTCTTTTCCCGTCACTTTGATCGGATTCAAGTCAACCAGCATCACATGATTATCCGTGCCCCCGGAAACAATACGGAGGCCGACATCTTCCAAGGCACCTGCCAGCGCCTGAGCGTTACGAATGACCTGCTCCTGATACGCTTTAAAATCCGGCTGCAGCGCTTCATGGAAACAAACCGCCTTGGCCGCAATGGTATGCATCAGGGGGCCACCTTGTATGCCCGGAAAGATCTGCTTGTCGATGTCCGCAGCAAAACGTTCCTGGCTGAGAATCAACCCGCCACGTGGCCCGCGCAATGTCTTATGGGTCGTCGTAGTCACAAATTCGCAATAGGGAACCGGACTGGGATGACAACCCGCCGCCACAAGGCCAGCGATGTGCGCCATATCTGCCATAAGGTATGCGCCTACCCCATCGGCGATGCTGCGAAGGCGCTTAAAATCAATGATGCGCGAGTATGCGCTTGCTCCAGCAAGAATCATCTTGGGCTTGTGCTCTTCGGCCAGCGATTGGATGTTATCGTAATCCAGACATTCGGTTTCCTTATCAACCCCGTAATGCACGATGTTATAGGTACGTCCGCTGAAATTCGCCCCCAATCCGTGCGTCAGGTGACCACCATGGGCCAGACTTAACGAAAGGATGGTATCACCCGGCTGAAGCACTGCGTAGTAGACCGCCTGATTTGCACCACTTCCACTGTGCGCCTGCACATTAGCATGCTCTGCGCCAAAAAGTTCTCTGGCTCGATCGATAGCAAGCTGCTCTGCTTCATCCACATTGTCGCAACCATGGTACCAACGTTTACCGGGGTACCCTTCCGCGTACTTATTGGTTAGTACGGAGCCATTGGTTTCCTGAATTGCACGACTGGCGTAATTCTCGGATGCGATCAATTCGATGTTTTGCTTCTGCCGAGTCTGCTCGCGTTTGATCACCGCATAAATTTCGGGATCTACATCATACAAATTAACCGGGTCGCTGATTTCCTTGGTAATCTGACTCACCTTTTCGACGCGGCGCTCATGGCGTCCACCCTCGAAACTCGAACCCAGCCAGGTGCGAACAATCTGCTCGACGGTGTCGGCGTCGATTGATCCATTGCCGGGCAGAGCCAGTACGTTCGCATTGTTGTGCGTACGCGCCAACTTCGCAAATTCTTCGTTCAGGCAAAGTGCGGCCCGTACCCGCGGATACTTATTCGCGGTAATACTCATGCCAATCCCCGTCGTACAAACGAGAATGCCCTGATCGACGGATCCTTCGGACACCGCCGAAGCCACAATTCCCCCAAAGTCAGGGTAGTCCGCCGAGTCATTCGAGTCCGTACCCGCGTCTACCACTTCCATCCCGGCTTCTTCGAGCAAACCAACGATCTGTTTTTTTATTTCCACGCCACCGTGATCGGCGCCGACTGCGATTTTCATATTCTGACCTTTTTGTTGAGGAACGGACTGAATCGCTCCGCGTGTTTCACGGAGGGTTAAAATAAGGTCGGCGAGCGCACTGTCAATTTGATCGCGCGTTCGTCGATACACCTCAATGGGACCTCCCACCGGGTCACTGATGTCCGCGATGCTGCCTCCGTCCGTTCCAAATGACGTTAACAAGCGGACTTTTTCCGCAACCTCTGGCAGAGATTGTACAATACTCTCCCAATGGCTCCGGGTCATTACCACGAGCAACTCGGCATCGTCAACCAGTTGACGTGTCAAGAGTGTGGACTGATGGCCAGAGAGATCGATTTCCATCTCCTGGAGCGCATTAACAGCCTCTGCACTGGGAGGAAGACCATCTAAAGTAGCCAATCCAGCCGAACTGATTTTCCAACCATCACTCGCCCCTTCCAGGCGCTGACGCATGAGATGTTCCGCCATCGGTGAGCGACAGGTATTACCCGTACATACAAATATCAGATGTTTCAATGGATCGGCCATTCACGCGCGTAGAGTTTCTTCGATCGCTGCGGAACTGACGACACCTTCGCGAAGAACTTCCAACGAATTGCCGGTCACCCTGACGACCGAACTGGGCACCTTAGAGGGGGCGGGACCCGCGTCAAGTACCATTGCTATAGATGGCGCAAGTGAAGCAAACGCGGCCTCTGCGGTCGTCGTCTCAGGCTCACCACTGAGGTTCGCACTCGTAACTAAAAGCGGAAATTCTGCAGCTTCAAGCACCGCCAAAGCCACCGGGTCCTCAGGGACACGGTATCCGACTGACCCAAGATCCGGATGAGGCAGCACCAAGGTCAGTGCACCGGGCCAGAATTTCTCAGCCAGTTTACGAGCCTCTGCCCCTACTGTCGCACCGTGTGCTTCAACGTGGGAAAGGCTGGCCGCGAGGCGAGGCAAAAGCAGGTTGGCCGGGCGGCGCTTGGCTTCATATATCGCCTGCTCAGTGCCTTCGACGCGCTCATCCGCAGCTACTCCGTAAACGGTATCCGTAGGAAGGATAATGAGTTGGCCTGCGCGAAGAACTTCCTGAATCCTTGCCTGCTCATCCTCGGAAGGTGTGGTCTGATCAAATCTTAGCCACGGAACATCCATAGGGGCACCACCTGACATTTATTCGTTCGTGCCCAGCGCATGCAGATTCAACGCCTTCAATCCGAGCAATACGTCGACCGCCCGCTGGAGAATCGCATCATTTTGCGCACGAACCTGGAGGGCTTCATCAATCGCATCCTCCTCGCGAGTACCGGGACGGGCACTGCGAAATCGAGCTCCACGCGCAGGAGAATCAATATCTGCATCCGCCAAAACCACATCAGGAATAATCCCGGATTTGCCATCCAACTCACGTTCATTGAGTAAAGTCACTTTACGAGAGGTAATATATAAATAGTCTCCGTCCGACAGAGGCATGAATTCCCGCAGGGCAAAATCGCCTGGCGTCTCTTCACCAAGCACCATTGCCCCACGACCCGCTGCCTGCAAGGTAGCCGCCAACAACTCGGCCGCTCCCCGCGTGCACTCATTCACTAAAACCATGGTAGGCAAACTAGCCGGTTCTTCGTTCCCGGAGCGAAATTCTTTTTTCTCATCGCCTACCTGATTGCTGACTTCGAAAAGCAATTCGCTTTCAGGCGTGAAAAGTCCCGCCACAGCACGGACACTGTCCAAGTCCTTTCCATTGGCATCGCGCAAATCGAGGATGAGTCCAGACTTGCCGGCATCACTCCAGCGTCGAATAATTCGGACCAATTCTTTGCCTGAATCCTTGTAGAGTCCGTTCAATTTCAAATAGCAAAGGTCCCGAGGGAACACGGTTTTCATTTCAACAGTACCCACCGGCATTGCATCAAGAATCAACTCGACCTCATAAACCTCGTCACTTTCGTCAAGTAACTTGATCATTCTCCGAGCAGGTTCCGCCGATCGCAGCAGCTCTATCACCCGCCCTATCCGAACGGCGGCCACATCTTCGCCGTCGACCTCGAGAATATCGCTACGAACACGCACTCCGCCACGAACCGCCGGGCTTCCAGGATCCATGTAGCTCACGCGGAATCGACCGTTGGTATGCGTCAGTCGCATACCAGCATCGTACCAGGTTCCGGCAAACCGTTTCACCAGTCGCTTATGGTCTTCTTCTCCAACAATATCTGCGAGACGGTCTACGGATTTCACCATGGCTAAAGTAGCGGCGTCGCGCGCAGCAGCATGATCGTAGTCAATACCCGTTTTTTCCAAGAGATCCTGCACCTCCTTGAAGGAGTCCACGTTCTGGTTCTGCCCCGAAGCGACCCCCACAACAAAGAACGAAACAATTACGATTATGATACGCAATGTCATGGCTTACTTCGACGACACGGGTGCAGGACGGAAGATGAGAGGCTTATCCGGCGGAGGCAGACGTTTCGGGGAAGGCGGCTGCGCTGAAGATTTCTCCGATGCTACCGCTTTCTGCCCAGACGCAGGCACGACGACAGGCTTGGAAACCACACTCTGCGATGAGGATTTCACCACGACGGGCCGCCCTGCCACAGCAGGCGCAGGCGGAGTACGCTTCACCGCACTGGCATTTGGCGTGGGTGTTACCGGTCGAACAATACGCTGTGGCGTCGGCGCGGGGCGCACCACCTTGCTGGCTGCGCCCGGCGTGGTCACGGGTTTAACCAGCTCAATGGGGATTTCAATGGACTCCCGGCCCTGAACATTGGTTTTCACGACAACTTTTTGACCGGGTACTACTTTACTCGCGTCAAGATTGCTTATCTGAATACGATAGCCATAACGTCCTTTGTTCTGAACCACCAGACTCGTGCCCGGATCACATTCGAAACAAGATGCGGAGATGACTTCAAAGTTGGCAACTGACCCACCTCGTATGGTGATGTATCGAGTCACCGGAACGGCAACCGCCGAAGAAAGTTTCAAAGGATTCGGAATCACGGTCAAAAGATCCCGCACGGTCGCATATACCGGCACGCTCAGGATGGGAGACTTCGGGTTATCCGTCCGAATCGACAATGTATCCCGCAACATGCCACCCTGAAAATCCTGCTCCACCACATCAATTCTTATCTGGTATTGCTTACCCTCCTCGATCGTTGTCACCTTGGTTGTGACCATCTTGCGCAATGGTGTGACCGACAGGATTTTAAACGGCGTATCTTTCGTAGTCTTCAACACGATATTCCGCGACAGCTTACTGAAATCTGCAGAACCCACAGGAATTACACCAAGCGAAACACTGGCCGGCACCACCTCGATCTCAGGAACCGCTTTGCCCGTCATACGCAGCTGATATATTTTTTCATCCGGGTCATTCGAATATATCGAAAACGTTTTGTACTGGTTACCGGAGCGCCCTTTAAGATTCAACTCGACTTCAAGGGTGGCGGTGGCCCCCGGCGCCAGATTCTTTGATGAAATGTTTGCCACCGTGCATCCACAAGAAGGCTTAATTTGCCCAATTACCAGCGGTTCATCCCCGGCATTGGTTACCTTGTAGGTATGCTTGACGATGGTGGTGTTATCAACCGCACCAAAATCAAAGGCCGGATTCTCGGAATGGATGTCCGGGGCGGACCAAAGTGCACAGACCACGCCGAAAAACAGCCCCATCGCGTAAATACATCGTTCTTTCATGACTTATTCATTATTCAGGAGCGGACCACACCCTATCCCTGACCGGCATAAACTGCCACAAAATCCGACTATTTCCAATCTTATATACGGAGATGAACAGCTACACACCTATGGCATGATGATGGGGATTTTGATTACCTCCGCATCAGGAGCGGTAGTTTTGATCACCAATTCTCTTCCTCGAAGTTGATCATCAACCACGATACCGGAAATCCGGATACGGGTGCCGAACTTCGTTGGAGGCAGTATTTCAACTTTTGCCCGTTCATCCGGCCATTCAGCACCCGTTACCTCGAACTCCTCGACCGCTCCTGCGCGAACCGTCATAAAGCGAGTTACCGTACTGCCCGGAGGCGGTTGCGAGAGTTTCACCGGGTTCGGAGACACCTGAACAGGCGCGACGACCTGCGCACGCACCTGAACGGAGAAATAAGGAAGTCCCCCGTAGTCCGTGATGACCATAATGTTCTCGTAAAACTGTTTCGCTCCTGTCTGGGGAGGAATTTCCACGTGCAGATCATACACCTTCCCTTTTTCGATGGTTTCAAGGCGGGTATTCACTTGATCGAGAGTGGGTTTAATCGTGGTGATGTTAAATGACACCCCTTCGACCGCATGAATACGCACGGTGCGCTGAACCGCCTGGCCCGGCTTGATTGCTTTTTCGAACAGGTTCTCCGGAGTACGCTGGATATCAGCGATCGCGTTGCCCTGCATTCGCAATTGAAAGACGCGATGTTCCGGATCGTTTGTGGTGACATTGATCCACTTGTCCTGGTGCCCATATCGCCGATCCAGATCAAATACCACCACCAGATCCGCGGTCTCGCCCGGTGACACCTCCTTGACATTCAATTCCACCGTCGTACACCCACAAGCTGCGCGAATACTACCAAAACGCAGCACTTCATCGCCTGAATTCTTCAGCTTGAACACATGACGCACTTTTTCATGGTTGCTGAGATCCCCGAAATTGAACACAGGTTCCGGACAGTGCACCTTAGGCGCCCCTGATGCCGGAAGTACTGCCAGCATCAAACCCCACACGATATTTTTACATAATTTTTTCATGACTAGACGGATTTCGTCTCCATACTGTACCTCTACCCTCAGATGCGTCTACCTATTTTGAGCGTGGAAAGACCAAGCATGAGCCAATACAGCGAAAAACCGAATATTCCCGGCTACGAAATCATCGAAAAAATCGGTGAGGGCGGAATGGCTAACGTCTACATGGCTCGGCAAACCCGGCAGGATCGGGTCATTGCCATGAAAGTTTTGAAACACGACTTTTACGACAACGCGACCAACGCACAAGAAGAACGGGAACGCTTTCGAATCGAAGCGCAAGCGGCAGCACGAATCAGCCACCCAAACATTGTCCAGGTCATCGACTTTGGCGAGTACGACCGCCAGAGCTACATTATCATGGAGCATGTTCCCGGATGTACCATCGCGGACCTGCTCGAACTGCGACACGCGATCAACGAAAAAGACGCTTTCGCCATCTGTTCCGAGCTCTCGGAAGCACTCGACTACTGCTGGAAACACCACAAGATGATCCATTGTGACATCAAGCCCGACAACGTGATTGTCGACAGTGACGGCACCATCAAACTGGCCGATCTTGGCCTTGCCCGGGTAAAGGGTTTCAACACCGTGGGTTCCGATGACGAAACCGTGCTCGGCACCCCTAACTACATTTCTCCGGAGCAAGCACTGGATGAAGAGGAACTCGATTGTCGCGCTGACATCTATTCGCTCGGTGCCATGCTCTATCACATGTTAACCGGGGTGATGCCCTTCCACCACTTGAACCCGGAAGAGGTCGCGCAAAGCCAACTGGACGATCAACTCAGCGACCCCTGGGAAATCAACCAGACTATTCCACCATCCTTCATCTGGCTGATGGAGAAGATGATGGCTAAAGACCGCGACATGCGTCAAGCGGACTGGGAAGAAGTCAGCAAAGACTTCGATACCGCTATGCGAGGCTGTCTGATTGACAGCCCTATCAAAGCAAGCGATGCCAGTACCATCGGGCGAAATACTGACCGCCCAAGGCCCGAGGCACTGAAGAGACGTATAACGCCTCCGACCTCCTCCAAAGACCCTGAAGCTGAAGACCAGAAGAAGAAGAAGAAGAAGAAGAAGAAGAAG
>Ga0181574_10005852_pt1 | contig 10448 bp, 9 predicted proteins | sample 101ome_24_FD_145600 | JGI IMG/M metagenome (GOLD analysis project Ga0181574, IMG submission 145600) | Coastal salt marsh microbial communities from the Groves Creek Marsh, Skidaway Island, Georgia - 101410AT metaG (spades assembly) | ecosystem: Environmental > Aquatic > Marine > Intertidal zone... | reverse complement strand
TCGTGGTGGTGGTGGCGACATCATCTCTTTTGCTGCTCTTCTGGCGAGCAAACTCGCGCTGAGTGCGCTTCTGTTGAAAATTGCGGCGGGTTTTTTGTTACCGGTGGACGTCGCGTCGTGCGCGGTGTATTGGACGTTTCCGTGGCGTCCGAGAAGCGAGTTAGAGGGCAAGAAGGTTTTGATTACCGGAGCTTCGCAAGGGTTGGGGGAAGCGATCGCGTATCACGTCAGCTCGTTTGGAGCGAAGGTTATATTGGCGAGCAGAAACGTGAAGAATTTAGAAGAGGTTGGGAAGAAGTGTTTGGAAAATGGCGCGAGCGCGGTTGAGATTGTCTCGTTCGACGCGTTGAAACCGAAGAGCGCGGAGGCGTTGGCCAAGGCGGTGAGCAAGGCTTTTAGTAGTAATAATGATGATAATAGTAATAATACATCTTCGTGTTGTTGCGATTACGCGTTTTTATGCGCCGGAGCGTCGCAATCGGCGTCGGCGTTCGACGTGACGGAGAGCGCCGAGAGGGAGTTGTTCAATTTGAACGCGTTGTCGACGATTCAAGTTTTGAAAAACATCTTACCGTCGATGATTGCTCAGAATCGAGGACGCGTGTGCGTGATAAGCTCCATGGCGGCGATATGCCCAGCTCCTGGTCAAAGCTCCTACGCGGCTTCCAAAGCGGCGTTATCCAAGTACGTGGACTCCTTGCGAGCGGAAATCGGTCGCACGGCGAAAAACGTCACGTTGACGAATTGCTTCCCGGGCCCAATCGCGACTGGATTTAACGGCAAAAAACGCGTCGTATTCAACGCGACTGGCGTCAACGAAAACCACCCGAAAGGTGTCGCCAAAGGTCGTTTACCGGTCGAACTCGTCGCAAAAATGGCCGTCAAGTTAACCGCTTTCGGTGCGTACTCCGTGCATCTCGCGCCGAAACTCGTCATGTTCCTCTCCAGGTGCGTCCATTTTTGCCCCACCCTCGCGTACGCGGTCATGGATAAACTCGGTCCAAAAAGAGCCAGAGCCGCGAAGAAAGGCGAGAGTTTGTACGAGTTGAAGGTTAAAGATAACTAGTTTCAAATGTACATTGTGATGATGATGATGATGATGATGATGATAATATATACACATGCAGTAAAACCGTGCGCCGAGAAGGTAAACGACAAACGAAAAGTTGTGCACGCATCAAACAACAAAACAACAACGAAAACGAAAAACGCTCTCTCTCTTCCTCTGTGTGTCAATTTTTTGAATTTTGTGGTGCTTTCTGACGGAAGATCTCGCCAGACTACTTTCGCACTCTCACTTGGTGCCAATTTTCCCGGCGCCCAAAGGTCGTCACTATAATATAATCTCACGCATCGCGCAAGAAAAAAGAATATAATAGATATATAAGAACAATGTGCACACCAGTCTGCGCCGCGCTCGGGTACCTCCCGCAAGCCGAATTCGACGAAGCAGTCGCCAGAAAAGACGCTCAGGTATATGCGTTCATCTCGATGATCGTTTTTTATGTATTTTCCTCTCTCTCTCTCTCTCTCTCTCTCTTACTATTGCGATGCGCGCCTTACTTAGCGCGGGGGGTCGGGAAAAAACTCTCGCTTACGAAAAGACGATCTCGATGTGCCGCGATAAAAAGAAAAGAAGAGAGACGCAGATTGCGATGATTTTTGTCTGCGTTCTTGTCGTTTCTTCTTCTTCTTCTACTTTTGTGTGAAGGGGTTGAAAACGAACCGCCGCGTTCTCTCAACAACGTTTTTTGGGATTTTTGGAACGCGCCGGATCCTCTTTTTTGTGTGAGAGAGAGAGAGATCGACAAGAAAAAACGCTTTGTGCGAAGACGAGCGCGCGTCGTTGTTGACTGACCGCCGAATAATAATGCGAAACGCTTTTCTCTTTCTTTTTCCCTCCTCCTTTTTTAACACAGATTGCAGTCTTGAAACAAGAAATCGACGGTCTCGGGGCGACGAACCAGGCGAAACAGCTCGCGAAACAAGCGGCGGAGAAAAACGCCATGGTGAGCAAACTCGTCGCGACGGTGAGACACAAGGCGTTGCAAAGCAAAAAAGAACGCCTGGAGTCGTCGAACGAGAAATTGCGCAGCGCGGAAGATTCCTTGGAAGAGAAGGAAGAGGAGATTAAATCTTTGAAGAATGAAGTGCAAGATATGGCGAAAGAAATCGAAACGTTGGTGAAAGAGATGGAGAAGTTGAATAAATTGAGAGTGGAGGAGATCCAAAAGACGTACGACTCGTACATCGGGTACTTGAACACGGAAAAGAAATCGAGAGAACAAGAAGTGAAGGAGGCGCAAGTGGCTTTGGATAAGGAGATCGAAGCGTTGGAGCAAACGACGAAGAAGTTGGAGCAAACGGTGGCGGATAAGGCCAAGCACCAGGCTTTGGATAACGGGGAGGACGTTTCGGATTCGGAAGAGCAAGGCGAGGAAGCGGCTCCGGAAGAAGAAGAAGAAGAAGAGTTGGACGAATAAAGTGTTGAAAACAGAGAGAAGAAGAGAGAGAATTAAACGAGAGGAGGTTACGCTACTATAGAAGGAAAGAATTACTACACGATGACATCACGTAAATATGCATATACGTTTTAAATAATAACGAGAGTGAAAGGAGAGAGAATATAAAAACCGAGTAGTAACTACCGCGTCACAACACACTTTTAACTTCAAAAAACGCGCGGCGCAGATATACCATAACACGCGCGCAAACGCACAAAAAGACAAAAATAACAGCGACAACAAACGAGCGTCGTCATAATGCGCCTGCAATTTCTGGGCGACCAACCTCCTCACCCGGCGTTTCTCGACGACGTCGCCCGGACTCTGTCTCTAAAACTCACGTGCGTCCGAGCGATGCTTTTGACGAAAGAATGCGTTCGAGTTTTACTACTGTTAGGGGAAAACAACACGGACAACGACGACGATGATGATGCGAAGTCATCGCGATTACCATTAAAAGACTTAACGGACGAGACGACTTCACCAGAAACGATTGAAATTTGCGCCGACGCGATCGAAACCATCCTTCGAGGATCCGTGCGGTACGAGTTGAGCGCGGACGAGTTGAGGAGAGATTTGGAGCGTTTGGGTTTGCCAAAGGTAAAATTGTTTTTGTGCTTTCGAACATGTTGTTGAACTTATTTGATTTCTTCTTCAATTACAGGAACACACGGACGCGATCGCGATACCGTACGGAGAGAATAAAGATAAGCTGAGAGAAGCGATGTTGAGAAAAGTGATTCGGATAGGTAGGGATGAAGGAGAGGACGCGGCGGGATTGTGCTCGTGGGAAATTGTCGCGCGGGCGGTGGATACGGCGAAAAAGGCGGCGGGCGAGGAGGCGGTCGCGCCGCCTGATTTGAGAGTGAAGGTGAACATTGGCGGGTGCACGTTTAGCGCGGACGAAATAGATTTGAGAGTGTGCATTAACGAGATGAAGAGCGCGAGAGCGGCGATGCGCGAGTAGTCGTAGTGATGTTAGTTTCGCATAGTTTTTAGTTTTAGTAGAAGTGCCGCTTTCCTCTTTTTTCACATCGAGAAATTTCTATTATGTTTTGGGGGGCAACACCGGGCAGAACATCAAAAGTGGATGGTCGGGTTGTAACTCGCGCAAAGCGGCTTCTAGAGCCTTGATTCTCGCCGCGTCAGCCTTTGATTGATAGGAAATACCTTTTTGTTCGCTCGGGGAAACATTACCGTCTTCCTCGCTTCCCATCCAATCGAGAAAGCTCAATACGCCGCCCTCCTTCTTGTTGGTTTCCTCGACGATCTGCTTATTTTTCACCAGCGGCGAGGAGGCATTCGCCGACATTCTCACCGGCTCGTCGTTCGAGACGCTAAATGTTTGATGCTGTGCATTCTTCTCTTTTTCTCTCTTCTTCTTCGCCTTTGCTTTTTCTTTCAACTTTGCGTATATTCTTTCGCGAATCGGTTGATATCTCAGCGCATATTTTTCAGCGCGTTCGAAGCAAATCTCTCTAATCGCATTCGAAATGTTCGTCTGCGCGCGTTGGCACGTTTTTCTATCAGTATTATTATCACTAACGCTTAATATACCTATCTCTTTTGCTATCTTTTCTTCATCGATGTCATCCTCCGATGAATCGCTGCTGTCGTCCGATCCCAACGCAAATAATCCCCTACTTCTATTCTTGTTCTCTGTCTCGAATGATGTCGTCGTCGCCGCTGCCGCCGCCCTTTCCTCTTCATCCTCCTCAAAAACTAACCCACCTTCCAAACAAAAACAAAACTCATCCTCTTCGCTTCTCTTCTTAGAAAACGCCATCGCGCCCGAGTACACTTCCGATCGAAGCTCTCTCGCTTTCTCTTCCGTCTCGCAGTTTTCTACGACGATGAACACGTTCGATTTTCTCGATCTTTCGATGCACTCGATCGCATCCGTCATCCACTTTTCTTCCTCCTTCTCCTTCTCGTACGAAAATCGATCGAAGATGCGCACCCGCGCGTCCAAAGAAGCTTCTCTCTCGTCTTCGACAACTTCCACCCCTTGTCTCGGGAAACAACTTCTGAGAAACTTTTCCTCCTTCTCCTTCTTCTTCTCCTCGTCCTCGTCGTCGCGACTCACCGAGCGATTACGATTACGATGAAAACAAACGCAAACGTCTCTCTCTTTCCTCATCTCGTCCAACAGCGTTTCAATTTCCTTCGCGTCTGCGCTGATATCCTCGTAAACTTCTTCTTCTTTTTCTTCTTTTCCAATCCGCTTCGTCTCATCTAAAACTCGTTTCGCACTCGTCTCGAGAGCGAGCATAGGCGTCATCGAAACGCGAGAGGCGAGGATATCTTTCGGCCAAGAGCGCTCCAAATCGCGTCTGATGTTTTCGGTGCTTTGCGATAGGTAAGACGACATTTTATCTTGTTGTTGTTGTTGTTGTTTTATACATCAGCATATTGGAAATTGGAAAATAACGACCTTTTGGGGGAAAACTCTCACTTTCAAAACTTCATTTTTTAATATTAAAAAGCGCTCTCGCTCGCGGCGTGTCCGGGTCGTCGTCGAAATCGCAGTTAAGCGCAAGCGCGCGTGCGGGTGATTAAAGACCAAAAATGATGCGCCTCGGTGATGAAGAAGAAGGAGAAGAAGAGAAGAGAAGCGCGTTTTTGAACGACGACGACGATTTTGATTTGGACGAGAAATTCAATCCAATCGCAGGAGAAGTTGAAAACGATGACAACAACACGAAAAACAACAACGACGACGAAACGCGCCTCATGCTCCTCGCCTCGCGAGAAATCGAGAGACTGAGAAAGGAGAACGAAAAGCTGAAATTTACTGCGAAGACGCTGGCGGAAAAGTGCGCGCGAAACCTATCGGAAATGCGAGAGAGACTCGAACAGATTAGAGAGAAACAAGAGAGAGATTTCGAGCGAAAAGTGGAACGGATGAAGCGAGAATTCGCGGAGAAGGAGGCGAAGGACATCGAACGAATGCAGAAACAAATGGAAAGCGTGGAGATGAAAAACGAACGACTGAGAGAAGAGGTGAGAAAGATGGAGCTTGAGAGAGCGTTAGAGAAGCAACGGAACGAACAGAACGAGGAGATGGTGCGAGAGATGAAGAAGCGGGAGGCGCGAGTAGCTCTGGACGTGGAGAGGGCGAAAATATTGATAAAGAAAGAGAAAGAGAGGCGGAGGAGGAGGGAGAGGAAGAAGAATTCGTCGTCCTCGTCCTCGTCGGAGAGCGACGAGAGTAGAAATAGCGAGTGGTAGATGGGCACATAGCTTTTTAAAGTGCATTTTGTTGTGTTGTATATGAACGCGTTTTGTATTTATAAACTTAAAAGTCTCTCTCGTTCATCGTTACGATCACTTCTTTTTATTGTTCAAAGGTTCAGACGCCGCGGGTGGCTGCCAATTCACAAAGCTTGGCTCGAATCGTAAATTACTCCTGTTTGTCGTCGTCGTCTTTCTGAACGACTGTAAGTGCGTCTCGACAATTTTTGGCGTCGCAGAGACTATGTGTTGTCCTTTCCAATACTTTAACAAGTTTAGGCTTTGCAAAGCGGAAGTCACGTCGGATTCTCGGAACATAGTCTTCATGGATAAATCGCGGATGGTTAACCCATTCATGCTTTTGTGCCCTCTCATGGCTTCGAGAATGTGTTTGGACCAGTACGATCGGTAACTCACTCGACCGAGATCGGACAAAGGTCGTTCCGGAGTCCCAAATTTGCCTTCTCGTTTCGAGAGTTCGTAACTCATGGAAATGAGAAAAGAACCGTAACCTCTTCGTTGGTGCGAAGGCAAGGTGAGAATGCACGCCAAGTTATACTCTTCCGCCGAGTGCTTTTCTTTGGAAAAGTAACCGACTGGGACGTGCACTCGATTGTCCTTTTCCGCATTCTTTTCGCCGCCGCTATTTCTAAAATGCGCATCGCTGCTACTACTGTTACATTCCGTCATGACGTAGAAATTGAACGGCTCGACGTCGTAATACAACGTCTTATGATCCAAAAATAGTTTCGCTACCAAACACAAGTTCTGGCAATACGTTTTGGCTTCTTTGCCGTCGATTTCCCAGAAACAGATCGTGGTTTGTTCGTCGTTTGCGTTTTCGTGTTCGTAAATCTTCTTCCCGGGCGGGTGCGTGAACGTGCACTCTTCTCGGTGCTTTTGCATCGTTTTTTGTTTGCGCATGTACTTCATACAATACGGGCATACGTACAACATATCGCATTGGCCGTTAATTTCCGGGTACGGGCTGTAGTACCACGCGTCCATTTCGTATTTCCCAAACTGAACGCACTGAATATTTTTCATTTTCGTCTTTTCTTCGTGCTCTTTTTCTGCCAACTGGTCGATTCGAGGTAAATCTTCAACCGAGACGCCGTCGACGTTATGAATTTCGTTGTATCTTCTTTTCATGGTCCGCGTTAACTTGCGAGTGGTCGTTCCTTCGCTGTGGGAGTTTCTGTTGTTGGAGGATAAAAATGGATTCGTCGTCGAATGTGGCGTGGATTCTCCGTTGGTATTCGCGGCGCCGTTGGCGGGCGTCATTTTATTCGCGCTCGCGATTCCATTTTGCGCTTCGCTCTCGTCGAATAACCCATCTCCCATCGCCGCGGTGTAGTCGTGTACATTCTCAGCGCTCACCCACTCGTCTAATCTCTTGTCGAACTTCTCGTAGTGAATGTAATACTTCTCAATCTCTTCCTCTTCTTCTTTTTGCACGTCGTCGCCTTTCTTCTTCGCACTTCTTCGTTGAATCTCAACCACCGTGCCCGGGTGCAAGTGACCATCGAAGGATGCCTTCGCGCTCACTTTTGAATTGATTGCAAACTGCGTTTTTGTATTCTTCGTTTCCTTTCCTTCCTCCACGATGTCGTTCGCTTTAGTAGTAGTAGTAGTAGTCGCCGCCGTTTCGTTTGCTTCCGGTTCGCTGCTTCGCGATTTTAAAGGCGGTTCCGCGATGATCGGAGGAGGCGTTTGCGCGGGCGTTTTAGCTTCTTCTTTTTCTTCTTCTCCTTCTCCTCTCGCAGCGCCTAATTTTTCGGCGGCTTCATGGATGGCACCGTCGTTGTCGCCGTTTTTAGCAGCAGTAGCATTCAAAGCCAATTTCTCCTCTCCTTTCTCTTCTCTCGTCGCGTTCAATTGCTGTTGTTGTTGTTGCTGCTGCTGCTGCTGCTGCGCTCCTGCGGTCGCGACTGCAATGTTCTCCATATTTTGTTCTTCCTCTTCTCTCCCTTCTTCTTCTCGTGCTTCTTCCTCTCACTCTTTCCGCGCGTGCGTTTTTGGATTAGAATTCTCTCTCTGTCGGCGCGAAAATTAGGTGAATTTTAACTTTCTTCGTCTTTGTTTTATATTGAGCACGCGATTGAAATGCAACGACAATAAATCGAGAGATAGAGTTAAAGAACGATACTCTCGCTTCTTCTTGCCTATATGTTGTATAAGATATATGTGTGTATCTTTCGTTTCGCGTGTGTGTTGTGAGTAATTCTCTTTGGGGACTTAACAAAAAAAAAGAGAAGAGGCACTTCTTGTGTTGTGAAGGTGTTTTGTTGTTTCTCAAAAGTATATGTGAAAATTTTAAGCCAATCTGTCTCTCTCTATCTTCTCAGTCGCTGCACTATTGCCGGAACGCACCTCCTGTGTGAGTTTCGATAAAGAAAGCGTGTTGTTCATCCGTTGGCTCTGGACACCCCTTCTCTTGCAAGAGGTGTAAGCACTCGAAGTGATTGTAGTGACGAGCGAAAGCGATGTATCGCCAGTTGTCGAGATCCGGTCTGGCCGCTTCGAGTAAATACTTGAGGCAATCGAGATGACCATACCCTGAAGCTTCTAGTAAGCAAGCTGAAATTAGCTCCCGAGATATCTTTCTTTCTTCGACGAAGTATTTCAAGATGTGTAGCTGACCAAGTGATGTCGCCGTTTGTGCCGCTTTCGTTTCCGTTTTTCGCGAAGGCTTCACCTTGTCGAAAAGAAATCGAAGGCAGTCGAGGTGTCCCGATCCAGCAGCGTTAATACATGTCATCCCTTCCTCATACGGACAACCGTTAGCAAAGCAGTACTTCAACATCTCGAGATTACCTATATATGCTACCTGATCAATCGTCTTTTTATCCCAATCGCAATGTTTCACTTCTCTGACCCACTCGAGCAACTCGAGTTTATTCGTGTGAGCAACTTGAGAGCAAAATCCGACTTGATCTCTCACGTTTCCATATATATCTTCCGTTCCCCAGCTCGTATGATTCCACGCCCATTCCAAAGTCGAAATAGATGTACAATCACGATGAGCCCATTGTATTTCCGATACGTCTATCCCCGTGTATTCGAGTAAAGCGAAACTCTCTCTGTTCACCTTTGCAAAGAAATACCGATCTGTCTCGTTCAACTTCGGAAGCACATGCGTTTCAAAAATATCAGTGTGATGCGTGACCAAACCTGTCCACAACTTTGTCGGACCAAGCTTTAAACGTTCCAAATCCGCCGCGGCTTCCGCGATCGCCCGCTCTCTCTCCTTCTTCTTCTTCCTCTTCGCCGCGCCGGATAATTGGTTCTTCTTTTTCTTCTCGATACTACCGCGATCCATTCTTATTTTTGCGTGTGAACGAATGGGGGAATCCCATATCCCATGCGGGGTCCTTCTTTTCCTTCTTTTGTCCTTCTTTTCTCCATGCTTCATTTAGGGTAAATTTAGCTCAAAACTCAAAACTCAAAAAAACGAGCACAGTTAACTAATCTCGAGTGTCGTGTGTTGCGTGTTGTCGGCCACTGGGGGCCACAAATCACCTGCGACAATTCATCAATTCTCTCTCTCAGTGTCTCAGATCTCAAGTGTGTTAACTAACTCTCACCTCAAAACGCGCCTCTCTCTCTACATTTTCAAATATAAAATTAACATACATATATATAATGATCGCCACCACAGCCTCCTCGACGTTACGCGCGCTGATGCGACTGACAAAACTCATCGCTTTGGCGCTGTTGACGTTCCCGATCGCGATCGTCGCGCATTTGGTGGCGATGTGCGTTTTGCCGTTTGAGATTTTCAAAGCGACGCTGAGCGAGATTTTTTATTCTTCTTCTCATCGTCATCTTCTTCTTCGGAAGAAGACGAAGAAGAATAAGAGCGAGAGGACGAGCAAAAACGACGATAAAGATGAAGTGGAAGAGGAGTACGCTTCAGATCTGGATGATATCGGAGAGCAGTTTCAGCAGCAGCGCGCGATAACCATATCGAACGCGTTCAGTTACATTTGCAACAACGGCTTCACGATCAAAGCGTTGCTCTCGTCGTTTCATTCGAACAAAGACGAGCAAAAGTCTCTGCATTACTTTCACGAGAAGCACAAAACGGTCGTGGAGGCGCTGAAATTTCAAGTGGAAGACGCGGACGAGCGCTTCAAAGCGAGCGTGCAGAAAATCAGGGAGAGCGAGATACAGCGGGTGAAACTGAACGAGAAGTTACAGGAGACGGCGAGGCAGTTGGCGCGAGCGAGCGGGAAAGACGTGCGAGTGAGTCAGTCGTCGAAGACGCACTACGGCGGGAGCAAGCGAGAATACGACGATAGGACGAGCGGTAGCAGTAGTAGTAGTAGCGCGGAGATGTTCGCGACGGGATGTTTGTGTGCGTATTACTTGTACTGCTTTTACGACGTCGAGGATCCGTTCAAATTCGACCGGAAAATGGCGACTTTGGTGCCGTTGTTTTGGGTGGCGTGTTTGGCGGTGAATTCGAACGGTATCAACAAGTTGGCGACGGTTGCGAATCTGATTTTAACCGGATATTTTGGCGCGTTGGTGTACACGAACCAAAGAATGCTACAAACGGCGAGCGGCGGCGGCGGCATGTGAGACAAGACGCGAACGAACGATGATGATGTACAGAAATGAACAATTAAAACTAAAGTTAGCTACGTACTATTACTATTACTACACATATGCGCAATGTAACAAAAATGAATTCGATACTTTCTA
>Ga0181574_10005847_pt1 | contig 10451 bp, 6 predicted proteins | sample 101ome_24_FD_145600 | JGI IMG/M metagenome (GOLD analysis project Ga0181574, IMG submission 145600) | Coastal salt marsh microbial communities from the Groves Creek Marsh, Skidaway Island, Georgia - 101410AT metaG (spades assembly) | ecosystem: Environmental > Aquatic > Marine > Intertidal zone... | reverse complement strand
CGACGAAAACGACACACGCGGTGGCACCACGCCCGCGATTCTCACTAGTAACTAGCTCACCGTAGCGCGATAGCCCGATAGCAGCGATTCTTACAGTAGTACATTCAACCAACAAACCAACAAACTCTCTCTTCGCCTTGGGTAAACCTCACACCGCGCCGCGATGACCACCACCCCACCGTCGCCCCCGCCCCAGCTCGGATCCCCGACGCGTCCACGGACGCCGACGAACGACCCGGACGAGCTCAAACGTCGCCTCGCCCGCGCCGAGCGCGAACTCGTCGAACAAAAAAACCTCTTCAACAAGGCGGCGAGTGACTATGGTAAACACAAAGAAAACGAAGTCTTTCTCGCCGTCGGTCGACGCGCGACGCTCAAGCGCGTCGCGCAAGCGTTCGCGTGCGTCGTGTTGGTTTTGCTCGCGACGTGCGCGTCGCGCGGGGCGACGATTGGACGCTTGCGAGAGAAGGGGGAGAGGTTGGAGCGCGCGTTGATTACGTGTAAAAGCGACGTCGGGGCGTTGGAGAGCGTCGTCGGGGCGTTGCGAACGGGTGGAATTCGAGGGGAAGGGTTGTCGAATGACGACGACGATAAAAAGACGATGCCGACGAAAATATCAGACTGTCACGAGATGTACAAGGCGGAACGAACGGAACGAAGACGTCTCCAAAGGGAGTTGGAGTCGCGGTCAGAGCCGCAGTCGACGGACGCGTTCGCCGAAGACGCCGTGAAACTCCGTAGATTGCTCGATGACGTCAAACAAGCGCTCGCAGCGAAGGATCAAATTTTACAAAAGGTTGCGTCGCAGGTGAGAACGCTTCGTGCGGTTTTGACGCTGATTGCGATTTGCGTCGGGGCGCTCGCTTCGCAACCGGCTGTCAGAGAGAGTTTCAGAGGGCTTCTCGCGAGCGCGGATCGTCGGCAGATTGAGGCGAACGCGCGGGAAGAGGCGCGACGCGCGTCGAACGAAATCTCCCCGGCGAGAAGCCCGGAGAAGAAACCGACGACGACGTTATCGGTGGAAACGACGGTATCCGGAAAGGATGTCGACGAAACGCCCGCCGGATTGAAATCGCCCACGCGCTTGTCGCGCACCAAATCATCCACAGAGCTCTGATGGTTGCGCGTCCAATCGTGTCCAATCGCACGCGCTTGGATTTCTTTTCCATCACAACGAAACATTTCTTGAATTTTTTAACACGCATCTACCCCGTTAGCACCGAATGTCCATCCGTTCGTTGTTTCTTTGTTAGTTTCGCGGCGCAACTAACCGTTTTCTTCACACGCGTTCACGCCCATGTCCCGCCGCGCGCGGGCATCAACCCCCGCGCGGACGGCGCGGCACGACGCACACCTCTTCACCCGTCCATTCATCGCCTGTTTCGCCTTTCGCGTCGTCAACGCGCTCGTCGTGCGGACGTTTTTCAACGCGGATGAGTTTTGGCAAGGACCAGAGGTGGCGCACCGCATCGCCTACGGCTACGGGTTTCTCACCTGGGAATGGCGGAAACGCCTCCGTGGGTACCTTCACCCGCTCGTGTACGCCGCGGTGTACCGCGCCGGGGACGCGATCGGGATCAGAGGGGATGCGTGGTCGAGAAATGCGCCGAGGTTGACGCACGCGGCGCTCGCGGCGTGGCACGACGTCGGTTGTTATAGACTGGCGATGCGGTTATTCGGTGCCGACGCCGCGAATTGGGCGCTCAAATTGCGGACGCTGAATTGGTTTGTATTCTTTTGCGAGACTCGGAGCTTTTCGAATTGCATGGAGGGGTGTTTCGTGACGTGGGCGTTGACGTATTGGCCGACGGAGACGTTGGGAGGCGCGAGCCGCGGCGCTCGAAAGCGAAGGTTAAAGGCTTTATTTTTCGCCGCCATGGCGTGTGCGGTGCGTCCGACGAGCGCGGTGGTGTTTTTAGGGTTGGGATTGTGGACGTTGATGAATAGAAGAGACGGATGGGTGGCAAAGTGTAGGTTTGTGGCGTTTGAAGTGGCGCCGACGGCGTGCGTCGCGCTCGCGCTGACGGCAGGCGTGGATAGGTACTTTTACGGCGAGTGGACCTTTGTGCCGTGGAATTTCATAAAGTTTAACGTGCTCGGAGGTGGGAGCGCGATATACGGCGCGCATCCCTGGCATTGGTACTTGTCGCAGGGATACCCCGCCGTCATGGGTACGATGCTGCCGTTGACGCTCGCCGGATTTTGGCGACATCGCGCGACGAAACCGGACCCCTTCATCGTCACGTTTTGGACACTCTTGGGGTACTCTTTGCCCGCACACAAAGAGTTTAGGTTTATACTTCCTTGTGTCGGCGCGTCGATCGCGAGTGCAGCGTCTGCGATGTCGTCAATGTCGGAAAAGAGACGCCGCGCGATGATGATTTTCCTCGTCGTCACAAACGTTCCGGCGGCTTTGTACGCGTCCGTCTGGCACCAAGCCGGTACGATTTCCGCGATGAAACACATCGCGACGATCGCGAAATCGGAAACCATCACCCACGGCGGGGTGCTGCTCGCGACGCCGTGTCATCAAACGCCGTATTACTCGCACGTTCACAGCGAAATCCGCTTGACGTTTTTGGAATGCGATCCGCGCGGCGCCGATTCAGCCGATTCAACCGCTCTGGACGATTCGGCATCCTTCGCCGCCGACCCAGACGCGTTTTTATCCGCCGCCTACGGCGCGAGTCCACTGAACGCCACCACCGACGCCACGACGTGCGTCATCGCGTCCTCCCTCGCGCCATCGCGCGTTCTTCTCTTTGACGCCGACGCCCGACGCTCCGCTCGATGGCTCTCCGCGTGGCGCTTCGTCCTGGAGAAATCCTTCCACCACGCCCACTTCGAGGTCGATCGCGAGCTCCAACGCGAGGTGTATTTATACAAGCGCGACGACGTCGACGTCGACGACGCGTGTAGCGCACACGTACCGGTGGCGTAGCGCGAGGAACGGGTCAGGATCTTATTAATATTAATAATCATCCACGCGCGCGTTGACTGAAGAGTGCACTTTTCCAACGCGACGACTCGACACACACCGCCGCGTCTCGTCGTCATGAAACGCCCGCGCGCCGGCGCAAACGCGTCCGCGCCCGACCGCGGGCGACCGGACGACGCCTCGTTCCGTCGCGCGCTCGTCAAGAAGCTCCGTCGCGCGCAGGCGACGCTCGAGGAACACCGTCGCGCCGCCGCCGGTTCGAATGACGCATTCATCATCGACGACGAAAAGCGACGCGACGCGGCGCGAACGACGATCGAGACGACGCTGAAACGCATCGCGGACGCGTTCGGGGCGAACGCGGTTCGGGACGACGACGTGCGGGCGGCGCTCGGGGTGGGTGCGGTGGTGGCGGCGGAAGTGAACGCGAAGAGGCGAAGCGAGGGCGACGCGCGAAGGCGCGAACGCGAACGACTCGACGCCGAAGAAAAGGCGCAAAGACGACGAGAAAAAGGGAGCGGCGACGGCGACGGTGGGGGGCGTCGTGGAGGGGAATCACAGGGGGTGTGGGCGTTACACGCGATGGCGAAATCAGCGGGTGAAGCCGAGGCGTCGACGACGACGACGACGGCGGACGCGGCGGACGCGTGCGCGCGAGACGCCGAGTTCGCGAAGACGCGAGCGGTGAGCGCGGGAATGTGGGCCGTGGCGAAGATTTCGAGCGCGTTGAAAGAAGAAGGCGACGAAAAACGAGGCGACGGGGTGAAGACGTCGGCGCGAGCGCTCGGGAGGGCGATGAATGCCTTGGCGAAACGATGCGCGCGATTGGAATCGTCGGATGTGGACGCCAGAGGCGCGTCTGGAGCGCTTTGGTCGCTCGCGACGACGGCGCGCACGCCCACCGGGGCGCACGTGGACGATGTTCTCGCACGCAGAGCGACAAACTTTGCCGCGACCGCGTTGAACGCGTGCGCATCGCGGGCGAACGCGCAGGATGCAGCCAACGCGTTGTGGGGCGCCGCGAAATTACGCAAGGCTTTGGAGGAATCGTGCGTTCAATCGCTCGTCGACGCGCTCGCGAAACCCGGCGCCGAGGTCAAGACGGAGGAGCTGAGCATTGCGCTTTGGGCCATCGCGACGCTCGGAAACGACGGGTTGGCGAACGCGACGTCGCTGGCGATGCCGCTCGTGCGCAAGGCGAAGGAGACGGCGAAGAAGCAGCCGAAATCGTGGAGCGCGCAGGCGACGGCGAACGCGGCTTGGGCCGGCGGAAAACTCGCCACCGCGGATGGCGCGACCGAAACGGACGTTCGAGACGCGCGACAAATGGTGACGCAGCTCTTCGCGATCGCCAAGACGCTCAATCTCACCGCACAAGGTTTCGCGCACGTCGCGCGCGCGTGCGCTTCGGTTGAGACGGAGGCGCGGTTGGTTGCCGATTTGGCCAAATTCGTCGTCGCGGGACTGAAAACGCACGAGCGCACGCTCACGGGCGCCGATCTCGCATCCGTAGTCGAAGCGTGTCAAACGCTCAAGTTACACACGAGCATGTCGGACGGGGCAAAGCTCGTCGAGGAGGTGCGCCGCGCCGTCGAGCGAGACGTCGACGCGTTCGATTGGCAAGCCGTCGGTCGATTGGACGTCGCCATCGAGGGCGTCGTCGGCGACAAAATCGAAGGCGAATTGCGACGGAAACTCAACGCGCGCGGCGTCGCCGCGTGCGCAGAGGTGGATGAGCACCGGTTAGACTTGGAGAAGGGTTCGGCGGACGCGCTGTTGAACACGGCGGATGAGACGTCGGCGCTCGTCGCTCCGATGGACAATCCAACCTTGCTCGTCGTCGACGACAAGCACAGATTGATAACCAAGCGTCTGCGCCGAGTTGGGTGGCAAACGACAACGTGGCAGAGGTTCAGCTGCGGAGAACACGTCGAGGGGTCGTGTTGGCCGGAAAGTGATGACAAGGATTGGTTTGGCGCCGCCGTCGTGCGCGCGCCGACGACCAAGGCTTCTTTGGCGATGATTTTACACGTCGTCGCCGCCAGGGTTCAATTCGGCGGTAAAGTTTGGATTTACGGCGCCGTGACTGAAGGGCTAAAATCCATCATTCCAGATTTACCAAAGGTACGCGCGTCTCGTCGTCGTCGTCCTTCTTCTTCTTCTTCTTCTTCTTTTTTCTGCTGCTCTTCTTCTTCTTTGCACCGGCATACTCTGTCTCGCGCGAATACGTTCGTGCGCGGCGGCGGAGACACATCAAACGCGTGCTACATCAACGACGGGTCGCGATCGACGCTGCTCACACAGGGACCATCCAATCCCGAGCGCGCATCGTCCGTCTGTGCGGATAATAATGAGCCTCGATCGATTGTCACCGAGCAACTTTCGAGTTCGTAACGTTCGCTACATTTCAAGACGCGCGCTTCAAGTTTCGCGATTCGCCGACTAACGCGCCGTGCTGTGCACATCACCGCAATCGCAGGGGTTATTTGAAAATGCGAAACTCGTCATGCGCGACGCTGAATACGGCGTCGTGTGTTGCGTGCGTTCGCAGGCGCAACCAGACAAGAAGGGTAAAGAGCTTAAAAAATGGCGCGAAAAGAAGACGTTGGATTTGACGGACGCCCTCGTCGGCTCGAGCGCGGCGAAGAAGACCACCTCGCTCCCCTGGACGTCTTACCCAGGCCTCTTCGCCGGCGGTGGTCTCGACGTCATGACCTCCCTCTTACTCCGTCGTCTTCTCCCGACCCTCGATCGCAAGGCGAAGCTCAAAGCGCTCGATTACTGCTCTGGCAACGGCGTCGTCGCCGCCGGCGTCCAACTCGCCGCCAAAAAAACCAAACTCACCCTTCTCGATGCCGACTCCATCGCCCTCGCCGCCGCCAAGAAAAACCTCCCCCGCGGTGAATCCTCCGCATCCTTCGTCCTCTCCGACGCCTGGACGCGGGTCCATCCATCCGAAACCTACGACCTCATCGTCTCCAATCCGCCCGTGCACCACGGACTCGCCGTCGATTTCCAACCGACGCGCGCGCTTCTCCAATCCCTTCCGGATCGTCTCCGTGCGACGTCCGGCGTCGCGTACGTCGTCACCCAGAGATACGTTCCGTTTCGCGCCATCGCGTCGTCGGTGGTTTCTTCGAGCGCGCTCATCGAGTGCGAGCACGCCGACGGGAGATTTGTCGTTTGGAAGTGTCGGCGCGCAGCTGCGAGCGGCGCCGTTTAGAATCTAGATTTAGTCGCGTCGGGTTGTCATTCCACGACGGGCGAGGCGGACGACGACGCCCCGGCGCGGTGTAGTAGTCACACACACACAGAGTTGTAGACGTAGAATACAAACGCGCGTAGTAAAACGCGCGCGCGCGCACGCGCACGTCGTCGTCGTCAGTCGTCGCAAAAATTCAATTTTAAATCTCCAACAACCGAGGAGGACATGCGGGTGTCGTACAACCAAGACGGCGCGTGCTTTGCGGTGGCGCGCACGGATGGCGATCGGCGAGGATTCAACGTGTATAACGCGTCGCCGTATAGGGAAACGTTTGGACGGACGTTTCGAGACGGGGGTATAGGATGCGTTGAGATGTTGTTTCGGTGCAACATTCTCGCCCTCGTGGGCGGAGGCTCGGAACCAAAGTTTTCACCGTGTAAAGTGATGATTTGGGACGATCATCAGGGGAGGTGCATCGGCGAGTTGGGGTTCAAGGTTCCCGTGCGCGCGGTGCGGTTGAGGCGGGATAAGATTGTCGTGGCGTTGTCGCACAAGGTGTACGTGTATAATTTTTCAGACTTGCGCGTCGAGTCGCAAATGGACACTTCGACCAACGACGCCGGATTGGTTGTGATATCCCCGATGACGGAGAGGATGGTTTTAGCGTGCCCGGGGTTGAATAGAGGACAGATTCGAGTCGAGCTCTTCGATACTGGGACGACCAAGTTTATCGCGGCGCATGAATCTGCGTTGGCGTGTCTGGCGTTGAGCGCCGACGGGCGGTTGTTGGCGTCGGCTTCGGAAAAAGGAACGTTGATTCGAGTCTTTGATACGCACACTGGGGGATTACTGCACGAATTCCGCCGCGGGTCGGATAAAGCAATCGTGTATTCTATCGCATTCAACGCGAAGAACACGCTCCTGGGGGTTACGAGCGATAAGGGCACGGTGCACGTCTTTCGCGTGCCTCCGTCGCCGTCGGCATCCGCCGCGGACGCATCCGCCTCCCCGGCGCCCGCCGTCTCGCGAGATCTCGCCGGATCTCCATCCATCGTGAGAGAACCCACCGACGGAGACCGAGCCGCGCTCGGTAGAATCGTCAAGAAATTCCTACCCAAATACTTTAGCAGCGAGTGGTCCTTGGCGCAGTTCAAGCTTCCGTCCACCCACCGCGCCCTCGTCGCCTTTCCCGCCGCTGATCCCGATTCATGCGTCGTCATCAGCGAGGCTGGGGATTACTCCAGGCTCGTCTTCGACGAGCGTCAGGGTGGGGAGATGATGTGCGTCGAGTCCCATCGTTTCGATCGTCTCGCCATCGACGTGGAGCAACGGCTGGCGCAGCGTCGGCAGCTCGACGCGGATGATGACGACTCGCTCGTGTGAACATACTGTATACACATACAGGAAATGAAGAACATGACCAAGAAATAGTTTAGACATTGACATAGCATTAAACATATGTACACTACGAGACATGTGATGAAACATAAACCCTAGTACAAACCCTAACCTGATGATGGATGACGGAAGCGATGACGTCACCAGGCGGCACTTTACCGCGCTCGACTTCACGATGCACGTTCTTCGCGCCCCGCTCACGACGCCGACGCGAACCTTCACCGCGGCGCGACGCGCTTCTTCGCGCACCGCGTCTTCCTCGCGCGGCGGCGTCGTCGCGACGCGCGCGGGACCCATGGAGTCCATCGGCGCGGCGATCGAGGAAAACAAGAGAAAGGAGGCTGCGAAGGTGGCGAACGCGGCGAGCTCCCCGCCCGGGGTCCCGCCGCCGCCGATCATCCCGACGATGGAACCGGCGACGTTCGGGTTCGTCGAGAACGCCGAACGCATGAACTCTAGAGCTGCGTGCGTGGGATTCTTCTCGTTGCTCGCCGTCGAAGGAATCTTCGGAAAGGGTCTTCTCGAGCTTGTGGGTGTAGACGTCGGACACGGCATCGCTTTTACGTTTTAATTGGATTGTGATAAGAATGTATGCTTGCTAAACGATTACCTCCCGTGCCCTTTTCGTTACGTTTCGCGTCGCGTGTTCCTTCAAACTCGACCGTCTGAGGGTGTGTTTTTTTGTCTTTCTTTTCGCTGGCATTGCAAAAGTGCGTCGCTATGCTCTCTACTAAAAAATTCGGTTCAAAGCTGTGTGCGGAATAAATGATCGTGCAGGATGATGGGAACGTGTATTTATCGTGCATGCTATCTTGACGGTTCTTGTTCTTGTTGTCGTTGTCGTTGTTCTTCGTGGTTTCGTAAAGGAATCAACAATGATCTCACGCGGCGAACGTGGTATCCTCGGGTTGCCGCGGCGCGTGTTGTTGCGCGTCAGAAGCGAGGTGCGCAAACTCGTCCAGCATGTTTCCAGAAGAAGCGATGAATCGCTCGATGACACTCTGAGCCAGATCGACTTGTTCGATCGTTCCCGTGATTTCGACGAGGCGCTGTGTCGAGCGGTTTTGACCCGGGTACAACTTGATTTTCGCCTTGCTCGCGCGTCGAGCGACGGAAATGTTGCACCCGCCGACGCCGAGAACGCTTCCTATTTGCGCGGACGGAATTTTCATGTGTACCGTGTGCGATTCGGGCGGCACGCTCGCAACGATTGGTTGGTGGTGAGGGCTGACGTCTAACGCGTGAAAGTCGCCGAGAAGTCCGTCGAGTGGCGATCCGTACGCCGTCTGCGTCATGCCAAACATGAGTTCCGCTTGTTGCCAAGTGGCGTCAAACACAGACGGCGCCGGCGCGGGCGCGCGAGAGAACGGAACGCCGGCATCCATGCCGGTAGCGTCCATGTGTTGTGCGCTGAGCGCCGCCGCCTTGTGTCTAATGTTGCCGCGCAAACGTCCAGAGACGATGCGAATGCCGAGCGCGCACGCGTCAGCAGGGTACTGGCCAATCTCCAAGAGCTCGTCGTCTTCGTTGGCGCACGCCGGAAGCGAATCCGAAGATAAAACGCGCACGCTCGCCCGCGTTTCGTTGCGAATTTGCTTGATGATGTTTCCACCTTTACCGATGAGGCAACCGATTTGAGAGGACTGCACGAGCAATCTAAACGGAAGCGGCGCGTCGTTTCCACTAGAGCTCTCCACGATGCATCGATACACGCGAAAGAGGGCAATCTGCGCCGCGAGGAGCGGCGATAAGCCGTCGTCACTCGAGCTAATCAAGATGACGCGCTCATCAGCGTCGGCGACGCGTTCACACACCTTCACCTTGGCACCGGTTTCGCTGCGAATCTGTTGAATAACTTCGCCATTTCTGCCGATGACACTCCCCGTTCTCGAAACCGGGCACAACAACCTGAACGTAATCTCCGCGCCTCCCGGCACGTAGACGCCGTTGAGGTTTAACCTCGTCGACATGGAGAAACCGCCTCCTCCGGCGGCGACGGCGCTTCCGCCGCCGTTCTTTCCTCGCTGCTGCTGCGCGGAGGCGTGCGTCGGTCCATTCATAAAGGCGTCAAACGGACTGCGTCCAGAGTCCTCGAGCGTCTTCACCGGGTTCTCTCTCAAATGTCGAGCGATGAGTCGCAAAGCGCGCTTGACGACAATCATTGGGTTTTCGACAACCTCTCCAACACCGCCGACGCCGTCGGAAGATTCACCGCCGGTTCGAATGTGCGCAGTGATTTGCAACAATTCGTCTCCGCGAGACGCGCACGTCGGAAGCATGTTGGACGGCATGACGCGCACCGTCGCCCCAGATTCCTCTCTGATGGACGCGATGACGGCTCCGCCTTTTCCAATCAAACTCCCCACCTGCGATCTAGCGACGAGCAATCGACATATCGGTATGCTCGCTCGAGACTGGATGGACGACGTCGACGCCTCGTTCGTCGAGCCCCCGGCGCCGCTCTCCGAGCCCGTCGCGGATAACGCCGAAGAAGACGCCGAAGAAGACTCCTCCGTTCCGGTGATGGTGTCAAAAATCCGAAACAGCGCCTTTTCCGCCGTCGTCACCCTCCTCCTCGTGGTCCCGACCGACGACGAACCCGCGTCCCTATCCTCGCCGCCGCTCGCGCTCGCCGACGCCTCCTCCCCATCTTCGTATTCGTCCTCCGCAAACTCATCCTCGCCGCTCGCGACGAGAATCACGCGCTCGTCCGAACCCGGCGTCGGCGGCGCCACTTTAACCCGCGCCCCGGTATCGTCGCGAATCGCCTTGATGACCCGACCTTCCTTTCCGATGACTCTTCCGATGCGCGTCGCCGGACACAACAGCCTAAACCTCGTAATCGTCGTCGAAGCTCCCGGATTCGTCGTCGCGTGCGTCGTCGCCGCCGCGCTCGCCGTCGAACGCCTC
>Ga0181574_10005843_pt1 | contig 10456 bp, 7 predicted proteins | sample 101ome_24_FD_145600 | JGI IMG/M metagenome (GOLD analysis project Ga0181574, IMG submission 145600) | Coastal salt marsh microbial communities from the Groves Creek Marsh, Skidaway Island, Georgia - 101410AT metaG (spades assembly) | ecosystem: Environmental > Aquatic > Marine > Intertidal zone... | reverse complement strand
CCAGTTGTCCGACAGAGCCTTGCTCTCTGCGCAAAGCACCATTGAAGTCGAGCGGGCTCAAGCCTCTCAAAAAGTTTTTACCCCGGCGCGTCAGCCGCAAGAAAGCATCCTGCAGGAACTTTCCAAGCAAAGCGCCCAAGCCCCCAAGTCGATCATTTGGGTCGTGGATGGTTCTCATGCGATGGGCTCTCACATCAGCGAAATCACCCAGGCCCTGCAGAACTGGGGTTCAGACATCGCTTTGCAGGTCATCATCGCTTCGGATCAATCCCCCTTTATCGCACCGGATCATGCCTACAAGGTCTTTTCACGGCAGGAGGCCATGTCTTACCTGAGCATGTTGGAGCCCAGCGGAGGCCAGGACAATCTGGCGGCACTCACCCAAGCATGGGCCCTGGCGCGAGAAAAGGGTGTCGGGCATGTGTGGTGGTGGCATGGGCCACAGCCAGTCATGCTGGGAGATCCCTCCAGCCTCCAGCAACAAATGGAACGCTCTCGTGGGAGCATCCAACTCATCAGCAAGGGCATCTTTCCTGCTCCCAATCGCATCTTGGAGAATCTGGACTCAAATTCCACTCGAATCCTGCCCCATTACGGCAACTTGCAGGAAACCTGGCAGCACTGGCTCGACCAAGCCAGCGGGAAAGCCGAAATCTGGGGTTTTCATCGCCGAGTCATCCCCTCATCTCAAATAGAAAACACTTCCCTTCCTCAGGTCTCGCAACACATCGAGCGCCTCTGGGCCAAGCAAGAAGTGCTCAACTTGATCGCCCGGCGAGACCAGAAAAAGGCCATTGCCTTGGCATCCGAGCACCAGCTTGTCACACCGGTGACAGGTGCGGTGGTATTGGAAACTCAAGAACAATATGATGAGATGGGTCTGACCCCTGTAGCCTTTGATGCCGTCCCTAGCATTCCCGAGCCCACCACCTGGGCCCTTTGGTGTCTGGGCCTGATGCTCGTGGTTTGGGGTCAGCACCGTTCTAAGCAGTTCAGCAAAAACCAGTCATGATGGGTAGCACCAGGTCATACCATGAAAGGGCTTAGCTCAGGATCGGCTTAAGCACCCTGCCGTGCACATTGGTCAGGCGGCGTGCGATCCCATTGTGATAAAAAGTCAAGGCCTCATGATCCATCCCCAAGAGGTGTAGGACCGTGGCATGGAAGTCATGCCAGGGCACCGGGTTGCGAGAAGCCTTCAAGCCTATTTCGTCGGTTTCACCATAAACCATACCAGGCTTGAGTCCGGCACCCGCCATCCAGATTGAAAAAGCATACATGTTGTGATCCCTGCCAGTACCCACCTGGTCGGCAGCACTCTGGGCGTAGGGTGTTCGACCAAACTCGGTGGTAAACAGCACCAAGGTATCCTCCAACATGCCACGCTGCTTGAGATCCTGAATAAGGCCTGCCACAGGTTGATCGATGCGCCTTGCCTCGCGATTATGGTTACGCCGCATGTCCTCATGCCCATCCCAGTTGATCCGCGGTGAACCAAAAGAACCACCACTGATTAATTGGACAAAGCGAACCCCTTTCTCGAGCAAGCGTCGTCCAAGCAAACAGCTGCGGGCAAAATCGCGGGTGGGCTCCTGATCCAGCCCATAGAGGGCTCGGATCGAGGGTTGTTCCTGATCTAGATCAGCCACTCCTGGAACCGAGAGCTGCATGCGTGCAGCCAATTCATGGCTGCGAATCCGAGCTCGCATGGCATCCTCTAGCCCATGCTCTTCCAGATCACGCACGTTGAGCGAAGCAAGCAAGGATCGCGACGCCTCATCCGTCTTAAGGGAAAAACCCTCGGGAGGCAGCAGGTCGGGGATGGGAATGCTGGAGTTGGTATCAAAGGCAACCCCCTGATGGGTGGAGGGAAGAAAGCCGTTGGACCAATTAATGGTCCCACCAGCTGGGTAACCTCTGGCATCTGGCAACACCACATAGGCAGGCAAATCTTCCGTCTCAGTACCCAGTCCATAAGAAATCCACGAACCCATGACTGGAAACCCATTAAGCTGGAAACCGGTATTTTGTTGGAAAGTCGCTGGGGTGTGATTAGCGGAATCGGCGACCATGGAACGAATCACGGTCAGTTCATCGGCGATGCGGCTGATATGTGGGAACAATTCGGACACCCACAAACCGCTCTGGCCATGCTGGGCAAAAGGCCAATCCTCCTGACGCAACAATCCAATCTGGTTGAAAAAGGTTGCCGGTCGTTCGGTGTAGGAGAGTGAAGCCAGCGACTGGCCATGGGCCGCCGCCAGTGCGGGTTTGTAATCAAACGAATCGATATGGCTAAGCCCTCCCATCAGACAGATATGAATCACTCGCTTGGCGCGCGCAGGATGATGGGTGATCGGCTGGCCACTTCGCACCATGGGAGGAGCGGCTAGAAGATGCCCCAGCGCCGCTCCGGCAAGGCCATGGGAAGACCACTTGATCCATTCACGACGTGACAAGGGATGTTTAGCGGACATAAAGCAGTTGGTTGGTATTGAACAGGACCCGGGCCCAGGCTGCCAACCCATGCTCCTGGATGAATGGACCAGACAGCGCTAGATCCTCCTGGCTGGCTTCACGCCCAAGAGCCAACACATAGGCTCGCCGAATTTGAAGGTCCGTATCGGTGCCGACCTCATGTTGCAAACGCTGGGCGAAGGCCTCAGCCATGGACACCACCAAGGCATTATTCATCAAGCTCAAGGATTGTAATGGCGTGGTGGTGACGGCCCGCCTGGGAGTCAAAGACGATGGATCAGGGCAATCGAATGTATCCAACAACGTGCGCCTTGCCCCTCGGGGGCTGAACCGATAGAGCGTGCGCCGAAACTGTTCAGGCTGATCCTGTGGGATAGGGTCGTAAAAATGGCTCCCCTTGAACATGTATTCCTTCATGTCTCGATAACCCACACCCCCAAGATTCAGATCCAGTTTTCCCGCCACCATCAAAAGGGTATCTCGAAGCATTTCCCCTTCCATGCGTCGGGGGGCCATCCTCCAAAACAGCCTATTGTCGGCATCCTTTTCCATCCCTTGGACTCGAGGATTGGAACGCTGTTGCCAGGTAGCTGATGTCAGGATCAGTCGATGCAGAGCTTTGAGGCTCCAGTGATGATCCATGAGATATTGGGCCATCCAATCCAGGAGTTCAGGATGCGTGGGTTGCCCACCGCTGACTCCAAAATCATTAGGGGTATGGACTAGCCCCTGGCCGAAATGATGCATCCAAACCCGGTTGACAATGACCCGGGCAAAGAGCGGATTCTGCCGATGGGTGATCCACTGGGACAAGGCGAGTCGACGGCTTGCATCATCTGACTGGGAAGAGAGGCCAAAGTCTGCCTTGAGCATGCCCAGGGCCTCCAGCCCACCAGGCGTCACCTCCTGGCGTTTCTGCTGCACCTCTCCACGATGCAACACATGGGTTACCCCTGGCTCAATAGGAGTCACTGCCCAGGCTTTTGCCTCCCCCTGAGGCGATTCTGCCGAGGGAAGCACTCTCTCCCCGAATTCCACGCCGGCAAGGCTGGCTGCCATACGATAGTAGTCTCGGCTGGGGATGGGATCAAATTTGTGATCATGACACCGCGCACAGTGGGTAGTCATACCGAGAAAGGTTTGGCTGACTAGGGCCACCATATCTTCCATTTCATCCTGTCGCATGGTCTGTCGCATGCCATCGTTGGAAGGTTTGGTCGTGTTGTGTGGCCCGGTAACCAGAAAGCCGGTGGCAATGATACCGGCAGGATCACCACTGAGTGCATCCCCAGCCAGTTGCCAGCGGGCAAACTGGTCGTAGGGCATGTCCTGGTTGAGTGCATCGACTACCCAGTTTCGGTATGGCCAAGCGTGGTTACGCGGTTGATTATACTCAAATCCGTTACTTTCGCCAAAGTGCACGGTGTCAAGCCAGTGACGCCCCCAACGCTCACCGTAATGGGGTGATGCCAACATCCGATTAACCAATCTTAAGAAAGCATCGGGGTGTGCATCCTCCAAAAATGCCACCTGTTCCTCAGGGGTGGGAACCAGCCCTAGTAAATCATAACTCATCCGACGTAGCAGGGTCAGACGATCAGCTTGGGGTGAAAGGGCCAGATCCGCCTCCATCAATGCCTGCGTGATGAAGGCATCGATGGGGTGATGGCTCTGCCCGTGACCGAGAGGAGGTGTCACCTTACGGATTGGCTTGAGCGACCACCAGTCTGCATCGGTAGATTGATGATCCTCAGACAGAGCCTCGGCACCCACGAGCAGCAAGCAAACCCACGCCAAATAGACTCGCAAAAAGGCTAGCGGCGCACTCGATGAGGGATCTCTCAGGAGACAATGGGCATACATGATGTCAGAAGAGACTTGGGAGCTCGCAGCCTAGTATGCGGGCGCACATGATTCAAGACCCTTGGTAATAAACCCTGGGCAAAGACTCATGAGGCAAACGTGGGGAGGGATTAAAAAGAGGGGCATAAAATCCCCGGGTCCAGGCATAACCAACAGCTATCCTCAATCTTGAGGCCTCATTCGAAAACCAAGTCAATAGGAGCGAGGCGCAATCAAACCATCCTAGTGAGCTATTTCATGAGGATCGATGCGGTTTGCCGGGTAGAGTCCTCACATTGCCAAGATGAATGAGTTGGACATTTTTTGACTCATTTGAAATCGAGGTAAGATCGGAGATCCTGCCCGACTGTCATGCCCGTGATTGCGCTTGCCTATTGGATTTCCTTTTGCATCTTGAAGGCATGCCTTGCCTTTGGGATATCAAATCGAACCGACGGAGTTTTGTGCAAAACGGGGTTTTGATGACCGCCTTAATGGGAGTTGGCGATCTGCGAGCGCAAGCAAACAATCAGTCTTTGCACCTCGCACTCCTATCTGACACCCACATTCCAGCTGACAAAACCAATGAGTACAGGGGTTTCAGACCCTGGGATAACCTCCACCAAATTGTCCCCCAGCTCCTTGAGACCAAACCAGAATCTATTCTGATCAATGGTGATGCGGCCAGGCTGACAGGAGAGCTAGCTGATTATGAGGAGTTGAAGAATCTCCTGGAACCCATTGCCAAGCAATGCCCAGTTTTTGTCGCGATGGGCAATCACGACAACCGGGACCACTTTGAGCAAGTCATACAACCCGACGCACGCAACAAGGCTCAAATCGAGAACAAACATGTGACGGTGATTGAGCATCCAGCCGTGCGCATTGTTCAACTGGACTCACTGCTCTATGTCAACAAAGTGGCTGGGTTACTTGGTGAGGATCAGCGTGATTGGCTGAAAGCATTTTTGAAACAGGCTGACGATCGCCCGATTGTCTTTTTTGTCCATCACACCCTGGGCCAAGGCGATGGCGATCTGCTTGATACAGATCGTTTCTTTCACATTCTGGCACCCCATCCTCAGGTAAAAGCCATATTCTACGGACATTCCCACGTCTATGAATACGCATTCCGAGAAGGCAAGCATCTGATCAACCTCCCAGCAGTAGGGTATAATTTCAGCGACACTCAGCCCGTCGGCTGGCTGGATGCACAATTCCATATGAAAGGTGTCGATCTGGAACTCAATGCTATCGGAGGGAACAGGAACGATCACAAAAAAATAACTTCATTGAAATGGGGTTAAACCCTATGTCGGCTTTGAAATCATGAGGCCGAGGGACTAGCTCAAAGAATCCCCCCTTCCTCAACCCTGAACGGCATTTGCGGATGGAAAACTGGAAACCACATTTGGGTGGTCACGAGCTGTACATGCAGAATCAAAGCCGGCAAGTGTGGGTAATTTCCCAGTTCAAGGAAATGGTGCTGAAATGTTGCGTCTAGCCATGTGCCTGATGCACGACAACAGTCTAAAGGTCTGTGCGCCGATTCACGACGCCGTCTTGATTGAAGGCGACCTCCATCACCAAACAGAATGCCTTTCAATGGCTAAAAAATGCATGCAGAGAGCTTCTGAGATCATTTTGGGGCGTCACTCGATTCGGAGTCAAAAGCCGTGAGATGGCCAAATAGTTACATGGACGAAGAACGGGGGATGGAATTCTGGAATGAAGTGATGACCATTCTCAAAACCTCTACCTATGAAGTTGAATTATGAAACCTTGGGATACGGTGACACCTCTATTGTTTATCAATAATATAAGAGACTGTAATAAGATTATAATTATAGGGGGACGGGTGGACAAAAGGTCGGGGGTTCGATCCGGGTGACAAAGGTTCCCATTTATGATCGAATACTCATTCGGAAAGCCGTCAACAGGCACCGCCGACAAACCCATTAGGCGAACGCAGCCCTTTATCAAGGGTCCCATACCTCTCAACTGGATACAAAAAGCGTGTGAGGTCAACGCAGCACCACTAGCGATGTATCTTTGGTACAAATGGGGAATCTTAGGGGCTACAGCGAAGATCAAGCTACGTCCAGCGAGGTTGAAACAGTTCGGAATTGGCGAAAAATCGCGTCAAAGGGAGGCCTGTAGGTTGGAGAAAGCTGGATTAATCCTAGTTACACGAAAAGCGGGATGCTACCCGGTTGTGATTGCAAAACAACAAGGCTTATTAACAATGCCAAACATGCGAACTCTAACTTCTTCGTTACCCAAGAATTGCCTATAGTAACCTTTTTATCGTAACTGAATTCGCCCAACGAAACCGAATCCGGTGTAAAACAGAGACTCATATGTTTCATCGAAACAGAGGTTGGTGGCTGGCGCATCAAGGCCAATAGTGGCCAGGTGTTTGCCTTCGGGGGACACCACAACCACCCCCCCAGGACCTGCGGTAAAAATAGCCCCTGTCGGATGGACATCCATGCCATCAAACCACCCAATCTCATCGGAATCAAAGGGCCCATTGAAAAAGAGTTCCCCTTCTCCGCTGCTAAGATCAAACCGCATCATTTCTGGCTTTGTCATGTCAGAACTATTTACGTAGAGATACTTTTCGTCGGGAGATAACCCCACCCCGTTAGGAAACTCCATCGAGTCGGAAATAAGTTCGAGCTTATTTGTTTTTAGGTCAAATTTGTAGATGCCGCAGAAATCCACCTCCTGAGCCGAGCGATCAAAGACCATTTTTTTTGCAACAGGATCACTGTTGGCCAGGTCAGCAAAACCGTACGGCGGATCAGTGAAATAAACATGGCCGCGTTTGGAAACAACGATGTCATTTGGACTATTCATACGCTTGCCATCGTAACGGGCAGCGATTGTTTTGAAATTCTTTGGTAAGGGGGCATCAAGTGGCATGGATGCCAGTCTCCTATCGCCATGCTGACACAACAATAAGCTATCGTTGTAAATCGCCAGACCATTAGCACCCAAAAGCAAGGAATCTTGGTAAATAGGGGCAAATCCAGTATGGCCGCTTCGAGCCAGGAAAAAGGTCAGTCCTAGGTCCTCTGACCAAGAATAGACTGAATTTGCCTGAATATCAGAGAAAAGGAATCGGTTATTTTTTGAATCCCATACCGGTCCTTCAGCCACACCGAATCCGCGAGCCAATATTTCGTTAGTGACTGTTGATGGCAGTAGCTCTCTGGTCTTGGAGTCTGTTGATATGAATTTGACTCGTTGGGTCCTTCGCTCTGCACCTGTGAGGCATTGAATAATTGCAAGCCCAATGCAGGCGAACGCGACCAAATGTTTGAATCTTTTGATAGTCATTGTGATCATAGGATCTGAGTAATACTGAAGCTTTACTCGGTGATTTGTTCCACCTAATAGCTTTAGCTTCTTTGGTTGAGGTTGGTTTGGTTCTTCTAGATTCATTGAACTATTTTAACAAAAACGCAAAACCACACCAGATTTAAGAGCCTCACACTCAGCAATGACGCGAGCCATAGCCTCTTTCTTGTCCGAGACGGAGTATTGGGGGTGACGCATTGGAAGAGGTCTCACCTTTTTGAACAGCAGTATCTCCTCTGGAAGGTTTCCATAGCACTCAAGCATTAGCGCCGAGAAGAGGCTTTTGACCATGCGCAGCGTCGTGTTGGCAGTGATGGAGGCTTGAGCGTGTCTAGACCGCGGAGCCCTCTCGATCCTTGAATAAAGAAACTCACGAGCTGAGTCAGAGCAGAACGACTCTTGGATGAGGACACTCGCCTCCACCCCGAGTTCGTTGAGATACATTCTGGTGAACTGCCCAATCATCATGAGGGTCTTGGGTCTAAGATGGACCTCATATTTGAGGTGCATTTCGAGCAACTGAAAAACGGTCAGTTGCCTTTCACTACCTTTGATGCGCTCTGTAAGAAGTTTTGGGGCTAGCAACTGTGCTTGTGTCAGTTGTTTCGACCCGGTTGTGACTGTATACACTTTACCCTGATAAACCTTCTTGGCGTAGTAGACACTACCCCGTCTGAAAAGGGTGTATGTCGTGATTCGCATATTGCTTGGTTTCAATGGTGTACCAAGCTGCACCAGAAGAAAAAATGGCGGAAGGGGAGGGATTCGAACCCCCGGACAGGTTACCCCGTCGCCTGATTTCGAGTCAGGTACCTTAAACCGAGCTCAGCCACCCTTCCGCGCGAGCATGGCAGGAATGCTCCTAGGGGAAGAACATCCGTGCCAAGCAAATGCAAATCTGAACGAGAACCGTTTTTTTGGCAAGTTTAGAGCTCTGGGATGACAATACAGACAGGTGATCCTCAGGGTGTCGGTCTCAGAGGTTCGAAATGCGCCGTGGGGTCCCTGCCATGAGCGGGCCGAATCACAATCTTTCCTGGCTGGCATTGTACAAGGAAACCATCCACCCAAACCGTTTCTCCATCCGCATATGCCTGAGCCATTCGCGCAAACTTACCAAAATGACAAAAGATCCCGTGCTCCAGTATCAAGACCGCATCATCGGGATCGGTGAAATCTCTACCCTTCACCACGCCTTGTACCGTGATCTTTTTTCCCATGTAGGGATCAGCCAGCGTAGCCACATCCTGGGCCATGAACTGAGCGGCGGGGCGACCATATTCCATCTGCCATCCTTGGCTGAAACCACAACCAGCCAAGAGAAGAGCGATGGCAGCCATGCAGAAGTTTGAGACTAAGATCATGATCAAAGAAGGGGAGCATTGCGTGGCTCTCGCAAACAAGGCTCCTCCAACCCTTGAGCTTGGGTTTTGATAATGCTGATGCATCATCGGCTAGAGCCTATCAAACCCGCTGGACTCCTCAAGGATGCACTGGATTCATGGAAAGCATGGGTTATGGTAACTCATGATGCGGCCAAGATGTCAAAGTTTTCAAAGCAAGGGTTCAGGCTCAGCCATGGTGTTCATACTTCTGATAAGCAGTTTATGGCTACTTGGCGCAGAAACCCAAACCATCCGAACCTTTCCAAATGTCGAAGGAAAGAATCTCCATGGGGTTGAGGTTCAGTTTCCTGAGGCTTTTGCACCGAAGGCCTACCACGTTTGCCTGATCGCTTTTGTGCGCCAACAACAGACCGATGTGGATACATGGATCACAAGATTGGGACCATTGGTGGCTCAACGAGATGATTTGGAATTCATGGAGCTACCGACCATCTCCAAAATGAATGCCTTCATGCGCTGGTTCATTTATCGCGGCATGCGCTCTGGCATTGAAGATGCCACCACTCGCTCTCGAACCATCACCCTGCACCTGAACAAAGAGCCTTTCAAAGAAGCCCTCGACATCCAATCTGAGAAAGAAATTGTGATCCTACTGGTGGACGAAAAGGGCGTTGTCCGCTGGCAACACACCGGACCTTGGTCTCAAGAGAAAGAAGGAGCCCTGCTTGACGTCTTGGAGGCAAGTTCTAAACCAGAGAACAAACCAACCGTCGGAAAATAAGCACCTGGCACTAGCGCGTAGGAGGGACCCACTGCGTATCAAAGTGCTCACGGGATGATGCCTGCCCTGGCGTGATGGTTTCGACATGAAAATCGCCCATCAGCACGGTTCCTCGGCCCGTCTGCATGAATTCCTGATCCGTGAGCTGTTGCCCCTTGTTCTTGCCATGGCGAGCGGTAAGCCGATTGCCTGTCGGAACCCAGCGCCCATCATCTACCACTGAATTGTGATGAGCTGGGTCACCGTTTTCGTCGACTAGGACAATTTTTTGAGAGGGCATCTTGGTGGCAGTCTGCTTGTAATAAAGAGGTGGCTGACCCGGAGCCAGCACCGACCCCACACCTTTGTTCATCCCGTTTTCAAGAAAGCTCAACATGGAGTAGCTGTAGAGGTAAGGGTTACCCGAAGCAGGTTTTGAAAAGAATTCACGCTCTCGCTTGAGTACGTCAGTATCCGAAGGACAGCGGAAAATATTGGTGGTGAAGTTACCGATGTAAGGCCCCACTGCGCTGTTTCGAGGATCGTTGAAATAATCTCTCTCACTCACAGAGCGATTCACATTCCAAAAAATCCAATCCTCTTTCATGGGTTGATAGGCACCCCGGCTGGCCACACCCGGGAAGGCGTCCGAATTATCGTCTAG
>Ga0181574_10005841_pt1 | contig 10457 bp, 7 predicted proteins | sample 101ome_24_FD_145600 | JGI IMG/M metagenome (GOLD analysis project Ga0181574, IMG submission 145600) | Coastal salt marsh microbial communities from the Groves Creek Marsh, Skidaway Island, Georgia - 101410AT metaG (spades assembly) | ecosystem: Environmental > Aquatic > Marine > Intertidal zone... | reverse complement strand
CTCGGTACGATCAAACTCAATGATTTGACCGCGGATGGCCAGCTGTGCCTCAGTGGAGTACCCAAGGAAGAGCCTACCGGGCGAGGCCAGTGCGTCCGATACACCCCCTCTAAAACGAGCTGGGCGTTTAAATTCGAAGGCATCAAAGAAATTGAAGCGGTCGGTCTCACCCAAAGAGAAGCGATCTCGAACCAGAGCACTCATCCGCAGAGAGTTGCCACTGTGGTCAAGCTCAATGACCACCGTGAACAACTTATTGAGCAGCGCCCATTGATCCATTTGAGGCGCCTTAACCTTCCATCAACAATTTAAATCGCGTGTGAGTCCCGTCAGAGACCGACAGATCTTCAACTTCCTGAATTTCCATGGGCTCACCAAAGCGATCGCTCAAGGCGACTAGTAAGCCAGAAACGAAACTGTTAAGCCCCTCGCGATGACTAATGTACTCCACATCCATTCGATTGTTCTCGAACTCACTCACTCGAAACTCTGGCGGTTGGTAGTCAAGAAACGTGGTACTGATTCGATCGTGAAGTGCGTTCAGGTTTCCCAAAAACTCCAACATGGTACTGCCAGTCGACCGCACAAGCGCATCGTAATCGCGCGCGAGTGTATGGTTTACCCAGTGCTGACCAAAGGCATGAAGAGCGGTGTCAACATCAATCCCAAGGACGTCTGAAGCAGCCACGGCAAGCCGGTATGTAATTTCATCGTCGTAACTTCGCATCGACAAGAAGCTGTCACTAGGGACGCCCGCCTTTGCCATCACCTGATCCCAGGTCGATTCGCCATGCCCCTCCATGACCATATCTCTTAACGACTTATTAATTACTCCGTACATAAAACACCTCCCCAGTCAGTGCTCGCCCTCTCAGGAATCGCTATCACTCCATCCCTGCATTTTTCGGTAAATTGTGGAGGGTGCCACCTCTAGCAAACTCGCAGCCCGGTTGATGTTTCCGTCACTGGCTTCGATGGCAGCCTGTATCGCTTCTTTTTCGACCAACCAGAGCGGCTTGATCGTATGGTCGGAGGCGGGCTCGGTTGTACGCAGCTTGATCGCACCGCCAGCCGTTTCAGGACTATCATCGAATTGAGCAATCGCCTCGTCGATGATTGACGTACTGATGTCATTACCGACGAGCATCGTAGTCATCCAGCGCAGTATATTCTCCAATTGGCGTACGTTTCCGGGCCATGCATAAGACGACAGCCGTTGCTGGGCATCGGTAGAGAGTCGGTTTACTGTTTTACCCGTCTGGGTGGAAAGCCGGCTTAAGATCCTCGTCGCCAGTACCGGCACATCGTCCAGTCGCTCACGTAGCGCGGGTAACCGAATCGGAAATACCTGAAGACGATAGTAAAGATCCTCTCTCAACCTGCCCGCACGCACCTCTTCGAGCGGATCACGATTGGTAGCCGCTATCACTCTGACATCAGCCTCCGCGTCATGCTGCGAGCCAATCGAACGAAACACACCGCTTTCCAGAAATCGAAGCAGTAGCGACTGTGCTGCATAATCGAGCTCAGCAATCTCGTCCAAAAACAGTGTGCCGCCACTTGCTCTCGCAACAAGCCCTTTGCGAATCCAGCCTGAAAGCGACTCTTTGCTGTTCTCTCCAAACAGCTCTCTCTCGATAGAATCACCTGAGATTGCCGCGCAGTCGAATACGACGAAGGGTTCAGGCGCTCGAGCTGATAGGTCATGGACTGCGCGCGCCGCCAACTCTTTTCCAGTGCCACTCTCACCGGTGATCAATACCGCACCATCAGCTGCGGCAACACGCTCAATTGCGTCATATACCGCTCTCATCTGCACTGAGCCGCCGACCAGGCCACCGAGTTGCTCGCGCTTGTCAGCCAGTGACTCGATTCGGTCGTTCAACTCTTTTCTGCGCATGGCATTTTGAACAGTCACACGCAGTCGAATGGAATCGAAAGGCTTCGCAAGAAAGTCAGCGGCTCCCTTCACAAGAGCACGCTCCGCCCACTCGCTACCGTGCCCCGTCATCACGATGCTGACAGGTTTGGGTTCAATTAAATCGAGCTCGTTAATCAGGTCGAGGCCATTACCGTCGGGCAGCTCAATATCGAGTAGCACAAAGTCTGGGCGAAGATCAGTGACAATCCCTTTAGCCTCTGCCAACGAAGTGACCGCGCGAATCTCTAGACCCAAACCACTAAGGTAGGCCTCATAAATCGCACAAAGCGTGGTACTGTCTTCAACGATTAGCGCTTTCACGGCAAATGCTGTCCTTCAGTCTCGTTGCTCAGTCGGCCATAGTTTCAAAGATGTTATTCATATCGCTGTTAACATTTTTAAACGCCTGTAACACGTCGGGACGAAAGTGCTTTGGGTCGGTCCGGCCATCCCCTTCTACGATAGTAGCCATGGCTTGCTCATGACTCATCGCCGCCTTGTAAGGGCGCTCAGACCGAAGTGCGTCATAGACATCCACCAGTGTTGTTATCGATGCTTCGACAGGAATCTCATTTCCCGATAAGCCACGAGGATAACCCGTACCATCCCACCTTTCGTGATGATTGAGTGCTATCCGCGCCGCCATTGCCATAACCGGATAATCGGACATTGAGAGCACCTCGTGACCGAACTCAGGGTGCCTACGCATAGTTGCAAATTCATCGTCGGTAAGCGGCCCCTCTTTGAGAAGAATGGAGTCCGGAGTTGCGACCTTTCCAACATCGTGGAGCGGAGCAGCGATACGTATCATGTCACATTGGTCTCGAGACCAGCCAAGCTCCGCAGCCAGGCGGGCAGCATAAGCCCCAATTCTACTAATGTGGGCGCCCGTCTCCGGATCTTTATATTCAGCGGCTCGCGCCAAGCAAGCCAGCGCCTCTGCATAGGCCTTCTTAATGTCCCGGTTAAGCGAGCTAATCTCAACCTGACTAGCAGCCAGCTTCGCTTCTTTCGCCTGTTCTTCCAATAATCGGGACCGCTCCGCAAACACAAATTCACGCGCTTTCACTAAATTATCCTCTAGAAGATCCAAGTCGAGTGGTTTCAGCATGAACTCGGAGGCACCCAAAGCCATCGCGTCAATAACGGCTCTAGTATCACCATTGCCAGTCATGAAAATAAACTGCCTTACACGCTGCTTAGTATCGTCGTCTTTGACGATTCTTTCGAGAAGTTGCAGCCCCGTCATTCCAGGCATGGTCAAGTCTGATAATACGATGTGGAGGTCTCTATCTTGCTTAAAAACAGACAAAGCCTCTTCGCCGTTGGCTGCGAGGACGCAATCAAACTCTAGCTCCTGAATAAAGTCATTAAGCTCGAATCGAATATCAGGCTCATCATCGACTATGAGTACTTTAAGCTTATTCATTCACTCATCTCCCGAGCTCACTTGTTCCTCGCTATAAATCGGCAGGCGAATCGATATTCTAGCCCCCTGCCCAGTATTTTCAGCCCAAATATTACCCTGCATGTCCTGAATAATTCCGTAACTAATCGATCCACCAAGCCCCGTCCCTTTTCCAACTTCCTTCGTGGTATAGAATGGCTCGAAAATATGTGGCAAGGCTTCGGCCGGAATACCACCTCCGGTATCTTCAATGGTGAGCGTTACCTGTTCTCGCTCAACGTGCTGGCGCAACGTGATGGTCCCTGATACGGAAGCCTCGAGAATGGCATCACGCGCATTATTAATCATATTGAGCAACACTTGCTCGAATTGAATGGTATTACCTAACACCAATACGGGCTCTTGAACTTCATTAACGAGCTCTACCCCTTTTACAGCCAATGGCTCCCGCACAAGATCGACGGCTTCTTTAACTGAGGATGACATACTAAACGGCGCAAAATCCTCCCCCGCGACTCGCCCAAATGCCCTCATGTGGTCAATGATCACTGCTGCTCTATCAACCGCAGAATCCATGCGTTCCAAGCGACTCATGATCGACTCCTCCGTCGCTCGGCCTTTTTTTACGCTATTAGTCAGGTTGCTCAGCGCGAGCCTGATAATGTTGAGAGGCTGATTAAGCTCGTGTGCCATTCCTGTCGACATTTCACCAAGAGTGGCAAGCTTTGCGGTTTGAAGTAGCTGAGCGTCCATCATCTTTTGTTTGGTAAGATCGCGCGCCAGCAACCAAAACCCAGACATAGCCGCTGATTGATCGTACCGGGGAAGCAACGTCAGTGAGAGCTGGCGTGGCGATTCATTCAACACAGGAAGCGAGAATTCCGTCTCCCATACCGAGGCCTCAAAGAGCTGCTCAGCTTTCGAGCGCAACGCGAAAGCGGCTTCAGCGCTATTAGCGGTTATTTCGGTGATCGCCTCGTTACGGAAGCGCAACTGATAACTTGCATCAACCTCCATGACACCAATGGGCATAGCCCCCAACAAATTTTCATAAGCGGCGGCAGAACTCGCGAGCAGCTCATTCGACCTGGCAGCGTCTTTTGCAAATGACTTCAGCTTCTCCTGCAATGCATGCAGCTCGCTTGAATCTGCAGACAAAATTTCTTTAGATCGCAGTAGAGATGAGCGCTTAGCCCAGCTTTCTACTTCGTCTTCTTGATCCGCATCGAACCCGTCAAGCATCGCATTGATCGGCTTTACAACGCCATTGGCTAAAACGAGCGCGAACACGACCGAAACCAGCAGTACAGAGATTAAAAAAACGGTCATAACAATGGTCGCTCTGAAAACCACCTGCAACCTCGGCCAGATATCGCTTTGCACAATAAGTGTTGCGTCATAGGGAAGTTCTATGGGGAACTGGCGCTTTAGCTCGTTCGAGATAAGCGCCGCAACCCTCGTATCTTTTGTGATAGATGCGAGCACTGAAAGCGCTTGCGGCGAGTCAGAGTCGCCCCCCAATAACAACAAGCCCCCGAGCCAGTCATGACGGATAACATGTTTGAAGTCGCCTCCCTCGTTTGAAACAGAGAATGGGTAGTCCGACGCCATGACTAAATTGGTTTTCATTGTCGTGGCGCTACCCATCTCGTTTGAGATTGTGCCCTGTCCCGAATCGATCAAAAACAGGACACCTCCGTCTTCTGTATCAAACGAGTAAACCGGGTAATTTCTCTGATTGACCTCCAGGTAGAGTGGTGAGCCACTGCCGCCAACATCCCCTCTCATTTGGGCTCGGTAAACAAATTTAGGGAGCTGCGTGTCTAGTGACCTGAATACTTGTTCGTGCCAGATGCTATCCGGCAACGGATTTTTAACCTCAGATCCAAAAGAATTTTCGGCGTTTATCACGGGTATTTTTAAAGCAAAAAAACGCTCAGTGGCCGCAATCCATCCATTTGCAGCCTTTTGCTGACGCCGCAAGATGATCTGGGCACCAGTGTTAACGTCATTTCTGTTTGCCATCAGTTGGCTGTTTGCGAATTGATCCGCCCGAATCTGGGTGCTCTCGGTGAGTATCTCTGCCCATCGATTACCCCAAATAAATAAAAACACGGTAAAAATCACAGCGACCAAAAAGCTAACCGCGACTGTGGCATGCGAAACAAACGAGGCTCGTCCAGCTTCTTTATGCCGTGCATAACGCTGCAATGCCCCCCCCATATAGACCGCACTAAAGCTCCAGAGGCCCTCCATCAACACCAGTGACACCGCGGTCGGAATAGCAAAAACTGCGGCGTTAGCCGCGCAGTAAAAAATCCCCTCAGATCGAACAAGGGATAAGGCGAATGCGTATAGAGGAAAGGAAACCAGGAGAAGCGTGGACAAGCCAATCAACAATCGGTGTTCTGCTCTTCCATTGTTAGCCAGAAGATCCAGCACTATCAATATGAGCAGAAAGCTCCCGACCTCAATGTAGACGCCCCAAGGCAAACTTCCTCGGAGTAAGTAAAGCAACAGGACTATGACACCAGCGAAGAGCGATATCCGCCACGCAGAGAGGTATCTCAGTAACAGAAAGATCGGCGCTTGATAATAAAAAAACTGAAAGGGGCCCAACTCTAATTGTGCGGTCGATAAAGTGACCACGCTGACCAAGGCCATGATAGAGAGAATCACCAACGACCTTGCGGCAAAGTCAGACATCAACGATCACCAATATCATCGGCTTTAGGGAGCCTGATCACCACGCCGAAACCAAAATCAACGAGTGAAGATGAGGGTTCAATCGTTAATGAGCCACTCATCTCTTCAACAAGGTCTCGAGCATGAGTAAGCCCAAGCCCAGCATGCCCCTGTTCAGACTTGGTTGTTGCAAAAGGTGCAAACGGCGTAAAACTTTCGTCGAGTGTTAGACCAGAGCCTGTATCGCGCATGCGTACAAGAACCTCATTGCCCTCATGCCAAACCTTAATGGCAAGCTTATGGCCCTGCCCATCTGCCGCCTCCATGGCTTCTGTCGCATTTTGGGCAAGCGCTTGTAATGTCTGGATGAGTGCACTTGCTTCTCCCATCACAACGGCTCTATCACCATCGGTCTCCAGTGTTAATGCGATACTACTCTCATCCAACTGCATCATGATGGACGAAACATAGTGCTCAACTAACTCTGTCAGGTCTATCGGTTGGAATGATCGCTCGAACGCACGACCTTCAATCCAAGACAAGGCCGAGATCAACGATTTTAGTCGTCGCGATGATTCGATTTCAGTAAGGTTTTCGTTTACAGGACCCAAAAAATGTAGCGAATTCGAAAGCTCAGCATACAACCGCTCTGACTTTGTAGACTCTGCAACGCTCGCCTTCGACGTCGATCCTATTATATGGGCACTATCAGTTTCTAAGATGCCTAAGATTCTGTTAACACCGAGCGCGGAGTCAACCTGTGGACTCAGTTGCATTGTGATGTCGCTGATGTTCCGATTACCCACATGAAGCTCGCAACGAAAAGCATCGGGGATATTCTGCCCACGCGCGATCAAAAATGCCTCCCCAAAGATCGCCCTAGACTCGCCGCGCATAAACTCGTCACTAAATTTGACTTTGTTGGCACGGGCTCTAGCGATGCCCGTTAACTCCATCATGTGTTTGTTCCACATTCTTACTTCGCCACTGGTATCGAGAACAAACGCAGGCTGGGAGGCGATTTCAACAAGTTTTTGAAACTGGAGCTCAAGCTCATCCGAATGTTTAGATACCGCCGCGGACTGATCGGAGCGAGTTTTTATCGCCTCACGATGACCCAGTACCAAACGTTCAACGGAGTCACTTAAAAATTTGAATTCCTCCGGAGCCGCCCGCAAGTCAAGTTGAGAGGCTTCACCACCCCGCATGAGCTGAGTAAGTTGTCGCATAACCGCGTCAAATGGCTGAAGAAGTACGAGATTGAGCCTGAACCAGGCGATACCGAGACTGAGCAAAAGCAGAATCTGTGCGAGCACGGGGACTAACCAGTTTCGCAGGTTGACGAAGCTTAGCCAGTTCGCTTGCTCAGTCTGCAAGCGGTCTTCCTGCAATTTGAAAAGCTGCGCCCAAGCCTCTGCGAGGCGGTATGCATTTTGAGCCGTCATCCCATCAGCTCGCACCGCATCAACACTCTCGATCACGAGAACCTTTGCCTCCGTACAGCAATCAAATGCTGTAGGTGCTTGGACCAACGCGTCCCGAGTAGCCTCAGAGATAGATTGTCTTAGCGAAATGGTTCGGTTGATCTCGTTTCTTATCGCCGAGAGGTCCATAACCTGGGTTTGAGCCTCAAAGTTGACTTGATAGACCCTACGCATTTGTGTATTCAGCGACGCAACCGACCACGCGCCTAGATAGAACACCACACCTGCAATAACAAAAATTTGGATCATTTTTGCTCTAAGCGTCATGGCGTCAGGCCCCAGCCTCCTTTTCCCCACGCAATGGTATCAACTCCAGCATATCCGCATCGAGCCCAAATTTTTAAAAAAAAGAACGATCAGCATAGGCCGCTCAATCGCGTCATAAGAGTACCATCGACTGGTCGGAGTCGCCCCGCAACATTTTTTACAGCCACGTTATCAGGTGATGTTAAACCGCAGAACCGGAACTCTAAGCAACGACCCCAATCAACGCTCACCTGAACGGTTTACACGGTCATAAATATCCTCAAAGTCGATATCTACTGCATCAGTGGACTCTGAGGGGCAGACGTCAAACAGTCGACCCTTGTTGGGCTCCCACGCCCACTCATCAGTCATAGGTCGCGTTATGTTGACTCCAAAATTACTGACTAATTCGCCCGACTCTGCAAGCGCCTTTGCCCTCGCCGCAATGAGACCTGTCTGCGCACGAATCAAAGCCCTCTGTGTGTCAAACACCTCATTCTGGCTGTCGAGAAGATCCAGTAGGCTTCTCGCATTGATGTCAAATTCATCCTGATAACCAACTTGTGCCGAACTTTGCGACTGTAACTGTCGGGTCAAATACTCAATTTGCGTCTCTAAAACGTTTGCATCGTTGTATGCGATCAGCACCTCCCTGCGGGTGTCCCAGCAAGCTTGGTTTCTCGCTTCAATCGCACTGAAATAGCGGTTATTGAGTGCGCGTCGTTCTGCCCTGTCGCTGCCACCACGGTAAAAATTGTAGTTAAAGACTAACTCGAGAGCTTCGGTGGTGAACTCGCCGAGATTACCCTCGAGATTGTTGGATTGTTCGTGTCGGTACTGGAGATCAATTCTAGGAAAAAACGCGCCGCGAGAGGCGTCTCGATCAGCACTTACAGCCCAAAGTGCCTCCGTGTATTGCCTCACTCGAGGGCTTCGATCAAGGGCTCTTCGCAATACATCTTCTCGGGACTCACCAATAAGCTCAGGCGGCATCATCGGTAATGGCAGCCTATTAGAGGTAACTCGAGCACCCGTAATTCTCTGAAGCTCAGCTTCCATGTCATGTAAGTTGGTAGCCTCCGTAAGAACATTAGACTCTGCCAATGCCAAACGGGCCATCACCTGGTCCAAGTCCACGCCCTTGCCCGGACCTGCTTCAACGCGCAGCTCAATTTTGTTCGCAATGTCTCTGTGAGCTACATAGTTTCTTTCAGCAAAATCCAGGAGCCTCTGAAATAAGACCACGTCAAGGTAGGTAACGGTTAATTCAAGCGCCGCTGTCTCGGTTGCTCGGAGGTGTGCCTGAAAATCTCTGCGGGCTTCAAACTCAGCCGCTTCAAGGCGGTCTCGCGTTGCCCGACCATCGAACAGCAACTGGGTAACTGTGAACTTCACATCGCTTCGATCGAATCGCCCGAAATTAGCTGTCGGGGTCTGCCGCTCCTCTCTCCCCTCGATCGCCAGCAAGTCGACAGAGGGTCTGAGCTCACCGCGCACGACATCGACTCGCTCTCTCGATGATGCGAAATCGAAGTAACTTCCAGAGAGGGATGGATTATTTTCAATGGCGAGTTTTAGAGCCTGACCATAGGTTTCTATGCCATTTGCGAACGCAAACGGCGTGAAAATCATTGTTACACTCAACAAGAGTGCTGGTCTCGTCAAAGCCCCCGCCCCAATCAATTACCACGCTCGCACTGAATTATTTGTCTAAGACAAAATAGTAGCCCGCTCACAGCTAGAAGGCTATCTTATGTACAGCATTTGGGGCGCAGGGAGGCCAGCTCTCCCATGAAAGGGTGCAAATTTGACTAACAAGCCACGAATCAGCGGATCCTTGGTACAAAAATTTATGCGACTTTGGCTAATGTCACTGGCCGTAATCGTCCCAAGCTACCTGCAAGCCACCAAACCTATCGCAGATTACACGCGTTTTTTATCGGCACTCTCAAACAACTATGACGGAGCGGCAATAAATCGGGGTGATCAATGGGTGGAGCAATTGGAGCGCCTTCAGCTGGCGCCCGTCGAAGAACAATTAACGGAAGTAAACCGATTTTTTAACCGGAACATTATTTGGCAATCCGATACCGAGATTTACGGTCTGGATGACTTCTGGGCTACGCCAACCGAAACGATGGGTCTGGGAAAAGGCGACTGCGAAGATTTTACCATTGCTAAATACATGAGTCTGAGACAGCTAGGAGTGCCCTCAGATCAGCTCCGGCTTACCTACGTCAAGTTGCAGGTGACCGGCGGCGGATCGCAAGCGCACATGGTGTTGGCTTGGTATGAGAAGCCGGGCGCAACACCCTTAATTTTGGATAATGCGAATCCATACGTCCTGCCCGCCTCAAAGCGGCGCGATTTAAGACCCGTTTTCAGTTTTACCAGTGATGCACTATGGGTCGGGAATAGCACCCAAAGTGCAAATGTGAATCCATCATCCCGTTTGTCGCAGTGGCGGCAAATGCTACTTAGAGCTCAAGCCGAAGGAATAACGCTATGAGTATGGAGGTCAAACCTTATGTCCCTGCTTAGTCGACTATGGATTAGTATCGGCGCTTTGCTGCTCACCGTATTCGCCGTGACGCTGACCGTGTTCGGTGTGTCAGGCAGTAATACACTGCAACAGCAATTAGCTGTTGAGACCGAAAACACTGCTCGATCTCTCGCTCAAGTCCTATCACTCGAGGCCGAGGCGTCGTCGCTG
>Ga0181574_10005839_pt1 | contig 10459 bp, 4 predicted proteins | sample 101ome_24_FD_145600 | JGI IMG/M metagenome (GOLD analysis project Ga0181574, IMG submission 145600) | Coastal salt marsh microbial communities from the Groves Creek Marsh, Skidaway Island, Georgia - 101410AT metaG (spades assembly) | ecosystem: Environmental > Aquatic > Marine > Intertidal zone... | reverse complement strand
GCCGCTATTGCAGAGAAAATGCATATCAGTGTCGACAGTGTCGAAATATAAACTATGAGAATCTTACTGATGCGTTTTGGTGCAACGAGTGCGGTTGCGCAAGGCAAGACAAACTCGATGCATACATCACTCATTCAGAAGTCATAGGTGATGGCTCTTCTGGAATATATACAGAAGACGAAGCCACGAGTGCGATGAAAGCGCTGGAAATTTTAACCGTGAAAGAACATGATACTCAAAATATATTGAGGCAATGTGAAAGCACTTGCAGATCGTTGCTATCTCGAGCAGCCGTGGTTGACGAAAGTGAAATTTTGAACGCCGAAGTGAACAAGACGGCTTCCGCACCGTCGACGCCATCGAGAACGAGGAAAATAATTGGCGGTGGCAACAGTAATGCTGTTCCGGTACCTTCCGCCTTGGTGTCAGGTTACGTTCCTGTTGGGCGAAACCATACTTTGGACAGTGCGTTTGCAAAAAATGGTGACTTCGAGGCCCTGGCGTTGCAATCATACAAAGAAGTCGCAAAGAGTGCCCGCATTACGTTAGCAAAATGTCAAGCAAAACGCATTTCTCTGCATCGAGCACTTGAAAATTATGCGCGCAGAGGTGAAGGGGGTTTTACCAACTCGTCATTGCATACATTGCACAACTACTATGGCGAGGAAACCAATCATTTCGGTTCTCTTCGTTCATACATGTTTGCGATCGTGCCAGCTATGGTTTCTCTCGCTCGAGAAAAAGTCTTCTTCTACGCCTTTGACTCTAATAATGTAAAGGATGCTCTTTTTGCGACATCCTCGATCTTGCCACAAATGGCACCGAAGTTTTCGCGCGTATTGGTTGCACTCGCAGTTGCAGACGCAAATGTAGATACGCGATCGTGGCTAATTCAACAAACTTCGGAGCGAGCGAAGACTTCCTCGCTTCGTCCCGAAGGCGGTGGAATAAATTTCACGTCTTCCACCTTCGAAACCGATGTTGATGTCTTGTCACGACTTGCTCGAATGGAACTGGTGAAGCGTAACGATGCTAATGGTGATGCCACAATTGCCATCTTGCAACTTTCAGAAACGCTCAATCCTACGAAAAATCCAAATCATCGTTTCGTTGATGTTGCGGTGCGCGCAGCCCTGAAACTCTTTGAGCAAGATGCAATCGCGAGACCAGGTGGACGAAGACGCATGGATAACGACAACATTGACGCTATCAGCGGGTGCATTGAATGCTTCGTCAACTCTCGCGTTTTGGAGGAAGAGACTGTGCGATTAGCATCGAGTGCTTTGGTTGCAATTTCAAAAGGAACGAAAGACGAGCGTCTCGCGGTGTTGAAAGCTCTCCTCGAGTTGTTAAAGAATACTGATGTAGTTTCATACGATGATGCGGCAGAATCTGTCTATACAGCACTCGAAGCGAGCATGCACACCGATTGGGAAGTGCAAGCGGACTCATTCGTATTTACGTTTGTCGACCCTTCTCAGGTGAAGCTCCCGGTGCGAACGCTAACTGAGATGCTCCTCGAAGTTGCAAAGTACGCGTGGCGTGAAAGTGAAAGCCTTCTTGAGCAGCACGGACTCGTCGACCCGTCCTTTGGTCTTGCTCTGAAACGATGCGCTAAATTCGTCTCAGAAAAAATCGTCTCTGACGAAGACGACTTGCGATACGAAAGTTTGAAACTGAGCGAAGAAGATGTCCAAGCGATTGCCTACGCAGCGACAATCGCGAGAGCGCTAGCGGCGCACAGGGCACCGCACGCTATTTCAGCAAATATCATATTGGCAAAGCTCTTGGACGCATGCTATGGTGCGAGTGATGTGAACTATCCAAATACTTCCAGAGTATCTGTCGCTGGGGCATGTTTTGAACTTTTACGCTCAACGGCGAACGCTAATTCTCGCATCGCTCGATTCTCTGAATTATCGCACGCTGCATCGGATACTGTTCACGTTGTTTTACCCATGGGTTCTGTTCTAGATGAACTCAAAAGATGTGCACTTCCAAAACCAAAGCCAAAACGCACGTGTTTGGTTCGCCTGGTGAAATCATCCACGCAAGAAGAGTTTATCCGAGGACATATGTCACCTTCACCTTACGACGTGGCGGAACAAATTCCAGTTGGTGATAATGAAGGCGATAATAACACTACATCCTCTGACGCAGCTAACACGGGGGCTGGTGTAGACGCAGACGACGATGGCACATTTGGTGACGACACTCACTTCGAATCTACGCCAACGTTTAGAGACGTGAAGAATTTCATCTGCGCGCAACTCGACTTGGCTGGTTTAATCGAAGATGATTTTGGTATGGAATTACTTTCGTGCGGTAACAAGATAATTTCACTCGATTTAAAAGTCGTCGATGTGTATGAGAAGGTTTGGGTTCCAATGCAACAGAATGACGGTAGTCCTCCCTCTGGAATTAGCGGCACGAATAGAATCCCTCCAATGTCAATCACTTATCGCTTAAGCGGACTGGACGGTGAAGCCACTGAAGATCGCATTGACTCGGTCGCAGCGACAGTAGATAAAGACGATCCAGAAGTCCGGTTCAAAATGACTTCTTGTTTGCGCTTTAAAGGTGGTCTCTCAGCACTTGTAGCTCTCGTCCCTACAATCTCTCGCGCAGCGAGGATGAAACCAACAGCATTTGAAGCTATCAATAATAATATCAATAATAACAACACATCGGTCTTTCTCAAGGAATTGTGCGTGTCGAGAGAAGACGTCGCCTTTGTGCGAAAGTTGAATGATAACACAGACGTTCTTGCACTTTTGCAAGCAGCTTGCGAGTTGAAGGAAAATAGAATCGCAATGTTGGAAGACAACGCTCTTCCACATTTGCTTCGTGAGGCAGCAAGGGCGTTCGAGGCTCGAGAGGATACTTTGGCAAACGATATATTAAAAGTGGTCGATCGCTTGTTAGCTGAGGAACAATCCAAAATTACGACAGAGCAATCTTCGATTCTGCTATCGAACGATTCTTCCTCTCAACAAACAATGCTCATGCGAGGAGGTAGCGTAGATGATTCAGCTTCCTTGGATTTGTCCGTGACCGTGGACACTTCGTTGGCTGCTAGACCAGCCACCCCACCACCAAGAACATCTACTCCTTCTATTATTGATTTGGCTTCATCCGCCGCCCTTGGTGGTTCTGGAATAGATTTGTACTTCTCGGACGCCGAATCTATGCACGAAGAAGACAAGAGTCTCTTCGACGCGGCATCGGTGTCTAAATCCTTCCTAGACAAGTTGAAGAGATGCATTGAAGACGGCGAGCCAAAACGTTGCGACGTGTTGGCAAGAGTGTTGCCGCGACTCGCGTGTGCTGATGTCACAGCAACGACGCATTTAGTTAAATTTTGCGTCGACGCGTTGAACACTTTGAAATTTGATGGTCAACAATGCGGTACTGATGATGAAGTCCTTGGTTCACAAATTGATCTGTCGTGCGATTTGCTAGCATTAGAATCGGTGGTAAAAATTGTCCGCTGCGCGCCGCACGACGACTTTGGTCGCTCCTTCCGCGAATACTTAGCGGTTCCGGCGATACCAATCATACGCTCTTACATTGTTGACATCGTTGTGAACGATTTAAAACGCACTTCGGAGGCATTTGAAAAAGCGATGGTGAACTACAAGGGATTGCCGTTGGCCTTAAAAATTTTAGAGGCCATGTCGAGAGAGTGCGAAAAAGTAGCTACCTCGGCGGCGCACGCACTTAACTTGCTTGTCACTTTACACACTTTAGAAAATGTTATCGTGCCGAAAGGGTTAGGCACTTTGGCGGAAAACGCGTTGGAAACGATTGAAAACGCGTCGAATACCGCACAAATTGAAATTGAGAAGATGCGGGAAAAGACAAAGGAAGAGAAGAGAGAGCTCGCCAAAAGGAAACGAGAACAAATGTTGAGAGAGATGAAAATGAAGACGCAACTGCCAGATAACGCATCTCTGGCTGGAGACGAAGAGGGCACATTGCTCAGGGCGGAGGTCTCGGACTCTTTGAAGAGCCAAATGGAGGAAGACGCCGTGCTTGATGATGACAACGAAGGCGCGTTGCGCTGCCGTGTGTGTTTTGAATCTATCAACGAGAATCCGGAGGAAACCATGGGGTTGTATTGCTTCTGCACGCCAATTAGCATCCCTCCAACTTCTGTGAAGTTTACTCGGGAGGAAGATGCCACAAATGCCGCAAATGTTGTCATAGAGGAGGACGATGATGACGAAGACGATGAAGGCATCGTGCACGACGACGACGGGGATGTAATCGAGATCATCGACATGCGAGGCAATCAATCAAGAACCGGCGGATCATCTTTAGCATCTGCCTTGTTCGGAGGACGTGGTTTCCGTGGTCGAAGCCGCGCTGCTGCAAGCGTAGACCCGAAAGTCGATGCCACGAGAGGGAGCTCCACCGTCTCGCATTTCAACGCTATTCACATCTCGTGTCATTTGACAGCCAAAAGAGCGGACATCAATCGTCGTCCACCAAAACGAGAATGGGAAGGCGCTACTTTGCGAAACGCGGAAACATTGTGCAACAATGTACTCCCTGTTTGGACGTCATCTGATTTGCGTTCCTCAAACGTTGAACGCACGTCAACGAGCGACGAGGAGTATGAGGAGCGACGACGACGTTATGGTCTCGCCGTGGATGCTTGGTGGGACAACGTTGGCAGAGCGATGCCAATGAACCGCCAATCTTTCGCCATGCGACACGATCGATTCCGCGTCTCTACGTTCGATTGCGTCGTCATGCTGGGTAGGTTTGCAACGAATAGTTCATTCTCTATCGAGTCTCGAGGCGGGGGCAGAGAATCAAACGCTTCGGTATTGCCGCAACTGCTTCGGTTGATGCAATTCCACGGCGAATACGTTTTCGATGCCTCTGCAAATCCAAGCACGATAACAGACCCGTCTGCTTCGCCTTTGCGACGCCAATCGTCGTCTCCGGTACCGTTATCAGTCGGTAAAAAGCGAGATATTGCTCAAAGGGAAGAATGGTTACGCTTGGCGAATGCGTTGGTGGATGAAGATTACGGAGGCGATGAACTGGCGTTCTTTGACGCCTGTTTCGACATTGAAGCGTTCGAGAACGACATGTACGCGATTCTTCTGTTTGCTGCGATGACATTCACCAAGGAAAAGTGGGAGAGCTCGATAAAAATATTCATTCGTCGAGCGACAGCGTTCGCCTTAAGGTGTGGCGATGATGGGTTGAGAGGTGCGTTTACTTCCTCTGCATACGCGCAACAGCAACAGCAAAGAAGTACGAGCACAATATCCTCAAATTCGGGAGGTGTTATGTCACCTCCAGAAACCGATACCGACGAACCTCATAGCATGAACGCGTCTTCGCAACCAATAATTCTGGCAGCAAAACCAACATTGAAATATCTCGCCATCTGCGACGAAATCAACGCGTGGTTGAGAAAGGACTCTCCAGAGGTATTTTACACTCCGGGCTTGTCCGTCTCCTTGCAACATCTCTCGAGAGCGCTACTAGATGAACCGGACCCCTCAATTCGCGACCACATACGCCGTTCGGAAGCGTTAGCTTTGGATCAGCAATCTCGCGATCAGTTCGGAAATATGGAATCGTGTGCACAGTTATCCAAAAGAACATTGGAAGTGGTCTCACTCATGGATGAGCAGGAGGATACGAACTTGTCCAAAATTGGAGGTCGCAACATCACAATTGCAGATATCATCGAAAAAGGAATTGCATAGAAAATAGACATTGCGAAAGGAATTTGCGATATATTTAGGAAGATATATCATTGCAACGATTTAATAAACAACGATGCTCTTAACGGGGTCACATATAAATAAATATATAAATCACAAGCTCTCTGCGCTTCTCAAAAGCCAGAGCCCATCCTCTCTCTCCTCTTTAGTTTCGCTTCTTCGACCCCCCTCTCGTTGGCGGTTTCGGTTTCGATCCTCTCTTTTTGCCGTCAGTTTCCATCACGTACACGGCAAACCCAGCCAAGAGCAACACGAACTGCAACCCGAGCTTATCCACGGTATCCTTCAGAAACGTCATGTGAAAGTGAATGGCAAACGCCATCGTCGCCGTCAGAATAAACGCCCCTTTCTTCGCCTTCCCCGGCATCCACAACATCAAATACCCGATAATCTCCACCGCGGCGATGATTCTCGCAAACTCAAAGCCGTTCGATTTGTCGCATCGAAATTTGTACGGAATCTTAAACGTGGATAATAAATTGTTCGCCCACGGCGTCCACGCGTGTTCGCACCACGCGCGCACCTCCGCCGTGTTGGCGGTTGGAGTGCAATTTCCACTTTTCCCAATCGCGACTGGGCACAAAGGCCCGTCGCAGCCCATGACGGGAAGTCCGAGTTTACACGCCGCCGCTCGCAAATAAATCGCGAGAGGGATGATTTTGAGGATCGTGAGGACGGTGGATGATTGTGCCTGCTCGTTGAGAGAAGAAACAAGCGCGCGTTTTGAAGGTCAGTCTTGTAGGGGAACAAAGTAGGGTAAAAAAGATGACTCATCGAAAAAATTTCCAAACCGCTCTCTCTCTTATATATATATTGAGAGAAGAACTGTGCAAAACGAAAGAAAAGGATCGCGCGACGAGGATGAAGAAGACGAGGACGAGGACAGGAATGGGTTTATTCCGCACCATTCTGATTTGTGTGTGTGTGTTGTTGTGTGAACAGAATAAAAGAGGAGGATTTTGTTCTTTTTTAGCTCCTCAAAAAGTCGAAAGTCGAACACTGGAACACAGGAACACTGGTCAAAAAACAAAAACGCGCACGCGCGTAAAAAACGCAAATATCACATTACATTACATCTCCACGTGACTTACTCGTAAGCCCAACTCGCGGTCGTTTTCCAATTGCGCTCTCGCAAACCTGGACGAATATTCCAGCGCGTGGTAATCTCGAGAAAACGCGACGAAGGCTTTGCAGCCGTGCTGTAAGAGCCACGGTTGCCAGACGCGGAGGCCGAGCGTTTTTCTTTGCTGCTGCTGTTGTTGGCGATGGGCCGCGGTGCTGGTGCTGTCGGCGTTTTCGTCGGTGTTGGTGTTGCCGCTGGTGCTCGCACCGTCGCGGACGGTGACGACTTTGCGCCAGGTGCGACCGTGGTCGTGGGAGGTGGCGAGAGTCAGTCGCAACGCGCCCAAATTGGCAGCCGCGTCGGAGAAACTCGAGCTACCGCTACTGCTACTGCTAAGGCTAATCCTACTATTCTTACTACTAGCACTACTACTACCACTATTACTGTCCTCTTTCTCCTCCTCCTCCTCCTGCTCCTCATCGTTCTCCTTGCTGTCGTCATCGGCAATACCAGATTCTACTCCTTCGATGGTATCAAAGTTTGATCGGTCGTTGTACGCCAACACCAACGGGCCTTTGGGTTGTAATCGAAACAGTCTCGGGGCAGCATCGAACGTTCGCATCTCGGAAGACATTTCACGCGGCGTTGTCCACGTTCTCCCCACATCTGTGGAAATAGCAGTATACAATCGCATGGATTTCGCCGTTCTTCGAACGACGAGCCCGTCGTCCTCGACTCCAATCAGCACTTTCGGTCGAAACACGGCGTATAAACCGCCCTCTCCGATTTCCGCCACCGTCATATCCGTCAATAACACGCCATTTTTCTGATCAAAACCCAACGATTCGTGTAATCTGGACGTATCCCAGGTCTTTCCTAAATCTGAACTCACGATTACCCCGCACTTTCTCATCGCTTCCGCGCCGCACTTAGCATTGAATCCGCCTTCGCCGGTGCCGCCGTCGCGGTGTACCACCCTCCCGTATTGCGTCAAAACGTTTCCAACATTCACCTGTTTCATTCCATTCACGCACACCGGCACGACCCAATCCCTATTTCCAGTCTTTGGATTCGCGTCGTTCATCTCCACCGCCGGTCCGTTCAATGTGATTGGCGCGCCGTTGAAATCTGAACTCTGTAACACTCGTCGAGGTGTCGTCCACTCCTTTAAGCTCGCATCGGTACTCGCCACGACGTAGATATCACCACCCCTCACCCACGGTCTGACTGCTTTACTCCCGAATCCTAACAATGGCACGCTCTTCTCTTGACGACACTCCCCTCGCCTCGTCGAATCTGACACCGCGTAGAACACAAACGCCCTTCCCTTCCCATCTCTCTCCACAAATACGATCGGATCCCACATCGGCATACCACTCCCTCGCTTCCAATCGTTGTTGTGGAACTTCCCAACCTCTTCGAACGGCGCGGACACCCTCCACCCTTTCCCTTCCCCGGCTCTGCTCACAGTCATCCTCAAATGTTGTCCTTCCGCGCCGACCACGTCTTCGCTCGCTCGATACATCGCCACGACCGTTTCGTTCATCAATCGCGCCAAACTCGGACTCCCAACGTTCCTTATTCTCTCCAGATCCGTCAACTTTCTCTGCCAACACGACTGCGTCGACCCTCCGCCTTTAGCGCACGAACTCTTCCTCTTCAGCTCGTTCGCCGTGAGTATCCCTTGCGTCTGTAACCAATAGCTCTTCCGTACGGTCATTTTCGGCGCGTTTGGATTCGCGGACCAGGACGCGCACACCTCCCTCGCTTCGCCCGGGTGCGGTTGCCGGATCTCATCCTCGTTCTCCTTCCGAAGAAGGTCTTTCGACGACGCGAGACTTTCGACGACGACGCGCGGCGACGACGACGAAAGAGGAGGAGGAGGAAGAAGAAGAGCGGTCTTCGCATCGGATTGGATATTTTCCGCGAAAGTCGTCCCGTCGTCGACAGGACGTCCTCGAAAAAACGCGAAATACAGCACGAGAAGCGCCAAAAGAGGCGCTCGACATTTCGCGGCGAGCAGCGACGACGGTCGCTTCTTCCTCTTTTTCTTTTTGCCGACGAGCAGCAGGCGCTCCGCCGTCCTCATGTGGTGTAGTAAAAAAGTTGTGACGCGAAACTTCAAATCCGTCAAAATAAAACGCGCACGGAAAGAGACAAAATAAATGTCGTCTCTGAACGACAACGCGGAGAAACTGGCCGACTCGAACGGACGCACGCGACAGTTTCCGCACGTGGACGGGAACTTTGCGACGTCGGTGCGCATTCAGTGCCGCTTGACGACGCGAGAGAAGCGAACGCTTTCGGACGTCGTTCGGGAAATTCAGCGGCAACTGTTTTCAACAACAACGCTCGCGGCGGAGAGCGAGGATGCTAACGACGAGGAGGAGGCGAAAACGAGAGAAACTACCACAAAGACGAAGAAAAGAACGAAGACGTTGAAACTGCGCGAAATGGACTCGAGTAAAGACGTGCACGTGTCGCTGTCGAGAGTGTTTCCGATGCAGAAAGAGCAGAGGGAACCGTACCGGTCGCAGTTGAAGCGGAGTTTAGGGGAGAAAATAGCGAGACGACGCGGCGGCGGGAACGCGTCGGATTCCGACGATTTGGCGTTGAATTTTAGAGAATTGCGAGTGTTCGTGAACGATGAGAAGACGACGACGTTTGTGGCGTTGTGCGAGAAAGATGGGGACGACGCGTCGTTGCGGAACGGCTCGGGCAGAGTGAGGGAGATGATAAGCGCGGTGAACGACGTGAACGAGCGCTTCGGGTTTCCCAAGTACGAATACGAGCCGTGTGTGATACCACACGCGTCGTTTTGTTACGCCGACGGTGATTGGGAGAGAGAGATGAACGCCGCGGTTGAAGCGGTGACGAAGAAAAGAGAAGAACTCGCGAATAATGCCTCGGTTGACATTACGTGTAAGACCGATAATGTCGACTTGTGCATTTCCGGATGGGAGCCGAAGAAAGTCTTCAGTTCTGAAAGTTTACCGCCTCCGCCGATATAGAGTAGTCACGCATAGATAGCGACGATAGCAGCGTACTTTTAGTGAGTAGAATTAGTGAGCAATTAAAGCATGTACTGTAGTATGACAACAACAACAAAGCATATAAAAATACAGAGAGTAGGCTTCCTTCTTCCCATCATCTTTTAATAATCAAAGAACTCGTCACCCATCGAGTCATCCCACGTCGGAGATCGATTGAATTGTAACGTGACGCATGTATCTACGCGTGGACGACTCGGCAGACCTCTTCTCGCCATTGGCTTCTCGGCGAACCACCTTCTGGTGTATCCGGCTTGTCCCCAAGATGTAATCATGTATGCGAGCGCGTCGCAACGTTCGATGTATTCTTTCTCCGTAGCCGGGTACGATTTCTGCGCGAGATGACCGACGTATAAGTTGAGACTGACCCACTTTGACATGCCTGTTCCCATCTTGACGTGTTTCACTGCCATATCGTGGAATTTACCGTACTTCCCATAACATAACAACGCCAGCTCTCTCCCGGTGAGCGGTAATTCATCTTCGACGGAGTAACCGTATTCGTCTCTTTCGACGTCCTCCGCCGCCGTGTCTTCGAACTCGTCCAACTCGCACTCCTTATCGTCCATCGATGGATCCTCCTCCTCCGACGACTC
>Ga0181574_10005838_pt1 | contig 10460 bp, 16 predicted proteins | sample 101ome_24_FD_145600 | JGI IMG/M metagenome (GOLD analysis project Ga0181574, IMG submission 145600) | Coastal salt marsh microbial communities from the Groves Creek Marsh, Skidaway Island, Georgia - 101410AT metaG (spades assembly) | ecosystem: Environmental > Aquatic > Marine > Intertidal zone... | reverse complement strand
CAGCAAAAGGGTCAAGCCATGGCGGCAAGCTGTTGCAGCATCAGCACAGCAGCAGATGAAGGATCAAAAAGCAGAGCTATTGACTTGCGCTTGCAGCGTGTCCGTGGTATTTCGCTTTCGACGACCAAAGGCACATTTCAGAACAAATGGGCAGCTAAAGGCAGCAGCGCCGAAGCACTGTGTCGTGAAGCGGAATGACATTGATAAATGCTGCCGGTCAACGCTTGATGCTTTGACCGATGGTGGCGTGTTTGCTGATGACAGTCTTGTGGTGCGACTCGTTACAGAAAAGCGATACTGCATAGGCAGTGAACCGCCTGGTGCGCTTATTCGCGTCATATCTCTTAATCAGCTCTAGGCGTTGTGGATCGTCTAGATGCGTGATACGCTTCGGAGCGTTCACACGAAACCAACCATCGTGGCAATCAACTTCCCGCGTCGTGAAAAGGCTGCTGCCAAAGTCGGCCCACGTCTCGAAATCTCTCCACTGGAGCTGCAATCCGTCCTAAACAATCAGCACGGTCTCAGCTCACTGCTGACTGCTGCTGAATCCTGGGAACCGTTCGCATGGAAGGGCAATGACCTTTCAGCGCCTCTTCGTGCTTTGTTCGCTGCCGAAGCTCGTGGATTGCTTGCCGATAGCAACCAGCCTGTACCAGTCGCTGACATCGCTTCTGAAATCAACAGCTATTTGCTGAGTTTCGGCAAGAAGGTTGTTTCTGAAAATTCAGTGCTCAGCAATCTCAGGCAAGTTGCTCTGTACCTGAATGCTGCTGTTGGTGTGACCATCGTGCCTGATCGTCAAGCAATGACGGTGCGATTGGTGAGCGAGATCGAAACAGCAGAAAACATCGAGAAGTATTTCGATCAAATCAAGAACAAGCTCAGCAAGCTCACTTCCCAGGTGAAACATGCGGAGGCTTGTGGCTACGACATGAGCCGTGTGTTGACGGCTGGTCAAGTCGAAGGCGCAAAGCTGCTAGTCGCTGCTAAGTGATCATCACATGCCCCGCTTCGGCGGGGCTTTTTTACCCACGAATCCATGACAACAACTGCAATCACGCCTGAAGTGGTCGGCTTGGAAACCACTGTTCTTGAAGAGTCTCCAATGACGGAGGCTGAGGACAAGGAACTGATCATCGTCAAGACTGCGATCAAGACGGCCTATGCCGACAAGCTGGAACGTGACCTTGCCATCGGCGCCTGCCTGCTGCAGATCTTCCGCCGCAAGCTGTATCGCGGCAAAGATGGCGGGCGCACTTGGGAGCAATGGCTTAAAGACGAATCTGATGAGCTGACCAGCGGAGCTGGCGTCATCGGCAAAGACACTGCCCAGTACCTGCGCGGTTTCTACCAGTTTCGTTGCGAAGTGTTGCAGCCGGACGGCGGCCGCCGTAACAGCTTGCCGCTTCCAGCCAGTCCCTATCAAATCCGCCCTCTCCTTGGCCAACTCGACACCCATCCCGAGGCTGCTATCGAGATGTGGAAGGCAGCCGTGGCCGATGCCAAAGGCAAGGTGCCGACCTTTGATCAGGTCAACCGCGCCGCCCTAGCGTACAAGGCAAATGCCGAGAACGACGCCCGCCGCTTAAGCGCAGGGCAGCAGGCTGCACGAGATAAGGGGCGCGCAACTCAAGCCGCCAGCCGCGCAGCGAGTGTCCCAAGTGCAGGACACTCAGAACCTGAGCCAGTGCAGGACTACAGCCCCAAGGCCGCACCTGCCGCTGCTGCTCCATCCATCCCCGCCTGGGAGCTAGAGCGCACCGACGACAACGCTCTCGATGCCAGCGAAGAGTGCAAGAAGGTAAGCCGCGCCATCAACGATGCCCACAAGGCGATCGCCACCTTGCGCGGAATTCTTTACAGCCAGATCAACAAGCATGGCCGCGACTACTTGGGCTTCTTGCGTCAAGTGGATGCCGGTGCTTACAGCTTGAACAAGATCGACAATCAAGTGCAACAGATGGGTGATGACATTGACTTCATTGCTGCATTGCTGGTTGCTGATGTGGGCGAAGGTGAGCTAGCGCAGTCCACGGTAGATGTAAGCAGTTTCCCGACACGCACATAAAAAAACCAGGGTTTCCCCTGGCTTGTCCACGAATCCTCCGACATCCTACCAATGGAAACAACAACCAAAGCCTACATAAGGCAAGCCGTTATCGAAGCGCTTCAAAATCAAGAGGATGAAGCGGCAAGTGAACTGCTTGCTTTGCTTTCTCCTGAGTCAAAGCATCAACCATCCAAGCTAATCCAGCCAGCTCTGCTGCCTAGTGATGATGTGATTGACGGGCCAGCCAGGGATTATCACTTTTGGATGCAATTTATTCGAGAAAATTTTATTCCATCTCTCACCGAATATGGTCGCACTCGATTTACCAGCAACGAAATGTTTACTTGGCTCGAAAATTGCCCTTTGTTGCAGCTAACAACTGGTGATCTTCACGCTCATCAAGATGGAACGCTTACATGGCGCGGCCGAGCTGGCAAGGGATTATCCGAGCTAAAAAAGCAAGGCATTGTTTCTGGCCAGCCTGGCGGGAAAGAGTTTCAAATCGCAGGCAATTCGACGAAATTTTCGCTGCGTGGTATTTGAGTCGCAACCACCCTTTCTTAATGCTGCGCTGATCACCGTGATCGGATTGCAATGGGGTGAAGCAGGTGTATAGTGGTTGCACGCCACAAGCCAGATAGCGTGGTTTTGAACACCGGTGGTACTGGGTCGGCTCACACGTCGGCCTGGGTGTGGTCAGGAACCATCTCGGATCCCGGAGTTCTTCCATCGGCGCTGGATTCTCCGCCCTGGACACGATAAGGGTCAGCTTTGGTGGTTGAGCTGCGATCAATCACCACCCCATTTCACAACTGAATCATGGCCACCTGCTTTTTTGCGTGGGTGTTGGTCGTGGTGCTGTTCCCAGTGGTCTTGTTGCTTTGGGCTACTGAATCGCGTCACACTCGCATTCAACGCTTGCGCCGGAATGGTGCAACCTGGAAACAAATCGCCACTAGATACAAGTGCAGTCAAACTACCGCTAAGAGATGGTCTATGGCATGACGCTTTACATCTGCAGCGGCTTGACGCTGGTGCTGCTGGTTGGAATCGTCGTGGGACTTGAAAGCCAACTGCGTGCCAGTCGCTGAATCTGCACACAATGGGTGTACAAGGGGTGAAGCTCGTTTATCTTTAGGTCAGTTCAAACCACCCGGACATGACCCTCATCCAGCAAGAGACCGACAACTACTTCACGCTGACCAGCCCTAAAGGTAAAGAGATCGGCGTTTCGTTTGGCGTCAATGTTTCCGTTTACATCCAGCGCAACGGCATGTCTGGCATGTCCATGGGGCGCCATTTCGGTTCACTTGCCGAAGCGATTGATGCCTACAAATCCGCTGATGTAAAAGCAGCACTGAGCGCACTGGCCTGACCATCAACGCGGCCAGCCGGAGCCGCACCCAATCCGGCAAGCTGCCGCCTGAGTTTGGTCAATGACATACGAAGATTTTCTGTCCAGTAAGCGGCGGGCTGTGAAGCCCGCTGGCTTTGATCCCAATGCTTTCACCACTCCGCTGTTCCCGTTTCAGCGCGACATCGTGACGATGGCTTGCCGTGTTGGCAAGTTCTGCATTTGGGCTGATTGCGGCATGGGCAAAACGGCCATGCAGCTTGAATGGGCGCATCAAGTCCATCAACGCACTGGCGGCAACGTGCTGATCCTTGCACCGCTTGCCGTCGCGCATCAGACCGTCCGCGAAGGTGACAAGTTCGGCATTCCTTGCCGCTTTGCTGCGAAGCAGGCAGACGCGCAACTAGGCATCACGATTACCAACTACGAAAAGCTCGCGCATTTTGATGCCAGCAGCTTCGATGGCGTTGTGCTTGATGAAAGCAGCATCCTCAAAGCCTACACCGGCAAGATCCGCAATCAGATCATCAACGCATTTGCACTCACGCCTTACAGGCTGGCCTGCTCTGCCACCCCAGCACCAAACGATCACATGGAGCTAGGCAATCATGCCGAGTTCATCGGTGTGATGACACGCACTGAGATGCTGGCCATGTTCTTCGTACATGACGGAGGCGACACCAGCAAATGGCGCCTCAAAGGTCACGCAAAGAGCAAGTTTTGGGAGTGGGTCTGCAGCTGGGCAGTCACCATCCGCAATCCATCAGATCTTGGCTATGACGACGGCGACTTCGTGCTCCCGCCGCTTGAGATTTGCGATTGCACGGTGGAAACACCACGGCAAGCCGCAACAGCAGACGATGGCCAAATGGCGTTGTTCGCCATGGAGGCCAAGACGCTCAACGATCAACGCAAGGTCAGGAAGGATTCGCTCAGCCTTCGTGTTGACGCAGCCGCGGCCCTGGCCAATGGCAACGCTGAGCAATGGCTGATCTGGTGCGATCTGAATGATGAATCCAAAGCGTTGACGGCTGCTATCGACGGCGCTGTTGAGGTGAGCGGTTCTGATTCAGACGATCACAAACGGCAAGCTGCGATCGACTTTCAAGACGGCAAAATCCGCGTTCTGGTGAGCAAGCCGAGCATCTTCGGATTCGGTCTGAACTTTCAGAGCTGCCATAACGTCGCATTCGTTGGACTGTCGCACAGCTACGAGGCGTTTTACCAAGCCATCCGCAGGTGCTGGCGTTTTGGGCAGCAGCAGCCTGTCAATGCTCACATCATCTACGACGTGGCTGAAGGTCGCGTGATCGACAACATCCGCCGCAAGGAAGCGGACAGCATCGCCATGGCTGAATCAATGGTCGCCATCATGAAGCAAACCACTATGGAACACCTCAAGAAGATCCAGCGCCAGGTCGCGCCACACGTCACTGATCACAAATCAGGCGATAACTGGGATCTGTACATGGGCGACTGCGTTGAGAGCATTAAGAAGCTGGACGCTGACAGCGTTCACTACAGCATTTTCAGCCCGCCTTTTGCGTCGCTCTACACCTACTCGAACAGCGATCGCGATATGGGCAACAGCCGCAACAATCAGGAGTTCTTCGATCACTTCGTGTTTTTGGCGCAGGAGCTGCATCGCGTGGTGATGCCAGGCCGGCTGATCAGCTTCCATTGCATGAACCTGCCTAGCAGCAAGGAACGCGATGGCTTCATTGGTGTTAAGGATTTTCGTGGGGACATGCTGCGGATCTTTGAGGCGGCCGGCTTCGTGTTCCATTCCGAGGTGTGCATCTGGAAAGATCCGGTCACGGCGATGCAGCGCACGAAGGCGATCGGGCTGCTGCATAAGCAGGTGCGCAAAGACAGCGCTCTGAGCCGGCAGGGGATTCCTGATTACCTCATGACAGTGCGGAAGCTAGGCGACAACCCAGAGCCATGCGCAGGCCCGTTCACGGAGTTTGCTGGCGAGAATCCACCGGCCAAGACTGGCGATGAGATCAAAGACAGCATCAATATCTGGCAGCGGTATGCCAGCCCCGTCTGGATGGACATCAACCCATCGGACACGCTGCAATACCGCAGCGCACGCGCCAACGAAGATGAACGCCACATCTGTCCATTGCAGCTGGAGGTGATCCGCCGCGGACTGCAGCTATGGAGCAATCCAGGCGATGTTGTGCTCAGTCCATTCGCTGGCATCGGTAGCGAGGGCTTTGTCAGTTTGGAGATGGGTCGGCGTTTCGTTGGCTTTGAGCTGAAGCCCAGCTACTTCAACTGCGCAGCCAAAAATCTGAGGGCTGCTGAATCGGAGAAGCAAACGGCGCTGTTGTGATGACCATCAACGCGGCCAGCCGGAGCCGCACCCAATCCGGCAATCTCTTCACTATTGGCAATTATGGAATTCACCGGCGCAGAACTTGACATCCTTTACGCTAATGCCAGCCAGCTTTTCAACTCCAACCTGCCCTGAATGCTTCGGTCCTACAAAGGTGAAAAGCAACCTTAACGAACGGCGTACTTATGACCTAGTTCGTTTGCGTGAATGTCTTGATTGCCAGCATCGCTTTTACACTCGTCAAACACGCGAAAAACCTGTGCCGCTTGAAAACATCAAATGGCGCAGGGATGATCGCAACTCACGCACGGTTTTAATAGTTGCGGACTAGGGCCGACTCACGCATCCGCACCCCTCGCACCTGATCCGCTGCAGGTGACCTGTCCTTGCCTTTTGGCAAAGTACCCACGAATTCTAACCATGAAACACACTCCATTGGTTGTCATCTTCATCACATTGTTTGGTTGGGCATTTTTCTATTCGCTTACGCAGACATTGGATGATCTAACCCAAAGAGACTGCAAAGCTGGTGTGGTCAAGGCTTGCGAAGCGCTTACGGGGGCAAAATGACTGACTTGCCCTCGATGCGCCTTGGCATACACTCAAAGATCTCTAATGCTGACTACCATGCAGACCCAGCAACTTCAGCATCACACCTTCACGCAATCTCCCGGAACCCGCACACCTACTTCAAAAAGTATCTCGATCCTGAACGCCCTGCTTCAGAGCCGACTGCTGCAATGCGGCTTGGTACTTTTGTGCACACTGCTGTTCTTGAACCTGACGATCTTGATCGACGTTATGCAGTCTGCGCCACTCGCAAAGGCTCCACAGCTTACAACAAGCTGATTGAGAAAGGTATTGAACCCGTAACGCAGGCTCAATGGGATCAAGCTTTGGCAATGTGTGACGCTGTTCGCAGTCATCCTGAAGCCGCCTGGTTGTTATCAGAAGGCAAAGCTGAGCAATCAGTCTGGTGGGATGATGAACAGTTTGAAATGCGTTGCAAATGTCGCCCTGATTGGTGGAACGGTGATATTGTTGTAGACCTCAAAACAACGCAAGATGCAAGCCCACGCGGCTTTGCTTTAAGCGTTGCAAAGTGGAGGTATCACGTTCAGCAGATGCACTATCTGCAGGGCACTAAAGCAGCACGATTCATTTTTATTGCTGTCGAAAAAGAATACCCGTTCAACGTGGGTGTTTATGAACTCGACAACGAAGCCTGCGGCGTTGGTGAGGAGTTGCGGCAACGTGACATGAACCGCATCAAGACCTGCAAGGAACGCGATCAATGGCCGGGCTACAGCAATGACATCTCAACGCTGTCACTGCCAAGCTATGCCACAAACATCGAATTTTCCCCTGACGATTTCTGATGTCTGAACTGACAAAAGCACTGATCGGCTTCCATAAAGCCGTGGACAAAATCGAAAAAAATGCACGGGCAAATTATGGCAAGTTTGCTGACCTGGCTAATGTGCTGTCTACCGTGACGCCTGCACTGCACGCAAATGGTCTGGCAGTCACTCAAACATTCCTTGAGGATTCACTGGTCACAACGCTGCATCACATCAGCGGCGAGACGCTATCAAGCACCTGCAAGTTGATCGTCTGCGATGGCCGCAACATGACTCAAGAGTGGGGCAAGGCTGTAACTTTCCAGCGTCGATACAGCATCGTAAGTTTGCTGGGTCTAGTGGCCGATATGGACACTGACGCCGAAGCAGAAGCGCCGCCATCAACCAAGACAACACCAACGCAACCCAATGCATCTCAAGCCTTTCAAGCTGGGCAAAAGGCAATCAAAGCAGCCAAGACGCTTGATTCATTATCTGATTTGAGCAAGCGTGTTGCCGAACGCTTTGAAAAGAAAGACCTCAGCAAGCAGGAATATGATGACCTGCTTAAGCTGCTGCTCAACAAAGAATCAGAGCTAAAAGAATTTGAAAAATGATTGACTCTGACGACATCAACACTTACCTCACCACCGAAGATTTGGCCGTTCGCTATGACTTAAAACCAGACACCATCAAACGTTGGCGTTTTCGTGGACAAGGGCCAACCTTCTACAGAGTTGGACCCCTTGGTATCCCACCCAAGACACCAACGATTCGCTACAAGCTCGCAGACGTTCTGGCCTGGGAGCAATCCAACAACATCACACCTATCAACTGACAATGGCTAACACTGCATTCAACGCTCGCTTTCGCATCATGGAAAACCGCAAGCGCAAAGGTGATCGTGATCCAAATGAAAACATCTGCGTTGATTTCACTCCAGAAGAAGCCCGCAAGGCTGCTCAATGGTTAATGGACAAAGCGTCTGAAACCGAGGCAGGATCATCTACGATCCGTCAGTATCGCGGGAAGAATGATTATGAGGAAGTGCCTGGCTTCACGCTTTGGGGTGGCATCTGGGAGACAACAGGCAAGTTTTCACCGATGCCATTGGAAGCATCAAACGACAACATCCCGTTCTGATCGCTAGACCACAACTCACAAAGCTGTTATCCTTTGCCGGTAGCAGCTTTTTTTATGGCCGATTCATTCAGACAGTTTCTAAATGAGATCGGCAAACATCCACTGCTAACAGCTGAGCAAGAAATCCAGTTGTCACGTCGTATCTTTGCGATGCAAGACCTGCTGCTAGAACGCGATTTAAAGAAAGAACCATTAACAAAGCAAGAGCAAAGAGTTGTTCGTTCAGGCCGTCGTGCAAAGGAAAAGTTGATGAACGGCAACCTGCGGCTGGTGGTCAATGTTGCCCGTAAATATGCATCACGAACTGAAGGAACGATCCTAGAACTACCAGACCTTGTGCAGGAAGGTTGCATCGGCTTGCAACGTGCTGCTGAAAAATATGATGGAAGTCGTGGCTATAAATTCAGCACTTATGCGTATTGGTGGATCAGGCAAAGCATCACCAGGTCGATTGATATGTCAGCCCGTGTTGTACGCTTGCCGCAAAATACACTAGAAAAAATCAATCGTCTTCGCAAATGGATAAATGATTTTGAGCAACAATTCCACCGCCGGCCAACATTGCAAGAAATGAGTGAACAAGCTGAACGACCTGTTGAAGAAATCATGATGTGGTTTGAAAGGTCAAAACAACATCGAAGCCTTGATATGCTTTGTCACGATGATGGCTCACCATTACTGCAGCAAATACCAGACCCATCGTCTTATGCTGACACTGAAAGCATGGCGATCAAGTCTGCCAATCATCAAGCATTAAACGATGCGCTGGAAACATTGAGCGATCGAGAATATGAAATTATTCAGCGTTATTTCTTGAGCAATAAAACCGAAGCATTAGCGCACATCGGCGCAGAAATGAACATCTGCCGTGAACGCACCCGTCAAATCAAAGAACGTGCATTGCGTAAATTACGGCTTAAAACGCAAAAGGATATTTCGCCACTAGGGTAGTTGTTGCGGTTGATTGTCTTGGCAGTCTTCAATGATTTCCAGCTCTATGATCCTTTTTATCGCTTGCTGCAGTAGCTTTTGCTGATGGTGGTTTTGCCTGATCAGTGAGCTGCATAACTCGGCAATTTCTTTAGTATTAACATGGTCGTGCACTGCACGCACTTGCCTCTCTACCATTAGCTGCTCCTCTAATGGGAGTTCAACTGACATCCATTGCCACTTAGCCCAAGCCATGAAAGATAACGCTTTGCCGCAGAATACCGACAACACCGCACCAAAACTAGACGTAATTGAAACAAAATATGGAAAATTGTACCGCGTCACTTATGCCGGGATGACGCGAGAGCACTACCAAGAATGGCAAGCAAGATGCTGGTATGAACAGGTCTTAGACATGTGGCGACATCGGGTTAAGCAGTCTGCCGTGAAACAATATCTGGCATTACAGTCAAATGGTTATTGTAATGGCCCACTTCGCGATAAGATTTAGCGGGCACTTCGGACATGTAATGGAACACCATTTGCCCAATCTTTAGGTTGGGGTAAAGCGCAATGTCGTGAAAACGTCGTACGTTCTTTAACTCAAGTGTTAATTTTGAACCGTGCCATCCTGGATCTGCAAAACCGGCCATGCAATGATCGAGCCCGCCCCTAGCGCGACTTGATTTAAGAAGGAATGTTGCCGCAATAGTATCAGGCAGATTGAAAGTTTCAATCGTTTCAGCAAGGCAAAATTCACCAGGCTGCAGCAGATACGGGTGGTCTTCGGTGCGATCTGAAATATCAATGCGCTGCAGCTCAGGTGTGTCTGCAACTTCGATCATCAAATTAAACCCAAGGCGCACATCAAGCGATGCTGGATTAAGTAAATCCAACGCAAAGGGATGAACCATTTGAGAGCTTTCGCAGTAGCTGCGGATCTGCCAGTCAGCAAGAACAGTCATTCAGTCAAAATCTTCAGAGCAGCCATTTTAGTCTAGCTTCTGGCGATTCATAATAGAAACTAATTTGGATGGATAATTGGGGTCCGTTGCGTAACCTTCGGCTTTCAACATTGCTGCGCATTGCTCAGGTGTTATGGCACGATTGACGCCTTTATATGTTCGATAATCTTTATACCATTTATCAACTAAATCAACGATGCAATCCATTGGCGTATCAAAGTCCTTGAATTCATCCTTGATTACAACAGGGCCGTTCCCATAATCCTCCCAAGTGGTTTTGACAGTGCCCTTACCCTTGATTCCAAAATAGTTGTTTTTGCCGCTTACATGT
>Ga0181574_10005837_pt1 | contig 10460 bp, 5 predicted proteins | sample 101ome_24_FD_145600 | JGI IMG/M metagenome (GOLD analysis project Ga0181574, IMG submission 145600) | Coastal salt marsh microbial communities from the Groves Creek Marsh, Skidaway Island, Georgia - 101410AT metaG (spades assembly) | ecosystem: Environmental > Aquatic > Marine > Intertidal zone... | reverse complement strand
CGCAACTGCTCTATGCCACGAAACCCAATACACTCTCGGGGACGGCAGCGCCCCTGCCTGTCGCGGTGACACCCTTCATCACGCAGTCGGCCTACACGCGGCTGGGTCGCTTTATTGGGGTGGTAAGCGCTGAAAATGACAGCCTCGTTGCCTTTGAAGTGGCTGGCAGCGTGAGCTCCCTCCCCGCGTCGAACGGACTTCGTGTTAAGCGAGGAGACCATCTTGCGACGCTGGACACTGACAGAAGAAGAGCTGCGCTGGCCACCGCAGAAGCGGAAATACGCCGCGTAAAGGCCGATTTGAACCTCGCCCAACTTCAACAGCAACGAGTCAGCGATCTACTGGAAAAGGAACTGGTATCCCAGCAAGCCGTGGACGAGGCCAACTACACCGTCGATGCGCTTCAAGCGACGCTGGACAGAGCAACATCAAACGCCGCCGGAGCTCGTCTCGACATCGAAAAAAGCACGCTGATCGCCCCCTTTTCTGGCGTCGTTGCCAAGCGACTGGTAGAGGTAGGCGCAGTGGTCAACGCGGGTACCCCGGTTCTTCAGTTGATTTCGGATGGGAAGCTCGAAGCGCGAATTGGGGTGCCCCAGCAGATTGCAGCCATCCTAAGCATCGGGGCTAGCTATACGATCACCGCCGACAATCGCTCCTTTAGCGGACGACTGCGAGCCATTAGGCAGGATGTTGATCCAGTGACCCTGACGGTTGGCGCCGTTTTCGATCTGCCTGAGGAATCGGCATTACTTGACGGGCAGTCTGTCACCCTCGAACTGGAAGAGTCCGTGCCAATGGTGGGCGGCTGGCTACCTCTCGATGCTCTCACTGAGGGCGATCGTGGCCTGTGGAACGTGTTAGTTGTCGACGCGGAAGTCGAGGGATACATCGCCCGGCGGGAGACGGTAGAAGTAATCTATAGTCGAGGTGATCAGGTTTTTGTCAGGGGCACGCTGGCCGAGCAGGCGCTGGTTATAAGTGGTGGGCTGCAACGCCTCAGTCCGGGCAGAGTCGTGGAGCCTTTGGGACTGTAACTCATGCTTGCCCGTCTGCTTTTCACCCACCCACGCTATTTGAGCCTGGTTGTTCTCACAACGATACTCGTAGGATACAGCTCATTTAACACCCTGGGGCGACAAGAAGACCCGACCATCACCCCCTTTATCGCCAAAATCGAGACCTTGTTTCCCGGCGCAAGCCCCAGCCGTGTCGAGTCTCTTGTCACCAAACCTCTTGAGGAGGCACTGCAGGAAATTCCCGAGCTCGAGGAAATAAAATCTACATCCGCGAGCGGCATCTCGGTTATCGCCATCGAAACAGATTATCGCTTGTCGCTGAGTGAGATCGACCGAGTTTGGACGGAAATCCGAGATGTGGTGGCCAGTGAGGCGGAACGCTTTCCTGAGGGCGTTATGCCGCCGGTCGTTGACGATGACCTGATAACCGCGTTTGTAAAGATCATGGCGGTCTCCAGCGCCGAGGGGCGCAACCTGCCCCCTTCTGTGCTCAGACGCGAGGCGGAGCTTTTTGCCGATAAGATTCGGACGATTCCACGCACGAAGCGGGTCATGTTTTTCGGCATGCCCGAGGAAGAAATTCGTATTGAGCTGGACGCCGGAAAACTCGCTCAGCTAGGCATGAGCGTCCGGGATGTGAGTGACATCGTAGGCGCCGCCGATGTGAAGGTGCCGGCAGGCAAGCTGACAGCGTCAGGATCAGCGCTGACCATCGAACTTAGCGGAGACTTCGGCGATTTAGAGGCGATTAGAAATCTGCAACTGAGGTCCCAGCCAGAAGGTGCCAGTCTCAGGTTGCAAGATATTGCCACCATCTCTCGGGGTGAGCGCCGACCGGCGAACAGTTATGCCCTCTCAAATGGACGCCGATCGGTCCTGCTTGGGGTTGAGATGGACCTTGGGTATCAGGTAGATCGCTACAGCGATCGGTTCGACGTGTTTCTTGAGGACTACCTTGCTGAGGCACCCGCGGGGCTCCTCATCGAAACAGCTTATGACCAGAGCCTTTACACGGAGACGCGACTCCAGTCGGTCGCTATTAACCTCCTTATGGGCGTAGCATTGGTGATCTTAGTCTTGCTTTTCACCCTAGGCTGGCGCGCAGCCGCAGTCGTCGCCTTCGTTTTGCCACTGTGCACGCTGTTGTCGATGATTCCGCTACTTTATTTCGCTGTGCCCATCCACCAGATGTCGCTCACCGGCTTGGTGGTGGCATTAGGGCTGCTTGTTGATGGCTCTATTGTTATGACAGATGAGGTGCGAAAACGACTCATTGAAGGCCTCAAACCCATTGATGCCATGACCGGTGCTGTCTCTCGCCTGCGCGTCCCTCTCGTTGCATCGACTCTCACGACGGTCCTTACCTTTCTTCCAATGGCTATTCTCGAAGGACCGGCGGGTGACTTTCTTGGGTCAATCGCCATCTCCGTGATTGTTATGCTGGTTTCATCAATGGTACTCGCGTTAACGTTGACTCCGGTGTTGGCAGCACGCCTACTCCCAAACGGCTTGTCAGCCGACAATCGCTGGTGGCAGTTCGGTGCTCACCTACCCGCAATGGCGCATCGTTTCCGGCAGTCTCTGGACTGGTCTCTTCGATTTCCCTTGGCTGCAATGGCCCTTGCCCTGTCTCTGCCGCTCACTGGCTTTCTCAGTGCGGGCGCACTGACCAATCAGTTTTTCCCGGGCACCAGTCGGGATCAATTTTATCTACAGGTCACCCTCCCCGACAGCGCCTCAATCGAAGACTCACTCGAACTGGCACTGGCCGTGAACGACGATCTAAGTGCCGAGCCTCTCGTTCGCCGGATCGAATGGTCCGTAGGCGAGAGCGCGCCGGCCTTTTACTACAATATGCGCTCGAACAAGAAATCCACCCCCAATTGGCTGGAAGCATTGGTTCTCACTCACGACGACAAGGAGACCGATGCGCTAATTCGGCGCTTGCAGCGCGAATTGGATCGTCGCTACCCAGCCGCGCAAATCATAGTAAGGGGCATTGACCAGGGCCCGCCTGTGGAAGCGCCAATCGAGGTGCGCGTGCTCGGTCCTAATTCGAGCACCCTCAAAGTCCTTGGGGAGCAATTTCGGCAGCGGCTGGAGAACCTTCCCGATGTTACGCACACTAAAATGAGCGTGACAGCCGCACCCCCCAAGCTCAGTTTCGACTTCGACGAGGAAAGCCTTAGTCGGCTTGGTCTCACCCGGAAGCAGGCCGCCGGTCACATCAACGATGCGCTCAGGGGGCGCAACAGCGGTGAGTTACTGGAAGACACCGAGCGCATTCCCGTAAGGACCAGTCTGAACGTCGACGAGTGGTCCTCGATTGAGAGGATCAGCAATCTGCAACTCCCGGTTCGCGGCAGCGGCTCGGCAGTTCCTGCCGTCCCACTAGGATCGCTGGGTGAGATACGACTCGAACCTAACGACAGTCCCATCTCGCGAAGAGACGGTGTGCGCAGCAACACAATTCAAGGATTCCTGACCCGGGGCGTGTTACCCGCAGAGGCCCTAAAATTATTGGAGCAGGACCTGATGGCAAACCCGGTAAGTTTGCCCCACGGTTACCGCTATATTTTTGGGGGTGATAGCGAAGAGCGAGCGGGCGTAGTCAACGATCTGATAGCTCCCCTCGGGATTATCCTGGCCGCGCTCATTGCTACTATTTTACTGACCTTCAATTCCTGGCGCCTCACCGGTGGCGCACTTTTGGTGTGCGCCTGTTCTTTCGGTTTAAGCCTCTTGGCTCTGGCAATCTCCGGCTTTCCCCTTGGGATCCAGGCGGTGATAGGAATCATCGGCTCGATAGGGGTGTCTATCAACGCCGCCATCATCATTCTTACCGCCTTGCAGCAAGATGCCGGAGCGGCGAGAGGCGACATAGAGGCAATTCGAAACGTCGTCATTGATTCTAGTCGTCATATCGTCTCAACCACCGTCACCACTTTTGGCGGCTTCTTACCACTGATACTGGAGGGCGGAAAATTTTGGCCGCCCTTCGCCGTAGCGATTGCCGGTGGAGTGCTTTTGTCGACCGTGATTTCCTTTTATCTGGTGCCGCCACTCTTTCTGATGACACTCAAGCGCCGCGGCAACGAAGCCACCCTATCAACCGGAGTTGCTCTATGAGCACTTCTCCGCGCTCCTATCATCACGGCAACTTAAAGGACGCCCTAATCGTTGCGGCGGCGGAGCTAATCGATAGTCATGGGACAACCGAATTTAGTATCACGGACGCCGCAAATCGCGCTGGCGTAAGCAACGCGGCGCCCTATCGCCACTATAAAGACAAGCAAGATCTGCTTGAGCACGTTAGAGAACTCGCCTTCCTCGGCCTCTATGAGGCGCTTGATAAAGCGAGTCGTGAAAACAGCGAGCGGCCCGGGCCGGCGGATCAGATCATCGCCATCGGCCTGGCCTATCTCGCTTATGCTCGAGACAAAGAAAGTTTTTTTTCACTCATGTGGGAGCAAGCACCACCCAATACTGATCAAGCAACCAAGATGTCAGGGTTCTTTGTTTTGGCTAACGCCGTATCGATCTACCTATCAAACAACGCCTCCGGGGCGCGGCAAGAATATAATGTACCTGCAGGAGAGGCTGCGCAGGAGACAACCGCTGACCCGTTATCGCTGCGGATCGCAACCCAGCTATGGGCGCTGGCTCATGGGCTCGCCACGCTGGAGCAGCATAATTTGTTGGCAAGATTTGATACCTCCGCAAACGCGGATAGCCTGTTGTCGACGAGCTGTCATTCGCTCCTGAAAAGCATGACCGAAAGCTGACACATCGACATGCCCGGGATCCATCGGTTTGAGAGTGACCTGTGAAATCCGCCGGGACTTGGGTAGTTGATCCCAGAATGGCATACTGCGCGCCTCCGCCCGTAGCACAACCGGATAGTGCAACGGCCTTCTAAGCCGTAGGTTGCAGGTTCGAGTCCTGCCGGGCGGGCCACCGACTAACTTGCTTTAATCAGCATCGCGCATTAGCCATCCATGTATTCGGAGCCCTGCTTGATGAAATTGTTTGAGCGTGCCGTCCTCCACATAGGCGGAGAAAAGACTGGATCAACCAGTCTCCAACATCGCTTGGACCTCTCGCGGGACACCCTGCTGCAACAAGGCTTCTATCTACCCCACACAGGCACGCATAACGGGAACGCTTGGGGCTTTGCCGCGATCGGCCAGCATCACCCCAAATTTTCCATGCACCATCAAATGACTCAGACCACGAAAAGTCATGAGGAGGCCGTCAGCGAGCTGATCGAAGCCTACAACACCGAGCTGAGCCGTGCGCGCGAGACTTGCGATACATTACTAATATCCTGCGAACACCTCCAAACCATGGTCGACCTTCGCGGCATCAGGCGTCTGCTCGAATGGCTCTCGACCATCACAAAGCGGATTGATCTGGTTTACGTTATCAGACGGCAGGATCAAATCATTCAAAGCCTTTTCAGTACCGCCCTTCGTAATGGCGCACTGATGGAGCCACTTGTTCAGCACAAAACCGTGGCCCGAATCGAGAACAAGCGACTGAATCACTGGACTGCCATTACCCAGTATCTCGCGTTCCCGAACATTGTGCCGATAACAATTAGACCCGTTCGTTATCGGGGTATAGACGAGATGCACCTGTTTGAACAAGAGCTGAATGAGGCTATCGGCATTTCAGAAGGCTTGCCCGATTCGATGCAACAGAAAAACCTTTCGCTAGATGCGGACGCGGTGAAATTTTTGGCTACTCTCACTCACCCCGAGATGCAGCATCATATCCCCTGCTCCAGCGAACAGCTCAGTGAGATCATCGATACACTTGAGGCCAGCCACAACGGTCAAAAATTTGATATGCCAAATAGCTGGGCCAGAGAGGCGATGCTTCCTTTTGGGCCAAGCAATCAGCGAACATTGCAGGCCTTTCTGGACGACGGTTATCCTCTTTTCACCCAGGAGGGCTTCCGGATGTATCCCCATATGGCCAGCCTCACTATTGCGATGTCGAGAGACGAGTTTTTTGCCTTCGTCGAAGAGCGCAGCGGGGTGTCAGCAGCCTATCGCGACCTCCCAAAAGACGTTGCGGAGGCCACGTTCTCCCATATCAGTGATGTGATGACAATTTCATCCTAGAGACCCAGGCGCCCTGAATCTTCAAAAACTCCAGGGAGCCACACGCAACCGAGTGATTACCTTGACGACAGCGCCCTGGCGGGCTGTTGCCGGATGGAGTTGAGCTGGGCAAAAAACAAACCGTGAAGGTCTCGGCTCGTGGTGCGAGACCAATAATTCGAGCTTCCTGTCGCACTCTCAAGCACATCATTATTGACGGTATCGCCAATGACTACAGCCGGACCTTGACCACGTCCCACTATATTGCCCTCGGTACCTGCACCCAGAGAGATGTCGGCGCTGGCGGTAGACGCGCCAAAAGCGTTGGCCACCATAGCCCAACCAGACACCGTCGATCCCAGGAATCCTTGCTCTGGATCCCCGCTGGCCAAATCGATCCAAGCGCCGGTATTCCCATTAAATCGATTGCCGCTGACCAGACCATTTGACGTGTCCAAGAATGCTATCCCGCTCCCGGCATCGCTATTGTTATTTCCCTCAAAGATATTTCCAGAGATTACCACCGCGTGATTGACGCTTTTGCCCGCCTGACCACCGAGAATGGCAATGCCCGAAGTTGATACACCACCATCGATAAACTGATTTGCCCCTTTTATGGTGGTGGCGTTGTTTGACGGAGAATTGGCAGTGCTCGCTAGAAAAATGGCCGTCGTGCCAAGCCCCGAAGCGCTGGAGTACCCCGCAACGTCGTTAAAGTGAATGATGTTCTCCAGAATGGTCGTACTCTGAAAGCCGTCTATCACCGAAATAGGCAGACCGACCGCTGCAAATGTGCTGTAGTTGATATCGACTTGCCCGCCACCCCCTATCGACGTTAATACACCATAGTCTAGGTTATCCAGCTCGGAGCGATTTACCTTAAGGGTCCCTAGAACTTTCTCTGTCACCGGATCGCAGCTTGGATGGCTGTCCATCGTCACGCCAACCACCGCATGCGCCCCGTCAACGCCGGTCCCGGTCATAACCACCCGGTCAACGTTGCCGAAAACAGTCCGGTTGGTGGAGCAGCTGTCTGGGTCAGAATAAAACGCAACCAAACTTGCAGCCTCTCCAGATCCACAGGGGGACCCAACGGCTATGGTCATGTTTCTAATGCCCACATTCCCAGCAATAAACGTCATTGCGACACCCGGCGCCCCCTCGCAAGAAAGGGATTCGTCTGCAATATTTACCAAGGTACTCGCCTTTGAAGCGCCCCGGAGATCGCCAACGAAACCCTTTGCACCGATTCCTCCCATTTGATACTCGGGAGAAACCAAAAAGACATCGCGATAGCCGCCGTCGACAGCCGCCTCAAGAGCACACTGCAGGTTTGCAGTATCGTCGTCACCCGTTGCCGCCACCTCAATCGTGCCGCCTTTCAACACGACCTCAGCCGAACAGCCGAGGTTTTCCTGTGCTACACCGGGCAATGGCAGCGCTATGAGTAGGGCTAGAAACACAAAAACTGGACGCATGAACAATTCCTTGTAGAGCTGATTATTGAGTTCGGGGTAGTCACTATACGGGAGGTTACAATAAAAATCCGTTGAAGCTGGGAATCCACTACGATCCCACTAGGCGCACTGATCAAAGCTCATGGCGTTTTGCAGCGTCATCGGCGCTTTTTAATATCGCTAGCTGGGGCTGGCTAGCATTGGTCGCTAGCGCTGGTATTTTTATTAAATTTTTACTTTACATTGCATTTTGCATTGCATATTATGGCTTCAAGTCAGGACGACCGGGAAGCCGCTGGGCGGGTCAAGGAAGACCCAAGCGCTACAAAAGCCCAGCAGGCACCTCCCACTTGGGGCATGGAACGCCCCTTTTATCTTTCCATCATCGACATATTCCACCAGGTACGTTGTCGACTTCTCAGATGGGCGTGAAGCGCCCATTTTTTGTATCCGGCCTAGGGGAAGCCCTCGCGCACTTAAGCCTCCCTTAAGACTGCCTCGGTAATCTTGCGCGCCTGCGGTTTCACAAGGCGCGCAAGTGACAAGAACTCAAGCACTCTCGGACCTGCTGGATCTATATCGCCCGATCTGGCTGTTTTCGGGAGCGCTCCTGCTCACCCTCTTCTGCTCCAGAGCCGCCTTGATCGCTACGCATTGGGATCGCGTATCGGCCGTGGCAGACCTCACCACGATCCTTATTCAAGGTCTCCGGTTTGACTTAATTGTGCTGTTCGCCATCCTAGCTCTGCCTTTGATAGGCCATCCACTCTTTTGCCAATACCGCGCGTGGCGAAAAATCCTTCCGGTTTACTTAGCGGCGGCGTATGGCCTCGTCTTATTGATGGAAGCTGCAACACCAACATTTATCGGTGAATTCGACCTTCGTCCAAACATCCTGTTTGTGGAATATCTTAAATATCCCCGAGAGGTGCTCACCATGCTATGGCGTGGCTATAAGGCGCCGGTGTCACTCGGAATTTTTACGACAGGGGCTCTTATGACGGGCTTTTACCGGCTACTTTCTGGCCGTCAGCAAATGCAGAGCAAACCCGGCTTATCGCTGGCGATAGGGCTTGTGCTGCTCTCTCTCTTCGCTTGTACCCTGGGCATTCGATCAAGCCTGGGACACCGGCCAGCCAACCCCTCGGTATTAGCTTTTACAAACGACTTGCTCGTCAACGACTTAATGCTCAGCTCCGCCTACAGCGTCGCCTATGCGTCCTACAGTGCCATTCGCCATGAAAGAAGTGTCCGGGCCTATGGATCAATGACTCCCGAGGAAGCCCTAGAACAGGTCCGCCAGGGAATCGCACTACCCGCTGATCACTTTTCGAGTGTGGAGCTTCCCACCCTGCATCATGAACCGGCACACCCCCCCCTTGCCGAAAGGCCAAACCTGGTGATCGTGCTCGAGGAAAGCCTTGGGGCCGAGTTCGTCGGGGCGCTTGGGGGCCTAGATCTGACCCCAAATCTGGATGCCCTTTTTGAAGAAGGGATTTGGTTTGGGCAAATGTATGCTACCGGCACTCGATCGGTGCGAGGCATTGAGGCGATCGTCACTGGATTTACGCCAACCCCAGCTCGCAGCGTGGTCAAACTTCCCAAGGCGCAGCATTCATTTTTTAGTCTGGCCGAGGCGCTCAAACGAAACGGTTACGAGACGAGCTTTATCTATGGCGGCGAGGCCCACTTCGACAACATGCGGCAGTTTCTCGTAGGCAACGGTGTGGAGACCGTTATCGAGGAGAAGGATTTTTCAAATCCGACTTTTAAAGGCTCATGGGGTGTAAGTGATGAAGACTTACTACGGCGCGCGCACCAAGAATTCGATAAGCCCCACGAAAAACCCTTCTTCTCTCTGGTTTTTACCTCCTCCAATCACTCACCCTTTGAATTCCCTGACGACAGGATCACGCTACACTCGCAGCCCAAGCAGCAGGTGAATAATGCCGTCAAATATGCCGACTACGCGCTCGGCGAATTTTTCAAGCTAGCGAAAAATTCTTCATACTGGGATGACACCCTGTTCCTTGTCATTGCCGATCATAACTCCCGCGTGTGGGGCGATGATCTTGTTCCCATCGAGCGGTTTCATATCCCTGCATTGGTAGTGGGAGGGCCCGTGGAACCCAGCAAAGTAGATCGCTTGGCGAGTCAGATAGATATCATTCCTACCCTGCTTGGGATGATGGGTATCAGCACGCCCATCCCCACATTTGGCGTCGATCTATTTCGCCCGGATATCGAGAGCTTACCTGGCCGAGCAGTCATGCAATATGACAAAACCCAGGCGTACATGCAGGGAGATCAGGTTGTCGTTATGAAACTAGATCAGCCACCGGTGCTCTACCAACGAACGCCTAATGGGCTGACCCCTGCAACCGAAAATGACCAGAACCTCATCGACAGAGCTGTCGGGCTAGCCACCTGGAGCTCCTATGCCTATCAAAACCAACTTTATCGACTACCGGGGCAATAGCGCCTCACTCAAAAAATCCGCGAGCCCAACTAGAATCTGCCGAAGACAGTACAAAAATAATGGAACCCTCTCCCCTTCACCCCCCAGAGTTAACGAAGCAAGGCGTGCACCGTGAACTTTTTTTCAACACCCTGATTATAAAAATCATGAACAGGTCGTACTCGCTTGTGACTCCTCCAGCGGAATAAAGCGCGGATTAAAGGCCACAGCGCGGTGATAAAGCCTATGGCGATGTCGGCCTGACAGGATGGCGGACGACTACGGCGGCGTCTTGATGGGGTGGCTGACGGGGATCGAACCCGCGACAACAGGAGTCACAATCCTGTGCTCTACCAACTGAGCTACAGCCACCATAAAGTGGTCGGGGAGGAGGGATTCGAACCCCCGACATCCTGCT
>Ga0181574_10005834_pt1 | contig 10464 bp, 8 predicted proteins | sample 101ome_24_FD_145600 | JGI IMG/M metagenome (GOLD analysis project Ga0181574, IMG submission 145600) | Coastal salt marsh microbial communities from the Groves Creek Marsh, Skidaway Island, Georgia - 101410AT metaG (spades assembly) | ecosystem: Environmental > Aquatic > Marine > Intertidal zone... | reverse complement strand
AAGGTACCTGCGCCGAGCAAGGGGAGCTCGCGGCGGGGGGGCTAGGGTCGGCGAGGTCAGGTTTGCGCGTTGGTTCATTATGCGAAACGACACGTCTTCCCCGCCCCCGCCAACGCTGCCTGCCCCCTTTCCACGTCGCCTTCTGTCCGCCAGCCGCTGCCGCGACCATGTCCTTCTCCGCCTCCTCGGCATTGTCCTCTCTGCCGGTGAGCGCCGAGTGTGGCGACAGCACGGCGGCATCAAGCTCAGCACCATGCGCTGACACAACATGGCGGCGCTGCGATGACCTGCGCGCGACGATGGGCAGCAGAGGGTCGAGGCTGGCAACGAGCTCGTGATGGACGTCACTCGATCTTTCCCTTTCCACAGTATCTTCCCATCCCCACCAAAGTCACCATCCCCTACTCCTTCTTGGCAGCGAGCTCGGCGATGAGCTTAGCGGCCTTCTCCTTGACCTCGTCCGCCCCGCCGACCATGTAGAAGGCCTGCTCAGGCAAGTCATCGTAAGCGCCCGACAACACGTCCTTGAAGCCCTTAATCGTGTCCGGCAGGTCGACGTACCGTCCGGGCGATCCCGTGAACACCTCGGCCACGTGGAAGGGCTGCGACAGGAAGCGCTGGATCTTGCGCGCTCTGGTGACGGTGAGCTTGTCTTCCTCGGACAGCTCATCCATGCCCAGAATGGCGATGATGTCCTGGAGACCCTTGTAGTCTTGCAGCACCTTCTGGACAGCGCGGGCCGTGTTGTAGTGCTCTTCCCCGACGACCATGGGGTCCATGAGGCGGCTGGTCGAGTCAAGGGGGTCGACAGCAGGGTAGATGCCCAACTCCGCGATTTGCCGAGACAGCACAGTCGTGGCGTCCAAGTGAGCGAACGTGGTGGCCGGCGCGGGGTCCGTAAGGTCGTCGGCCGGTACGTAGACGGCCTGGACAGACGTGATGGACCCCTTCTTCGTCGTCGTGATGCGCTCCTGGAGGGCACCCAGGTCGGTAGCGAGGGTGGGCTGGTACCCTACCGCGGACGGGATGCGGCCCAGCAGGGCCGACACCTCGGAGTTGGCCTGAGTGAAGCGGAAGATGTTGTCGACGAACAGGAGCACGTCCTGTCCCTCGGCGTCACGGAAATACTCGGCCATAGTGAGCCCGGTCAGCGCGACGCGAGCGCGGGCGCCGGGCGGCTCGTTCATCTGGCCGTAGACGAGAGTGCACTTCGACTGCGCGCGGTCCTTGCCCGTCTTGATGACGCCGCCCTCGATCATCTCGTGGTACAGATCGTTCCCCTCGCGAGTGCGCTCGCCGACGCCAGCGAAGACGGAGAAGCCGCCGTGGCCCTTGGCAACATTGTTGATGAGCTCCATGATGAGAACGGTCTTCCCCACGCCGGCGCCGCCAAAGAGACCGATCTTGCCGCCCTTTTGGTAGGGAGCGAGGAGGTCGACGACCTTGATGCCCGTCGTCAGGATTTCCTTCTCGGTCGACTGCTCGGCGAATTCCGGGGCCTCGCGGTGGATGGGCAGCGTGACCTTGGAGTCGACGGGGCCGGCCTCGTCAATGGGCTCGCCGATGACGTTGAGGATGCGGCCGAGGGTCTCGGGGCCCGCGGGGACGCGGATCGGGGCGCCCGTGTTGGAGACGCGCTGGCCGCGCTGGATGCCTTCGGTACCCTCCATGGAGATGCAGCGGACCGAGTTCTCGCCCAGGTGGGTCGCCACTTCGAGGACGACGCGCGTGTCGTGGTCTTGGAGCTCGAGGGCCGACATGATGGCGGGGAGGCCGCCGGACGGAAACTTGACGTCGACAACGGCGCCGACGACCTGCGGGAATGGGGGGGGGAGGTGGGGGTAAGCGGCACGGGCAGGGTTGGGCGGGCGACTACAGCGACCGTGGCCAGAGGGGCGACGCTCCGTTCCGAAGGCGGCGCGACGCTCTGGGGGGTCCAGGGCGGGCGAGACGGCCCGCCGCCGACACCGAGGGCTAAAAAGGAGGGACGGCCGGCGCCGCTCGCAGCTCGGTCAGGCCTCTCGGAGCGCGCGGTACCGGAGCCGCGAGGGCATCGGGCCCGTGAACGGTTAGGATCCGTCCGCGTGACGGAACGCAAATAGCTTACAACGCAGCCGCGGGAAAAAGTCGCAAATGGACGGGGCCAACGCGCGGCGCCGGCCGCGACGCAGCTGTTCGCTCGGTGAGCCGGCAGGCGCGGCGCAGGGTCCCGAGGGGGCGCTAGCGCGTTGTTATCCCGGGGGTAACAGCAGCGAGCGCGGCGGCGCACTAGCCAAGGCGCCGGACATCCCCCCGCTCCTCCCGCTTCCTGTTCTCTGTCTCACCTGGCTGACCATGCCCACGCCCTCCGCAACGGGCTTCGCCTGGGCCTTGTTGGACCCGGAGGCGGACGCAAAGCCCACGTGCCCGGCGCCGCTGGCCACGGGAGCAAACGAGGCGCCGGAGGAGCCGACGCCGCGCGCCAGGAGGCGCGTAGCCGCCTGACGAAGCATTTTGTTCGCTCTGCGGAGCCGCGCGCGGGTGCGCTGGCGAGAGAGACAGAATCCGGCGGTGGGGCGCCCTGTCTCCTGGCCGCCTCGGCGTTTCTCGAGGACGAAGCCGTGCCTTTCGGCCACTAGCGACCTCTTCGCCCCTCCTTTCAGGTCGGGGAAGGAGACGGAGTCGAAGAGCACCTCTTCTTCAAATCTCGACCCCTCGACCACCCAACACCGTGGGCAGCGCCGCCGAGAGCGGCGGCGGCGGCGGCAGCGGGGCCGCCATAGCGACCCCATTGCCGCCCGTCGCCGCCGCCGTTGCCACCGCCGCCGTCGCGACCCTCGCCGTCCTCGCCGCCGCCGCGTACCTCCTATCCCCTCTTCCCCCCCCCATCGACTCAACGATCAACCCCGATCCCCACGACGCGCGACCCCCCTCGGCCCCGCGCCGCGACGTCGGTGTCGTCGACGGCCTCGCTGGACTCGTCGGCCGCACGCCCCTCGTCCGGCTTCGGTCCCTGTCGGAGGCGACGGGACGGGTCATTCTCGGCAAGGCCGAGTTCATGAATCCGAACGGCAGCGTCAAGGACAGGGTGGCGCGGGAGGCGAGGGGGGGGAAGGGGAGGGGGAAAGAGGTCCCCGGGCCCACCGGCCGGCCGCCCCGGGGCCGCCCGTCGACCCTCTCCTCTCCGCCCCTCACCGCCGCGCAGATCGTTCGCGACGCCCTGGACCGCCGCCTCGTCCGTCCTCGCGGTCTGATAACCGAGGGCACCGTCGGCAGCACCGGCGTCAGCCTCGCCGCGGCGTGTGCCGCGTCTGGTCTGGCGTTTCGGGCGTCTGTCCCGGACGACGTGGCTGCGGAGAAGGCGTCGCTCCTGGTCGCGATGGGGGCGGGCGTTGATCGCGTCCGACCCGTGGGAATCGGGCACCCCGACCACTTTGTCCACGTGGCCCGGAGAAGGGCGGCCGAGGCGATCGCGAACGCGGCGGAGACGGAGTCGGCGGCGGCCGACGGCGACGGCGGCGGCGGATCCGAAAGCGCGGCAGCGGCGAGTTTGAACGCGCCCCCCGCCCCGGCGGCGCACTTCGCTGACCAGTTTGAGAACCTCGCGAACGCCCGAGCTCACTTGACGACAGGAACCGAGATCGCCCTGCAGTGCCGCGAATCCGGCCTGTCGATCGACGCCTTCGTGTGTGGGGCCGGCACGGGCGGGACGCTCGCGGGCGTCGGCGCCGCGCTGGCTCGTCTCGCGCCCCGCGCGCGGTGTTGGCTCGCCGACCCTCCCGGCAGCTCGTTGTATCATCTCGTGACCCGAGGCGCGTGCTGGTCCGAGATGGAGGCCGAGGGGAGCCGGAGGAGGCACCCCTTCGACACCCTCGTCGAGGGGGTGGGGCTCAACCGCGTCACGGCGAACATGCGGTCCGCGCTGCCCCTGCTGAACGGCCGAGCGGTGCGGGTCACCGACGTCGAGGCCGCCCGGATGGGCCGCTACCTCGTTCGACACGAAGGACTGTTTCTCGGGGGCAGCGCCGCGCTCAACTGCGCGGCGGCGGTCAAGGTGGCGCGACAGCTGCCGCCGGGGAGCGTCGTGGTCACGCTGCTCTGCGACGGCGGGGCGCGGCACCTCAGCCGCTTCTACCACCCGGAGACGCTCGCGCGGTGCGGGGCGGCGGCGACGGGGTCCGAGGTGGGAGAGGGGCTCGAGTGGGTGGGACGCGCGGACGTGGACAACCGGACCGACTACGGCGGCAGCGTGGCGAAGGAATAGGGGCCAGGGCAACGACGGCGGGTCGAGCGGCGGCGGGGGAGGACGAGAGAAGAGGAGACGAGGAGGACGAGCCCCGCCTCGCCCCGAACCGCCCCGCGCCGCCTCCCCCAGAAGAGTAGTGGCGCCAGGTTCCCGTCAGATTTACCGCGGAAGAGGCGAGTCCCGGACCTCTGAAGAGCGGCCTGCGTGCCGCCCAGCGCGCCCGCTTGTCTCTCACTCCCGGATCGAGAGAGCGCCGCGCGTGAAGGTGACGCCTCTATCGGAAAGAGACGTAGGTTTAAATCGTCATTACGACGAACAACGTGGCGAAAAAATGCGCTTAGGGCGCCGCCGACGGCCTCGCTGCGCCCGCCGCCCTCGTCGCCATGCCCACCCGCGACCCCCCAACGTCCCCCCGTCCTCGCCCCTCCAGGACCCCCCTCCGACCCAATCCAGCCGAGCCCAGGCCCCATCCCACCACCGAGGAGGTAGAGGCGATGGCCCCCGCCGGGACCGCCTTCGCCTCACTCCTCGGGATCCCAGCGTCCCTCCTGGCAGTCCGCGCCCTCACCAAGGGGGCGGGCGCACCCCTCATCGACTGGCCCTACCTCTACCTCCTCTTCGCGCACATCAGTCCTTACTTCTGGGCCTACCTCGGTATCGGCCTATGCGTCGGTCTGTCCATTACGGGTGCGGCGTGGGGCATTCTGGCGACGGGCGCGTCGCTCGTTGGGGGCGCCGTCGCCGCGCCGCGCATCGCGACGAAGAATCTCATCAGCGTCATCTTCTGCGAGGCGGTCGCCATCTATGGCGTCATCGTGGGGATCATCCTGGCGACGAAGCTGGAGCCGGTGAGAACCCTCGCGGACGGGACTTGGCCGGTCAAGACGATGCAGGCGGGTCCGCGGACCGGGGGGGGCGGCGCCGCCCGCCGCCCCGGACCCCGGCGTCTTCCCCCGCTCTCCTCCCTCTTCCCTCCCCCTCTCCCCGAACGCACTCCCTATCTCTCCCTCTCTCTCTCTATCTATCTATATCTCTCTCTATCTCTCTCTCTCTCCCTCTTCTCAGGCTGGATACGCCCTCTTTTGGTCCGGCCTGCTCGTCGGCCTCGCCAATCTCTCCTGCGGCGTCTGCGTCGGCGTCGTGGGCAGCAGCGCTGCCTTGGCCGACGCCCAGAACCCCTCCCTCTTTGTCAAGATCCTCGTCGTGGAGATTTTCGGGTCCGCCGTTGGGCTGTTCGGGGTCATCGTGGGGATCGTTCTGAGCGGAGTCTCGTTCACGGACGCCTACGCCTAGGGAGCGGGGTGGAGGGAGGGGCGGAGGGGACGAGACGGGGGGTCCGGCGGACACGGGATGGGAAGGGGACGGCCCCCGCCCGAGGCGGACGGAGGGGGGAGGAGGGGGGACTGGGGACGGGTCGAACGGTGCCCCGCGTCGTCGCCGTCATCGGTCCGGCAGGCTCGGACGGTCCCCCCGCGCGTCCCCCACGTGGCCGCCGCGGTCGTCGCCGACGTCGCCCGGCGGCAGCCGACCCGAGAGCGCCTCCTCCGAGGGGGGCCTCCACAGCGTCCAGGCGAGGACGTCGCCGAGCCACCGCCGGTGCGCCTCCCCCTCGCGCTCGAGCGTTGCCGCGACGAGGCGACCGCGGAGGGCGCGGTCGAGGCCGGCGTTCGCGAGAGCGGCGGCGAGGGCGCGGCGGAGCCGACGGGGGGCCCGGTCCCGGCCCCGGCCCCGGCCCCGGCCCTGGCCCCGGCCCGCGCGACCGGCCCCTCCGGCGCGGCGCCCAAACTCCATCCATCGACGGGCCGCGGCCTCGCCCTCCCCGCCGGCACTCACGCTCGGCGCTACCCATCGCGCCGCGTCGACCGACACCCACAATCGGTGCGGCTCCACGCGTAACCGGAGCGCGAGATCCGGGTGAGGTCGGTTGGGACCGGATCCGGCGCCAGGGCCGGATTCGTATCCGCCCCCGCCGCGCCGGAGACGGGCCTCGGCCGGCAAGGCGTGGCGAAAGGGAGTCGTCCGAGCCTCGCGTGGGGTCCAGTCGGCGATCCCCGCGCGGTACGACCATGTCTGCACGTTCGGGTCGTTGGCCCGCGCGGCGAGACCCGAGACGCGGAGCGAAGAGGGGCCGGGGCCGGCGGCGGCGGCGGCCTCGGCGGCGTCTGTCGGGGCGGGGGCACTGCGCAGGGCGACACGGCAGCACCGCTCTCCCCAAAGCCCGCGAGGCGGCACGGCGAGGCCCGGGGGGGGGGTTTGAGCAGGATCGCAGGGGTGGCGCGAGTCTTGATCTCGTGGACAAGGGTGGACTGCAGGCGGAGAGGGGCGACGACGAATCGGCGTCAGAAGGGTCGCGACGCGGGCTGCGGACGGGAGCGGGACTGGTGCTTCTGCACGACACCACACGCTTTTCATCTCCATTCTCTCACCTTCAGGACGTCCGCGACGGCTGTATCGAACGAGAAGGTAGAGAAAGGTCGGCGGGTCGCCACGGTCGCCGCCGCTGCCACCTGCCACGCGGCCCGTCGCGTCGTCATTACGCCAGTGACGCGAGAGACGCCGAAAGGAGCGCGCGCTGACCCTCTTTTCCCTCCCGCGGGAAAGAGACAGGGGGCCGGTTCACGTCCAAAAAAACACTCGAAACGACGTTCTCACCAGCCGCAGCCCCCTCTGGCCCTGCCCCCAACCCATCCAATTACGCAAACCCCCCGCAGCACTTCAGCGCGTCCACAAGCAACGCGCTCTGCAGTCCGAGCTTGAGCCAGTGCAGCAGCAATAACTGATACGTCCACGTGCGTGCCTGGACCGAGGGTGGAAAAGAGGAGAAAAAGGGTCGGGGCGTGGGTCATGGGGGCCCTCGTCCATTGCAGCATCTGTCATCGCTCCCTCTTCGGCGGTCTTTGCGGCGGGATCGGCGCCGACGGCGGCAGTGGCACTGGCAGTGGCATCGCAACCGGCAGCGGCATCGACAACGGCAGCGACAGCCGCGCCGGCAGCGGCGCCCGCGGCGCCTCCCCTTTCCCTCTCCCCTCCTCTCGACTCTCGCGCTCGCCGAGTAGCAGACGTAAGAGCACGTCTCGGAGAAGCCCACGAGGATAGTCGCGGCGACGGCGTCCTTGATACCGAGGGCACCGAAGGCGGTGGTGCACGTATTGCTGCAGGAAGGGAGGTCGGGGAGAAGCGTTGGGAGAAGCGTTGCGGGCCTCGCCGTCTTGCCTCTACCTGCGTTAGTCCTGCAGCCACCGCTCCTCGGGATCGGGTCTCACCTTACCCAGAACCCGAGGCCGAAGGCGATGCCGCACCAAGCGGCCTGTCGCCCGGCGCTGGCGAGAAAGTAGGCGTCGGCGCGGACGGGGGCGGCGGCGATGGTCCGGTACAGCCGGGTCGCCGCCGTGGCGAAGGCGTCGGGGAGGTCGTCATCTGGGGACAAGGGGAGGGGAGGAGGCGGCGGCGGGGGGGGGACTGCCCCGTTCCCGGACCCTGTTCCATCTCCTGCGCGGGCCCGGGGTAGGAAGGCCTCGCGGAACCGGCGAGTGGTCCGCGGCAGTGCGTGAACAAGTGGGGCAGACCGCGACACTGTCGGCAGCCCTCTCCCGGACGGCGCGAGCGACGACGCGTTGCGTCCGCTCGTCGACGCCTTCATGCGGGCGGATTGGTGGTCCGATGGTTTACGCGGGCAGGTCGGGACGGCACCAGAGGAAGAGGGGCCACGAGGCCGCTCGCACGACCGCCACGCTCAAGCGACCGCTGCTTCGCGTGCGGGAAGGGACCCCTCGGGACCCACGCCTCGTCGTCGCCGTGATTCAGACAGTCGCCCTTCCTCACGGCGCGGCCTTCTTCCCCCCGTCCTCGGCGACAGCCGACCGGATCGAAGCCGTCACCTCGGCAGCGGGTCGGTCCGCCACAATGTTCCACACCACCCCCAAGCGACTGTAGTGCTCGACCACCGGCTTGGTCTGCTTGTGGAAGGCCTCCAGTCGTGCCTTCAGGGTGTCCGGGTTGTCGTCTTTGCGCCTCACCAGCGGTTCTCCCGTCAGGTCGTCGACGCCAGCGACGCGGGGCGGGTGGTTGCGCTCGTGGTAGGAACGGCCGCTGGCGGGGTGGACAAGCCGACCAGCGATGCGGTCGACGAGGACGGCGTCGGGGACGGAAAAGTTGAGGACGCGGTCGATCTTCTGACCGCGCGCCGAGAGCATGCGGTCGAGCATCTCGGCCTGGTGCACGGTGCGCGGGAATCCGTCGAGGATGAAGCCGGTGCGGCAGGCCGTGGCCTGGGTCGCGTCGGCGATGATGCCGACGACGATGTCATCGCTGACCAGCGCGCCCGCATCCATCGCCTCCTTCGCCCGGCGGCCCGCGGGAGTGCCGGCGGCGACGGCGGCGCGGAGCATGTCGCCGGTGGCGAGGTGGCACAGGCAGTTTTCCTTCTTCAGCAGGGGAGACTGAGTGCCCTTGCCACACCCGGGGGGGCCGAGCAGCACGATCCGCTTGCTGGGCTTGTCAGCGCACTCGAGGCGACGCTTGACCTCGGCCATCAGCGTCGACGTGGAGACCTCGGAGAGGTCGTCCATCGCGGAGGGTCCGCGGGGGACTGCGGAGTTGCGGTCGGGGTTGGGGTTGGGCCGAAGGTAGGCGTCACGGGGTCGGCGTGGGCCGCGGTGGTGCCGTCCGGGCGCTTCCAGTGCCGAGGGAGGAGAAGAACGCCAGACCGGATGCTCGATCGGTGATAAATGGATCGATGATGGACGGGGGCCATCACTTCGCCGAGAGGAGGGCCATACCAGTCGGCTTGAGAGGGACGGCCGTCGGCGGCGCCACGGCTGACCGCGAGCGCGCTTGTGTCATCGCGCGACTGCCTGGCTCGCCTACGGGACCGGCGGAAGATTTATCGCGGATGGGAGGTGGGGGGGGGGCTCGACAGGGCCGGCTCGACCAGCAGCATGCCATCGAGGGCGCAGGCGGGAGCGACCGTCGAGAAGAAGGCCGGGACCGAGGAAAAAGGAATGCCTGCTTTTCGTTCCGCCTGCAGACCTCGCCATTCGGGGCGGATACTGCAGGGGACGCGGCTGCTGTTCGTCCCCGCCCCCTGCAGTCTCGGCCACCGACCGAATGCCACCCGCCGCTGCCTCCGCCTCGCCCGAGCCTGTCGCCGCTGGGACGAGCGACTCGCCCGAGCCGCTACCGCCCCCCGCCCCGCCCCCCACCGGCCGCTATTTCTTCAGCGATGACGACCTTAACGCCGAGGTCCTCGGTCTTGGCAATAGCGCGGGCGGTCCGAAATGCTACGGATGCGGCCGGCCGGGCCATCTGGCGCGGTCGTGTCCGTGGGCGGGCCGCGCCCCCTGCACCCTCTGCGCGGAGACGGGCCACGATGACCGCGCTTGCCCCAATCCCGTGTGTTTCCGGTGCGGGTGGCGCGGGCACCTCGTCGCCGACTGCCCGGCGCCACGGGACCCGGACGACCCCGCGGCGCCGGCTCCGCCGCCGTGCGCTCGGTGCGGCGACGACACGTGCCGCGCCCTGGGCCACGGGGACGCCTGGCGACCCCAGCGGGCTTGTCCCGCGGGCGTGTCCCGGGACGACCTTGCGCGCGTCGTCTGCCTCGCTTGCGGGGACCGAGGGCACTTCTGCTGCGTGCCCTGGGGGGACGACGCGGACGCGGCTGCTGATCCGAACGATTCGAGCGACGACGACGAGGCCGATGACGATGCGGGCGCGAACGCGCACGGAGGACGCGTCCCGATCTCATGCTTCAACTGTGGATCGGACGACCACGCGGGCCCATCGTGCGACGCACCACGGCCGCGGGGCGCGGATCTCGTTCTCGCGGGGCCGGGACAGGCACGGAGGGACGGGGCCGCCTATCGGGCCCAGGTGGCGGCTCAGGCGGGCTCACTCTCTCGTTCTCTCTGTCTCTGTTTCTCTCTCTAACCCTATGTCTCCGTCTGCCTCTTTGTCCCTCTCTATCTCTTTGTCCCTCTCTGTCTCTATATCTCCTTCTGTCTCCCTGTATCACTCACGCACTCTCTCCATGGACGTCTCCGTCTCTCGCCGAAGCGCTCTGACCGACCGTCACTGATGTCGCCGCCTCTGTTCATCGTCGCAGTGGGCCGCTTCAGACGGGGGCGGGGGTGGGGGCGGGCAGGGTCCCCGCAGCGGCGACCGCGGCGGGCTCGAACGCGGAGGCGGGCGCGGCGGCGGGCGCGGCGGAGGCGGGCGCGGCGGAGGCGGCGGCAGGTGGG